>Ga0334884_1006116_pt1 | contig 11024 bp, 7 predicted proteins | sample GraSluR1_MG_7_FD_207215 | JGI IMG/M metagenome (GOLD analysis project Ga0334884, IMG submission 207215) | Sludge microbial communities from methane-producing bioreactor in Wageningen University, Netherlands - Granular Sludge_12_05 R1 | ecosystem: Engineered > Bioreactor > Anaerobic > Unclassified...
TGATGCCACATCCCGCCGCAGCAAAGCCTCTATCGCTCGCCATAATGCCGTTCTCCCCCCTCCTCCCGTCTCGCCGGTCGTATCGGCGAGTAAGGGAGAGGGGGTGGGGGGGGGTGAGGTGACGTGAGTCGGCGCCCGCCCAGAACCTGCATAATCTGAGTTGGAAGACCGCGGGCACGGAGACTGTCCTGGCAGTGTTCTCCCTACCGGCGTGACGTGTGGGGCCTGCGGTGCGGTCTTGGAAGACCGCGGGCACGGACGGCAGGATCCACCCCGGACCGGTGCCACGGCCAGGCGGCTAGTCCTGTGGTCGCCAGTCGGCGATCGGCTCAGGTTCCACGGGAACCGGCCATGAGGCGCGATAGGGATCTTCGTACAGACCGATCTGCTCCAGCGGGAGGGGACGGAAACCCACCCGGGAGAACAGCGACGCATCGGGCCGGAGGGTGTAGTCTCCACCGGCGGCATCGGCGAAGCCGGGGTCGGCCTCGTCGAACACGCCGTTTTGCATCAGGTCGAGGTTCGCATGGTTACCGGTGGCGACGGCGCCACAGCGGTAGAAGACGTTGCGCCAGATGTGGTTGATCCCCGGCTCGTCCATCATCGTCGCGATCAGGGGATAGCGCTGCAGGTACAGGTCCGTCGTATAGTACTCCGGTGACGGGCGCCCCTCGGCGATGGCCCGCCACACACTGTTGCCCGGATGCCAGCCGCCGCTGATCCCCTGCTTGCAGTCGATGAAGAGGTTGTTGTCCATCACGTTGTCGCGGCCGCTGTTCATCTGCACCGCGCCGAAGTGGCCGTTGGCGCTGCGGATGAAGACATTGCCGTAGACCAGCATGCCGCTGATGGCATCGTCGAAGCGAATGGCCGCCTGTCCGTGGACGGCGGCGCCGACGCCGGCCTTACCGCAGTTGGTGAAGCGGTTGTAGCGGAATACCACGCCGCGATAGGTGGGATTGGCGAACAGCTCCATGGCGCCCTGGTCGTCGGATTCGCGCACGGCATTGTGTACTTCGTTGTACTCGATGATGTGGTCATTGCCCTCGATGCGCATCACGCTGCTGGGGCAGTTGTACATCAGGTTGTGCGCCACGCGATTGCCCGCGCCCTCGAGCTGGATGGCCGGAGTGTAGGTACGGTCGATGCGTCCGAAGTCGTGGATGCGGCAGTTCTCCACGAAGTGGCGTCCGGGCGTGAGCGTGGCCCGGTCCCCGCCGATGACCTCGCTGGCCCTCCGGCCGATGGTGTGGATGTCGCAGCCCAGCAGGCCATTGCCTTCCCCACCGCTGATCGTGATCCCGTTCCCGGCCATGCGGCTCACCGTGCACCCGGCGATCAGGCAGCGGCTGCAGTCGGTGAGGATCAGGCCGTGGTAGCGTGAGAGGTCGAAGACGAGGCCCTCGAAGCGAACGTCCGTGACGTTGTCCATCGTCACCATCGGCGTGGACAGCAGGCCGATCTCCACGGTGGCCGTTGCCGGGTCGGCCGGCGGATAGAGGTACAGGATGCCGGTCTCGCGGTCCAGGTACCACTCGCCCGGCTCGTCGATCTCCTCCAGCAGGTTGAAGGCATAGTACTGGATGCCCTGGCCGGTGTGCATGCCGGGGCCGCCGTAGTTGTAGGCCTCATCACAGGTGACGGTGCGCGCTTCCGGATCGATCCTGGAGACCTTGATGGTGGCATCGGCCCACAGGTACCGGAAGTACCCGAAGAGCCAGGGCTCCTCGGCCTCCGTCCAGCGCTGGTGACGGTCATCCAGGTACTTGAAGACGGAGGGCTTGCCTTCGTTCTTGTTGCCGGGCTCGAGCAGCTCGGCGATGCCCACAAACCCGCTGTTGGGCCAGCGGGCCAGGGTCATGGGCTCGCCGTTGACGAACAGCTCGAGGGTCGGAGGGGATGGCGGCTGACCAAAGCCCCGCACCGCCAGTTCGCCGAAGTGGTCGATGCCCCGGGCCCGCAGGTCGCACTGCAGCACCTCCCCGCGGCCTTCTTCGGGGAGACGGGCCAATACCTCCGGGTCCGTCACCGGCCCAAAGCCCCCGATGCGCGTGCCACCGTAGAACTCCGCCCTGCCGGGCTCCGTGGCGCGGTAGACCACAGGGGCGTCCGGTCTTCCGGAGTCCTCGGTGGTGAGCTGCAAAGGTCCGGTGACCACGTACTCACCCGGCAGGACGTTCACCGCGATCGGGCCATCGGTGTCGATCCGTCGCACAAGGTCACGGGCCCGCTGGAGGGTGGCCACCGGCCGCTGGGCGCTGCCGTCGTTGGCGTCATCGCCATCGGGGGAGACGAACACCTCGGCGGCGAACTGCGCGATCTGGGTAACGGTGGTTCGGGAGGCGGCCGGGTCCCGGGCGGGTAGCCCCTGGGCCACGCGGTCGATCTCGGCCACGCAGTCTTCGGCCTCCTGGCGATGGACGTCCGGGTAGTCTGCCGCGGCGGCGATCTTGGCGTACTCCGCTTTGGCCAGGTCCGGCTCGCCTTCGGCGGCATGGCTCTGGGCAATGCGGAGGTGGGCATAGCTGCGCAGGGCGGCGGGGACATCGGCCGAGGACATCAAGGCGGTGCAGGCGGCCCGAACGGCGGCGAAGTCGCCGGCGGCCCAGAGGTCATGCGTCTTGGCGAACTCCTGCATGAGCAACTCCCGTTTCTCTGCGGCGATGGCCTCCGGCGATTCGACGGCGCCGAAGGTGTCCTTGAGGCGAGCGAATTCGGCCTTGATCTCGGGGCGGGCCAAAGCCCGCCGGTACACCCGTACCTCGTCCATCAGGCCCCAGTAGTTGTGCCAGCCGCTGCCCAGGGTCAACTCGCCGCCCAGGGAGAAGTCGCCGACGAATCCGGCCGGGATGGCGGTGGCGCCCTGGCTGTAGCCGTTGATGTAGATCTCCACCTGTCGCTTGTCCCGGTCGCAGACCAGGGCGACGAGGGCCCACTCGTCCAGCTTGAGGCCGGAGGCGGCCGACCCGCCGGCGGAGACGATCTTGTCGGCCTCGTCGCGGTAGCAAAAGTAGTATCCCGGCCGGCCGTTGCTGAAGATATCGATGACCAGATAGGCATCCGGATACGTGCCGAAGGCGAAGACGCGCCGCTGGTTCTGGGGGTCTTCGATCGTGAACTGCGCGGGCTTGAGCCACACGCTGAAGCTCCAAGAGCCCTTGCCGAACCGAAGCTCTTCCGGGATCTGAACACGTACGATTCCGGCGGACTGGCCGTCGAGAGAGAGAGCCTTGCCCGAAGGCGAATCCGTCCAGGCGGCGCCGACGGTGGCGTTCAGGGCATTGGCAGAGGCGTCGGTGGCGACGGTGCCCTGCCCCTCGTCGAAGGCATAGTGCAAAAGCAGGCCGTCCTGTGGCTGGGCCGGTGCGATGGTACACACGAGCGCGAGGAGAACAGCAGCGAGCAGTCTGTACATGGTGACCTCCCGAGGCGGCGGGCTCCCCGGCGGTCGCGGCCCGGCTAATCGCCCGGGCGCCGGCAGCGCGGGTAGGGCATGGAGTTAGTTCGCCTCGGACGGCGGGTAGGCCTGCCCGCGGCGCGGCCGGCGGGACAGGTCGCCCGCGGCGACTTGCGCAGTGAGGCCGGGAGTCTTGCTCTGCAGGCCGGGTTCTGTATACTGAGGGTGGCTCACCGGGATGACGGGTTGCGTCAGTCTCATCCATGCGGGGCGACCGAGAGCCGGCCGCTCCGGGGGGAGCAAGTGAGACCTCTCCGGTGCCGGCGAGCAAAGCCGGCTTCCGCTGCCCGGCGTTCGACATCGATGGAGAACGGGAGCAATGACGATGAACCGATTGAGGCGGGTCACTGTCACGGGGTTCAAGTCGATCCGGGAGATGGACCTGGAACTGGGCGACCTGACCGTCCTCATCGGAGCCAACGGTGCCGGAAAGTCCAACTTCGTGTCCCTGCTGCGGATGCTCAACTTCGCCATGACCGGGGCCCTGCAGCAGTGGATCGGGGAAAGCGGCGGCGCCGACAGCATCCTCCATTACGGGTCGAAGACAACGCCGCAGATGACCCTGGATCTCGAGTACGAGACCGACAAGGGCACCAATCGCTATCACGCCCGCCTGTTTGACGCCGCACCGGACACGCTGGTGTTCGCCGATGAGACGGTGGCCTTCACGCCCGGGAAGGCAGGCCGAGAAGGTGCGCCCGAGAGCCTGGGCAGTGGGCACAGGGAGTCGGCGGTGCCGGACGCGGGGCGGAGCGGGAACCGGCGAGCCGCCGCCGCACTGGGCTGCATGCGCGCCTGGCAAGTCTACCAGTTCCACGACACCTCGGCCTCGGCGACCATCCGCAAGCAGCACTACAAGCACGACAACCGGTACCTGCGGAGTGACGGCGGCAACCTGGCTGCGTTCCTGTACGGGCTGAGGGAGACCAAGCCTCAGTATTATGAGCGGATCGTCAAGACGATCCGGCTGGCCGCGCCCTTCTTCGATGACTTCGATCTCGAGCCGCTGGTGCTGAGCCCGGAGGACGTGATGCTCAACTGGAGGGAGGTGGGGCGCGACTATCTGCTGCGTCCACACCACATCTCCGATGGCGCGCTGCGGTTCATGACCCTGACCACCCTGCTGTTACAGCCGGAGGAGACGCTGCCTGAGCTGATTGTCATCGATGAACCCGAGCTGGGACTGCACCCCTACGCTATCAGCCTGCTGGGCTCCATGGTGCGGTCCCTGCGGGGCGTGGCTCAAGTCATCCTCGCCACTCAGTCTGTCCCCCTGCTTGATGAGTTCGAGCCCGGAGACGTAGTGGTCGTGGACAGGCATGGGGGCGAGAGTCTCTTCGCGCACCTTGAACCCGCAGAACTGACAGACTGGCTCGACGAGTACTCGCTCAGCGAACTGTGGGAGAAGAACGTCATCGGGGGGAGGCCGGGCCGGTGATCGAGGCATTCGTGATCGTCGAGGGGGCGACCGAAGAGGCCTTCGTCAATGAGTTGCTGTACCCCCACCTGTTCCCACTGGGTATCTGGCCGCGCCCCATTCAGACGGGAGTGCGCAGGAGGCGCAACCCCGCCAGAGGAGGGAGCATCACCTGCTATCGGGCTCTCCGCAATGACATATGGAGAGTTCTCAAGCAGCACGGGCGACGCGGCGTTCAGGTAACGACGATGGTTGACCTATACGCACTGCCCCGCGATGTCCCCGGGTTCACGACCAGGGACCAGACTCCGGACTCGTACCATCGGGTGCAGCAGGTTGAGGCCGCGCTCGAGCGCGATATCGCGGACCACCGGTTCCACCCGTACGTCCAGCTTCACGAGTTCGAGGCCTTGCTCTTCGCCGATATTCGGAAGCTCGCGAAGTACTATCCTGCTGCGACTACGGCCGTCGATGCACTGGCACGCGAGGTGACCGGCTTCCCAGGTCCGGAGTGGATCGATGACGGAGAGCAGACGGCACCGTCACAGCGCATCAGGCGCCGGGTGCCAGGCTATGACAAGGTGGTGGCCGGCCCCCTGACGGCCATAGACATCGGTCTTCACGCGCTGCGGCACAGATGCCCGCACTTCGGCCGCTGGGTGGACTGGCTGGAGGGACTGGCGGCGACGGAAGCGTGAGTTCCCGCCCCGGCTCGGGCGGACTCTCGCCGCCGCGAACTGCCCCGGTCCTGCCGGGGCTCCGTCGCCCCCGGGAGGCCACAGCCCCATCGCAGGCGAACCAAAAGGGGCGAAGGCCAAGCCACGGGGAGGTCTGCCCCATGCTCAGCACCCACCACCGCACTCCGGCCGTGCTCTGCGCTGTGTTCCTCCTACTTCTCGCCTGCGCCGCTGCCGCCGATGTAGATCGCTCCACCCGGGACGCCATCGGACGCGCCGGGAACGCCGACGACGATGCGGTGCGCCTGGCGATCCTGGAGGACCTCCGTCAGAAGGCGGACCTGGACGACGCTCTCCAAGCGGACCTGGACAAGCTCCTGGGCTTCGTCCGTCAGTGGGTGGACGGCAAGCGCCTGTCCTTCTTCTCCGGCCCGGTCTACAAGGCCCGCGACTACGACTTCGGCATCCCCGAGGGCTCCCCGCTGTACCCCTTGACGTACCTCTACCGCGGCCGCGCGGTGTTCGCCGCCGCGATCCAAAGTGGCAACATCTACAGCTACCCGGACAAGCGGGCGGAGTGGTTCTCCACGGCCCGCGGGTTCTTCGAGAGGTACCACTCGGTCTTCCCCGACAACCGCATCGCCCGCATGTACCTGGGTGAGGGCATCCCGTGGGAGAAGCCCTGGCCCGTGGTGGAGGGGGCGCCGCAGTGGGCGGTGGACCAGCGCACCGGGCTGGAGTCCATCGCCGACATCATTCAGTGGTGGGTCGACAACCGCCAGCAGGAGAGCGGGGAGTTCGGCGGCGGCTGGGGCGATGACTGCGAGATGTGGCGCTGGTGGGTGCCGGCGATGATCGCCTTCGAGGACCCCGGGATCACCGCCGCGCAGGCCAAGCTCTCGGAAGCCGTGATGGGCCAAGACTACATGCAGGGCGGCTACATGAGTCGGATGACGGATGTGGAGCACTCGGCCGAGGACTCCACGGATACCATCCTGCCGATGATGCACCTTGCGCCCGATGACGAGGTGTGGCGGGGCCGGGCGATGCGCCTCGCCGAGCGGATGCGCGAGGTCTGGACCGGCTACAATGAGCGGGGCTTTCTGCAGTTCAAGAGCACCTACTTCAGTTCCGAGAAGGTGCACGAGGATCCCCAGAAGGCCTGCGACACGCCGTACCATGTGCGGGCGATCCAGCCGGCGCTGCTGCTGTGGCAGCGCACGGGCGCCCCGGAGCTGACCGAGCTTCTCTCGGCGTGGATGGACACGTGGGTGGAAGCCACGGCCCGCAGCGAGAACGGCAAGCCTGCCGGGATCATCCCCGCGGCTTTGCACTGGCCGGAGGGCGCCATCGGAGGCCTCGGCGAGAACTGGTGGGACCCGCGGAATCACAATGAGCCCACCCTCTATGAGTGGCCCAGCTCCATGGGGGCGCTCACCGACGCGCTGCTCTTGACCTACCACATGACGGGCGATGACAGGTACCTGGCGCCGATCCGCTCCATGGCCCGCATTCGCCTGAACTACATCGAGCATGGCCGCCCGGCGGGAGAACCGGGCACCGAGGCCTGGTGTGCCTCGCGGATGGGGTTCATCGGCGGGACGATCGCCAAGTACCGCGCTCTCACCGGGGACGAGGAGTTCGACGGCCTGCTGACCGGCGGCGGCTCGCCCTATCTGACCTTCCGCCTGACGGGCGACCGGGGGCCGCTCGGGGCGGCGCTGGCGAGCAATGCCAAGGCCTTCTCCTACAACTTCCCGCGCACCACCGACGAGGTGCGCTGGACCGACCGGGTGCTGCGCTTCCCGGCGGTGTTCGTGGGCGATGTGAAGCTGGCGGAGCCGAAGTTCGAGGTGCACCAGCCCAGGCCCGAGATCCTGTACTCCACGGCCACCGGTGACCCGGGGAGCCTGGGTTGCTTCCCGCTGAACGCCGTGCGCTGGCTCACACGCCCGCGGGAGATTGCCGCACTGGTGACTGAGGCGGGGCCGGAGGGCTTCGGGGCGGAGGTGTTCCACTTCGGCCGGCAGACTCGGGAGATGGGAGCCGAGTTCTACCTCTTGCGACCGGGTCGGCATGTGCTGACGGTCCGCGCCGAGGATGGCCGGGAGCTGCAGCGCGTGGCTTTCGAGATGACCGGCGCCCGCGGGCAGGCGCGGTTCGGCATACCGGCGCAGAGGCTGTGCGCGGTGGACGTAGCCCCGGAGTAGCCGTGGAGAGCACCGACCGTGCACGCCGTCCACAACTATCGAGGAGGACCCGATGACTAGACCCCTGCGGATGATCGTCTTGCCCCTTGTCTTGCTGGTCGCGGCGGCCGCCGTTGGCCAGGAGCACCCCAATCTGGCCCCCAATCCGGGCTTCGAGGTCCTGGACGATACCGGCTGGCCCGAGGGCTGGAGGAAGGGCCTCGCGTCCTACTCGCTCTCCCGGGAGAACCCACGCTCGGGGGACCACTGCCTCAAGTGGGCCAATGACGATCCCTCTGTCTACCAAATGTGCTCGATTCCTCTGACGCTGGAGCCGGGGAAGCGGTATGAGGTCCGCGGCTGGGTGCGCACGGAGGATCTGCGTGGGAGCGGGGCGGGGGCGACGTTCGCGATTGAGTGGTGGCGGGACAACGGAGAGTACATCGCCGGTGTCTATCCTGGCGGGTGCTCGGGAAACACCCCCGACTGGACCGAGGTCCGCGGCATCACCGCCCGCATTCCCGATGACGCGGGGAAGATCAACCTGCTGGCCTACTGTCGCAAGGGCTTTGTCGGTACCGCCTGGTTCGATGACCTGTCGGTGCGCGTGTACGAGGGCCCGCTGGTGGAGCGCATGGCCACCAGCCTGTACCGGGGCGAGACCACCGGCGGCGCGGTCAGGGCCCATGTGGGGCTCAACCTGCTGGACTACGACTATGCTCCCGGGGACATTGCGGCTCACCTGGTGATCCTGGACGGGGCGGGCGCGGCGGTGCACACCATCGAGCCGCTGGAGATAGCCGCCGAGAGCGCCGTCTTCGCGTTCGACACCACGGCCCTGGCCCCCGGCGACTACACTCTTCGCGCCGTGGCGCAGAGCAGGGACGGCAGGCTCTCGGGGCAGGCGGAGGAGAGGCTGCACCGGGTGGATGCGGCGGTCGCGCGCAAGGCCACCATCGACGAGCACCAACGCCTGATCGTGGACGGCGAGCCCTTCTTCCCGCTCGGCACCTACTGGAACACCTGTGCCGGCGATGAGCGCAGCATGACCAAGGAGAAGCTGGACATCTACGCCGAGTCGGACTTCAACTGTCTGATGCCCTACGATTCGCCTAATGTCGGGATCGAGCAACTGGACTATGCCCACGACAAGGGCCTCAAGGTGATCTACAGCGTCAAAGACTTCTTCGTCGGCAAGCACGGGATCAAGACGGTTGAGGGGGAGCGTGAGACGATCGCCCGGTATGTGGAGCGGTACAGAGACCACCCGGCGATCGTGGCCTGGTACATCAACGACGAGCTGCCCATCGAGATGTACGACAACCTGCGGCAGCATCAGGTATGGATGGAGGAGCTGGATCCGGGGCGGCCGACCTGGGTGGTCTTGTACCAGATCGCCGAGGTGGGCAAGTACCTGGGCACCTTCGACGTGATCGGTACCGACCCGTACCCCATACCGGATAGCCCGCCGAAGCGGGCTCTGGACTGGACCCGGCGCACGGTGAGCGGGACGCTGGGGCTCAAGCCCGTCTGGATGGTGCCGCAGGTGTTCAACTGGACGGCATACCGCTATCGCCGGGACGGGGAGACCATCGTGCGCGGCCCCACGGCCCTGGAGATGCGCAGCATGGCCTGGCAGTGCATCTGCGGAGGGGCCAATGGGCTCATCTTCTACTCCTGGATGGACCTGTGGCGCATGGAGGACCTGGGGCTGGAGAAGTTCGAGGACCGCTGGCCGGATGTGGCGGCCATGGCCGCGGAGATCTCGCGCTTCATCCCCGTCCTGCTGTCGACCGAGGAGCCCCTGCCGCTGGAAGGCGTCGAGGGCTCAAAGGACGTGGCCTGGCGCCTGTATGCCAGGGAGGGCAGCACGTACCTGGTGACCGTCAACAGCGACGGCGAGCCGTGCGAGGCCACCTTCAGCTTCACCGAACCCGTGCTTCGTCACGAGACCTTGCTGGGCGCCGACACCGTGGAGCACGATGGGGCGAGACTGCGGGTGCGCTTCGAGGGTCTGGAGCCGAAGGTGATCCGGCTGGAGCCGTGAGCGGCTCGACCGGCGCTCAGGGGGCGATGGCCACCCGCAGGATGGTGGGATCCTGCTCGGCGCGGGCGAAGGCCTGCTCCCATTGGTCGAGGGCATAGACCTCGGCCACCACACCGTCGAACCCGTAGCCCCCGCGCCGATGGGTGAGAAAGTCCACGGCTGTCCGCAGGTCTTCCGGGATGTAGTTGTGCACGCCCTGGAGGCGCAGGTGCTTGAAGATGATGTTCTGCATATCCAGCTCCGCCGTGGCCCCGGGGTAGACGCAGCCGGCGATGATGTAGGCGCCGCCGGTGCGCAGTCCGGCAATCCCGGAGGGGATCACCTGCGCCTGCCCGCAGACCTCCACGGCCAGATCGAAGCCGCGGCCATGGGGGAGCAAGTCCGCGCTATCGTTGCCGGAGGCGTCCAGTGTGTGAGTGGCGCCGAACTCGGCGGCCCGGGCGAGGCGCTCGGTCGATACGTCGCTGACGGCGACGATCGCCGCGCCCGCCCGGGCGCTGAGCGCGGCCACCGACAGCCCCAGCAGGCCGGCGCCCTGGATCAGGACGCTGTCGCCCGCCTGCACTTGCCCCTGGCGGACGATGGCCGCCGCCGTGGCCACCGCGCAGTTGGCGAACACCGCGGACGCGTCCGGCAGGTCGTCGGGCAGGCGGCAGATTGTCGTGCCGGGAGCCAGATAGCAGTACTCCGCAAAGCCCCCACTCAGCGGCGGGTCGCAGGACAGAAGCCGGTGCCCGTACTTGAACAGAGACACGCACTTTTGCGGCAATCGGTGGGTGCAGAAGAAGCACTCGCCACAGCTTGCGGCGATGCTCCAGGTGACGCGATCGCCCACATCCAACCCCTTCCCCGCCGCACCCCGCGGAGCACTCTCGCCCACAGCGGCGACCTCACCGACGATCTCGTGCCCCAGGACCAGTGGGCCGCCGGGACTGCGCCGCCCCGAGACGGTGTGCAGATCTGAGCGGCAAAGCGAGCTTAGGGTCACGCGGACGATGACTTCGCCGCGTCCGGGGTCGCGCAGGGGGAAACGCCGCATCCGCAGGCGCTGTGGACCGGGATCGTAGACCAGGGCGCGGCAGTCGGCGGGCAGAGCGGGCATGATGGCCTCCGCGGGAAAGCGTGGGTGGGAGTGGTGATCGACAGACCAGAGGCTAACCGCGCGGGGCGGTTGCGTCAAGCAAGGGGAGGTCAAGAGCGGGCGCGGGAGGGTGGCGAGCGCGGCGCGGGGAATGGG
>Ga0334884_1006122_pt1 | contig 11009 bp, 8 predicted proteins | sample GraSluR1_MG_7_FD_207215 | JGI IMG/M metagenome (GOLD analysis project Ga0334884, IMG submission 207215) | Sludge microbial communities from methane-producing bioreactor in Wageningen University, Netherlands - Granular Sludge_12_05 R1 | ecosystem: Engineered > Bioreactor > Anaerobic > Unclassified...
ACAAACGAAGGTACATAAGCAAACGTGCCTCCTATATTGCCCCGCACGTCTAATATAATACCCGGGACATCCTCTTTCACAAATTGATTTAATGCTGAACGAAAGGCGCGTACTGGAAATGGCATCGTCATGGTAGGCGCAACAAACTTGACTTGCAGATAGCCATATCCACTCGGAAGTATTTCATAGTTAATCGGCGAATCAAACTCGCTCGCATACTGTCGATGACTTTTGGATTGTAACAAAATATCATAATTGTCCCATACAGCAAAAATTGTAACACTGGTTGGCTCAGTGGCATTGGGATTTCTAAAGGTGATGTCTGCCTTTGTACCGGCAGGAGCGCGTGTAAGCATACGTTGTCGAACAAGCTGTCTGGACTCATGGGTAGCCGGGGGCACATGGGCCCATAAAATGGGGGTTTGCGCAATGGCTTCATGAACTGGCATCCCGTTCCATTCCAAAATCTCTGCACCCCAGGACATGCCGGTATGCGCAGCAGGGCCATTTTCATCCAGAATGTGTACAACCACTTGACCATTGTCCAGTTTGGCAACCGCAAATCCAAATCCGCCACCAATTGCCCGTTCCCGATATTCAGGTGCATCGCTGATCTGAATTTGTCCGTCAGGAATAGAATACAAGTAGGACCTTAACGCAAGATAATAGGCTTCGGGATCGTCGTTGTGTTGCGCTTCCTCAATTAAAGGGGCTGTTGTGGCATATAAAGCATCCCAATCGATCTGTTTCCAATCAGTGAAGGGATATTCTCTTTCAAGTCGTCGGTGCAATTGGCGAAATGCCTGGCTCCAGGTTTGGTTGCGTAAGTCAGTCTCAGTTATTCCCGGGAATAGTCGGCTTACCCTGCCAACATCTGGTAAGGGCATTGTAATGCCTGTCAGGGGGATTTTTTGACGAACACAGCCATGTATGCACAGCACACTGAAAATTAATAAGAAATATAAAATTACAGTAAATAGTTGATTGCGTCGTACTTGAAAATGTATGTCGGGAAAAAAATGCATTTTGCCTCCATTTTTAACATGGGCAAGACATGGTATAACTTGCCAAGCCAGTGAAATAATCAAACTTGACGATAAAAAAACCTTCTGGCAATACCATCAGGCAATATTTTATGTTAGTTCTGGTTGCCTTCAGAAAATATCGTGCAAGCATGATAGCGTTAATATAAATAGATTCTGTACAATGGTGTATATCATACAGCATTCAGGGTTCTACTCGGCAAAATTCTCGCAAAATATCTTGAAAAAGAAACTTGACCATCACTTTGTCTGGTCAACTTCAAGATGTAAATACACGTTCTTGTTCACCTTCAGACCGAAATGCTCAAGTTACTGCTATTGAGTACATACGTACTGATAAAAGCCGAAGTACTGATTATAGACATTAAGCATGAATAACATGCTGTGATTTATTTGTTTAAAAGAAGGTTAAACCTACAACACAAGGCCAATCCTGGAAAGGCATGGCCTGGGAGTTACCATGAAAAATTATTTTTATTTGGCCATCATTTGTACCATGTGCATGTTGTTGGCCATGCCAATGTCTATTGCAAAAGAACAAAATCCACTGGATATGCTCCGGGAGTCTATGACTTATGTTTCTGGACTGGATTCGCTTTCTTTTGGTGTAAACATGCAATTGAAGATCAGCATCGCTGGTGAGTCAGATGAAATCGGTTTCGACAGTGCTGTGAAGATGCAAGGTGAGCATGATTTGAACATGGTGTTGACGCATCCTGATATTGCAGCTGCCATTATCGGTAATAGTGAAAAATCCTTTGTCCATTTCATTTCAGAAAATGAATATCTGGAGCAAGATGCCGCACCAAGGGAGCAACTGATGGCTACCATGCCGGGCGGACCATTAGGAATGGCTGCCGGTCTGTTAAGTTTGTATTTGCATAACAATCCAATATTGATTGGTGAGATGCTGGATATACAATATGTAGGAGAAGAAGAAATTGATGGTGTTATGTATCACCACCTGTTAAACACTGCCGAAATGGAAGATATTGATATCTGGCTGACTACAGACGAAAATCCGAAGCTGCACAAATTCGTTTTAAATGCTTCCAGGGGTGTCAATATGCAGGTGCCCGACAGTGACGCGGAATTGATTATCAACGTTAGCCTGAAGGATTGGGAGGGGAATGTATCATTCCCGGAGAACACCTTTGTGTTTACGCCACCGGAAGATGCTACCAAGTTTAGCATGAATGCCATGATGGGGCAGTCTCAGGGTGATGATAATGACACGCTGCTGGGTAAGGAAGCTCCGGATTTTACGTTGGAACGGCTGGATGATGGGGAAGTTCGTCTGTCGGAGTTTCGCGGACAAAAGGTAATTATCCTCGATTTCTGGGCTTCCTGGTGTGGGCCTTGCCGTCAAGGTCTGCCTATATTGCAGGAAGTTGCTGCCGAATTCGCCGACAAGGAAGTGGTGATGTTTGCCATCAATGTTGCCGAATCGAATGAAGTGGCAAAGCAATTTCTGGAAGAAGCGCAATTACAGGATATCACTGTGATTATGGATCGTGACCGTGCCGTAAGTACGCAATATGAGGCACATAGTTTACCCAAGACCGTAATCATTGGAATGGATGGTGTGATACGTAAAGTGCATAACGGATTTCATCCAAACCTGGGCAATATACTACGCTCTGAACTGGATGAAGTACTGGCACTTAGTGCTGAAGCTGCTTAACTTAATAGTGCTTAGCTTAATAGGCAGACTCGTGACGCACTTATTGAATTAACGCGGTAGATTAATCAGGATTCGATAAAAAACGGTTGTGTCCAGGCCTTTTGCTCGCCCCAGCCATAACATTCGAATCGGACATATTGAATCATGTTGTTATCGTGGACGGGAAAATGAATTGTTTTTCCGTCCACAGTCATTTCCCGGTGACCATAATCAGAATAGGCTATGATGCACTGCGCGTCTTCAGTTTCAACGTGAATGGTGTTGTGGTCAACATATAAGGCATTTATGGTAACACCTGTTGAGCAATAGAAGCGCCCCTCCCGTAATGCTTCCAGGATGCTGTCCGCGTCACGCCGGGATTCCTGTACCATATTCCAGGCGATGCCAAAATCCACGGCAGCATGACTGTCATCATGTGCAAAGCCCCAGAGTCTTCTGCCTTCTCCCATAAGGCGGTCCCAGCGGTCCGTTGCCTGTGGATTGCCACAGTGACGTTGCGTGATGCCATTATAAATCTCGATACCAGGATACGCTACCAGGCCTTCCAGTTCCTCTTGAGGCCAATGTCGGAAATAGCGCTCCCAGTTCGGGTGCGCAACCACAGCAATACCCCCGTCCTTGTTGATGTCATTGATGACTTTTTGACGATTGGGGTGTGGCGGTACGATATCCTGCTTTACACCTATCTGTAAGATGTGGGAACCTGCTGCCGTTACCTCGTTCCCCGGAATTAAAACGATTTCATCACAGTCAGCTTCTTCAGGGGGAGTCAAATAATCATGATCACTGATCATTAAAAAATCATAACCCAATTTGACATAAGCCTCCGCCAATGCTTTTGGACTGTGATCGCCATCGCTGTTGGTAGTGTGCGCATGCAGGTTTCCACGTAACCAGCTTGACTCTGTTTGTGAATAGGGATTAAGGATTCTTGTCATAATGGTTAAAGTTTCTTTTGAAGTTGCGAAGAAGGTTTTACTGTATCGTGCAGAATGATAACTACATTTGATACTTATGTTTGGTCATGCATCCCAAAGCTGAAAAAATTCTTCCTGCGACGAATTTTGAAGCAGTTCCTTACGGTATAATTTTGTTACAACCGGGTCGGGGACACGTGTGATTTCCCTGGTTGCTGGAATATGGGTTAGCTGGCGTTGCACGGTCTCATTGTCATCGCATTCGTAGTGCGTCCAGGCGTCACCCTTGCCCGGAACAAATTGCGCGGTTTTGTAATAAATCATAAATTCAGTATCCTTTTTTAGAACCATCTAATATGCGTGATTTTAAAATTATTCTGTATCTGAGATGAATATTTATCTTGTATCGTAATTATGAACCAGAAAAAATACTGCTGATAGTATTGCTGGCTTATAAAAAAAGCATGACTTGGCGGGTCTAAGTGCCTGTCATGCCTGGTTAAAGACGTTACGTTGCATAGTATGCCCCAGTCGGCTATCGAATCTCCAGCATCCGATCAATCGGTTTCCTGGCCCGTTCAATGATGTCATCGCTCAGTTTCACCTGGTATTGAAGCTTCTGAAGCCCTTCCAGGGTATCTTCCAAGGTAATCTGATTCATATGACGGCAGCGAAGGCTGCACGAGCGTACCATCTCACGATGGGGGAACTGGGCTGCCAGATTGTCTCCCATGCTGCATTCTGTCAGCAGGGCATACATCGGTGCATCGGTCTGTTCTACAAAGTCCACCATCGCCTTAGTACTACCTGAGATGTCGACTTTTTGCACGACATCTGGACTGCATTCCGGGTGCGCAAGAATCACTGCCTCGGGATACTGCCGTCGGATGTTTTCTACGTCCTGTACGGTGAACAATTCATGTACTTCACAACGTACATCCCACCCTATTACCGCGGGTACCTCTTCTGGGACTGTGTGCTTGTCCGCGTCAGTGATAGGTATAAAGGCTACACCCAGGTCGGCAGCGGTGTTGTGGGCCAGGTATTCATCAGGCAAGAAGATGATGCGTTTGTGTCCCAGGTCCAGAAGATGTCGTACCACCTGGTCTGCATTGCCAGAGGTACAGCAGTAATCGCTCTCTGCTTTGACTTCAGCATAGGTGTTGACATAAGTTACCACGGGCGCTCCAGGGAAGCGTGCTTTCAAGGCCAGGACATCTTTGGCAGTGATTCCAGCTGCCAGTGAACAACCCGCGTGATTGGAAGGTACCAACACAGTCTTTCCAGGATTGAGAATCTTTGCGGTTTCGCCCATGAACCATACGCCACAAAAAACAATGACATCGGCATCAGTTTTTGCTGATATGGCAGAGAGTTGAAGGGAGTCACCAACGTAGTCGGGAACAGAATGATATAATGCTGGCTCCATATAATTATGCCCAAGAATTACAGCATTCATCTCTTTTTTCAGTAAATTGATTTGGTGGGCCAATTCAGCCTTGTAATCAATTTCAAAATCGGGAACAATGCCTCTCAGACGTTGACGCATGACTTCACGTAAAGAATCAAGGGTGAGGGGCTGGGTTAATACATCGCCAGACATGGTTCTTTTGTCCTCTCGAAATAGGTTACATCAGGCTATTTACATTCGCCTGCATGGTTGTTGGAGTCGTTGAACTTTTTAAAGGAACATTTTTGCAGATATTCTTGCGGTGCAGAGACGTAAGGGTTCAATCTATCAGATTCAATCTATGGGGCCGATAACTGGTTTTCTTGAACGCGATGAGCTTCTGCCTGCTTCGCAATCGCATGATATATGGCAGCCGCCTTGTCGAATTCCGCCAATGCCTCTTCAGATAATATGTCTTGCAATTGATGGCGGGGCGTCTCACACCGGTCTATCAGGAACGCAATTTGTTCCGGTGTCGGATACAATGGTTTACCTTCGATATCAATATGCCAAGGAGCGGTATGCGCGAATCGAACCTTGTCTCCCGGATGAGGTTCAAAACAACGTATCGCTACCCAACTGCTTTTCTCAAACACGATATTGTGCTTTAACGAATTTACATATGCTGAGCGTTCGTTTTGCGTGTTTTCTGGTGAGACCACCAATGCAACATGACCGTTGATGATCACTTCAATATTGCTTAATGGATTCTCACTGATAATTGTACCAGATACGGTGCCAGAAATTGGAGTTCCATTACTTTTAAACGTGTGTCCTGGTATTTGATCGTCCAGTGTGAACAAGGCCATAGGGCCGGTTGTAACGAAACTGCGACCTGCATCCAGTCCCTGGTACCAAGCCTCCGGTATAAAGTTATCACCAATATGCACATATACCCGTCCGAATCCCAGCGGGACAGGATGTACCCCATTGGCAGTACCAGCTGTGGGTCGCAGGCGAAATCCGGAGTTCAGCAGCGCGTAATAACAATGGAATCCATACAGTATCCAATCAAGTTCGGTACCGCTTTTACCTTCATTGGGCAAGTTCATATACGCTGGAGCAGGGGCATTCCAGCTATTGAAGCCGAACGCGGTTCGCCAGACATGGTTGTTTGCAAGCTCAAAGAGGTCCACACCCAGCACAGGTGGCAGCATCATCGACCAGGCCCAGTCGGCCTTGTCCATGTCTATCAGGGCACCTTCCTCACGCGCCTGTTCACCAATGGCCGTAACAGGTGGCGCGGTATGTTCCAATATGTTCTTGTGGTTCAATACAAAGAATGCGCCAAGCACCTGGTTGACATCACCTACCCGAAATATCTCATATTCCGTGTTGCGTGGAAAAATGACCCTGTTGTTTTCCACCAGAATTGGTGCATAACCCGGATCAGGCAAATTGCCTTCTCCCTGACTTGGCGGTGTGTCTGATACAGTGACCCAATATGTCAATGGAAACGCGGCGTGCAAGTCTTCTGCGGGTAAAATCGTGTGCAGTTCTTCTACCGTCCGATGCACATGTGTGTCCCCGGAATACCACCCTTTTTCAGCCATATCGATCCAACGATGCACGGTTATTTCAACTTGGACATCTTCGTTTTCAATGCTGAAATCGTGCTGTGCAGGGCGGTATTCTTTACCCCGCTCAACAATCATGGTGTAGTTTCCCGGCGACAATGAAACTTGGAAAGGATGCGCGCTTACATTGGTGTATCGCTCGATGGCTTCCTGGTTGATCCAGTTCTGGCGATCATAAATGACGGTCTGGCCGGATGGGTGCGCGGACTCCACAAAATGCCATTCACCTTGTTGATCCTGTAAGTAGACACGGGCTGCGATGGTCTCACCAGTATCACCATCAATAATTTGACCGGTGACCGTAAAAGACGATGACTCGGACATAGCTTCCATTTGACCCCACATGATTGCACTACACAACAAGGTGCAGTACACAGCCCGGTGCTTCATCTGGTTATCCTGGTTTTGCGCATCATTATTTTCAACCTTGCATTTCAGTTTTCATATCTTATCGAAATGAAATTTGCGCACGATTATACGCTATACCCTTGTAGGAATTGTACAAATACAATTTAGACAGTTGTATCTCTTCATTCTGTAGTAACCGGACGATCTTCGTGCCCTTCCAAACCAGACATCATGGCATGCCAGGCAAGTGTGGCACACTTGATACGAACCGGAAATTCTCTTACCCCACTGAATACCATCAGTTTGCCCAACTTGGACTCATCTATTGGCTCATCAGGATTGGAAGTTATCATACGATGAAAATGTTCGAACAACTTTTCTGCTTCCTTGACCCTTTTACCTTTGAGCAGAGTTGTCATTACCGAAGCCGATGACTTGGATATTGCACAGCCCGCACCATCGAAACTGACTTCTTCAATAATGTCTTTATTCATTTTCATGTAGATGGTGAAGTGATCGCCACATAATGGATTAAACCCTTCAATGGTATGATCAGGATGTTCCATCTTGTAAAAGTTACGAGGTTTTTTATTATGATCCAGTATGACTTCTTCGTATAGGGCACGTGTACTGCACATTAAGAAAATACCTTGTTTACATGGTGCAACGCTTCTATCAGCATATCAATTTCATCACGCGTATTGTACATGCCAAGTGACGCACGTGCTGTAGCTGGTACATTGAATCGTTGCATCACAGGTTGCGCGCAATGGTGCCCAGCACGGATTGCTATGCCCTTCTCATCCAGCAACTGACCAATATCATGCGGGTGGGCATGTTCCATGGTAAAAGACAAAACACCTGCTTTGTTTTTGGCAGTACCAATCAGTCTGATGCCTTTAATACTCTGTAATGCTTCTGTGCCATATTGCAGCAATTGATGTTCATGGGCAGCAATCCTGTCCATGCCGATGGGCGTTAAGTAGTCTATGGCTGCTCCAAGCGCGATGGCATCAGCAATGTTGGGCGTGCCTGCCTCAAATTTGTAGGGCAGACTGTTGTACGTGGTCTTTTCGAAAGTGACTGACATAATCATGTCACCACCCCCTTGGTATGGGGGCATGTCGTTCAAAAATTTTGCATTGCCATACAGACAGCCGATGCCCGTCGGGCCATAAACTTTATGTCCGGAAAACACGTAGAAGTCACAATCAAGCTTTTTCAGATTTATTGGCATGTGCGGCACGGCTTGCGCACCATCCACCAGGACCGGAACACCATGCTCGTGCGCCATCTGGATGATATCCTCAACGGGATTGATAGTACCCAACGCGTTGGAAACATGGTTGATAGCCACCAGCTTTACCCGGGGCGATATCATGCGGGCGTAATCTTCCATTATTAATTCACCCGCATCATTGATGGGGATCACCTTGAGGTGCGCATTTTTGCGTTCGCACAACATCTGCCAGGGAACAATGTTGGAATGGTGCTCCATATACGAGATGATGATCTCGTCACCTTCCTGGACATGACGTTCTCCATAACTTGCTGCTACCAGGTTAATTGCGTCGGTGGTGCCGCGGGTAAAAATAAGCTGGCAGCCTACAGGTGTGTTGAGAAAGTGCGCTATCTTGCTGCGCGCTTCTTCGTAGCGGTTGGTGGCTCTTTGGCTCAGGAAATGAACGCCACGGTGTACATTCGCGTTTTCATGGGTGTAGTAATGGACCAATGCGTCAATCACGGCTTGTGGTGTTTGCGAAGTTGCGGCATTGTCCAGATACACCAGCCGATGACCCGATTGTTCGAGGTTCAGAATGGGAAAGTCTTTTCGGATACGCTCGATATCGTAATCAGACATCGTTAATGCTGCCATTCGATTTTCTTTTATGCTAACCGCCATTGGTCCACCCAGTGTGGTTGAGTTCTATAGTTAAAGTTTTATAAATAAATTGATTCTTAAGCGCAATACAGCGAAATTGTATGTCGCGTGAAACAACAGGATTTCAATTTTACTTAGCGTAAGGTGTGCGCTTACAGATTGATTCAATCAGTCAATTCTGCACTGATACCGCGCCTAGCGAAAGCTCACGGACTGAATTTGTCATATACATACCGGCCTAGCCGTTCTGACAGCACCGGAATGTCTAAATCGGTTATCACTTCTTCAGCGAAGCCATAGGTTAGCATAGCCCGGGCTGTCGGCTCATCTATTCCACGACTTCTGAAATAGAAAATGATTGACTCTGGTGGAGAACCTATGGTGGCACCGTGCGTGCATTTTACATCGTCCGCGTATATTTCCAATTGAGGTCGCGTGTGTATAGTTGCATTGTCTGATAGTAACAAGTTGTTGCTGAGTTGGTCGGAGTCTGTTTTCTGTGCAGCCTGGTGTACATGTACCTTGCCCGTAAAAACTGCCTTGCTGTCACCATCCAGTACACCTTTGTACATGATGCGACTGTTGCAGTGGGGCTGTGCATGGGTTATCTCAATGGCGTTATCAATGAGACGGTGGCTGTCGTTTAAGTATAATCCCGAAAGATTACAGATTGCGCCTTCACCCGACAACGAAACACATAACTGGTTGCGTATCGTTTTCCCTTCCAGACTCATTGTGTAGGAATCGAAGTGGCTGTCCCGCGCCTGTTGAACTTCTGTTGTCGCCAGATGGCTTCCCGTTGGGCCTTCTTCAACAATTTTGTACCATTTCAATTGGGCATTTTCACCCAACACAATTTCATCGACGACATTGTTGAGATAATGAAGTTCATCTGCCAGATTTACATAACTTACAATGATGGATGCCTGACTGCAACGTTCCAATACGAACAGATTACGTATGTAACTTGCGGTGTCATCTTGTCTGTGGCTTGTCGCGAATATTATATGCAGTGGATTATCCAGGACAGTATTCTTTTCAAGATGTACAAATCCACCATCCTGAAGAAACGCAGTGTTCAACGTTGTATAGGCGTTGCGGTCTTTTAATACTGTGTTCAGATGTTGCTCAACTATGCGCACTGTCTCGCTATTGTGAATTGCATCATGCAGACTACTCGCGTGCAGGCCTTTGGGCAGTTTCTGAACTTGGCTCAATTCGGGCGTAAAGTAACCATCTATGAACACCAATTCCGTCCAGTTGCCATACTTGACAGCTTCTACAGATTTTTTCGCAGGAATAATTCCCGGTGGAGCGGTCAACGAATGATAGGAGGTGTTATTAATTGGTGCGATATTGGTCTGACGCCATTCTTCCTGGCGGGTATGCGGGAATTCCTGATTAGAGAAATTTTCCCGTGCCTGATGACGCATTGCTAGCAACCAATCAGGAAAACCGTTTCTGTCAGCCAACGCCTTCATGTCTTCGAAATAAGTTACTTTTAGTGTATTCATAACGGCAGTTTCAGCCATAGTGTGTTTCTCCAGGTGCCTTGCTCCAGGCACGAAATGCCATCTGATAATTCTAAAAACTATAGATGCCTGACCGGTGCTTGTGCATGCTTGTTTTACATACTTCAGGTCGTGGCCAACGCATCCTGCGTTTTTAGCCAGTCATACCCTTTGTCTTCAAGCTCAGTCGCCAACGATTTGTCGCCGGACTTTACAATTCGTCCGTTATACAGGACATGTACAAAATCAGGCTCAATATAGTTCAAAAGTCGCTGGTAATGGGTCACGATAATAAAGGATCGTTTATCTGAACGCAGTCGGTTGACGCCATCCGATACGACTCTTAATGCATCAATGTCCAATCCCGAGTCTGTTTCGTCCAGAATGGCCAGTCGTGGCTCGAGAACGGCCAGTTGAAGAATTTCATTTCTCTTCTTCTCGCCACCGGAAAAACCGTGATTCACAAAACGGTTTGCAAAGCTAGGATCGATGTTGATCAGTTCCATTTTTTCTTGTAGCATTTGCTTGAAATCCATGGCGTCCAGCTCTTCCATTCCACGGGACAATCGAATTTCATTGACTGCCGCACGCAGAAAG
>Ga0334884_1006126_pt1 | contig 11003 bp, 7 predicted proteins | sample GraSluR1_MG_7_FD_207215 | JGI IMG/M metagenome (GOLD analysis project Ga0334884, IMG submission 207215) | Sludge microbial communities from methane-producing bioreactor in Wageningen University, Netherlands - Granular Sludge_12_05 R1 | ecosystem: Engineered > Bioreactor > Anaerobic > Unclassified...
AGTGCATGCTGAGCAATATCAGTACTTTTCAATTCATCAACTGTTTTTGCCAATACACGTGCAACATCCATGGCAACATTACCAACCCCTACCACCATAGCAACTTCGCCTGTAAGATCAAACGGAAGATGTCTGTAATCCGGGTGACCATTATACCAGCCGACAAATGAAGTCGCGGTATAGCTGCCTGGTAAATCTTCACCAGGTATTCCAAGTCGGCGGTCTGTTTCTGCACCACAGGCAAAAATAATAGCATCATAATACATACGAAGCTCTTCAATAGAAATATCACGGCCTACCATTACATTACCGAAGAAACGAAAGCCCTCTTCCAGTGCGGTCTTTTCATAAACTTTGGTTACGTTGCGAATCTTTGGATGATCAGGGGCAACCCCCCCCCGTACCAGTCCAAACGGGGTAGGCAATCTGTCAAACATGTCAATCGTACAAACAACCTCTGATTTTTGTAACGGTGCAGCAGCATAGAACCCACTTGGACCACTTCCAATGATGGCTACCCGTAAGGGCCGTTCTTTACTACCAAGAACTGGATTATTGTTTCCTATTGTACTCATGACGATGTTCCTCCTGAAAAAGGGAATTATCCCTGCGATGGGATGTTAAATAGAATTCAAGAATTAATAACTGCCCCCGGAACCATGCGACAGATAGCAACCAGTTAATGAAGAGCGAATAATTATCTTCTACCAGTTTGCATGAAGTCGCTTTCACCCTTTGATACATGCTATAAATTTAATGCATAGCACTGTAAACTGTATCAAAATCGGTACCGGAATTGCACATTATACGCTCATTCTGGTGAATACTTTTATATGCATGGTTCTCTCCATGTATCGATCATACTCGTACCGAATCAATTTTTGTACAATCAAAAAATACAGTGCTGATTAATAACCTGTATGCATAAATATATTCCAGTTAAATTCATATTTTAAACTATAGTTTACTATTTTATGCGTTATACTTTGTATGTTTTATAGCTGCTTATAGCCTGTTGAAGTTAGCCTAACAAGTCACATCAGCAAACATTACCTGGCTTTATTAGCCATGATTAATATAACAACACCAGGAGTCTTTGTTCGATGAATACGAATATTGTTTGTTGATCATTCAAATGACATTTGACAATCATGTGTATTCATGGTATACTTTTTTTAGCGTTGACACGTCTTGGGCGAATTGTGTGTGTACTACGAATCAAGACATTAAATTAATAAGGCGTAATCGTTTTTCAACAAGGTATAGACTTTCATTATATTTTCTTTTAAAATCTGAATTTTACGCTGCGATCTGAGGTTTTGGAATCGCGTGCAAAAGTTTTCCAAAGATATAGTAACCGAAGTTCTTTCGGCAATCGATATAATAGAGGTCATCGGTCCCGTTGTGGAACTAAAGCCAGCAGGACCAGGGCGAATGAAAGCACTGTGCCCATTCCACCAGGAAAAAACTCCTTCTTTTATTGTTAACCAACATCGTCAGACATTTCATTGTTTTGGATGCGGAAAAGGAGGCGACGCTATAACGTTCGTTCAGGAACACATGGGCCTGACGTTCGTTGAAGCACTGAAAGCATTGGCTGAACAAGCTGGTGTTAAGCTGCCTGCATCAGACAGACGAGAGCAACAAACGGATAGCTTGCGGAGTCATATACTCGAAGCAACCCGTTTCGCTGCTCGTCATTACATGCAAATGCTGACTACACCAGGGAAAAACGAAGTTGGGCGTGCTTATCTGGAGCGGCGTGGGATAACCGATGAGACACTAAATCGATTTGGTGTAGGCTTGGCTCCAGACGATTGGAGCTTGCTGTTGGAAGCTGCACGGGCCAACGATATTTCGGCTGTTGTACTGGAGAATGCAGGGTTAATTCGGCGGTCAGAAACCGGCAGACCGTATGATTTTTTCCGTAATCGCATCATCTTTCCTGTGCGTGACGTGGCAGGTAATATTGTTGCTTTTGGTGGTCGTGCTCTGGACGATTCGCCAGCAAAATATATTAATTCGCCGGAAAATCCAGTATACCGTAAAAGTCGTGTATTATATGGCCTTCACGAAGCCCGAGACACATTACGCAATTCTACGAATGCGTTGATTGTCGAGGGATATTTCGATCTGTTGCGTTGTTTTGATGTAGGTATAGAAAACGTTGTTGCAACATGTGGAACCGCTTTAACCTTAGAACAGGCTGGCTTGTTACGCAGATATGTTCAAGAAGTAGTCCTGGTGTATGATGGTGACGCCGCTGGTGTTAAGGCAGCAATGCGCGGTGTAGGCGTGTTAACAGAAGCGGGCTTACGCGTTCGGGCAATTCAATTACCCGGGAACCAGGACCCGGACGATTTTGTGCGGAATGATGGCGCCAAGGCCTTGTTAGAATTGGTAGACCAAGCCCCGGACTTCGTGCAGTATTATGTTGCCATGTCCAGAGACCGCTCCCAAACAATTGAAGGCCGCACAGAAATTGCTCAAGAGTTATTTGACATAATTCGGCATATTGATGATGCCATGCGGGTGGATGAGTATTTAAAACATATAGCTAATGCTTTGAAAATAAATTCCTGGGTATGCCGGCAAGAATTTGACAAATTCATACGTAAAAGCCAAGTACATAAAGCCTGGCTGACCCAGGCCAGACAAGACACAGAAGCAGTGGCAACCACGCAGCATACTGTCAGTCGTGATGAAACCCTGTTTCTGGCAATGCTGATGGCAAATAAAGACCATCTGGAACGTGTTCAAACACTGCTGGCAGGAATTCCACTGGGGAATGGCCCATTGGAAGATGTACTTCGTATTCTATTGACGGATGCTCCAGATAACGTGTTACATTCACTGGAATGCAAAGATGCCCGACGACTGTTTACGGCAGCGTCTACATTGGACACTACCTTGGAAACCTTTCCAGAAGACTTATTGGAGAAACGAGTTAATCGATTGATGCGCGAAGCACTGCAAATGCAAAGCGAAGTAATAAAAGAGGCAATAGAAGAAGCTGCACGGAATAGCGATACGTCACGTTATCTGGCATTGTTGGCAGAAAAGGTGGAAATCACACGTCAAATAGAACGTGTAGGCGCCGCATAATCTAAACGTTAATAATATTTATAATTTGTTAATGGTTTGGACTTTTAACCCGAACGAGGACAACCATGGCCGTAATTTCAGAAATTCAAGAACCAGAACAAGACGAAGTAAAACAGAACAAAACCAAAGAGGAGGTACTTGAACGCGCCAAAGAACGCGGTGCAATTTCATATGACGACCTTGAGGAATTGTTACCAGAAGATGCAACGGTCGATGAAATTGACGAAGTGATGGTCGCGCTAAGCGACACCGACGTAGAAGTCGTCGATGAATACAAAATCGATGCAGAGAGTAAAGCACGAGAAGAACGTGAAGAGCGCGTAGCCCGGCAACTTGAATTGCGGCGTGAAGCTGCGGCTCAAAACCGACTGGAACGTGCAGATGACCCAGTTCGAATGTATCTGAGGGAAATGGGCCGTGTACCACTGCTTACAAAAGACCAGGAAGTTACCATCGCCAAACGGATCGAAGCGGCAGAACGGGAACTAAACGAAGTCTTATTGAGTACACCGTACACGCTGAAAGAAATTCAAATGCTGGCCGCAAGAATTTTGGCGGGTAGACTGAGTTATGCCCAGATAACTGACAGTGAAGACATCCGCTACCACCATCGTTTCGTGAAAAATCTTCCCGACATGATGGAAAAAATGGTACAACATGACCGTCAGATTGAGTCACAAGAAAAAAGACTGCGCCGCAGCAATCTTTCAGAAAAAAGCGTTGATAACATCAAAAGTAAGATCAGTGAATATCGAAACGAACAGATAGAGGTTATCCGATCATTTGATTTAAAGCCCCGTGAAATCATGAAGATAGGCCGTAAAATTAAAGGCTTAAAGCGGCGAATTGCTGCTGCACGTGATGAGATCGACCGGGTAGAACGCGAGATTGGTCATTTGTGTAAAGACATTCACAAGATGGCCGTCGCAATACGGCGTTCGCCTTCTGCTGCCAAACGCTACAACCTGGACAAAGAAGTGATTTTGGAAGCCGAAAGACGGCTGCTCTCGGCGCAGCGCCGCATAGACCAGATCACAAACGATACGCGTCTGGAATCCGATGGTATCAATGTTTTAATCGATCGCATCAAAGAAAAAGAAGACAACATCTACAATGCCAAAATGGAATTGGTCGAAGCGAACCTTCGCCTGGTGGTTAGCATTGGCAAAAAATATACCAACCGGGGCATGTCCTTTTTAGACCTGATTCAAGAAGGCAACATCGGCCTTATGAAGGCGGTGGATAAATTTGAGTACCAACGGGGATACAAATTCAGCACCTACGCGACTTGGTGGATTCGCCAGGCGATAACCCGCTCCATCGCGGATCAGGCCAGGACCATTCGTATACCTGTACACATGATTGAGTCCATCAACAAGCTGGTACGAACGAGCCGTCGTCTGGTACAGGAATTGGGGCGCGAACCCAGTCCTGAAGAAATTGGCGAAGAGATGGAAATGTCCGCTGACAAGGTAAGGGCTATCCTGAAGATTGCCCAGGAAGCCATTTCACTGGAAACACCGGTAGGCGATGAAGGTGATTCGAGTTTTGGTGACTTCATTGAAGACAAAAGTGCAGAAAATCCTGCCAATTCAACGGCATTTACTGTCTTCCAGCAACAACTGGATAAAGTTCTCAGTTCATTGACCGAACGGGAAGAAAAGGTATTGCGACTGCGCTTTGGTCTGGGTGATGGTTATCCCCGTACACTTGAAGAAGTGGGAAGCGTATTTAATGTAACGCGTGAACGTGTACGACAAATCGAAGCGAAGGCGCTTCGGAAAATGCGTCATCCGTCGCGCTCACGAGAATTGAAAACGTTTGTCGACTGGAGTCTTAGTTCCTGATCTGATTGAATATGATTAAGAATATATATCGTATTGATTAACCGTACAATGCTATCAAGCTTAATGTGTAGATAAAATAAAGTCACACTGCCTGGAGTCATATAACCAAGAAGACTCCAGGCTTTTTATTTTATTACATTTTATCGGCATTTGTTTCATTCAACAGCATTGTGTCTTACATAGCAGTTCAACTCTGGTTGGTGAAAATATCAATTCACGAAATAAGCGGTTGTCATTGCAAACAATAACCATCTTCGGTGTTTTCATCCGGACAATAACTGTAACCTGATGAATTGTATATTTGTACTAAGCGTAGCAATTCATAAAGTGATATTTCCCAATTCAGCGGTGCAAAGTCACTTGAATGAGGCTGACACTCCAGTCGGGAGCCATTGCCAGGAGCATATCCGTCTTCTGTATGTACATAGCAATGATATTCACCGGCATTATATAATTGAATTACACGAAGTAATTCAGGCAAGCCAATCTGACCATTATTATCTGTGTCCGCTGTATGATAATCTGACATCTCGACAGGAACTCGGGTTACAGTAAGTTTTATGGTACGGTCTTGCTGCGATCCATAATCTATGCTGACTTCAATTCCATCAGGTGTTATTACTTGATAAAATTCAGCAGCACTACCTCCTCCGGCTGACAAGGTGTTGCTCCAACGCATGATTTCCCAGGAATCACCAACTTCAACTGTGTACTGTGGATTAAAAACCAGTGTCGCAAATTGAGGTGACAGAATCGTACTTGTTTCTATGGTACTCAATCCGGTACTCCCAATTGCAGTTGGTCGTACTTCCAGTGTCTGGGCGCCAACACCCGCTTCTTCATCAAACCGAAATGTGCCACAGCGAATCAATGACCCACCACTCTCAACTATGATAGTTCCACGGCCTCCCGTAGTGCCCAGCCATATGCGATTACCCCCAATATCCAGGGTGCTGTTGCGTTTAACATAGATTATGCCCTGCCCAGCATCAGCGGAGCCCAGTGGTCGACCCGCATGAATTTCACCATCCCCGAAGTAACTACCGCGATCAATTATTAGTGTTCCAGTAACCGCATTGCCGATCCCGAAATATATTCGACCGGAGTTGTTAAGTACTGCTCCATGCGCAATTGTTAAGGTCGCCGACTTATTATCCCACCCCGGTCCAGTGATATTTTCAACATTTCTGATGTCGGTTACAACAAGATCATCACGCAGTGAAACCATTGAATTTGCTGGGGGAACAATACGTCGAGGCCAGGCGTCCGCATCACCCCAATTTCTGGCCACATTGACATAAGGGCCTTTCATCAGAAGGCTTAAATCGCGTACTTGTACCTCAACATCATTTAAACCGGGTACCTCCCAGCCCAGATTCATACCACCAATCTTGTAGTCTCCAGGGTCTTGTGATCCCTGTAAAAAACCCCGACTCCAAGCCTCTTCCAGACCCTGATAAATCAAAGGCAACAAGTCCGTATCAAAGGTAACCCAATTTCCATGATGTAACGAGCCACTGGTATAAGTAGCCTGTCCCGGGGTATAGATGAGCTTGCCCAAGCCCTGATCACCTGGAATAATACTTGTTGCCGTGACAATATAGCGTTCATCCCAAACGGGAACCCCCAGCCAATAAAAATCACCATACCCGGATGAAGCCTGATTTAAGTTCTGGATAAGGAAAAACATTAAAAAATGGGCTGTATGCAGATTGGGTGTGTAGGCAGGCGTATGAAACATTTCCGCGTGACGTAAAATCGCTTCAAAGTGGAGCCGTACTTCTGTCAATTCATGGAGCCACTGTCCCCCGTACCCATAGGTATCTGGGGGGCTGATACGCTGTTGAGCCAGTAAATGTGGCCAAGGTTCACTAGCACTCCGATGTACACCTTGGTATTCAATATTGGAATTCAAATGAAAAACCAAATGAGCATCGCTAGAATCTTCAGGGCCTAAGATGACACTTTTTCCGGAATCGTAATATCGGGTAGAACCAGATGGCATAACATCACTTGATCCGTCGAGAATATTGAAACGGCTGTTCCATTGCGCCAACCGCCAGATTGGAGTACCCAATGCAGGGTTGTACTGCAGCGGCCCCAACTCGACAATAGCACCTTCTGGACTGTCGAGCACGGTAAAACCCCGTTGAAATGTAGGGTCTGTTATGAGTTCAACTTCTGTTTCTACAATTCGGTACAATTCCAGACTTGAAGGTTCGGGCCAGGGCAGATCGCGTGGCAAATCACGGTTTTGTCCCAATGTTTCCCAACGCAAAAAATAATATACACCGTCTGCTTCTGGAGTTCCAATATCATGACTTATTCGAACTTGCATCTCCGGAAAAGAGGAGCGAACCCCACGCAAAGAAGCAGGAACTGGGTTGGGTGGTAATGAAAGCCGTTCGATTGGAGCAAGCGTATCCGGGTGCAGGCGCCATCGCTGTGTACCATATTGTGAGTGTCCCCAGGTCTGCGCAAGGGTACCGTCAGACTCTACTTCTACGGGTTGAACACGCACCTCAAAAGGTATACTTCCTCCTCCACCAAAATTCCAACGATAATCCCAGTCACTGCTCTGATATATCACCCATTCGCCATTTTCTGATCGAGCATTGTAAAGTTGCGTAATGCCATCTTCATCGTACTTATGGTAACTCACAATTACACGGTCATCGTTATCAAAACCAACTTTAACGTTACCATTGATAATTCCTCCCAGCGGAGGCACAGGATCAACAACATCGGTGGTTGCATAGGTAATTGGAAGTTCTAAGTCTTCCCCGCGGCTGTTTTCCCAATGAATCAAGTCTTTGCTTCTTGCATAGCCGGGGTGATTGTTGGTTTCAGCCAGGTAGCTGTCTCTCCAAACCCAACACATGTGGAAGAAGCCATCGGGACCCAGATGAGGTCCATCAAAATAGGCATTCCGCAACCCTTCACCATCTACCAATGGTTCATCCAGTAGTCGATGCCAGGTTTGCGTTGCATGGTCATAACGATTATACACCTCATTTCCGGAACCGCTACTTCCGTCGCGATAATTATAGAGTAATATATTGTCGGGGCCACGAAGAAATCGCGGATAGGTTACCCGATTCTCCAAAGAACCCACCATGGCCGTAAAGCGCTCAAAAGTAGTAATATCCATTGGTTCTTGTGTACGAAAATAAACCAATGGATCAACATGCATATTGCCACTGAGATGTACATAACCGTCGTCATCTACCGCCATGGTAATGTAATTGTGACTATCCCAAACCACAGCTTCAGGCAGCTCCACCCGGGTCCAGGTTTGCTCGTGCAGCAACCGGGATACCACCACCATTTGCCGGTCTGCATTATAGTAGGCGGCAAACTGCATTGGAGCATGTGTCAGCAGGACAAATCCGACGGGATGTCCAGCCCATACCGATTCTATATCAATTTTCTCTATTGCCGGCTCCGCACCGCAGACAGTGCCTCCAAGAAAACACATCAAGGCAATAAGTGTCAATATTCGGATAGGTGCATTAAGATTACACATACGTTGCTCTCCAATACCAATAACTGGACTAACATTTTTGCTGGTTACTCGACAGACACATTTACACGAATATCACACTGCAAATCCCGTACTTGCATTTCTACCAGGTTCATACCGGGAACCTCCCAACCCAAACCCAATCGACCTATCCGATAATCGGATAAGTCTCTTGAACCGGATAAGAATCCCCTCTCCCACGCTTTTATAAAGGCATCGTAAAATAAGGGTAGTAAATCCTTATTAATAGAAATCCATTCTCCATCATGAAAACTTTTGTCTGTATAGGGTGCAAGTCCAAGCTGGTAGATAAATTTGCTGTGCCCGGCATCACCTTCAATCAAACGTTCCGGTGTCATACGGTGTCGATCATCATAGAGTTGAATTCCAAACCACAAGAAATCACCATAGCCTATAGATTCCCTGTTTCGATTTTGAAGTGTTAAAAAAACTGTAAACTCTGCGGCATGCACTGAGGTGTGGTAGTGGTCATGTTCAAAGCGTTCTCCTTGAAGAAGGCGAGCACTGATTTTAAAATCGACCGAAGTCATTTCGGCTATAGTAGGTGAGTGATTCGCTGTATCCTGTCCCAGCAATAAATGAGGCCAGGGTTGCCCATGTTCTCGCGGTGTATCCCCCCATTCTTTTCGAGAATCCAATCCAAGCACGATGTCTGCATGGACAGAGTCAGGTACGCCGAAGATTACCCACTTGGCAGTGTCTTCAATACGAAAAGTCCTTTCATCCAGGTACTGCGGTTCGGATTCTGCAAGCGTATAGCGACTGTCCCATTGACGCAAAGTCCATTTAGGATATTCTGTAGTATGCCAGGGAGGTTGTACCTTGCCTTGAACAACAATGGCTCCTTGTTCAGGATTCAGAATTTCCACACCATCATGAAAACGCGAGTCGGCGATTAAGTGGATTGTACTTGAGTTTTCTGGAGTAACACTTTCGGCAGGCGAAGAGAAGGGAATTAATACACATAGTGCATACAATAACGATGATGCCCGGTGAGAACTATAAAATAGCAGTAAACTACTTGGAGTGAATTTCAAACCAGGTGTCGAGCAAAAAAAACTTCGTAAATGCATCATACCGCTTTCCAGCCAGAGTTATAACTCAGGCTGTTGTTTACTTGTAAAAAAAACATGCAATCTTAAAAAGTTTAATATTACACGCAACAAGTTCTTGGTATACGGTTGCATTATGGATTATTGCTGTATAGAATTCAAGTCATTGAAATGCTAGTTGTGTCAATAAAAAAACATTTCGAACTGGAAACAGCAAGAAATGTTAAATGATATTATAATCTGAAATTACAGTAACCTGAATATCATGGCAAAACACGCATTAAGTGAGCATCGTCTTCAGTTCTGACATAAACTCATTTAAATCTTTAAATTGCCTATACACCGACGCAAACCGAACATATGCGACCTCGTCCAACGATTTCAATTTGCGCATGATTGCTTCACCTACGGCTTTTGTAGAAACTTCATGATCGGTAGAGTTAAAGAGTTCTCTTTCTACATCGTCAATAAGCGCTTCCACTTGTTCCAGACTTATAGGACGCTTTTCTGCTGCTTTTAATATGCCACTTTTAAGCTTCCAACGATCAAAAATCTCGCGTCGCCCATCTTTTTTTATAACCATCTGGGCAACTTCTTCTATTCGCTCATAAGTTGTAAATCGGCGGCCGCATTTCAAACATTCGCGACGGCGTCGAATGGCATCGCCTTCTTTAGAAGCTCTGGAATCTACGACGCGGCCATCGGTTTCGTTACAGAATGGACAACGCATGGTTTTATCGCCTATTCATTTCTAATTGGAGACAAAGTCAGCCAACAGTACCAGACACAATATATCGACATAACAAGCATCACTTTCCATGAAAGTCAGTAGATGTTGTGGCTATAGAGTAACAGATACAGAGTAGCAGGTCAAGGTGTTAATGCGAAGAAAGATAAGGAAGTGTTTCCATAACGCACCAATCGGTACTTTTCAAACATTCCTTGTTCTTCGCCTAATGTTAATTTTGATGGGTGCTCAACAATAAGTATGCCCTGTTCAGCACATAGACCTTGTGTAGCTATAGCATCCAGCAATGCGGTGTGCTCATTCCAGCCAAATGGTGGATCGGCATAAATGATGTCATATTTTCCAGGGATTTGCCGGATGTCTCGAGGTAATTGCAACTGCATTAACCGGGCCGCAGTAAGGCGTGTACGGTTAAGGTTGTCCCGGATCAGTTTAATCGCGGTGGTATTTGCATCTACAAACACTGCCTGTTCAGCGCCTCGACTCAGTGCTTCAATACCATTGGCTCCGGTACCTGAAAACAAGTCAAGAAAATATGCACCATTTACTTTGGTGCCCAGAATATTAAACAGTGATTCGCGAACACGATCCAATGTTGGGCGGATATCTTTTCCTTCAAATGATTGAAGTCGAAGGCCTCGTGCTGTTCCAGCAATAATACGCATAGACTTGAAAATTTTACCCTATATTTTAATATTTATAATATT
>Ga0334884_1006134_pt1 | contig 10992 bp, 11 predicted proteins | sample GraSluR1_MG_7_FD_207215 | JGI IMG/M metagenome (GOLD analysis project Ga0334884, IMG submission 207215) | Sludge microbial communities from methane-producing bioreactor in Wageningen University, Netherlands - Granular Sludge_12_05 R1 | ecosystem: Engineered > Bioreactor > Anaerobic >...
TCGGTGTGGCGGCCGGACTGCTGGCCCTTCTCATCGGCACGCTCGACGGCGCACTCCTCGTGCGCTATCTTCGAATGCCGGTGTGTCCCGAGCCGCCACCCTCAGGCCAGGTGCCGGGTATCACGGTCATCGTTCCCGCATACAATGCTGCAGCGACGCTTCGGCAGACGCTTGAGGCCATCCTTGCCAGCGAAGGCATCGCGCCGGAGATCATCGTCGCCGACGACGGGTCCACCGACGGGACGGTTGCCGTCGCCGAAGGACTGGGCGGGGTGCGCGTCATCACCCTCCCCCACCGGGGCAAGTGGTCGGCGCTCAACGCAGGAATCGCCGAGGCGTCACACCCCCTGATAGCCACCATCGATGCCGACACGCGTGTCGAGTCATCGACGCTTCATCGCCTCTCAGCGGCACTCGAACGCCATGACGCCGTGGCAGGGGCGCTCCATGTGGCCAATACCGGCTCGGTGCTCGGCGGCATCCAGGCACAGGAGCACCTACGCATCGCCGTCTACCGGCGCATACACGGCACGGTGGACACGGTATCGGGGCCGGTGGCTGCCTTTCGCCGGGAGGTGGTGCGTGCCGTGCCGTTCCAGGATTCCGAAGTAGAGGACTTCAGCCACACCCAGGCCCTGAGATTGGCCGGCGCCACCATCGGATACGTGCCCGGTGCACGGGCCTACACGGTGATGCCGGACGGCCTGCGCCCGTACCTGCGCCAGCGGGCACGCTGGGCACGGGGGACGGTCCGTGCCATGCACGAGCACGGCATGGGCATCTCGGGGCTCCGCAAAGGCGCCGCCATCGCCCTGTGCGACGTCCTCGTGGTGCCACTCTGCCTCGCCGCAGGTCTGTATATGCCGCTCTTTGGGCTCACGGTGCTTGAAGGGACCATCCAGGTGCTGGCCACGCGCAGGGAGGGGTTACGCAGGTATGCGGGCGCACCCGCTTTCTTTGTCCACCTCGTCTTTCTGGCCGCGGTGGCACTCTCCATGACGGCCTATGGCTGTGTGGCCTATCGACAATACCACAACACGAGAACACGCGCACGCCCGGACGCCTTATAAACAGGGGGAAGGATATCCCTAGCATATAAGAGAGTTATACCCCTTTGTTTCCACTGGAGAATATACGTTGTACCTACTGACGTAATAGAAGGTGGTTGCTGTTATATGTCTTCTTCACACCATGCGGGGAACGCTTATATACGGGAGGGCCAGAGTCGTTCCATGGCACGAGGGGAATGCGCCGCATATCGCCGGCACCTGTGCGAAACGCACGAGTTGCTCAAGCATGATATTGAAACCCGCCTCTCCTCGTTTCGCCGGGCATGGGATGACGGTGATGAAAAAGCACTGAGAAAGGAGCTCCTCTTCTGCATCCTCACCCCCCAGTCCACCGCCCACGGGTGCTGGGACACCATCTGCGAGCTATCATCCAGCGGGAAGCTCTTCACGGGCGCGCCGGAGGACCTGGCGCCACACCTGCACCGCGCGCGCTTCAAGAACAAGAAGGCCGTGTTTCTCGTCGAGGCCCGGGAGCGATTCCTGCCCGGCGGCATCAAAGCGGCGCTTTCACCGTTTGCATGCCAGCAGGAGGCGCGAGCGTGGCTCGCCGACACTGTAAAGGGCATGGGTTTTAAAGAGGCGAGCCATTTTCTCCGCAACATCGGGTGCGGCTCGGACCTAGCCATCCTTGACCGCCACATCCTGCGCAGCCTGGTCCGAGCCGGCACGCTCCCCGAAGAGCCGGTATCGCTTTCTCCCCGGCGCTATCTTGCCATAGAGGATAGCATGCGGCTCCTGGCAGACGATCTGAGCATTCCACTGGACCATCTCGACTTTGTCATCTGGTATGATGCAAAGCACGAAATCTTCAAATAAGAGGTACCGGCAAACGGCAACACATTAATTTGTGAAAATATGATGAACAGATATGGAAAAACCTTAAATAACGCCTTGACACTGTAGTTTAAGGAGGAATCCATATGACAGATATGCTGGCAGTCTACAAATGTGAACGGTGTGGAAACTTTGTGGAAGTGCTGCATACGGGAAAAGGGGCACTCGTATGCTGCGGCGAACCCATGGAACTTCTGGAGACGAGGACCATGGACGCGGGAACGGAAAAGCATCTTCCCGTTGTAGAAAAGACCGGTGATGCAGCCGGCACCATAATGGTCAAGGTGGGGGATGTCGCACATCCCATGGCTGACGAGCACTACATCGAGTGGATAGAGGTTGTTACAGACACGTACGCCGAGCGCGCCTTTCTCTCACCCGGCCAGGAGCCGTCGGCACTCTTTGCCACCATCGAGCGCCCGAAGGCGGTACGCAGCTACTGTAATGTCCACGGACTGTGGGAACGTGAGCTCTAGGAGGATAACGCCATGACTGACGACGCACAGGCCGTCCTCGAAGCGTTCCGCCACGCAGGAAAACCAGTACGCCCAGCCGACATCGCCTCCATGACGGGCATGGAAAGCGCAAAGGTGTCGGCGGCCATCAAGGACCTCAAGGCGCAGGAGAAGATCTATTCCCCCAAGCGCTGTTACTACGCATTGAAAGAAGATAGGTGAATACTATGAAGAGCTTAAAAGGAACACAAACGGAAAAAAACATTCTTACCGCCTTTGCAGGGGAGTCCCAGGCGCGAAACAGGTACACGTACTTTGCCTCGAAGGCGCGCTCGGAAGGATACCGCCAGATACAGGAGATCTTCTTGGAGACGGCGGAAAACGAGAAGGAGCACGCGAAGCGTCTTTTCAAGTTCCTCGAGGGCGGGGAGACGGAGATTACCGCTTCATTCCCCGCAGGCATCATCGGCACCACGCTTGAGAACCTCGAGGAGGCCGCCAACGGCGAGAAGCACGAGCACGAGCACATGTACCCCGAGTTTGCCGATGTTGCAGACAAGGAGGGCTTTCCAGAGATTGCTTCGGCCATGCGAGCCATCGCCGTTGCAGAGGAACGCCATGAGGCGCGCTACCGAAAGCTGATGGATAACATCACGACAAACCGGGTCTTTAAGAGCGACACACCCGTTTTGTGGAAGTGCGGAAACTGTGGCTACATCTTCGAGGGCGTGCAGGCGCCGCCCGTATGCCCCGCATGCAATCACGAGCAGATGCACTTCTACCGTGCGGACGAGAACTGGTAGAGGGAACGCATCGTTCCCCTTTTTTCCCTTTTTACTATCCCTTTCCCGTCAAGGGCGGCGCTTTGTTGCAATTCTTTTTATATTATTACGCAGACTAGACATATGCGTACGCATGTCCTGCACCTCGTTCTCAGCTGCCTCGTATCTGTCGTCCTCGTCATGGCGGCCATCGTTCCGCTATCGGCGATTATTGACGGCCCTTGGTCTGAGCACTATCCGCTCATTGCATCTGCTGCCGACGACAACGACCTTTGCATCATCCCGCATGGGGAAGGGTACCTTGCCACTTGGACAAGTACGAGGGACGGGAATACGGAAATATACGTGCAGGACTTTGACGCAACGCTTGCCCCCGCTTCAGACGCACGGAGGATGACCTATGACGCAGGAACGGATGAAAGCCCCGTTCTCGTGGCACATGATGACACGGTATGGCTCTTCTGGTCCTCAGACCGCTATGGAAGTTTTGACATCCTGGCCCGCACCCTGGAGACAGGCACGTGGGGGCGCGCCGAGGTCGCCGTTGGCACCCCTGCCCATGAACGGCATCCCGGGGCGGCCGTTGACGCGGGGGGCACGCTTCACCTCGCCTGGGCCACCGACGCATCGGGTGCAGGCGACATCCTCTGTTCCTCGCGGGGAGAGGGTGAATGGTCTGCGGTGCGATCTGTTTCTTCCCATCCCGCACCTGATGCAGAACCGGTAATGGCGACATCCCCCTCGGGGGAGATATGGTGCCTCTGGTCTTCGCTCCGGTCGGGCAACTGGGACCTGTACGCCGTGTATGGAAAGACCTTCTCCGTTCCCGAACGGCTCCCGCTCATAGCCATCACGACCCCGCAACGGTATGATGCTTCGCCATCCATCGCCTTTATGGACGCCTTTGTGGCCGTGGCGTGGCATGACGCCGTGCGCAATGAAGGCGGTTACGCCCGCGTGGATGCTGACGGCACGGTCATGTCCCTTCGCACACTGGAAGGAATGGTGATAAACGACCTCTTCGTGCTCGGGGGTAGCGACGGGGAAACGTACCTGTTCTTCACGGTAACGGAGGATGGCCGGGACCGTATCGGCTACACGCGTTCAGGAACCGCCGAGGCGGCACTCCTTGCAGGCGTACGGTCTGCGGTCGAGGATGCAGCACTCACCGAGGGCGACCGGCAAGCAGCCGATGCCATGACCGCAGAGCTTTCGGCGCTCTTTGCCGCCGGGCGATTCAGCGAGATGCCTGAAAAAGCCACACAGGTGCGCGCGTTCCTCGCTGCTGCACAGGCACCGCCTGCCACGACACCGCCGCCGACAACAAATCCCCCGACAACGACACCGCCGCCAACGACTCCTCCCGCAACTGACGACCCCGGTGTACCCGGTTCGGAAGGCGGCAGGGGAAGCACGTTGGTGCTCATCGTGGCGCTCGCCGGCATCGTGGTGTTTTGTGTGGGGGTTGCCGTGGTACGAAAGAGTCGTACCCCCCGTCCTGCACCGAAGCTCACCGCGAACGAATCACCGCCAGAGCCCCCCATGCCACAGCATGAACCCGTGGAGCGAACGATCGTGCAGCGACCGCCCGATGTCATCATCCCCCATGATGAACCGGCGCCACGCGTTCCCATGCCCGAGCCCCGTTCGGGTGCCGTGCTCATCGAACCCTCATCGTCAAAGACGTACCCCCCTGAAAGCGAAGCGCTGGAAGAGGTCCCCTTTGTGGGGTATGCGCTGGCGCCAAAGCTGCGGCGCATGGGCATAAGGGACCTGGGGTCCCTCGCCAAGGCATCGCCGCAGGAAATTGCCGTAGGCACTGGCATTCCCGCATCCCTTGCGGCAACCATCATGAAAAACGCCCGAAAGATGATGGGATGGGTATCTGAACCCTGAGGAGTTCCGTCACCCCGTGAAGGCGTGTATCGGGGCGCCACCGATATTCTGACGCGCGACGTGGGACGAGTAGTAAACAGAATCTATATTAACGGTACCTGCATACATAGGCACGATACCATGAATCGAAGCATATCCCTGGTGTGCACTGCACTCCTTGTCACGCTGGTGGTTGTTGCCGGCTGCATCGGGGGTTCGGGCACACCGACGACCACCGTGGCGCCCACGACGGTGGCGCCTACCACCGTTGCCCCCACCACGGTGGCTCCGACGACGACACCCCCCGCCACGACCGTCCCTCCCACCACGCTACCGCACCACTCCATGGAATATGGATGGCCCATGGCTCATGCCGACGCATCAAACAGCGGTTTTGTGCGCACGTCGGTGCCAGATGCGCCAAATCTCTTATGGCAGTATGTGAGCCAGGGAAGCATCACCACGTCACCGGTCGTTGAGTATGAAACGTCATTTTTCTTTGAACTTGTAGGAAAAACGACGTCACTCGTGTCGCTTGACTATGAGACTGGAGACGTGCGCTGGCGCTACGCCATTCCCACACAGGGCGTATGCCAGACAACCCCGTGCGTATACGAAGGAATGGTCTACTTTCCCGCCGTCTTTTATGTGTACAGCAGCAGGAACGCCCAATACTATTATGAGTACTACCTGCTGGCGGTGGATGCCTTTACCGGCGAGCGGGCGTGGTACGTCCCCTTAGGTGGGTTCCCCCAGGTGGGGTCAAGCCCCGTGGCGTACGACGGTGCCGTCTACCTCGGAGAGGGGTATCTCGGGGACGGGCATGTGGAGAGCTACGATGCAGTCAGCGGGGAACGCCTATGGAAGACCGACTTTGACGGGGAACCCATCCACACGGTATCGGTGTCGGACACCGCCATCTACGCTTCCACCGACGCAGGTGCCCTCTATGTCCTTGACCGTACAACAGGGGACATCACCGCTTCGTGGGACCTCTTCGAGGCCGGTGCCGCCGGCCCGGTGACCCTCGCAGGCACGCGCCTATTGGTAAACGGTGTCTCGCTTGCCCTTCGTGAGGAGGGATACGGCGCCGGGCAGCTTGTGGCACTCAACATGGCTACAGGCGAGACCCTCTGGATCTTTGGCGTTGACAACAGTACCAGTGTGAGCCAGTGCAGCGCATCGGGAGCCTATGCCGTTCTCGCCACGGCTACGACGACTGATAACAACACCGTTGCCTGCATCTCGCTCACCTCGGGCGCCGTAAGGTGGTCTACGGGCATTAGGGGATTCGTCATGGCGGGAATGCCCGCCATCGGCACGAGGTCCCTCGTCGTGGCAGACAGCACGTCACGCAAGCTGTACCATCTGTCGCTCACCGATGGGGCAATCCTTTGGTCGTTCGACCTTGGGGAAACGACACCCTTTACCCCTGCCATAGCCGACGGAAAGGTCTATGCGGCGGTGGAGGAAGGGGTGCTCTCCTGCCTCGGCTAGCCACGGTCAAAGAAGATATTCTTTCCTGTAACTGACACAGGGATGGCAACGACCATGTCGGCATCGAGGAGACCGAGGCGGCGGGCCGCTACGCCCGCCGTGTACATGACCCTGTTGTCTGCATTGTGCATCGACGCCGTCTTGGCCGCACTCCCAAGGGCGATGCCGATGTCGAGGGTCTTGAAGTGGCAGAGCGGGCCCGCATAGTCGGCGTCCCCGCCCGCCTCCGGCAGATCGGCGCAACGGCAATATCCGCATGCGCCGCAGTCAAGATTAAGGGGTGCCGAGTCGACTCCCACCAGCAGGCAGGCAGCCGAAGCGCGGATATTGGCCGCGTCGCGGGCAAAAAACGGCAGATTGCGCTCTGAAGCCAGTATGTCCATAGCGTCGGCGAGACAGGAGAGACCCTCGCCGTGCACGACGGCGGTCTTGATGGTATCGTGGCCCCGCGCCTTGGGCGCTGTTCGGGCAGAAACGGCCATGAGCCCCGCGATGGCCAATGCGGCCTCTGATTCATGTTGTTCCATGTCGTTCCAAGAGCCTACCAGCACAAAAAGGTGACGCCTACCCGTATTTGTATGCGATGTTGCACGTTCCCTCGATGGAAACCATGCAGGGGCCGATAGGTGAGTCCGGCGTACATGCGCTGCCAAAAAGCGGGCAGTCGCGCGGCGAGCATGCGCCCACCAGCATGTCGGCACACCGGCAGTCAGCATCGTCATGGCGCGATTCCCATGAAAAGGAGGAGAGAAGGTCGCGGTGGCGCCAGAGCGCATCATGCTCACGGTACGTGCGCCTGATGGCAAGGCCTGAGCACGGTATGTCAGGAAGCGCCCGCCACGGGGCGTCCACCGATTCGAAGGTCCGTTCCATACGTGCCTGTGCGATGACGTTTCCTTCGGGCCGCACGGCACGGGCATACTCGTTTTCCACGTCATGGCGGCCCTCAGCAATCTGGACGAGGAGCAGGTATACCGCCATGAGCACATCGCCTGGCTCGAATCCCGCCACCACATGCGGCGTCTTGTACCGGCGCGCAAGCGGCTCGAAGGGACGCGTCCCGATGATGCTGCACACGTGGCCGGGGTCGATGAATCCGTCAACGGCTATCCCCGCCTCGTGCAGGAAGGAGAGTGCGGGCGGTATGGTCCTGTGTACCGAGAGGATGGAAAAGCAGTCGGGGCGTGCCTCGAGCGCCACAGAGGATGTGGGGACCGTCGTCTCGAATCCGATGCCGAAGTGGACCACTTCCGTTCCCTGTGCGGCGATGGCAAGCGACTGTGCGATGCCGTAGACCACACGGACGTCGGCCCCCCGTGCACGTGCGTCGGCAAGGCTGCCCTGCGTGGTGGGTATCGTGACCATGTCACCGAAGGTGGTGACCGTGACCCCGTGCTCAGCAAGATGAATCATGCGCCCGATGTCTTCCTCCGGCGTGATGCAGACGGGGCACCCGGGGCCTGAAACAAGGGAGACGGACGAAGGAAGAAAGGAGCGCAGCCCCGAGGAGACGATGGCGTGCTCATGCGTACCACAGACATGCATAAGGGTGAGAGGGCCACGTCCCTCTGCAAGGCGCGCAATGCGCCGGGAGAGCTCGGCGATGGCGGCGGGATTATTCCTTTCCGTCTTTGTCTGCATAGGCCTCTATCTCCTTCCACAGCGCGATGGACTCCTCTGCATCCTCCTCGGAAAGGATCTCGATGGCAAAGCCCGTATGGACGATGACATAATCGCCCACAGAGGCATCCACAAGGTCGAGGCGCGCCTCGATGCGCACGCCGTCATAGTCAATGACGCCCACGGCATCACGAATCTCCACCACCTTTCCCGGTACTGCCAAGCACATAGTATCAGGGCAATCTTTTTAGGCGGTGTTATAAAAACGTATGGCTGCCATGAGGATTCTTGCCATCAGCGACATACACGGGCGCTCCCTCGGACCGGCGGCGGACCTGGCGCGTGACGCCGACCTGCTCATCATCGCGGGGGATATCACCCACTTTGGGGGAAAGACAGAGGCGCTACGCAGCCTGGAAGCACTCACGGGACAGACGCCGGTCTGCGCGGTCTTCGGGAACTGCGACCACAAGGAGGTGGCCCTTGCGCTCGAGGAACGCGGCATCTCGGTCCACGGACGCAGCGCCGCATTCGGTGAAGTCGTGGTGACCGGCGTGTCGGGCGCACCCTCCTCCCCCTTCGGGACACCGGGGGAATACGATGAAGACGAGCTGCGCGCCCTTCTTGTGCCGCCACCGGTGGGGCGCACCATCGTGCTTGTCACCCACGCTCCCGCCTTCGGCACGGCGCTAGACATCGCCCCTGCCGCAGGGCATATCGGCTCCCACGCCATACGGGACTATATCCTGGCCATGCGGCCCGCCCTCCATGTATGCGGACATGTCCACGAGGCCGCTGGCATCGACCGGCTAGAGGGCACGCTTCTGGTGAATCCTGGGCCGTTTTTCGAGGGCCGGTATGCGGAGATCGACCTTGTTCCGGGAAAGCCCCCCACGGCCGTGCTCAAAAGGAGGTAATCTCCTCGCGGGGCCGAGGGGAGCACAGAGGGGAATAGACGCCAAGCACCCGGCGAATGCCTCCCACGACCCCTATTTCCGTGACCACCACGGACGCATTGTCCATGACATCGATGACATTAAAGGTGTTGCCATACCTGCCGTTCACGCGCCGCGATGAGAGCGTGTTGGAGTTTACCACCACCGTGCCGTCAACCATGGAGGAAAAGGAGACGTGGCGGCTTCCGTTGAGCACCATGTGCGCCGAACCGCAGAGCGCCTTGAGCACGTCGCCCGCATCCTCGATGACGTCGCGCTCCTTCGTGTTGGGCACCGGTACGATGTGATGGTGGAAGGCGACGATGTTAAAGAGGTCGGGACGCAGGGACGAGACGATGCGCCGGAGCTGGCGCCTGCCGATGTAACCCTCTGTTTCGTCCGCCTTCACGCTTTCCGCCCAAACAACGTTCACCCCGTTTACCGCGAGGTCTCCCCCGGGAAAGAACTCACCGAAGAACTCGCCGCCCAGATGCTGGTAGTCGCGCACGCCGGGGACAACGACCTTCGGGTAGGGAAGCCGGGAAAGAAGGTCGGATGCCTCCACGTACGAGGACTGGAGGCCGTCATGGGTAACGTCACCCGCGTGAATGAGGAGGTCCGGCTGCATGGTGTCTATCTTCTTAACCGCGGCATCATAGACAAGGGGCAGAAAGTCGCTGCTGCCGAAATGGGTGTCAGATATGTGCACGATGCGGCACAATCGCGCGCCTCCGGGTACCAGGCACGGCGTACGGTGGTCCCTCGTCTCTGACACGGTCCTCCGTACATCGAAATCGTAGCGGGAGACCGTGACCGTGCCACCTTCAATGGTAATGTAATTGAAGGAATGGGAGTCGCCGGCACGTGTCTTGAACGAGGAGAAGGTGCCCGAGTTCACCACGGTGGTATCGCCTATCTTGTACGTGTTGTAGGCGTGCCGGTGGGCGGAGAGAACGAGGTCGGCATGGTAGTCGAGCAGCACCTTGAGCACCGCACCGGCATCGGTAAGAAGACCCCTCTCCCTGCCGGAGCGGGGGACGGGAAGGACATGGTGGTGGAAGGCGACGACGGTCACCTTCCCCGCGTGCTCGTCGAGAAACGCCTTGAGCCGCCGTATATCGGTCCGCCCGATGCGTCCGTCGTCACGGTCGGGAATGGATGAGTCGAGCATGATGCATGCGACATCCCCGCAGACCACCTCACGATGGGGCGTGCCGAAATACTTTTCAAAGAGCGTGTACCCGACGTTTCGCGCGTCGTGGTTTCCCATGACAAAGTGCATGTCCTTCTGGTTGAGAAGAAGACGGGCCTGCTGGTACTCGTGCTCGAATCCATGCTCCGTGATGTCACCCCCGTGGATGACCATGTCGTGCGGCAGCGACTTTACCGTCTGCATGCCGCGGGAGAAGGCGTCTGCGTTGAAGTGGTACGTCGAGGCGACATGCGTGTCGGACAGCTGGATGATGCGCACCATGGCACTATGGTGCATCCTGTGCTAAAAAACCTATGCCGCGCCCAACACACAGATTTTTAAGAGCGTCCTGCATACATAGCACCGATGGAAACAAGGCTCTTGGCACCGGTCAAGGAGTTCGTCACGCCGAATCTTCTTACCATCGGCAAGGATAAAACGCTCCACGACGCAGCCGTGCTCATGGCATCGGTCAACATAGGGTCGCTGGTGGTTCAGTGCGACGATACGCCGTGCGGCATCATCACCGAACGCGACATCATACGCTCCATAGCGGCAGGAAGGCAGCTGGACGAGACGACCATTGGGGACGTCATGACCCAGCACCTTATCACCATTTCCGGGAGCATACCGGTCAAAGACGCCCTTGTGGTCATGTCAAAAGAGGCGATACGTCATCTCCTCGTCGAGGAGGGCGGGCGCATCATCGGCATGTTCTCCTTCAAGAACTTT
>Ga0334884_1006135_pt1 | contig 10989 bp, 12 predicted proteins | sample GraSluR1_MG_7_FD_207215 | JGI IMG/M metagenome (GOLD analysis project Ga0334884, IMG submission 207215) | Sludge microbial communities from methane-producing bioreactor in Wageningen University, Netherlands - Granular Sludge_12_05 R1 | ecosystem: Engineered > Bioreactor > Anaerobic >...
AGGGTGCTTTGCAAGCTGCTATTCGTGGTGTGACCACAGGGTGATACCTCCGGAAAGCCGGAACCGGTGTCAACATACTCAAACACGTGATCCGCGTCTCCACAACCGCTTGATCGCTGTACACCGTACTGTTCCGTGAGGATATTCTCAATAAGCCCTTTCATCTGTCGTGCGGGGGTCTCCTCTCCTCCCTGCTATCTCACGATGCCCGTCGCGTAGGGCGTGCCCGAGACCATGCAGGCCCTCAGGCGTATGACGAGGGTCCTCGCCACCGCAACGATGGCCTTCTTCTTGCTCCCGCTGTTGCGCCAGACCCTGGTGAACTTCGCAAGGAGGGCCTGGTCCTTCCTGATGGCAGCCCAGGAGTTCTCGATGAGGGTCGAACGGATGAACCCCTGTCCGAGACCGGTGATCCTCCCCCGTCGCTCCGTCTCCCCCGTCGAGTGCTCCCGGGAGGTGAGCCCCGCGAAGGCGGCGATCTTCTTGCCGCTCGTGAAGCGGGAGAAGTCCTCACCGAACTCCAGGACGAAGCGGATGGCGGTCTTCCACCCGATGCCGGGGAGACTCTCGGCAATGGCGAAGGCCTTCCGGTAGCGCTCCTTGTCGCACAGTCCCTTGAGATACGCCAGGAGAGTCTCCCGGTGGCGCCAGAGGTGCTCGAGAAGGTCGAGGAGGACATCGAGGCTGGCCCTGAGGGGTGCGCTCATCGGCAGCTCCCTTAAGATCCCGAACTCCTTCTCCCCCCACTTCGCCTTCATCTCGAAGGGGACCCCGATGCCGTGGAAGTCGAGGAGCTTGTGGATCCTGTTACGGGTACGGATGATGTCCCTGACGACGGCGATGAGGGTGCGGCTCACCTGCCGGTCCTCCCTGCGCTCCCTGTCGGGGACGTGGCACAGGGAGGGCATGTCCCCGTTCTCCAGGATGAGTGCGAGACGGCCCGCGTCCCGCCTGTCTGTCTTGACCCTGTTCACCTTGGGTTCCGTCACGAGGTGGGGAGGTATGACGACGCAGGTGATGCCGTCCTCCGTCAATCTGTCGTGGAGGGTGAACCCCTTGAACCCTGCCTCGTAGATGAGGTTGATGGTGCACTCGGGGAAGTTGTTCCGCAGGTAGCTCAAAAGGACGGGATACCGTGCCTCCATCGATGCCTGGCGTATGAGCATCCGGTCGCAGCGCACAGCGAGCTTCCATGTCTTCTTCGAGTCCTCGAGACCCACAAAAATCTCTTTACCTCTGACCACGTAACCCTGTATCATGTGATTGTTCATTTGGCTACCTCCCTTTCTTTTAGTTGTGGTGTTGGTGCACCACTATTAATATCCAAGAAAGATGGTAGCCTTTTAACTGTCTGTCGTGCAAGGCGCTTTTATAACATAGTCACTCAAGCAGGCTCATTTCAGCGCTTTTATCTGTTCCCCCAGCTTGCCGTATCGCTTCTCGAAGAACTTCTTTGCTGTTTCGCGGTCTTTTTCGCGGCGTTCCTGGGTGAAGCCGGGGAAGCCGTAGAGATTGTCTATGAACTTGAGGACCTCGGGGATAATCCGCTGCGCTCTATCGTCCTTCTCGGGGGCCAGTGAGAGTTTTCCCTGCAGCGTAACCCAAACGGAGAAGAGGGGTGTCCTCTTGTTCTGATATTCCCTGTCGGTGAGGTTCGCCTTCGCATCCGCCTTCATGACGGGGCCCGTAGATTCCCAGAGCTTCCTCACCCGCTGGCCCGGTGTCCCTTCCTCGGAAACGGTAAAACCTCCCGCTTTCGCCTCGCGAGCCTGCGGCTCGCTCTTCGCGGCTTGCGGCCCCGAGCCGATCTCCCCCTCTGCGGTACAACCGGGATGGATAAGAAGCATACAGACTGCGAGAACACCGCAGACAACATAGGCAATGCCGGTCATCATCTTCATGGCGCCTCCCTGTGAGAATGTTGTGTTCAAACGTTGAGTAGGGAATATAGCATTCGCCCGACGACATTGCAATACACCCTTGTCGTCGCACGGCGCACAGGGTCCCGCAACCTGTGTTTTTGTTGTTGCCATGACCATCCGTGCTGGTATAAGATAGAATAAATAAAACAAACAATAACATGCATTTTTATTTTTTAGCGCAAGCAGTCATCAGGCGGTTGAGGGGTTTCCATCATCGAACGGTTTTCATAACTGACCGAAAAATGCGCTGTCGTACTCTATATAGACGTCTTGCCGCCGCGGCCATGATAGCGGCTGTCCTCACCGTCCTGTCTCCCGGTCCCGGCGCGGCGTCGCCATGCGCAGAGGAATGGACCGGCTTCCTGTCGTCCGGAACTTCTTTTGCGGTACAACCACTCCTTGCAGCTCCGGGAGCATTCCTCGAATTCTGTGAGAAATGGTACGCCATCCTGGGAGGCGGTGTCGCCAACGAAGGAGATGCCCGGCACGTCGTCTCCGCTCTGCGCATTGCCGCCGGCCTCGTCCTTGTTCTCCTCTTGTGGGCCTGGATACTCATCAGGTACGCGAGACGGAGCAAGAGGCAATTGAAGGTGATGAGCGAGCGCTATCGTCTTCTTCTCGAAAACACCTCGGAAGGCATCATGGTTATTGTCGCCGGAAAGGCCACGTTCATGAACGAGAGGGCTTCCCAGATCACCGGCTTCGCGCTTCACGATCTGACTCCCCGTGCTTTGTCGGAGATCACGGGCATGCAGGACGGCAATGCCGTAAAGGAAGCCCATCGCAGGATCATGAAGTCCGAGGTGAAAAGTATCAGGCTCCCCATCAGGATAACCTGCAAGAACGGGGAAACGAAATGGATACACAACTGCTGGGTCGGCATCACGTGGAAAGGCACCGCCGGCGTTCTGTGCATCTTCTCGGACATAACGGAGAACAAGAAGATGGAGCAGCAGTTCCTCCAGGCCCAGAAGATGGAGGCCATCGGCCAGCTCGCGGGAGGGATCGCCCACGACTTCAACAACATCCTGACCGCGATCAGCGGCTACGGAAACCTGCTGAGGATCAGGACCGACCACGACCCGGCCCTGAACAGATATGCCCGGAACATTCTCGCCTGCTCAAACCGCGCCGCCAATCTCGTAAAGGGGCTTCTCGCCTTCAGTAAGAAGCAGGTGAACGATCCCCGCCCGACGGACCTTCACGATGTCATAAAGGGTGCGGAAAAGATGCTTCGCCGCATCATAGGAGAGCATATCGAGTTCTCTGTCATCTTTTCGAAGACAACCCCCGTGGTCCTTGCCGACAGCAACCAGATAATCCAGGTGCTCATCAACCTCGCGACAAACGCCCGCGACGCCATGCCCAAAGGAGGGAAGGTGACGATACGGACGGAGACGGTGGAAAACCCTGACGCGTCCGGCGCCGGCGACAACGGCGAAAGAAGGGACGGCCGTTATGCCCTTCTTTCTTTTGAGGACACCGGGGAAGGCATGGACGAATCGATGATCGACAAGATCTTCGACCCCTTCTTCACGACGAAAGAACCGGGGAAGGCAAGCGGCCTCGGCCTTGCCACCATATACGGGATCGTGAAGCAACAGAAGGGATTCATCTCGGTCCAGACGAACATCGGCTCTGGCACAACCTTCAACATTTACCTGCCTCTCGTCGATGTCCCCGTCGACACCAGGGAGGCGATACGACTGGCGGAACACCTCAGGGGCACGGAAACGATCCTTGTCTGTGAGGATGAAACGGACATCAGGAATTTCATCAGGGAGACCCTCGAATCCAACGGATACACCGTCATCGAGGCGAAGGACGGCGAAGAGGGGATAGACACCTTCCGACGCTACAAGGACAGGGTGGCCCTCGTCCTCCTCGACGTGATGATGCCGAAGAAGAGCGGAAAAGACGTCTACGACGCCATAGCCGAAATGGACCCGAAGGTAAAGACCATCTTCATGACGGGATATTCAACGGACAGTCTGGACAAACAGGGGTTCGGAGACGCCATCACCCCCTGCATATTCAAGCCCATCGAAACAGACATGCTCCTCACCGAGATCCGAAAGAAATTGGACGAGGAAAGAACGGTCGCAGGTCGCACGTCACAGGCCACAGGCAAAGACTAAAAGACTTGTGACGGTCTTTGACGTTTGACGTTTGACGTGCGACCTTGAGACGTGAAACCTGCGACGGTCTTCAACCTGCGACCTGCGACCTGTGACCTGCGACCGTCTTTACCAGTTCCATAACGACATGGTTAGCCGCTATGAGACCGAAGATGGCCGGGAGGGTCGGCAGGCTGGGCAAGGATTCGCGCGCCCTTCCCCTGACGTATGTGCCCGAGGTTTCACGAGAAGCGGCCGGGCCGTCCGGATGGGGACGGATGGGTTCTTCCGTTGAATAGACGACGGCGATGTCCGTCGTCACGTTCCGGTTCCTGAGGTAGCGCCTGAGCGTTCGGGCGAGGGGGCACACCTGTGTCTCGGCGAGAACCCCGAGACGCACTTTCATGGGGTCCGTCTTTCCGGCTGCTCCCAGCACCGAGATGACCGGTAGAGAGCGACCGACGCATTGGCTGATAAGCTCCGCCTTGGGGTTCATGCTGTCGATGGCATCGATGACGAAGGCGAGGTGCCCGCCGAGGAGGTCGTCGGCGGTGTCCTCATGGAAGAAGACATGGCGGGGATCGAGGCGCACCTCGGGGTTCACCTGCCGAAGGCGGCCTTCTGCGGCGTCCACCTTGCGCTGGCCCGCATTCGTCGCGAGGGCGATCACCTGCCGGTTCACGTCGGTGGATTTTATGATATCGCAGTCGATGAGCCGTATCCCTCCCACGCCTGCCCGGCACAGGGCCTCGGCCGCCCAGGACCCGACGCCTCCCAGTCCCACGACGGCAACCGTGCTCTTCCCGAGTATCTCGAAGCCTTTCCGCCCGTAGAGCATGATGCTCCGGGAAAAATAGTCCTCCGGTGACGTCATCCTTCTCCTTCCATCCTTTCCAACCCGAAAAGCCTCCGCGCGTTCTCCGTGGATATGCGGCACACCTCTTCCAGGGAAACGCCCCTCAGTTCGGCGACCTTTTCGGCGACCTCACGGGTATGCACAGGCTCGACCAGCGAGGCCACCGTCGTCTGCGTGGCGATGGAGGGGGCATCGGTCTCGAGAAGAAGCCGCTCCGCCGGCACGAGCCGCGCGCAGCGATGGTATTTCTTCGCCCTCTCGCGCGTCACGGAACCGGAAAATGAAATATAACACCCGATATCGAGGAACCTCTCCATTACCTCCGCGCTCCCCGAAAAGGAATGCAGCACCGCCGTCACCTTCCCCCGATGCTCCCCAAGGATATCCAGCATCCTTTCGTGCGCCTTCCTGCAGTGAACAAGCACCGGCAGCCCCCTCTCGGCCGCCATATCGAGTTGCGAAACGAAGGTCCGCTCCTGAACCTCCAGAGGCGCCATCCCAGGCGCAAGATCAAGCCCGACCTCGCCGACCGCCACGGTTTCCCTCGAATCCAGATAAGCCCCCAGCTCGTCCAGCGCCCCATCCTCCAGGTACCACGGATGAAGGCCAAAGGCCGGAAGGATAACCCCCGGATAACCAAGCGCAAGGTCAAGCGTTCGGGGAAGCGAAGCACGGTCGTAGGCGGGGACAACGCACTGCACGACCCCCGCGCGCCGGGCACGCCCGAGGACATCCTCGAGGGAATCCGCAAGGGACGGGTCGTTGAGGTGACAATGGGTGTCGATGAGGGTGGCTCTGTCAGATGGGGCGGTCATGATGGAAGTGTACTAGAGACGGTAGCAGGTTTCAAGTTTCAGGAAAAGGCGGTTGCGAGTTGCAAGTTACGCGTTGCGGGTTAGAAGCGAAAGGACGGTGCGGATCGGGAGTTTTGTCTGTTTTGGTGTAAGATAGGTACGGGGGGATCGCGCGGGGTGCTGTGGCCGTGCAGCCACGCGCCCCCGTGATCCGCTAAAACCGAAAGGAAGTATTTGAGGGTTTCCGGGTCAGGTGATCCATTTTCGTTTGATGTTCGCGAGGCTTGTCAGGAAGAGGCCGATGCAGAAGGCTCCGAGGAGGGACAGGTCGAGGGAGAAAGGCATGGAGTGCCCGCCATGCACGGCCCCGTGCAATACATCCACACCGTAGGTGAGGGGCAGGGCGTAGGAGAGAGGCTTCAGGAAGACCGGAAGTTTCTCGATGGGAAAGAAAAGCCCGCAGAGGAAGACCATGGGAAAACGGAAGAAGTTGGAAAAGGTCTGCGCCTCGAATACCTCGCTGACGGCGACGGCTATGAAAAGCCCGAGGAAGGATTCCGCCAGCTTGCCTCGCATATCATCAGGTGTGTTCGCGCAGGAGATGCGCACCACATGTTTTCCCCTGGCCGGCTGGATCAGGCGTTCGACCGTATCGGTCCGGACGATGCGGCCGGAAACAATGAAGGCGACCCTGTCGCAGAGCCGTTCGGCCTTGCCGAGCCCTACAGGGCGGCGCAGAAGCAGAGATTCTCGAACCCGGTGAGTTCGGGATAGAGATTGCTCTCATCGGGAACGACACCGATCAGGTGCTGGGCCGACCTCGGTCTACCTGTACAGTCGATGCCGCCGATCCGGATCGATCCCGCATCGGGACGGGCGAGACCCGTGAGCATGTTGATGGTCGTCGTCTTGCCGGCACCATTGGGACCGAGAAATCCGAACAGCTCACCCCGATGCACAACAAACGACAGACCGGAGACAGCTTCGACCTCCGCGAAGCGTTTGCTCAGAGCTTCAACCGCAATGGCATCGTCCATTTCCTGACCTTACCCGGACAGGCCCCGGTACCCTCGGACTCCTGGAACACCCGGGACCCATCCCTGTTTAAGCTAAGTAATATACCCTTCATGCCTTGTTCCTGTTCACCAGGGACTTCTTCCTAAGGATGTCCCCAGAGTTTCGTTCTACGACTTATCACCGCCTCATCAGCGCGAACACGCCCCAGCCCAGGTATTCACGCGTGTATGCAGCGTAACGCGCGGGTTCCGAGGTCAGTTCGGCCCGAACATCTTTCGCTAGCTCGTCGTCGGGATTGGCTTCAAGCCATCGGCGCATGGTGAGCCATTTGGCCGCCTCGTATCTGTCCCAACCGTCCTGGTCTGCCAGAACCATCTCAACGACGTCGTAGCCGAGGTGGCCGAAAGACGCGAGAAGCTCCGGAAGCATGAGAAAGTCGGAGATTGTGTGGGCAAGACACCTCTTCGCAACATCTTCCGTCGGCGGTAACTGCCGCCAGTAGGGCTCACCGATGAGGATGATCCCTCCGGGGCGCAGGCTCCGCGCCAGAAGCTCGATAGTGCCGGCGACTCCCCCGGCGATCCAGCTGGCGCCGACACAGGCTGCCACATCGACCATCTCGTCAGAGACGTAGCCCGCGGCATCATCATGGATGAACCTGACCTGATCGGCCACGCCGAGTTCTTCGGCGCGGATCTTCGCCTGCTCGGTGAACAACCGGCTCATGTCAATGCCGGTGCCGATGACTCCGTGATCGCGTGCCCAGGTGCACAGCATCTCCCCGGAACCGCTGCCGAGGTCGAGCACACGGGCCCCCGTTTCCAGACGCAGCGCCGCGCCGAGGGTGGCGAGCTTTTCGGGTGTGATCGGGTTATGGATGCGGTGAGCACTTTCGGTAATGTTGAAGATCCGTGGAATGTCCATTGTGGAAAATCTCCTTATGGGTGTGAGTGGATTCAGTCGCGGCCTGAGTAATTAATATACCGCCTTCTGTGCTTTGTTGCATTCTATTGTTCTTTAGTTGATAAATGTCAAAGCCGTTGTGTCTGTGACTCTTTCCGGGAAAAGCCCGACAAGTATTATTGAATCAATAATAGCAGCATACTAATCAGAATTGCAAGAAGCGAACCGCTATGCTTCCCTCGGGTGGTATGCGGGTGTGACCCGCGCACCCGCGAACACAGGTCTCCTTGAGACCAGCTCAGGAATTTTGTAGAATCAGGATGAACGTGCTGTTAGACTTGTTAACGGGAACCCCATCATGCTTGTTTGTCAAGGAGAGAAGCTTTTGAGACATTGGATATCGAGAGTAGGAGCGTCAACGGGTTGCAGGATTCTTTCGGTTGTGGCGGCGTGGGTCTTTCTCTTCACCGCCATTCCCACCGAGGCGGTCAGATTGCCGGATTTCTACGCGCGAATGGCCGAGGCATCGAAGATCAAGGCAACCGCAGTCGTGACATCCGTGGAAATCATCGAACGGACAAAACGGAGCACCTCCAAGAAAGTGGTCTTTGAACTGAGGCACTCCATCAGCGAAGCCGTTCCGGCAACCTTCAGCGGTACCTGTTATTCCGTCGACCATTCCTGGCAGGAGCCGGGCGCGGGCGGGGAGATCTATCACTATCCCGGGAAAGGCCAGAGGGTCTACGTCACGATCAGCACCGATGGCGGCAGCATCACGAGCTACACTGCGATTGACGAGACTCTGGAAAGAATGTTCATTGAAAACCCCGGAAAGATCCGCTATGGAATGGGAAAGGCTTACCTGGAAAAGTAAGCAGCCCTGACCGAACAGCGTGCCTCGTCTTAATCGTCGGGACAGGGACAAGCAGCAGCATGCCCGGAGCCAGACTGCACGGGGGTGGTATCCATGCACAGATCGAGACGGGCCCTGCAGATAGATAAGGAGCACGTTGTAACGACACCCGGGTCCTTCACCTTACCTCGTTGCCGTTCCCGGCTCCGACAGCCACAGATGCTTCCATCATGACCCACCTTCCGGAGTTGACCGGCTGAACCCGTGTTCACACCCTGCCGCAGCACGCGGCCGCCAGGCCGGCGAACTGTTGCGGCCTTGAAGCTATGAACGCCTCCAGTCGTTGACGATCGCCCGCTATCTCTTCCTCTTTCAACCGTTCGGCGATGGAAAGGAAGAGAAAGCGTTTGAACAGGTCCGACTCGTTGAGTCGGTAATACATCCATTTGCCTTCCCGCCGATCCTTCACGAGTCCCGCATCCTTGAGGATCTTCAGGTGAAAAGAGATCCTCGGCTGGGACATATCGACAGCCGCCACGATATGGCATACACAGAGCTCTCCGTTCTCGAGAAGCTTCACGATCCTCAGCCGCGTTTCATCGGACAGTGCCTTGAAAACCGACAAAAGCTCCTTCATCCCTCCCTCCATTCATATCAAGTATTCTAGATATGTATATAGTACGAGTGTCTTGACATGTCAATGTGTTATTTGAGAATACTTCAACACGCCTTGATATGATTGCCTTGACATGAACCTCTGACATGCTCTATTATGGATGATATGGAACCCTTGCCTTCCTCTCTCGTCATGCTTGATAACGCGCCTTGCTGAGGCCCGTCGGAGAAGCGGGGTCCGGTGAGACCCCCTCGTCTTGACCAGTCTTTTGTCACAGGCGTGCTGGAGACCGCTGCCGGTCCCGTCCCCCGGGTATCGAAGGTCTTCAGCGGAAAGGACCGCATCGGGGGCTTCAAGGCGCGATGGGGGATCGGGCGGATGAACTACAGGGTTGACGCAGGTCTTTACGCGATGGGTGAGCCGACAGCGGAATCCCCGGTCTTCGTCACTGCGAACTACAAGCTGACATTCGATCTCTTGAGGCGGGCCATAGCGTCGGCAGACGCGTGGATCCTCGTGCTCGACACGCTGGGGATCAACGTGTGGTGTGCCGCGGGGAAAGGCACGTTCGGGACCGATGAACTGGTGGACCGCATCGAAGCGAGCCGTGTTGGCGGCATCGTAAACCACCGGAGGCTCATACTCCCCCAGCTTGGGGGACCGGGCGTCGCGGGCCATGAAGTGGCGAAGCGTTCGGGCTTTCAGGCCATCTACGGACCCGTTGAAGCTGAAGACATTCCTCTATTCCTTGAAAGAGGCCTCAAGGCAGACGAGGCGATGAGGACGAAGGGCTTCGGCTTCATGGATAGGCTGGCGCTCGTCCCGATGGAGGTCGTCCCGGCCGTGAGGTCGGGGTTTCTTGCCGCGGCATGCCTCTTTGTTCTTTGCTTTCTTCTCGGGGGGCTTTCACTATCGAAGGCGCTCGAATGGCTTGTGGTCCCCGCCTGGGCTATCGGTGCTTCGATACTCGCGGGCGCGGTGCTCACCCCTGTCTTGCTTCCCTGGCTTCCGGGCCGGGCCTTTTCGGTCAAAGGGCTTGTGATGGGCATCCTTTCGGCCCTTTCCGTCGTAGCTCTTTGTCGCGGCATAAGCATGCTGGAAATAATGGTTCTGGTTGTCTCGATCCCCGCCATGTCCTCTTATCTCGCGATGAATTTCACCGGTTCCTCCACGTTCACCTCGCTTTCCGGCGTGAGAAGGGAAATGCGCTTCGCCCTTCCCCTTGAGATCGGCGGCACGGGGGCAGGCCTCCTCCTGTGGATCATCACCCTTTTCGGAAGGTAGAAGGATAACAAATGCGACCCATGGTCTATCTCAAAGACGTTGTCACGCTGACCCACATACCGGAGTTGTGCAATGGCTGCGGCGTCTGCCTTTCCGTGTGCCCCCGCCAGGTGCTTGAGCGCCTCAACGGGAAGGTCAGGATCGCCCGGCGCGACGCCTGCATCGAGTGCGGCGCCTGCCAGCGCAACTGCCCTCGAGGGGCGGTGACCGTCAAAGCGGGCGTCGGCTGCGCCTCGGCCCTTATCAACCAGATGCTCGGCAGAAAGAAAGCCTGCTGTACTGTCGGCGATTAACAAGGAAACCATGACCGATCAACATCTCGAGGAACTGACATCCAAAGATGGCCTGAGCATTGTTGATAATAGGAAGAAACACCGGGTTACGGATAGTAGCCTGTCACTCATAGCTATACGGATTCGCAAACCAATACGGGGTGGCTTTGGCCCAGGGGGTATCGTTGTACCGGGCGTGGAGCAGTGTAAAGGCTTCCCGTGAATATGCCTCGTGCGAACCGTCCAGGTAACAGCCGTACCGGGTGGTTCGTACGGCCCGATGAAGGTTTGCGGCACGTTTGTTCCTGGTCTGTTCATCGCTCATCGAAGGCATGCTCTCTTTCTCTGTCTTGAT
>Ga0334884_1006137_pt1 | contig 10984 bp, 7 predicted proteins | sample GraSluR1_MG_7_FD_207215 | JGI IMG/M metagenome (GOLD analysis project Ga0334884, IMG submission 207215) | Sludge microbial communities from methane-producing bioreactor in Wageningen University, Netherlands - Granular Sludge_12_05 R1 | ecosystem: Engineered > Bioreactor > Anaerobic > Unclassified...
TAGGTTACGAGATAGCGTCGTCTCATCGATTACCGAGTCTCCATGCCGATGTATGACTCGACCTCTTGCCTAACCCATCGCGCCAGCAGCCTGGTCTGGAGACGGATAATGGTTCGCCAACTGCAACGGTAATCAAAGATAGGGTGGGTAACGAGTTGATCAAGTCGGCCCTCATAAGCCCGAATGAATGCCTTACGGGCTGCTGGCTTCATGGCACAACCTGCCTTGGCGATCTGGAAATCATTCTCGCGGACCATGCCGGTGTTGATCGCTGTGATAACGGCGGAGTCCACCACCGGCGTACGGAATTCCTCCATCAGGTCCAATGCCAGCGCCGGCCGGCCGTGCCGCGGCTGATGATAGAATCCCCAATATGGATCGAATCCTTCCGCAAGCAATGCCACAGTGCATTCTTTAGCTAACATCGCATAGCCAAAGGAGAGCAAAGCATTGATCGGGTCTTTGGGCGGGCGGCGATTACGATTTCGAAAATCCCATTCAGAGGACAGCGCATCACTCTTAATCATCCGAGAGAAATTAGCAAAGTAGACCTTGGCACCAAGTCCTTCGATACCCAAGAGCGAGTCGATTCTCTCTGCAGACTGAGCGTTCTTCATCTGTTGAGCTAAATCATCTAAAGCTTCTTGCGGCAGGCCGGCGGCATTGCGGCGTAGAAAGGTCCGCTGAGCTGAAATCTTGGCCGAAACAATTTGCCGGGCCAATTGGAGGCAACGGGCGGCATCTGAGGCCGTACTGAACTGGTTGGACCGCAAGTATGCGTTCTTGAGGCCCATGCCTTGAGTGATGCCGTAAAACCAGTTTCCCGTCGACAGATGGATCACGGGTATGCCTTCGTCGCACAACAGGTGCGTCGTCTGTGCAGTTACAGAAACATTGCCGCACAACACTAACTGGCTCGTATCCGCCAGACGGACCGTAGCGAGTTTCTCCTTCTGCTTCCAAACCACCAAAGCTTTGCTGGTCTTGGAGACCATCGCCCCTTGCTCCTGAACATAGAGCGGCAGGGCATCATCGCGTGACGGGAAGAATTGCCGTATCTCGCTTTGTTTGGACTCGACCTCGCCATTAGCCTGGGCCTGCAGCAAATGTGTTTCATCCGGCAGACAGATGCCCGCCAGACTGCATCCGTTACACTTGGGACTGTCTTCAAGTGGCGGAGGCGATACAGAAGCAATTGATGCGGCTTTCGCTTCCTGGAGCAGATCGAGTGTCCGCTTTTCCAACTCCGGGCTGAAGGCAATATCCACACGCGTGCGCGAGCGTGCGAAGTACAGCACGCCATGATCACACTGGTAGCCGCTTTCGCGAAGGAGCAGTCCTTGGGCCATGAGCTGCACGCGCTCAGGTTCATAAGACCTCTCCTCGTTATCGGGCACACGCCCCCGTTTGGTCTCTACGGGGACGGCGATATCGTCTGCCGTGGAAACCAAATCGAGCTTGGCGGTGAGACCAAGGATCGTGCTGCCCAAAACGACGGACCGCGTAATCGTGGGAGGCTCGTCGCCTTTAGGTGCGGCCTCCTGTCCGTTGCCGTCATCGTCGGCTTCATTCTGCTCTTCGGCCGCCCCCTTGTCGGGATCAGGCAGGATATGGTCGAGCTTGTCCGCGCGGCGATGCACGTTGCGGCCTTCGACCGTGTATGCATTATCGGCCCAGCGGCCTTCAACGTGCATCAGATGAAACAGTCGCGGGCAGTAGGCGTACTCATTGAGCATCCGAACGGGCAGCAGATCCGGCCCCTCGCCGTCCCCATCCGTGGAATCAGGCGCATTCGACGGTTTGACCATGATTCCATCCTCTCTTGAGTCGCTATGGACTTGTAAGAGATCGACCCAAATACCCGACGACTTTAGGAGGATTCCACCGCAGCAAACAACCCCAACCCGCAATGTCGCCCGGCCCCGAGAGTGATGGGACCGGGAACTTCGTGGCTAAACGTCAACCGGACATGGACAGCGGTCTTGCCATCGAGGCGCTTTGGTACCACGAAATTGGATCGCTTGTTACGGTCGTATCGATGGGCGCTGAGGCAATTCTTATAGAAGGGCAGCGTTTGCCAAATGAACGTACAGGGCGTTTCGATGCCTGCGCGTTGTAGGGCAAGGATGATGAGCCGCTTGAAGTCCTCCTCGTCGCGGTACTTGATCTTCTGCCCGTCCTTCCTATCACACGTCTTCTTGTGAATGTGCTCATCCAGGATCACTGGCGTGACGCTCTGCCAGACCTTCGACCGGCACAGATAGCATTTGTCGATGAACTTCCCACGTGGCGGGGTAAATCGCTGGATTGAGTGAGGCAACGGGACGCGCAGCGGCGTGTCGGCGTCACACTCCTCGCCAGCATCGAGTTTGAACTCCAATTGCATACCGTTGAGCCGCTTTGCGACATGCTCCAATTCCCCCTCACGGCCAATTGGCGCGATGAGCATCACGTTGCGAACCATCGCGTCGGAATGCTCATGCCCGATCGAAGGAAGCGGCACGTAGCTGATCTGTTGATGCTCGTCGCACGCCGGGTCATTCTTCCCACGAACGAACCGGCTGACCCACGGGCCGCGCTCGGCTTCGGGAATCCACGATGGCGCGTTGCGGCCTTTGTCCATGCACTCGATCGCCGCATGCCGCACGACGGCTGCGATGTGCGCGAGCAGGGGTTGGGGGTAGCGGGTGGTATCGAGTTCGTCGTTGAGGAGTTTGAAGACTACGAAAGGCCTTCTCACTGGTCGCTCGACGCTCGTGTAGAGGACGCGATCGAAGATTTTCGGCTTGTTCACTGTCTTCAGCGGCTTGCCGTGTTCGATACGATTGATGAATGTGCTGTGACAATGGCGAAGGTCGCAAAGCGTGCATTCGGCCAGATCGTCGTCATAAGTCGGCGTGCGGAGCGTGTCGCGGAATGAGCCCGCGTTCTTCTTCGGATGCCACCGAATGCCATTGAGCTTCTGCAATTCCGATTCGTCCGCAACTCGTGCATCGGCGAACGCCATGTCAATGCCCCAGCCGAGCGTGGTGAGGCTTCGTGCCGCTCGTTCGATGTTGTCTACCGGACAATCGGTTGGTTCGGGAATGTCCCAGACGTAATGCACCTCCGGCTTCTGATCGGAGTCGAGCAGAAACAGCGTGGGAATCGTCGGCTTGGCCGTCAGACGTTCCTGCCGGTCGAGCTTTTCGTCGCCGTCGTTGTTGGGCACGAACCGTGTGATCGCCTGTCCAGTTCTGGACTTCGGAGCGATGATGATCGGCGGATGCTCGCGTGTGTGGCGCTGCAACCAGCCGAGCGCCTTGCCGACGGGGGTGAAGTTCTTGTTCGATGGAATGTCTTCGCCTTCGACGAGTTCATCTCGCCGTGCGACGCCTGCGACCAGCGCCTGAAACAACCGAAATGGCGAAGGCGGCCACTCCGGCGGCCCACCACGATCAAGCAGACCGTGGTAGCGGTCGTCGAGGAAATAAACGGTGAGGAGGAGGTGGGTCATTGTGCGACCTCCCCGGTCAATTCAGCGGGCGCGTTGAGCAATGGCTCGGTCGGCATCTCTGAGGTCGGAGCCGGGAAGAACGACAGCATTTGCTCCTTCCGTTCTGCGGCACCCGCGTCCTCTGTCAATAACGGCTTGATCTTTGCTGCCAGATTCTTGACGACGTCGTCGGCGCCAGTATCTCCTGCGATCTCCTCAAGACGCGCGGCGAGCTTTTCGCGCGGTCCCTTGTTCAACTTGCCACCGGCGCCGACTTTCAGAGCGTCCACCATTTTTCGCAAAGCTTCGATCGGATCACCGGCCTTCTCTCGCTTCCTCTTTTCTGCCCGGTATTTCGCGAGCGTCTCCTTTGTGATCGGTCCGATCTTGCGGACCTTATCCCGCTCGGCACCGCTTAGTTTGCCTTTAGCATCGGTCAATCCCAGGAACTCTTCCGCGACGTCCTTCTCGAATTGTGCGTCAAGGTGATCCTTCTTCTCATATGAGATGCCCATCGCTTCGAAGAATGCTTTGCCGGAGGTGTCGGCGAAAGCGACTGCTTGTGCGCGATCGACCTTGATCGGTTCGTCCTCCTTTCGATGTTTCACTAGAACCCAATCGTCCTCACCGGTGATCCGAAGATTGCAGCCTTCGCGAAGATTCAGGTCGGGATCGGACGTTGCGGCGACCAAAGCTAGGCCGAGGACGTACTTCCGCAACGCCTCGGTGCGTTCCCCCGACTTTTCCATCGTTTCCTTTTCGATCTCCTTCTTGCGTTCATCCGTCTTGTTCTCCTCCGGCTTCGGCGGATCGACGACCGCCTTGAGTTGTCGCAATGCCACAAGATTGAGCTTGATTGTTCGGACCAGCAGTTTCGGATCGGTGAGCCGCACACCGCCGAGCGTTTGGCTTGCAAGGGCATGCTTCATGCCTTCTGAGGAGAGTGGGTTGGTGTCGCCCTCACCAACATCAAGTTCTTCCTTGATGGCACCAACGGCGACGTAATCTACGGCAGGAATGAACGTCGCCGACTTGGTTAATGGTCGCACGTTCTGGGCACGGATGCCTGCTTTGATGATCCGCTGCAATTTGGTTTGGGTCGATCGGGAGTCCCAAGCGCCATAAAGAATGGACGTGGGGGCCAGGGTGGCAAGGATCGAATGGTCACCGGCATCGGCACGGGTGAAGGCGGTGTGAAATTCTGCGGCGAGGCTCGATAGTCTGACGACGGCATCACCCGCACGATGGCCCGCGTCGAGCAGATTCACCGGAGTGCCATTTACGAAGATGACAATCTGTGGCACGAGACGCTTTAGTGCATCGGACTTGAAGAGCGGTTCACTTCTGTTTCCGTCGGACTGCGGGCTGTCAATCTCGCAGATGTTGTCGCCATCAGGTGGTCCGTCGAGATTGTAGACGGACGTCTGCTTATCCCTTGTTGATTCCCGTTTCTCCTTGCTCTCATCGGAATCGCTATTTTGTGTCTTGCCTTTCGCCCTGAGGTAGGTCGGCGGGAAGATCACCGGGTTCTTAACATCATCGGGAAGCAGTTGCTGCCTGACGATGATGGCAACGGCGTCATCGGCCAGAAACTCCTTGGCAAAATCGGTGATGGGTCGCGGTTGCTTCGCTTCTTCTTGTTGTTCAGACATGGCTGCTCCTTTCAAGCATTGCTTGGGAAAAAGTTTTGTGTTTACGCTGATCAGTACGGAAATAGTTGTCGAAGACGTAGTCGGTTGAGCCAGGAAAACGAACAGTGCCGCAGGTGACCGCGCCAACGAGATTCGCCGGTATCCCCGGTTTATCCGCAGATAATCGCGGCCAGACCGTGTACCGAGATTGATTCATAATGCCGGTCGGCGCAGGCCGCGCGCGTTGCAGACCAATGAAGCAGAGAGCTTCGAGCGCAGGACAGCACTCGGACTTCACCTTCTTGTGAACGTCGGGCGAGAAACCCGAATCCAATGGGTGGGACTTATTGCCTCGCCGGGGATCGAAATAGAACGGCTCCCGCTTCTTCGAGGCTTTCTTCCACGACTTCTTGCCATCGGCAACGGGGGCCGATTTTGTAGGGTCAAAGACTGCCCGGAGGTCGTAAAACGGGCTTGCGTGACTTGGGTCAATTGCCGCAAGCATAGCTCGCAGAATTGGGCGATCCTTCATTGAACCCGCCCACGGCTTGATCGACTTGTCACTCCACCAGTCGAGATAGATCGCTTCCTTTCCGTCCTGCCATCTCAGACAGAATGGTTGGAATGGTGGCTCTTTGTCTGATTCCCCTTCTTCGTCATCATCACTCTCTTCAAGTGGGTCTTCGAGCACGTCATTCACCCATGTGCGTAGCTGGCGGGTTGCATTAAGAAGCTCCGCCAGAGTTCTCGATGAACCGTCAGTGTTAAGGCAAAACTGGCACCGTTCGAACCACCCGACGACGCTCGGTTTCCCCTCTGCGCCCGGCCAGAGGCGGTCGGCGAGTTCGAGCAGGCCGCAGCAGGCGAAGAACTGGCCGGGATTGGTTACGTCGACGTTGACGGTGATGTTGGGTTTGGGATAATTCATGGCTTGTCCTCCGTTTCATCCGCATAGGCGCTTGGCTCGGCGCTGGCGGCCCAGTCGGCCGCCCGAAGCAGGGACTCGAGGTATGCCAGACCCCATCGGCCGTACTTGCGCTGGAGCCTGGCGAAACGCCGCGGTGTTTCCATCGCTAACTCGTCGGCATCGCTCGACAACCGCTCCGGATCGAACACCTCATCAGGGTCGAAGTGAGGCCGGGCGCGGCCGTGATGGGCAGCGATCAGGTGAAGCAACAGGTCCTGCATTTCATCATCGAGCTTCTCGAATTCCGCGTCAGCCTGAGCATCGAATACTGAGGCGAACTCGTGGCGGAATGGCTCAGGCAGTCGCGCGCCATTGCGGCCCGACTTGGCCAGTACCAGATGCGGATAGTCCCGGTTGCCGAGCATGATCTGGAATCCCTCCCGATCCTTGCCGAGGTCGTGCAGCCTGGCGGCAAAAATAACCGCATCAGCGATATTCTTCGGAAGCGACAGAGCGGCGACAATCCGCCGGGCGTTACGCTCCACGTCGCCGGTATGCGTGACAAGCCTTACCCGCTTCCTGGCCGTGCGCCCGCCCTCCAGCGGAATGCTTTCGTACCACTCCCAGCGGCGGGGTTCCGCGTCATCGTCTTGGGACAGTGGCAACTCGATACTCCGCACTCGCCGCATGTCGCGCGTCTTGTTCACGTCCTCTTGCCCATCAAACCAGATACGGATGCGACCACCGGGCTCGGACGGGTCGATGTCCGCCACGTCGTCAGCCTCCTTGCTGCTGTCATCAAGAACTCCGCCCTTCAATCCGCCCACGCTGGGTGGAAGCAGAATGGTGTAGCCATTGAGCCGCTTGTCGCGTTCTTTTGTGCTCAGTCGTCCCAATGTTTCCACTAGTTTCCTAAGTGCCGTGACTTCGATGGCTCCGCGGTTGTCCAGCGTCCACGCGTTTTTATCGGCATACCCCTTTGCCAGCGATTCGAGATGTTTGAATACCCGGTCGCTGCGATCGCGCAGCAGTTCGTGCGGCTTGAGAGGATAATCGTCGAGCAGGTCGGCGGGGGGATACTGTTCGAGCAGTTCGTCGGTGTTGATGATCTCGACTTCCTGACGCCAGGCTACGTATGTCTGCGGCGGCTCCCACTCGGCGATACCGTGCAAGTAGGGTTCGACCGGCGGCCGCCCCGGCATCGGCTCCCTGATGCTCGTCAGCGCCCAGGCATCGAAGAGAATGTCCGTCGCCGGCAGGATTGTCGGTTTGGGGGAGAAGGCGTCCTCGATTTTGCAGGGAAGGTCGGTGCGCTGCCGCAGGTGCCCGAGAGCCTCGGGGCTGGCGCCGCCATCCAACTCTTGAAGCAGTTGCAGTGTGGCTTCACGTGGAGCCCGAAGCTTGTCCTTGCTATCAAACTTGCCCGGATAAACCACCTCGATGCGCGTATCATTGCGTTTACCGAAGCGATTGACCCGCCCGAAACGCTGAATCATACTCTCGAACGTTGACAGATCGCAGACCAGATGATCGGCGGAGATATCCACGCCAACTTCGCCGGCGGACGTGCAAACAAGATAAACGGTGCCGGGCATCGGCACAGTCTTCCACTGCTCGTCCTCGGGCTTGGGCGGCTTGAGGAACCGGGCGAAAACGCGGGATGCATCGGGCCGACGCGGGTCGGCCATGTGATCTCGTTCCAACCCGCGCATCGTGCCGGTGAGTTGCTGAACCTGTTCTTTCGGCACACCATCCTTCTTGCTGGTGAGCTTGTCGCAAACCTTTTTCACTTCGTCAGGGGTTCGCACGAAGATGAGCACTGCGGCATCTGCATCCCTGGCATTGCCGTTCTCATCCTTCACGCAGCGTCGCTCCAGCGCGAGGTTGGCTATCTCTTCGGCAATCTTGGCGTCATCGCCAGCTTGCTTGAGATGTAAGTGCTTCGGTGCTTCGATGCGTTTTTTCACGACGGGATGATCTCGGTCGCTTTTGTCAAGGGTGAACGTCGCCGTGCCAGTCTGACCATTCTCGTTCCGCGTCGTGGCCGTTAGTTCCATGACACGCAACGGGCGTAAATCACAGCAGCGTGCCTGCTCCTGCTGAATTGTCTCGATCAGCTCTTGAAATGCTGGTTCGAGGTGCGCCTCATCATGCACGAGCAGTGCATCCTGGCCGAGAAAGCCGGCGTACAGCGGTCGGCTCTTGAAACCGAGGCCGTATCCGCTGAATAGCAGGCGGGAGCCGATCATATCGACCGTACCGCAGATCACCGCGGGGCGGGCCGGGTTGGCGGACCACTCGCGGTTGTCGGCGAACTGGCCGCGAAGCGTGCTGATGGCCAGCGGCGGTTCATTATCTTCCAAGCCGCACACCCGCCGCAGCACGTCGCCGATACCGGCGGTCTTGACCCTGCTGCGGATTCTCTCTACCTCTGCTGTCGTCTGATCGACCACAGTTCGCCGATTGACAACATACACCAGTCGGCGGGGCAACTTGCCTTTGGTCTGCGCCAACGCGATCAGCCAGATCGCGATGACGTTGGTCTTACCCAGCCCAGTTGGCAGGTTACATGAGGCAGGGATCTTGTCTTGGCCTTCGAGAAATTCCTCAAAGAGCTTCTCCTGCCAGGGAAATGGAGTATTGCCCGTCAGCAATTGAAAGGTCTTGCTGAATGCTTCGGGCGAGGGGACAGCACCTTGTGTCTTGGGCAATTCAGATTCAGCCATTCTCATATCCTCCATCAAAGCGTACCATAGCCGCAATACTCTCCCGCATATCCTGGACCTCACGACTTCGGAAATATTAAAGCAGGTATTATGTTTCTGCAAGCTTAAATTTCAGATATCGTGGTGTGCCAATGCCCCCACGGTTCCGTCGAGTTTGGACAATATGGCTCGCGCAACGACCAACGGTCTTCAGGCAACTGGAAAGACGACTGCGAACATACTCGCGACACACTCCAGACACACTGGCGACACACTGAAAAATTACGCCGAAAAGACGCCGAAGGGCATTTTTGGACTAATAGCGGACTTGCACAGGGAGGAATATGAAACGTAAGTGCTTGTAAATAATGGGCTTATAAATTGAGAGTGTTGGGACTCGAACCCAAGACCTACGGCTTAAAAGGCCGTTGCTCTACCGACTGAGCTACACTCCCGCCGCAAAACGCACTACTCTACATGTATCGCCCAGCCCATGCAAGACAATTTGACACCCCGCCATGTTTTTCCGCCCCATCCTCGCCACAACGCAATCCGCCCCCCGAACCGGCCCACCGCAATGCCTGCCCCCGATCACACCGCCGCCGCCCCCGTCCCATATCGCCCCCGCCCCGACATTCCAACCGCACGCGCGCTCACAACCCCCGCCCCCGAAAAGCCCGCGCCGCCGCCCGCTCACCGCAGGCAATTGCCCGGCAGATAAAAAGCCCCCGCACCGATCCCGTCAGGATAAGGCGCCGTCCCGTCCGAAGTAATCGACACCTTCATCGTCAGCACATCATCACCCGAAAACGTCTCCACGTGCCCGTCCACAAAGCCCGCACGCGGCCTGATCCCGACCTCACCGCGCGACCCGTCGCCCCCCAACGACCAGTACGCGCTCAGCAGCCACGTCTCCTCAACCACCGCCCCGCCGTCCAATCGCTCGCAGCTCCCGTAACATCCCGGACTCCGCCAATGATCGTAACCGAAATAGTCGCTCACCAACAGCTTGCTGATCCGCCGCCCGTCTCCCGTACTCCGAGGACCCATGAACGGATAGCTCCGCTCCACAAGAAACCCTGTATAATTCCAGTAAAAGCAATACGTCCCGGTAACCGGGTCTGACGGGAACGATGTATCTGGGTTGTCCCAGTCATCCCCGGCTTCCCAGGACTCTTGGAGGTACTTGTATTGTCGCGGAGCATTCGGACAGTACATCACGCTAACGTCCTCGATGTAACCCCGCAAATACTCGCTCATCGAACGGTGAAGACCAGGGCTCCGCCGCTGGTTGCCCGTCATCTTCATCGGGTCCGACCAGTTCCACGCCGAACCGAAACCAACCGTCGCAACCGACTCCGGATAACGATCATTGTTGTCCAACGAAAATACCGTCACCCCCCCCACAACCTGCCTCTGGTTCGCCGCACCCACGATCGAAAGAACATGACGCCGAGCCTTACCAAGAGCCGGAACAAGAATCGATCCCAGAATACCGATCACAGCCAAAACAACCAGCAGCTCAAGTAGAGAGAATCCCCACGCCCCCTGCTGCTCCCCTCCAAATCTGTGCATCTGTTTTCTGATGTTTCTCGCTCCAGCCGTTCTCCGCCTCCGGTGGCGGCTCTCATCATTGTACCGACATCTCCCAAAAAATCAAAACGCCGCAGCCTGCTCCAAACTTGCTGACACATATCTCAGTTCGAATGCCACGGCAGACAAACCATCCAGTCCTGCGCCAAAGCCGCAAAATCCGACAGATCCACAACCCCGTCCCTATTTATGTCTCCGCCGACCGGCCATTCGCTCATGCTCGCCGACGCCGTCCCGCCGTAAGCGCCCATATTGATCCGCCCCCCGTTAGGCATCCCTTCGCCCGACGGATCCACGCCGGGATCGCCTGCGTCGATACACGGACTCGTGATACCGTCGAGTACCCACCGGCCTTGCTTGGCATACGACACGTAGATACCTTCACCGTCCCCGCTGGAGAAGTATATAGTACTGCCATCGCTACTTAGACTCGGCCCGGCATACCCATAAGGAAAATCTGGAAACGTAATCAGTTGAACGTTCTCAAAAGGCGCAGACTCAGAAGCACGAGTGCACTTGTATATCCCATATCCTGGGTGTTCAGCCCTTCCGACACTGGTAAAGTACAAAGTCAAACCGTCAGATAGCAGATACGCTGATGAGTCATTATGACTGCTGTTAATCTCAGATAGGGGACGAATATTCTGAAACGACTCGCCCACGGAAGCTCGCG
>Ga0334884_1006140_pt1 | contig 10981 bp, 7 predicted proteins | sample GraSluR1_MG_7_FD_207215 | JGI IMG/M metagenome (GOLD analysis project Ga0334884, IMG submission 207215) | Sludge microbial communities from methane-producing bioreactor in Wageningen University, Netherlands - Granular Sludge_12_05 R1 | ecosystem: Engineered > Bioreactor > Anaerobic > Unclassified...
AAAATTAAAATCGGGTTCATCACCTTCCAGCCCTATAGGCACAGTAGTGAAACGGGCCCCAAAAAGTTCCGCCAGCCTGTAGTATTCCGAGAAAGTCGGTGAAAATCCGAGAACCGTATCACCAGGCCTGACAAAACATGAAAAAACCATCCATAGGATCTCATCTCCGCCGTTCCCCGGGATAACAACATCACCGGGAAGGCCCGCAAGAGCACCCAGCTTTTCCCGCAATATCCTGTAATCAGGATCGGGATACCTGCTGAAAAAAAGACGGGAAATTTCTTCCATTACCGCCTTTTTTATTTCGAGGGACATTTCAAAAGGATTCTCATTTTTGTCAAGTAGTATGGCCATGAATATTCTCCTCGAAAACTTTATCATGTTACCTTGTGCATATAATGAAGTCTTTCGCAGTCTAGCATGGCGAAACGTTAATGTCAACGAAAGCGATCACTCCGTGTTACGAGACAGTGATAATGTCATACCTGAAACGGGACAGGGATCGCGCCCACGTAGGGGGAAATGTCATCTGTCATTCTATATGGATGATGAGGAGCGATGTTTTCTTGAGCCTGAAAGAAGCGACGAGATCAGCGGTCCTGGACAGGGTCGTGAAAGGGGAGATGACTGCTGCGGAAGGTGCAGCCCGCCTCGGCATGAGCAGGAGGCAGATCTTCCGTCTGAAAGCAAAGATCCTGACATGGGGCATTTCTTCCCTGTCCCATTTTCCAGCCTTTAGGGGTAAAATTTTCCCTGTCTCTTGACACGAAAGCGATCACGGGGCAGGTTTACGTTCTTACTATAAAAGTTCTTCATCTTTACCGGAAGAACGCGAAAAGATAATCTTTTATTCATCCGCTTGACGAAATGACAGGGAGTGCACTATAATGCCCTAGTGCTGGCCGGGCTGGCGGAATGGGTAGACGCACGGGACTTAAAATCCTGTGGACGAAGGTCCGTGCGGGTTCGAGTCCCGCGTCCGGCACCAAAAAGATATCGCGGGGTGGAGCAGTCAGGAAGCTCGTCGGGCTCATAACCCGAAGGTCGCAGGTTCAAATCCTGCCCCCGCAACCATTTCGGCGGTGTAGCTCAGATGGCTAGAGCATGCGGTTCATACCCGCAGTGTCACTGGTTCGATTCCAGTCACCGCCACCAATTGATGATGATTACAGGCGGAGCGGTGACTCCGCTTTTTTTTATGTCAGGGAGGTGCCCGGCAGGATCATGAAAAGAGGGCCCCGGAATGATATACCTTTCGAATATTCCATTCCACGGCTGAAAAAAGAATTCGAGACGATAGGTAAATCCCAGGGATGGTGGGATATCGATTCTCCTATCGTGCTTGCCGTGTCAGGGGGAAGCGATTCAGTAGCAATGCTCTGGATGTTTGCCGAACTTTGGAAAGGAAAACTGATAATAGCGCACCTCGAGCATGGTATTCGTGGCAGCGAGTCACGGAAGGATGCGATATTCGTTTCAGAAATGGCGGCCAGCTTCGGCCTTCCTCTCGTTAGTGAATCACGGGATGTTCCGGGGCTCCTCAGGAAAGGGGAATCTCTGGAGGATGGTGCCAGGAGGATACGGTACAAATTCCTCGAAAACACGAGGGCATCGGCCGGCGGGTGGGGAATAGCCGTTGCCCATACCTCTGATGATGCAGCGGAAACCTTCCTCCACAATCTGATCAGAGGGAGCGGTGTTCGGGGATTAACCGGGATACAGGAAAAAAGGGGATTCATTTTCCGTCCCCTCCTGTCTTTCTCGAGAGACTTTTTGAGAAGAATGCTGAACACATATAACATCCCCTGGCGCGAGGACTCGACGAATACGGATACGGCATATCTCAGGAACAGGATACGAAAGAGTCTTCTTCCTTTTCTCGAAAGCCGCTTCAATCCCGGTGTTAAAGAACATATCCTCGGCACAGCAGCTGACATGACATATTACAGGCAAAAAGAGGAAATGCTCCAGGATTCGCTTTTTTCCGCAGCTGAAAGGAAGGTTCCCTTCTCATCATATTCATGCGGGCTTGATGTGATCAGGAAACTGGGAGACGCGGAAATGTCAGTTTTTTTCAGGGGTGTAGGGAGAAAAATCGGGCTTAGGACATTGTCCCGCGAGAGGACCCAATCCCTGGTCCGGCTGGCCCGCAGCTCGGGTTCCTGGTGCTTTCAATGGCAGAGAGAGATGTTTGTTTTTTGTTCCTCCCCCTTTGTCTCATGGGTAGACCCTGATATACTAAACAGATTGGATCATTCCGGTGCATGTTTTCCCCTGGAAGGTGAGCGGGGAAAGTTTGCGTGGAACAAATGGATTTTTTTCTGGGAGAAAAGGGAAACGGCTTTTCATTCGGTAGGTCCCGTGCACGCTATTTTACCTGAATGCGGTTCCGTCAGGGTTTTTGCCTTGAGCGACTCGAATCTCCGGGAAAAATTCATTGCCCCTTCATGGGGAAATGATGTATTTCCCGCACTTTTCATCGGCGATCATGAATGGGTTCCTTTCTGGGGAAAACAGGGAAGAACCGGCATCCAAAAGAAGAACACTGCCGCTGTCCATCTGAGAGCGGCTTTCCCAAACTTAGGCGGAGAGAAGATGAATGATCATGGAATACAAAGTTGCCGAAGTTCTGATTCCTGAGAATGAAATAGCAAAAAGAGTTCGCGAGATCGGTGAGAAGATAGGAAAAGATTATGCGGGGAAAGACCTCGTAGTCGTCGGCATTCTCAAAGGAGCAGTCGTTTTCATGTCAGACCTTGTGAGGGCGATCCCGGAGACTGTGAACGTCTCTCTCGATTTCATGGCGGTATCCTCATACGGAGACTCCACGAAAACAAGCGGGATCGTCCGTATCGTCAAAGATCTTGACAGCAGCGTCAAGGACAAAAATGTCCTTATCGTAGAAGATATAGTTGACACGGGCCTTACCCTGTCTTATCTTGTCAAGCTGATGCACGAGCGCCAGCCGGGAACCATAAGGGTATGCGCGTTGCTGGACAAGGAAGAGAGGCGCAAGGTTTCCGTCCATGTTGAATATAAAGGTTTTTCAATACCCGATAAGTTTGTTGTGGGCTATGGCCTCGATTATGCCGGCAGATGGAGAAACCTTCCCTCCGTGCATATTGTGGAGGTCCTGGAGCAATAGACTTGGAGCGATAGAGACCAGGAAAAAAACTCAATCTAGTCAGGAGGCGGCGATAATTTGGGCCGATTGGTAAAAAATCTAGGTTTGTATCTCATTCTCATCGTGCTCGTTGTGAGCCTTGTGAATGTTTTTCTGTCACCAACACAGGGACCTCAGCAGACCCTTGAGATCAGTTACAGCTCTTTCCTTTCCGAGGTATCCGCGGGCAGGATACGATCTGTCTCGGTACTTGAGAACTCCCTCAAGGGGAAGTTCACGGACGGAAGAGAGTTTGTGACTTACGTGGTCGGCGTCGGAGATCTCGCGAAGGAAATCGCACAGAAGGGAGTCAACGTGGAGGTTGAGCCTCCCCAGAAGACTCCCTGGTGGGCCAATATGCTTTCCTCGCTGTTCCCGACCCTGCTGCTCATAGGAGTCTGGATTTTCTTCCTCTATAACATGCAGGGAGGCGGGGGTAAGGTCATGAACTTCGCGAAGAGCAAAGCGAAGCTTTTCCTTGATAACCGCCCGAAGGTGACGTTCAAGGACGTGGCCGGATGTGATGAATCGAAAGAAGAACTGTCGGAGGTCGTGTACTTTCTCAAGGACCCGGGCCGGTTTACCACACTGGGAGCGAAGGTCCCGCGGGGTATCCTGCTTCTTGGTCCTCCGGGAACGGGAAAGACCCTTCTTGCCCGTGCAGCTGCAGGCGAAGCCGATGTGCCGTTTTTCAGCGTCAGCGGATCAGATTTCGTTGAAATGTTTGTCGGCGTTGGTGCGGCAAGGGTAAGGGACCTCTTCGAACAGGCGAGAAAATACCAGCCCTGCATTATTTTCATTGATGAAATGGATGCAGTCGGGCGTCAGCGCGGAGCTGGACTCGGCGGAGGGCACGACGAGCGGGAGCAGACACTAAACCAGCTGCTGGTAGAACTTGACGGGTTTGACGAGTCAACGGGGATCATCCTCATTGCGGCGACGAACCGCCCTGACATCCTTGATCCCGCCCTGCTGCGGCCCGGACGGTTTGACAGACATATCGTCGTCGACCGCCCGGATGTAAAAGGCCGGGAGGCAATTCTAGAGGTTCATTCCAAAGGGAAAAAACTTGCCGGTGACGTGGACCTTGCAGTGCTGGCAAGAAGGACGCCCGGCTTCGTTGGGGCGGATCTTGCGAACCTTGTGAACGAAGCCGCCCTGCTTTCAGCTCGAAGCGGGCAGAAAGAGATCAGGATGAAGGATTTCGAAGAAGGCATTGATAGAGTCATCGCAGGGCCCGAAAGGAAAAGCCGACTTGTAAGCGACAAGGAGAAGAAGATCATCGCCTACCACGAAACCGGACATGCACTTGTGGCCAAACTGATCCCTTCCTGTGACCCGGTGCACAAAATTTCAATAATTCCCAGGGGACACATGGCTCTAGGGTATACGCTGCAGCTGCCGGAAGAGGACAGGTTTCTCATGTCGAAATCCGACCTTCTGGACAAGGTTTGCGTCCTTCTCGGCGGGCGCGTTGCGGAGGAACTTCAGTTCGGGGACGTCACGACCGGATCGAGCAATGATCTCGAGAGGGCGACACAAATCGCCAGGCAGATGGTTACAGAGTTCGGTATGAGCGAAAAACTGGGACTCGTAAAGCTCGGACATAAGCATCACGAAGTGTTTCTGGGCAGAGACATAGGCGAGGAAAGAAACTACAGCGACGAAGTTGCGTATACCATTGACCAGGAAGTAAAAATGATCATTGACTCATGCTATGGCAGAGTCCGAAGCCTGCTTGAGGAGAACTCGGAAGATGTGGAAAAGGTCGCCCGGGTCCTTCTCGAAAAGGAAGTAATAGAAGGGAAGGAACTGACGGTACTCCTCGGAATGGAGGAACAGCTTTCAGGAGAAGAGCCGGAGGGTAGTGAAAAAACCTCCCTAAAGGAAGGACAGAAGTCTTCCGAGGACACCCCCGAGGAGCAATCATACGGAACAGGCCTCGTCGGAGAGGCACCGGCCGTATAGAGAAAAACGTAAACGACAGGAGAAAAAGAGGAGGCGGAGCCGGTCAGTCAGGCCTCCTCTCTTTTTCTTTCCCTGAAAGAAGCAGAGGAGGAAAATGCAGCATGACACGGGACAGAAAGTTTCAGATCGTATCAGACTGGGCTCCTTCAGGTGACCAGCCCGAAGCGATCCGTCAGCTCTCGGCCGGCATCTCCTCGGGTCTCCGTTTCCAGACACTTCTCGGGGCAACGGGAAGCGGGAAAACATTTACCGTGGCTAATGTCATCACCGAAGCAGGTAGGCCAGCTCTTGTCCTCTCTCACAATAAAACCCTCGCAGCCCAGCTTTACAGTGAATTTCGCAGTTTTTTTCCCCGGAACGCCGTTCACTACTTTGTGAGCTATTATGACTACTATCAGCCCGAGGCCTATGTTCCGTCCACAGACACATACATCGAAAAGGATGCCTCTGTAAACGACAGGATAGAACGCCTTCGCCTTGCAGCCACCAAGGCGCTGATAGAACGGCGTGACGTTGTTGTCGTCGCCAGCGTCTCCTGCATTTACGGCCTTGGAAAAAAAGAAACATACGAGAAAGTCATCTTTCCGTTTTCTGTGGGAGAACAATGGGATCGCCGGGCATTTATGGAGAAACTTCTCGATAATTATTACGAGAGAAACGATCTCGTGACCGAACAGGGAAAATTCCGTGCCCGTGGCGATATTATCGAGATTTTTCCTGCATACGGGGACAGGGCACTGCGAATCCTGTTTTTCGACGACGAAATTGAGAGGATCGATGAATTCGATCCGGTAACGGGGAAATCCCTTGAAAATCTCAGGGAAGCATCCATCTTTCCGGCACAGCATTACGTCACCGACCGGGATGCCATAGAGCGTTCCTTAGAGCCGATCCGCCGGGAAATGGAGGAGCAGTCAGCAATGTTCGAAAATCAGGGGAAGTTTCTCGAGGCGCAGAGGATCAGGATGAGGACGCTCTATGATCTGGAAATGCTCCAGGAAACAGGCTACTGCTCCGGAATAGAGAACTATTCACGATACCTGGACGGTAGAAATTCCGGGGAACCGCCCGGAACACTTCTCGACTTTTTCCCCGAGGACTTTATCCTTGTTGTTGATGAGTCGCACATCACTCTTCCACAGGTGAGGGGAATGTTCAACGGAGACAGGGCGAGAAAACTCACCCTGGTCGAAAACGGCTTCCGGCTGCCGTCGTGCCTTGATAACAGGCCGCTCGAATGGAACGAATTCGAAAAATACATGAGACAGGCCATCTTTGTTACGGCGACACCGGGGGATTACGAGCTCAACGTTTCCCGGCAGGTTACGGAGCAGGTTATCCGGCCCACGGGCGTTCTCGACCCGGAAGTCGAGATACAGCCCGCAACAGGACAGGTTGACGACCTCATCGGCCGGCTCAGGGAAATTACGGGACGAGGGGAAAGGGCTATTGTTACAACGCTCACGAAGAAATCATCCGAAGACTTGGCGGAATATCTTGCAGATCTCCAGTTCAGAGTAAAATACATTCATTCCGAGCTGAATACATTCGAAAGGGCGGAACTTATCCGCGACCTGAGGAACGGAGAAATTTCAGTTCTCGTGGGAATCAACCTGCTGCGGGAGGGGATGGATCTTCCCGAGGTATCACTTGTCGCCATACTGGATGCCGACAGGGAGGGATTCCTTCGTTCAGAGAGATCGCTCATCCAGATGATCGGGCGGGCTGCCAGGAACACGGCAGGGAAAGTCATCCTCTACGCAGACGAAATCACCGAGAGCATACGCAAAGCTTCGGCGGAAACAACCAGGCGGCGTTCCATCCAGATGGAGTACAATAAGCTCCACGGAATAACGCCTGAAACCATAAAGAAGGACGTAGTTTCACTGCTTCCCGAGGAAATCCTCCCCGCCGGAACCGGAACAGCGGAAAGCGGAAAGTCCAGGGAAGAAAAACTCTCTGCCGCCGACCTGGAGAAATTAATGTGGGAGGCCGTGGAAAAACTCGATTTTGAGAAAGCCGCCAGGATTCGTGACATGCTGGCTTCGATTGAAGGGAATGAATTTAACCGTGTCGCAGTGGATTCAAATAAAAGGAGCAAGAGAACACAATTTAAAAAACATCGACGTTGACGTTCCGCGAAACAAGCTCGTCGTGATCACGGGACCTTCCGGTTCCGGAAAGTCTTCCCTGGCGTTCGACACGCTTTATGCCGAAGGCCAGCGCCGCTATGTGGAATCGCTTTCCGCCTATGCAAGGCAGTTTCTCGGCGTACAAAACAAACCGGACGTGGACGATATTTCCGGCCTTTCCCCGGCTATTTCCATCGAACAGAAGGGTGTCTCCCACAATCCCCGGTCGATCGTGGGAACGGTGACCGAGGTATACGACTATTTACGGCTTTTCTTCGGAAGGATCGGCGTTCCTCATTGCCCTTCATGCGGAAAACCGGTAGTGAGGTATTCACTTGACGAGATCGTTGACATCCTTTTCAGAAACTTTTCCGACCAGAGGATCGAGATCCTCTCACCGCTGGTCCGTGGGAAGAAAGGGGAATTCCGCAACCTCTTCACCCAGACACGGGAAAAAGGCTTTCTCCGCGTTCGTGTGGACGGTACCATTCTGTGGCTTGAAGAGGAGATCACCCTTGACAAAAACAGGCGCCACACGATCGAGGTCGTGGTGGACAGACTCCGCGTCCAGGAAGACAGGCGGGGAAGAATCGCTGAAGCCGTGGAGAACGCACTCACCCTGAGCGGGGGATACGTCCTGGCAGTACCCGAAGAGGGGGAGGAGAAACTTCTGACCGAGAACTTTACGTGCCCTTCATGCGATATCTCACTGCCCGAGATAGAACCGAGGCTTTTCTCGTTCAACACTCCATACGGTGCGTGCCCGGACTGTTCGGGCCTGGGCAGCCACCAGTTTTTCTCAGAGGAACTCTCAGTGGACCCGGAAAGGTCTGTTCCCGAAGGCGCCATTCTTCCCTGGAAGAAAAAGCACTACATGCTGGCAAAGCTAGAAAAGTTTGCACTGAAAAATGAATGGGACCTTACCCCGCCGTTCCGCAAACTGCCCGAAGAAATCCGAAGTTTTATCCTTCACGGTTCCGACGAGAGGATTCCGATGCCGTTCTTTCGGGACCGCAGCGAGGAAAAAAAGACCTACATGGGCAGGTACGAGGGTCTTCTTCCATGGCTTGAGGCACGATGGAGGGAAACCGCATCGGAAGCGCTTATGGAGGAACTCGAAACCTATCGTGTGGACGACGAGTGTGCCTCGTGCAAAGGCATGCGCCTGCGGCCGGAAGCTCTGAACGTGAAGGTACACGGGTACGGGATCGGAGATTTTGTCTCCATGCCCATAGACGAACTGTCTTCAGTCGTTGAAAAACTCTCACTCTCGGAAGGAGAAGAAAACATCGTCCACCAGGTCCTCATGGAGACGAAAAAGAGACTTCGCTTCCTGAGCGATGTGGGGGTCGGCTACCTGTCACTTATCAGAAGGTCGGACACCCTCAGCGGCGGGGAAAGCCAGAGGATCCGGCTGGCCGCCCAGATAGGTTCAAAACTGAGCGGGGTGCTGTACGTACTGGATGAACCGACGATAGGACTTCACTCCAGGGATACGGACAAGCTTGTGGGAACACTGGAATCGATCAGGGACCTTGGAAACACTGTCGTCGTTGTTGAACATGACAGGGAGACTATGACAGCCGCGGACGCTATTATCGAAATGGGGCCGGCGGCAGGGGACCAGGGAGGAGAAGTCGTTTTTGCAGGTGAGTATGCGGATGCCCTTCGTTCGAACTTTCTCACGGGTCCGTATCTGCGCGGGGAATGCACGGGAATCGTACGCGCAGGGATTAAACGTACATCAAGAGGCCTTCTCACTGTCAGGAGTGCCTGTCACAACAACCTGAAGAATATCGATGTCTCATTCCCGACCGGTCTTCTGGTCACCGTATCGGGCGTCTCCGGATCGGGAAAAAGCAGTCTCGTGTACGACGTGCTCTACAAGGGACTGAGAAGGCTTCTTGATAAAGATTTTCGGGAGCGTGCAGGAGCACACAAGGCGATTGAAGGATCCGAACAGTTCAGGAACGTTGTCCTCGTTGACCAGGCCCCTATAGGGAGAACGCCGCGATCGAACCCTGCGACGTACACGGGGCTGTTCACCCTGATTCGGGAGCTTTTCGCGGAACTTCCCGAATCACGCATCCGGGGCTATCTTCCGGGCCGTTTCAGTTTTAATGTAAGGGGCGGCAGGTGTGAGGCCTGCGGAGGCGGAGGCTCGACAAAGGTCTCGATGCTTTTCCTGCCTGATATCTATGTCCCCTGCGAAGTGTGCGGAGGCAAAAGATACAACAGGGAAACACTGGAAGTGAAGTTCAAGGGGAAAACAATTTCGGACGTTCTCGATATGACCGTAGACGAGGCTTCCGCCTTTTTCAGGGATATACCGCGGATCGCTTCAAAAATAGCCCTCCTTTCCGATGCCGGGCTGGGATATATAACACTGGGACAATCGGCTCTTACCCTCAGCGGGGGAGAGGCACAAAGGGTGAAGCTCTCAAAGGAGTTGAGCAAAAAATTCTCAGGCCCGACGCTGTACCTTCTGGATGAACCGACAACAGGGCTGTTCTATACGGATGTTGAAAAGCTAATGACCATAGTCAACAAAATTGTTGACCGGGGAAACACCGTGATCCTGATAGAACATAACCTGGATGTCCTTTTATCATCCGACTACATCATCGATCTCGGCCCGGAAGGAGGACACGGCGGAGGACAGGTTGTAGCCTGCGGTTCCCCCGGGGACCTGATGAAGGGAACACAGGGCTATACGGCACAGTATCTCCGGGAATACGCTGCACAGATAGCTGAAAGGATGGAAAAAATTGGATAAAGCATATGAGAAACGCGGCAGAAGGGAACGGCCAGGCTCATCTGGAAAAGAAACGTTTCACCGGGGGGAACGGAAAATAAACGAAGATCTCAACTGGGGCCGGCACGTGGTTCTTCAGCTCCTGAAGGAATCTCCCGACAGGGTGCAGAAGGTATATCTCGGAAAAAACGTAAGCGAATCATTCTCCCGCCAGATAAAACTCCTGGCCGAGAAGGGAAAAGTCATCATCCAGGAGATGGCGCCGGAGGTCCTCACGGAAATTTGCGGCCACAGCGGACATCAGGGCGTCGCGTGCAAAAGCGGCGAAGTGTCTATTCTCGAACTCGAAAATTTCCTTTCTGTTCTGCCTGAAGAAGGACCGGTCCTGGCAGTGATCCTCGACCATGTACAGGACCCCCACAATCTTGGAGCAGTCGCACGGACAGCCGAAGCATGCGGCGCAAGAGGAGTGCTTTTCCCGAAGAGAAGGGGAGCGCTTCCCGGCGGCACCGTAGTCAAGGTAAGCGCAGGTGCCGCGCTTCGCATCCCCATGGTCGGAGTCAATAACGTCTCCGAGGCAGTCAAGCGACTGCAGGAGGCAGGCCTTTGGACCATAGGACTCGACAACAGGGCAGGACGTTCTCTCTGGTCCGAGCCCCTGCCGGCAAGAACAGCCGTAATAGTCGGCGCTGAAGGTGAGGGACTTTCGCGCCTTGTCGCGGAAACATGCGACGAGACCGTCAGAATTCCGCTGTCCGGGAAGACGGGCTCATTGAACGCCAGCGTCGCATGTGCCGTCGGTTTGTTCGAGTGGGCGAGGACCTGGGGACCCCAGGCCTGATCATAAGGAATAGGCGCACCCGGTTTTCCAGGAAAACCGGGTGCGCTTTTTTTCAAGTCATCCCCGTGATACTGCGTTAAAGGGTGAATTCGATCCCTTCTCCCAGGCGTCTTCCCGCGGAA
>Ga0334884_1006144_pt1 | contig 10978 bp, 8 predicted proteins | sample GraSluR1_MG_7_FD_207215 | JGI IMG/M metagenome (GOLD analysis project Ga0334884, IMG submission 207215) | Sludge microbial communities from methane-producing bioreactor in Wageningen University, Netherlands - Granular Sludge_12_05 R1 | ecosystem: Engineered > Bioreactor > Anaerobic > Unclassified...
GGGCGTAGGGGCCGGCGGGTGGGTGGCGGTCACGGCCTAGAAGGTCATGCGGGCAGAGAAGCCACCGCCCTCAGCAGAGAGGGTGGGGGAGAAGGCGATGGGCAAGGGGCTCTCGGCCGGCATGTCGATGAAGTGCCAGAGGATGAAGCCGCCGCCGATGAGGCTGGCTCCGACGCCGATGCCGAGGAAGACCTTGGAGAGGGTGGCGCGGGTCTGGATGGCGTCGATGCGCTCGGCGGCGTCGGCGCGGTTGATGGCGAGAAAGCGGTTGCTGCCGCTGGCGTGAACGAGCGCTTCGTAGTCGTCGAGTGAGCTCGAGGCGCTGGCGTAGAGGATGGGTGAGGTGACGAGGGCGACGAGACCAACGCCGGCAATGCCGAGGCCGGTGTAGAGGCGCCATGGTGAGCTTGGGACAGGCGGGAGATAGGTGGGTGGGGCGGGCTCGGCGGTCATGGCTAGGCGTAGCTCGAGGGGGATCTCTTCGCCAGCCGGCGCGTCGAGGTCGATGCTCTCGGCGGCGTTGAAGGCGCCCTCGATGAGGGCGTCGAGGTCGTCTGCGGGGACGGTCTTCATGTTGACGAAGCTCAGCGGCGCGAGGGACTCCGTTTTGGCGACAGCGACCCTGATTTCGATGTCGCCGCGATCGATGACGCGGAGCTCTACGGCAATGATGGTGTGGATTTGGTGTTGTTCGCGCAGATCGGCCCGGCAAGCAGGCTCGTCGAGACAGGCTACCATGGCGTGGTCGCTGTTGATCTGGGTGACGGTCATGAGCATGTCTTTGTCGAGGAGATCATAGGCGGCGAAGCGCGCCAAGGCGGTCAGGAAGAGATCCTGTAGGTCCCGTTGGGTGTCAGGATCGACCCGGGGGTTGTCGATGACGGCGACGATCGTCTTGGGGCGGCTCTCGCTTTGGGCGAAGGCGGTGACGCCGGGGAGGGTCAGCAAGAGGGTGGCCAGGAGGCAGGGAGCCCAGCGTCTTGCCCGCGTTCTGGGGGTGGCGGCGCGTTGGTTGGCGCAAGGTTCGGTAGAACTTTGGTTGGGGGTGGCAACTTGGTTCATTTCTTGATCCTGCGACGCGCTCGTGGCGTCATGAGCAGCGGCTTGTGGATGACGGAGTCAGGTATGAGGTGCACAGAGACGTTGGCGCAAAGTGGCTTATCGCGCTTCGAGCTTGGTTGGCGAGCGGCTTCTCGCTGGCGGCGGCAGGGTGTCCTCGAACACCCAAGGCATGCTAGTCTACACTGCGGAGGGGGGAGAGGTGAAGACTTTGGACCCCAGGCACTCGTTTTGAGGGGAAGAGCGTGAGCGCTTCGGCGAAGAATCAGAGAGCTTGTCACAAGTGCGGCAAAGATTTTGTCGCCAACAGCAGCTTCTGCACGTTTTGTGGTGCGAGTATCCTGGTGGCAGAAGGCCCGAAGGATGGGGATCCCTATATTGGTACGGTGATCGACGACACCTTCGAGGTGGAGGAGCAAGTTGGCGTTGGTAGCATGGGGGTGGTGTATAAGGCCAAGCACCGCAGCCTAGGGCGCCAGGTGGCGTTGAAGATCTTGAAGCAGACCTTCATCGCCAACGCCGTGGTGGAGGAGCGTTTTCGCCGTGAGGCCCAGGCCGCCAGCCGCCTGGACCATCCGAACACCATTCGGGTGTTGCACTTTGGCAAGACCCCGCGGGGGGCCCCCTATATCGCCATGGAGTACCTCGAGGGTGACGATCTGTCGGATCTCGTAGCCCGCGAGTTCCCCATGGCACCGCAGCGCATTGCCAATATCCTGATCCAGGTGTGCCGCGCCCTCGAAGAGGCCCATGGCGAAGGGATCATTCACCGGGATTTGAAGCCCGCCAACATCGCCGTGGTCAACCGACGCGGTGAGGAGGTGGTCAAGGTCCTTGATTTCGGCATCGCGAAGTTGCAGGACACCAAGAGCGAGGGGCTGACGCGCGACGGTTTGGTTTGTGGCACGCCGGCGTTCATGAGCCCTGAGCAGGTCGTAGGGGCCAATGTCGGTCCGGGATCGGACATTTTCAGCCTGGGGGCGGTGGCCTACTTCATGTTGACGGGGCGCCTGCCCTTCTCTGGCACCAATGCCGTCGATATGGCCAGCGCCATCATGATGGACATGCCATCGGCGCCGAGTCGGGTGCGGCTGGACGTCAACATTCCTGCCGTTTTCGATACGTTCTGCCTGCGCGCCATGGCCAAGAATGTGGAGGATCGCTATCACTCGGCCCAGGATGCACGGGCGGCGCTGGAAGAGATGCTGCCCAGCCTGAGCGCCGAGTCCCCTGCGCTCAGGGGTGGCAGAGGCCGGGTCGTGGGTGGTGCGGGGGTCTCCGCGGAGATCACCCAGAACCTCAACGCGCCGACGCAGATGGCCATGACGGCGATGCGCGCCCCGCGCCCCGCGCCTGGCGTCATGCCCGTGCCGCAACCTCACGCCGAATACGGGGCTAGCCGACGCTCCAAAATGCTGTGGGTCGTCATTGGCTTAGGCGGCGTGATACTCGCCATTTTGCTGGTGGTTCTGGTTTATTTGCTGCTTTCCACAGGCGAAGAGAGCAGCGCGCCGGCAGCAGCCGCAGCAGCGGTCAAGGCGAGTGCGCCAGAGCTTGCACCCGAAGTGGCGCCGCCGCGTTGGGGTCGAATCGCCCAGGAAGTCTCGTTTGATATGCTCGATGCGTCGGCCATGGCCTACGCTTACGGTGCGCTGCGGATACAGACCGAGGTCCTGGACTTTGGCGACAGCCCTGGCCAATCTGGCGCCGATGCGTCCGAGTCGGCGAATGGGGCGGACAAGACAGAGGGACGTCGTTCCAGCCGTGGTGATCGCCGCAAGGGGCAACGGGCTGAGGTCAAGGAGACGCCGGTCAAGGTTGAAGTGGAGGAGAAGCCCAAGGCCACGCGCAGCGCGGCGCAACTCTATGATGAGGCCAACGCGATCTGGCGCGCCAACCCGCAGGAGGCGATCAAACTGTTGACCCAGGCGACGCGGATGCAACCCAGCTCGTGGCGCAGTTGGGAGCTCCTGGGCGAGTGTTACACGCGGACTTCTGAGCTGTGGAAGGCGGCCGATGCTTTCGAGAAGGTGCTCAAGCTCAATCCGGACCATCCTCGCCGGGCGATCCTGGAGAAGAAGATCGAAGCGGGTCGGCGCTGACCGCGTGGCTGCAAGTGAGCGCGGCCTTGACAAGCTTTGGCCTCCGCCGCGATAGGAGGCGTGGTGCAATAGTGCCTCCTGTAGTCGCGATGGTTGGTGCGTGATGGTTGACAAGAAGGTTGAGCGCGCTTGGTGGCAATGGCCCATCGCTTGGTGGACCGCGTGGGTCGTTGTGCCGTGGCGGCGTGAAGAAGAACGTTTCCGCAGGAAGACCTGTGAGGAGAAGGCGCCGGCATGGCGGGCGGTGACGGTGCTGGTGACCGTGGCGGTGTGCTTGACCCTGATCGAGTACCTGGGCAAGAACCAGCATTTCTGGGACTACATTCACCCGCGACCGATGACCGACGCGGTGCTCGATATGGTCAAGCGGGGCTATATGCTCCAGCCGCAGAGCGCGCCGCGTGGGTGGTATCATTTCCAGGTCTTGCTCCAGCCGCTGCGCGACCTCAACACGGCGGACGCGCATTTGCTGCAGCTCTTGTACTGGGGTGTGTGGTGTGTGGTGACCTATCTCGTGCTGCCGTGTCTGGTGGTCAAAGTCATTTTCAAGCAGCGGTTGCGGGATTATGGCATGCGGATGGAGGGTTGGACGCGCCACCTGTGGGTCTATGTGCTCCTTTTTTTGGCCTTGGTTCCGGTGCTGGTGATTGTCAGTGACATGCCGTCTTTCCAAGCGACCTACCCATTCTTTCGGCATGCCGGGACGTCGCCGCGGGCGTTTTGGATCTGGCAGGTGGCCTACGCGGCCCAGTTTTTGAGCCTCGAGTTCTTTTTTCGCGGTTTCATGTTGCACGGGCTCAGGGATCGGCTGGGTCCGATGGCGATCTTCGTCATGATCCTGCCCTACTGCATGATTCACTTTGGCAAGCCCATGTCGGAGACTCTGGGGGCGATCATCGCCGGTTTCATTCTCGGCTTGCTGTCTTTGCGTACGGGATCGATTTTTCTTGGCTTTCTCATCCATGTCTCTGTCGCTCTCGCCATGGATCTGTTGAGCCTCTGGCGGCAGGGCCATCTGGAGGGGGTGCTCGGCATTTTTGGATAGCCATCAATCGCAACGAAGAGAGGGCGCTGGCCATGGGCGACTATCGCAACCCTATTCCTACGGTCGATGTGATCATAGAACTTGCTGGTGGGATCGTGCTGATCGAGCGGCGCAACCCACCGCACGGGTGGGCCTTGCCGGGAGGCTTCGTCGATGAAGGGGAGCGCCTGGAGGCCGCCGCCGTGCGGGAGGCTCTGGAAGAGACGGGGCTCACGGTGGTGCTGCAGCAACTCCTGCACGTTTATTCGGATCCCGCGCGCGATCCGCGCCAGCACACGGTGAGCACGGTGTACATTGCCCAGGCCACGGGTGTGCCGCGCGGCGGTGACGATGCGTTGCAGGCGGCGGTCTTCCCCGTGGACGCCCTTCCGGCCCCGCTCTGTTTCGATCATGGGGCGATCATTGCGGACTACGTGCGCTTCAAGCAGCACGGCGTCAGGCCAGCTCTGGGCTGAGGTGCGCGTTGGCCGTGGCCTGCCGTGAGGGCGATGCTGGGCGTGCTGCCGCTGTTTTGGGGGAGGTGGATCCCTAGAGAGACTTGAGGGTTGCGCGGAGGTATTCGCGATTGAGCGTGCCAATGGCGGCGGTTTTGATGGCCTTGGGGCAGACGGCCTCACACTCGCCATCGTTGGAGCAGGTGCCAAAGCCGAGGCGTTGCATGGTTTCGACCATGCGTTTGACCCGGGTGGTGCGTTCGGGGTGGCCCTGGGGCATGAGGGCGAGCTGGGCCACCTTGGCGCCAACAAAGAGGTGGGGCGCGGCGTTGCGACAGGCTGCGGCGCAGGCACCGCAGCCAATACAGGCGGCATAGTCGAAGGCTAGCTCAGCGTCGTCATGGGGGATTGGGGTGGCGTTGGCCTCTGGTGCGGCGCCAACATTGGTGGAGACGTAGCCCCCAGCGGCCATGATTTGGTCAAAAGCGCTGCGGTCTACGACCAGATCTTTGATGATCGGGAAGGCACCCAGTCGCCACGGCTCAACGGTGAGGATGGAGCGCCCGGCGAGGTGACGCATGTGGACCTGACAGATGGTCATGCCTGGCTCGGGGCCATGGGGCACGCCTTCAACCATGAGGCCACAGGAGCCACAGATGCCCTCGCGGCAGTCGTAGTCGAAGGCGATGGGGTCTTCGTTGCGCGCGACGAGGGCTTCGTTGAGGATGTCGAGGGCCTCGAGGAAGGACATATCGTCATGCACCTCGACTTGGTACTCGCCCCACTTTCCTTCTTTGTGACCGCGCTGTTGGCGCCAAACCCGGAGCTTCAGCGTTCTCATCTCCATCTTGAACCTCTTATGGATGGCTCGAAAGTGCGGGCAGCCTATTTGTAGCTGCGTTGCTGTACTTGCACGTGGTCAAAGCGGAGCTCCTCTCGATGGGCGATGGGCGCAGCCCCCGAGGGGGAGAGTTCCCAGGCGGTGACGTGGGCGAAGTCTTGGTCGTTGCGCAGGGCCTCGCCGTCGTCACTCTGGTGTTCTTCGCGCAGATGGCAGCCGCAGGATTCGTCCCGGAGGAGGGCGTCGCGGGTCATGAGCTCGGCCAGCTCGAGGTAGTCGGCGACCCTGAGGGCGCGTTCGACTTCTTTGTTGAGGTCGTTGGGGCTGCCGACCACCTTGAGATCTTCGGCGAAGTGGCCCTTGATTTCCTCGATGCCGTTGAGTGCTTGTTGGAGTCCTTCGGCGTTGCGGGCCATGCCGACGTTATCCCACATGATCCGTCCGAGATCGCGGTGGATGGCCGTGGGGCTGCGGGTGCCTTTGCGTTGGCAGAGGCTGGTGATTCGCTTTTGAACCGCGTCGTTGGCTTCGGCGAAGGCGTCGTGTTCGGTGGTGACAGGGGCGAGTTGCTGACCAGCGAGGTAGTGGGCGAGGGTGTAGGGGATGATGAAGTAGCCGTCGGCGAGTCCCTGCATCAAGGCGCTGGCGCCGAGGCGGTTGGCGCCGTGGTCCGAGAAGTTGGCCTCACCCAGGACATGCAAGCCCTTGATGTTGCTCATGAGGTTGTAGTCGACCCACAAGCCGCCCATGGTATAGTGGACGGCGGGGTAGATGCGCATGGGGCCTTGGTAGGGATCGTCACCGGTGATGCGCTCGTACATCTCGAAGAGGTTGCCGTAGCGCGCCTCGATGGTGGCGCGGCCGAGTTCTTGGATGCGGTCGCGGAAGTCGAGGTAGACGGCGAGCTTGGAGGGGCCGACGCCCTTGTCGTCGTCGCAGACCATTTTGGCGTTGCGGGAGGCGACGTCGCGCGGGACGAGGTTGCCAAAGGAGGGGTAGCGTCTCTCGAGGTAGTAGTCGCGTTCGTCGTCGGGGATTTCGGCGGGCGCGCGCTGATCGCCTGGTGTTTTGGGGACCCACACGCGGCCATCGTTGCGCAGGCTCTCGCTCATGAGGGTGAGCTTGGCTTGGTGGTCGCCCGAGACGGGGATGCAGGTGGGGTGAATTTGGACGAAGCAGGGGTTGGCGAAGTAGGCGCCGCGTTTGGCGCAGCACCAGGCGGCCGAGGCGTTGCAGTTGGCGGCGTTGGTGGAGAGGTAGTAGACGTTGCCGTAGCCTCCGGTGCAGAGCAGCACGGCGTCCCCGCTGTGTCTTTCGAGTTGTCCCGTGACCAGGTTCCTGGTGATGATGCCGCGGGCTTGGTCATTGACGAGCACCAGGTCGAGCATTTCTTGGCGCGAGAGCAAGGTGACCGTTCCTTGGGCGACCTGGCGCATGAGCGAGGCGTAGGCACCGAGGAGGAGTTGCTGTCCGGTCTGGCCACGGGCGTAGAAGGTGCGCGAGACTTGGGCGCCGCCAAAGGAGCGGTTGTCGAGGAGGCCGCCGTAGTCGCGGGCAAAGGGCACGCCTTGGGCCACGCAGTGGTCGATGATGTCGACGCTGATTTGGGCCAATCGGTAGACGTTGGCCTCGCGGGCGCGGTAATCGCCGCCTTTGACGGTGTCGTAGAAGAGGCGCTGCACCGAGTCGCCGTCGTTGCGGTAATTCTTGGCTGCGTTGATCCCGCCCTGGGCCGCGATGGAGTGAGCGCGCCGTGGGCTGTCGAGGATGGTGAAGATTTTGACCCTGTAGCCGAGCTCGCCGAGGGCTGCGGCGGCCGAGGCCCCGGCCAGACCGGAGCCCACGATGAGGATGGTGAACTTGCGCCGGTTGGCTGGGTTGACGAGCTTGAGGGAGAAGCGATGCTGGTCCCATTGGTCGGCAATGGGGCCGGATGGGGTGTGGGCTTGGAGGGTCACAGCTTGTCTCCGAAGGTGAAAACGAGCACGGGGATGGCGAGGAAGGCACCGGCGAGGGCCACGGCCAAGGCTTGGAGGACGCGGCGAAGGGTGCGGCGGTGCGCCAGTCCAAAGGTTTCGTAGAGTGTGCCCAGGCCGTGATAGAGGTGATAGCCCAAGATCACCATGGCGGCTGCGTAGGCCACGACGATGAGTGGCTGGGAGAAAGCCCTGAGCACGTAAGCATGGAGGTCGCGGTCGATGACGCCGATGCCTTCGCCAAATTTCATGGTGGCGACGTGAAAGACGACGAAGACGCCCATGACGATGCCCGAATAGATCATGGTGCTCGAGGCGACGCTCTTGCGGCTGGTGTGACCGGCGCGACGCTTGAGTTGATATTGCTCAGGGCGGGCCTTCCAATTCATCAGGGTCAGGGAGATGCCGTTGAGGGCGTGGTAAAGGAAGGTGACCAAGAGGCCGGCCTCGGCTGGGTAAATGAGCCAAGTGCTCGTCAGCAATCGCGCGTAGGCGTTGAAGGGATCGGAGCCCTGAAAGATGAGGAAGTTGCCCAGGAGGTGGACCACGAGGAATAGGACCAGGCAGAGGCCGGTGAAGCCCATCATGAACTTGCGGCCAATGGGCGAGCGGAGAAAAACCAGCATGTTCTCCACGTTGTACTCCTGAGGTTCGGCCGATAGGGGCACGGTGGATTCGAGGCTACCTGCGGAGGGGTAGCGTCGAAGGGTGTGGATCAGGCCTATCGCTTCGGATGCCAACGGTCAAGGGTTTGGGACAGAGTTGCGGGCCACCTTATATGGGTCCCGGCGTGCGCGCGTGGTGAATAGGATCGTCAGTGAGGCGTTGGAAGCGCGGCTCGCTGGTTGCGAGTGAAGATCCCATTCAGGAGGGAAGCCATGAGAGTAGTGTTGACGGCTAGTTTGTTCTTTGTTGCCTTTGGTTTGAGCCATGCCTTTGGGCAGGAGCATGTGGTGTTGACCGAAGACGGGGGAGCGGCGTGCCCGAGCGGCGCCTGTGCGTGGGGTTGCGAAGGCGCCCGCTGCGACTTTTCTTGCCAAGGGGGCGCGTGCTCGGCGGCGTGTGAAGACGCGACTTGTCTGATGCGCTGTGACGGCGGGGCCTGTAGCATGGCTTGTAGTGGTGGTGAGGCTTGTGAGCTTGACTGCCCGGCCGGTGGCTGTGTCCTGACTTGTCAGGACACCACCTCGTGCGTGATGAAATCATGCCCCACCTGCGTGACCACTTGCAGCGGTGCCGTTGAGAAGTGCAGCGGTGGGAACGCTGCAGAGCCGGGCACTGGCATCAAGGTCAAGAAGGGAAGCGTCGAAGCTGGGGGCGTCAAGGTCAAGAAGGGGAGCGTCGATGCTGGGGGCGTCAAGGTCAAGAAGGACGGGGTTGAGGCCGGGGGCGTCAAGGTCCAAGGCGGCAAGGTCAAGGTCGGGGGGATCCAGGTCGGCGGGGATTGATGCCGTCCGGGCCCTCTTTCAACTGACCTTGAGGTCTTTCCTGCGCAAGAGGACACAGACGGCGAGGAGGAGGAGGGCGATGTAGGCGAGCTGGATGGCCACACTGGCCCACCAGCCCACTTGATGTTCGCCGAAGTATCGTTGGGCCAGGCTGCGCTCCTTCTGTTGGCGAGTCAGGGTGTCGGCGATGTGCACTTTGACGAAGGTGCTGGTCAGTTCTTGCCGCTCTTGGCTGACGTGGCGATGGCCGGCGAAGCGCGTCCTCGACGGCTGGTAGGGGATGTCCCAATAGGTCTTGGCGCTCTCCCTCTCGGCTGGGGTGATGTGGGGTGGCGGCGGCGGCGGCCGGTGGGCGTCCTCGGTGTGGAGGAGCGCTTCGAAGGCCCAGCGCGCCACCATGAGGCCAGAGACGGTGCGCACCGTGGCAGGGGCGATGCCGTCATCGAAGTCAGCCAGGGGCACGATGAGCCCTCCCAAGACGAGCTGGGGGATGAGGAGGAGAGGGACGAGGGCGACGGCGGCCTCGGTGGAGCGCACCATGGCCGAGAGGCTGAGGCCAATGCCGAGTCCGGCCCAGGCACAGAGGGTGAGGAGGAGTAGCATCAAGGGGAAGGGGCCGGAGAGGCCAATGAGAGGGTGGACGATGCCCAGGAGGACGGCACATTGGATGAGGCTCAGGGCGGCGAGCACGGCAAATTTGGCGAGAACATAGCTGGGTATTTTGAGGTTCACCATGCGCTCGCGGCGGTAGATGGCTAGCTCCGCGACGATCTCTCGGGCTGAGTTGCTGGTGCCAAACCAGACGGCGCTGGCGACGAGCATGAAGATGGCTGCGGCGTGCACGCCTTCTTGGGCGTGGTTGCCCATGAAATCGAAGAAGGGTGAGAGCGTGTCGTTGGGGCTTGGCACTTGGGTGTTGGCGAAGCCAAAGACCGCCGCGATGATGATTCCGATGATCGGTGCCTGCAGGAGGAGGATGAGGAGGTTGGTGCGGTCTTTTCGTTTGATGAGGGTGTTGCGGCAGGTCAGGGTCCACCACTGGCGCAGGCCAAAACGGCGCTCGAGTTTTTCTTTTTGGGAGGCCCGCAATTGTACGGTGCTCTGCCCATCGCGGCGCTCTTCGACGTAGGCGCGGTGGTACTTGCTGGCGCGGTAGTGCTCGCGGCGGTGGTCGAGCTTGGTGAGGGCCTCAGGGCCAACGTTGTCGGCGGCCAGAGGGGCCATGGCGCTGTCTGGGGTGCTCAGCGCTTGGCGTCCTTCGGGACTGTCGGGATCGAGCTGTGGGTTGAAGAAGGTGATGGCGTCGGGAAAGGCGGGACCATAGTAGACCAGCTTGCCGCGGGCGAGGTAGAGGACATTGTCCATGTCCTGGTAGACCTCGAGGCTTGGTTGGTGAATGGTGAGGATGACGCTGCGGCCAGCGTTGGCCAGGCGGCGGAGCAAGGCCATGACGCTGCGGGTGTCGCTCGAGGCGAGGCCACTGGTGGGTTCATCGAGGAAGAGCAGTGAGGGTTGGGTGAGCAGCTCTTGGGCGAGGTTGACCCGTTTGCGCTGTCCGCCGCTGATTCCCTTGACCAGGGGCGAGCCGATGATGACGTCGCGCGCATCGGCGATGCCAAGCTCGTCGAGGATGGCGTCGATGCGTTGGACGATCTCGTCCTTGCCCGTGTCAGGGGGGAGGCGGAGGCGGGCCGTGTAGTAGAGTGATTCGTAGACGGTCAGCTCTTTGTGGATGATGTCGTCTTGGGGGACGTAGCCGATGTTGCCGCGGAAGCTGTTGTAGTGACGATAGAGATCGAGGTTGTTGATGAGGCTCTGGCCACGGGTGGGGAGCAAGTAGCCGTTGAGTGCCATGAGGAGGGTGGTCTTGCCCGCTCCTGAAGGCCCCATGATGCCGATGACCTCCGTGGGATAGGCGGTGAAGGAGACGTCGTCCAGGATGGTCAGGGCATGCCCAGGGGCGCGGGTATCAGGCACGGTGACGCTGATGCCTTCGGCGCAGAGCATGATTTCCCCTTGGTACTCGCGGTGGACGCGGCCTGCTTCGGGGTCGATGCGGATGACATAAGAGCC
>Ga0334884_1006155_pt1 | contig 10965 bp, 9 predicted proteins | sample GraSluR1_MG_7_FD_207215 | JGI IMG/M metagenome (GOLD analysis project Ga0334884, IMG submission 207215) | Sludge microbial communities from methane-producing bioreactor in Wageningen University, Netherlands - Granular Sludge_12_05 R1 | ecosystem: Engineered > Bioreactor > Anaerobic > Unclassified...
CTATATCTCCACTTCTAGTCCCCATAGGAATTCCACCAAGCGGAGTAAGTCCCATCGATGTATCAACACATTTACCATTTTTAACCGCACAAAGTGAAGCGCCATTTCCTAAATGTAGAGTTACAATCTTTAAATCTTTTACATCTTTCTTATGTAAAACAGCAGCTCTTTTTGAAACATAATCATGACTAGTACCATGAAACCCATATTTTCTAACACGATATTTTTCATACCAAGCATAAGGAAGTGCATACATATAAGCAACTGATTCCATTGTTTGGTGGAAAGCAGTATCAAAAACTACAACAGAAGGTGTATCGGGTAAAACCGCCATAAATGCTCTAATCCCAATTAAATGGGCTGGATTGTGAAGAGGAGCTAAATCGCAAAGAGATTCAATTTTTTCTAAAACCTCTTCATCAACTAAAGCTGATTTATCAAAGTATTCACCACCATGAACTATTCTATGACCAACTCCAGTAATTTCATTTAATTCTTTAACAATATTTAAATTAACTAAATCCTCAAGTAAAATACTTACAGCTTGAGCATGATTTTTAATAGCCATTGTTTCTTTTTTAAGTTCTTTTTTTTCACCATTTTCTAAAACTAAACAAATTTTAAAAACAGCATCTTTAGAACCAATTCTTTCAAAAATCCCTTCAGCAATGTATTTTTCCTCAGGCATCGCGACTAATTTAAATTTTAGTGATGATGAACCAGCATTTACAGCCATGATTTTTTTCATTCTTTAATTCTCCTTTTTCTTAATTGTCTTTATAATTTTAAGAATTTGATCAATGTTTTTTTCATTATCAAGCGAATCCATAAAAACTATTTGCATATCTTCTTGTGTTTTAGTTTTTTTACAAACTAAGATACTCTTACTATTTTCTTCATTTTTAAACAAACTAAGCGGTAACATTATTAGCACACTAAGCAAAAGTTTATCTTTTATTTTTTCTTTAAATATTTTGAAATCTTTTTGAAGAAAAAAATCATTTGGAATAACAACAATATATAAACCATCTTCTTTTAAATTATTATAATAATTTAAAATATTATGATACATTCCATATTCAATATCTAATAACTCTTCTGAGATTAACATTTTATCAACTGCTATATTATCTAGGTCACCAACAATTAAGTCAACATTTTCCTCAAAATAACTTAAAGTATCTTGATAATATATAGAAATTTCTAAATTAATAAAATTAGCATATGTTTGAGCAATTTTTACTAAAATAGGATTGTTGTCCACTCCAATAATCTCTATTTCATTCAAATAATTAAGAGCTATTAAATAGACTAAATTTCCAACACCTAATTGTAAATCCAACACTTTAATTTTTTTATCATAATAATTATTAATAATCAAACTAAAAATATTAGCAATTTTACTAGGTGTAACTACATCAAACGACAAATCTAATTCTTTAAAAATGTCTACCAAGAAAAGCAAAAAGGCTTTTTGGATATCAAAAACACTAAATGAAACCTTTAATATTTTAGAATAAATATTTTTTAATTTTTCTACATCTACTTCTTCTAATGCTGTTTCATCGACTTCAGAATTTAAATCACAACTTATTCTATAAATTATATCTAAATAATTATAATTTAACTTTTCATAAAGAAATAAAGCAGCCTCAGAAATACACTCATAAAACAAATCTACTTTTTCCATTTTAACACCTTTGTTATTATAACATATGAGTTTGAAAAAGTTAAGTTAAAAATACTTTTTGTCTTTTTTATTATAACATATTTATTTTCTTTTTTTAACTTGAAATGAATAATATTTTTAGTTATAATTACTCTATGAATAAACTAATGCTTTTTCTAATAAAAAAATACCAATCCCTAAAAAACCCACAAAAAAAAACATGCAGGTTTTTACCTACATGTTCAAACTATGCTCTAGAAGCCTTTAATAAATTTTGTTTTTTCAAAGCACTTTTGTTGACAATATTTAGAATACTTAGATGCAACCCGCTATCTAAAGGAGGATACAATCCTGTACCAAAAAATTATCTAGAAAAATATCTAGAAAATTTTTTCCCAGAGATTTTTAAATAAATTAAATATTCCTACAAAAAAGTTTTTAATCGCATTAAGAACTTTTTTTATTACACTTTCACTTTCTTCGTTAGTAGTTTCATTTACCACTATTTTTATATCTTTTATTTCATTATCTACTAGCAACCGAACTATATAATCACCTGTTTTAGCATTTGAAGATGTATATTCATCATAGATTATTTCAATTAAAGCATTTGATGAAATTTGATTTTCAAATTTTAAATTATTTATTATTACATCTATAGTAGGCATTTCAACTGCTAGATTAATATTTACAGTTAAAGGATCTACTACAAATATTGGGGCTTCATTATCAAGCACTTCTATATAACACACAAATGTTTTAATATTTTCTGATGAATCACTAACTTCTAAAAAAATTGGCCACTTACCTACTTTGTTATGATTAATAAAATATGTACTTTCTTTAATTATAATTCTATCACTAACATCTAAATCTATTTCATCATAAGCACTAAAATTGCTTAAAATTTCTGTTTCTGTTAATAAAGTATCTTTTGTTGTTTGAATCAAACTAGGACCAACAATCACTGGTGCTACATTATCTTTATTATATACAAACAAAGAAAACTCAGTCTCATTTTCCATATTATCACTAACTCTAAACATTATTTCCCATAAGCCACACTTGTTATAATTAGGTGTATAATAGTCGTAAGCAATATATATATTTTCAGAAATTTCACCATCCGTATTATCATATGCCATAAGCTTATTTTTAAAACTAGTAACATCAAATACTTCACCAATCTCTTTAATAATATACGCGTAGTTAGTATTGATTTCTTGATAACTATGAGTAACTCCTTGATAGACTATTGTAATATAGTCTAGTGGTACACTAGTCCCTTCAATCATAATTAAGTCATCTTCTACATTTCCAACAAATTCCATTTCACCACCAGTAAAATTTACATTTATTTTTATATAACTTGCACTTTCAATGGTGCGAAAACTTACGTAATAAAAGTTAGGTTCTAAATTAACAAGTTCAATTTCTTGCTTGTTTTCATCATAATAAAACACTTCAATATCTACTATATTTGAATTCATATTCTTAGTTATAAAAATATAATCTTGATTAGTTTTTATTTTTATATAATTTACACTACTATATTGAACTCTTCCTTGCATTTCTAAAAAAGCAAAGTTTTCATTCTCTAAGTAACTTCCATCATTAGGAATAAACTCCCAATTAGGGATTTGTCCGTAAACTATAGAAACTTCAAACATTAAAAAAATTAAACCTAAAATAAAAATTATTTTTTTCATAATTCACCTTTTTTTAGTTAATTATATCACTTTTCATCTATAAAAAAAGGTAAAAACATGATTTCTCAAAAATAAAAAACGGCACTTATTTAGTACCGTTTTCTTTATGTTTTTTATAAAGTTTATTAACTATTCCCATCATTTCAGAATATTTTTCTTCAGCTTCTTTTACTAATTTAAATTGCGTTTTTGCTCTTTCTAAGTTATGAAAAGGTCTAGTAGGGTCAATCGCAAAATAATTATCTCCATCTAAATAATCAGTTAAAAAGCGCATCCCACACTCTAAAGTAATAACAATAACAGAATTTACTAAATTATCCAACTCTTCTTTAGTTAACAAATCATATGTATACTTTAAAAAACCATCTGTAAATTCTTCAAATAAATCTAAATCTAATTTAACTTTGTCTAAATCAAGTTCGTCCTCTTTTGCAGTTGATGCTCCAATTCTAGTCGCATCACCAAAATCAAATAAAATTGAACCTGGCATTACGGTATCTAAATCAATAACACAAATTGCTTTATCTGTAGCCTCATCAAACATTATATTATTTAGTTTAGTATCATTATGAGTCACTCTATAAGGAATTTTCTTTTTATCAAGCAAATCCATAATAATTGACATTTTGTCTTTTCTATCTAAAACAAATGATATTTCGTTATATATATCTAGGCTTCTGTTTTTTCTATCTGTTTTAGAAATATCTAAAAACCTTTCAAATCTTACTGGAGTATTATGAAAGTTAGGTATTGTTACTCCTAATTTTTTAATTGGAAAGCCACTTAGTAATTTTTGAAAATAACCTACAGCTTTTCCTGCTTCATAAAACGTTCTAGGTTTTTCGATATACTCATAAGTCCTAGTGCCATTTACAAATCTATAGCAACGCCAAAACTCATCATCAATTTTCACATATCTCTTGCCTTCAAAAGTAGGAATTATCTCTAAAGAAACTCTACTAACATCTAAATCACTTGAAAGAGCAGTTTCTCTAATATAATTAGTTACTAAATCTATGTTATTCATAACTACTTTAGGTTTTTTGAAAACTTTTGAATTTATCTCTTGTAAGATATATTTTGCATCTTTATCGTAATAAGTAGTTACTAAGTATGTTTTATTAATATGGCCATTACCATATTTTTCTACCTCCAAAACACTGTCACAAAAAGGATAGTTACTTAATATTTTTCTCATCTTCATAAAAATGCCTCTTCCATAATTTATTTTTTAATCGCTTGTAAAATAATTTTAATATAAATATAGATAATTAAAGCTAATAAAATTATTGATATTACTAGACTAGTTATTATTAACTCTTTTGTCATAAAATCAGAGTTTAAATAACTAGAATTACTTAATGCTATTATATCATAGATTATCTGGAAAATCACTAAAAAAGAAAAAATTGAGACAACTGCAATCTTTACATATATGTTTTTTAAAAAATTCATTTTTTACTCCTCAATTACACTAAATTTAATTTTTAATTTGTTTAAATCATTCAAAAAATCAGGATAAGATTTTTTGATACAATTAGCATCTTCAATAATAGCCCCTTTAGGTAGAATAGTTGCCAGTACACTCAAGGCCATAAAAATTCTGTGATCATTATAAGCATCAAAATAATATTCTTGATCTGCAATTTCTTTCTTAGAAATTATAGCACTATTGTCTTTTATTACTATTGAAGTATTTATTTTTTCTAGATTGTTAACCATTGCTTGAATTCTATCAGATTCTTTTAGTTTTAGTCTTTCTATATTGCATATACTTGATTCACCAGTAATAGTTGAAGCTAAAACAAATAAAATCGGACCTAAATCAGGACAATCTTTAATACTTACCTCGAATGGGCATAAATTATTTTTTTCAATAATATAACCTTGAGGTATTCTTGTAACTATAGCTTTTGTTTTTTCAAGAATATCTATAATTACTCTGTCTCCTTGTTTTGAATCATGTCTTAAATTTGCAATTTCTAGTTTATTATTTATAGCTGCTAACACTCCAAAAAAAGCCATTTGAGAATAATCACCTTCAACTATAAATCTAGAATTAATATATTTTTGATTTCCTTTTATCAAATATATATTGCTCTGCTCTTCTATAATTTTAACACCAAAACTATCTAAAGTAGCAATTGTTAAATCGACGTAAGATTTTGATTCAAAACTTTCAGTTATAATAATTTTAGAATCACTTTCTAACAAAGGTAATGCAAATAATAATCCAGAAATAAATTGACTAGAGACATTGCCTTTTATTTCATAAGTATCGGCTTTTATACCTTTTGAAAAAACAATCGAATCTACGTTTTTTTCAAATTTAATTTTTTGCTTTTTGAAAATCTCTTCATATATATCCAAAGGTCTATCAAACAATTTTTTAGTACCCGAAATTTTAGTTTCATCAAAAATTAACGAGAAAACTGGAATTAAAATCCTTAAACTCGACCCGGATTCATTAACTGAAAAATTAACTTTTTTATTATATTTTTTATATCCGTTTGATCTTACAACTATTTTATCTTCAAATATTTGAAAATCTGCTTTTAGTAGTTTTAAACCTTCAATTGTTGCATAAATATCCTGACTTAAAGAAGAATAATAATATATAGTACTTTCTCCTTCAGCAAGCGCTGCACAAATTAAAGCCCTGTGAAGCAAACTTTTTGAAGACGGTATTTGAATACTTCCACTTGGAGTGGATGGGTAAATTTTTACTTTCATAATTCCACTTTTCTTAAATAATATTATTTAAAATTTCATCAACAGCATCAGAAAAACCATTATTATTTTTTACAGTAATATCAGCGTTTTTCTCATAAATTTCTTTTCTTTCGTTATATAATCTAATTAAATCAGCCTTAGTTCTAGACAAAGGTCTTTTATCATCTAAAATTATTTTTTCTATATCCCTATCTACATAAATTATTAAGCCATTAGCTCTTAAAGCATCCATATTCTCTTCTCTTAATACTGCTCCACCACCAGTAGCAATAATAACTCCAGATGAAGATGCTTGTTCTTTAATAATTTTAGTTTCTAAATCTCTAAAATATTTTTCGCCTTTTGTCTTAAAAACATCAGTTACAGTAGATGACTCAACTTCAGTTATTTCAAAATCTGTATCAACTATTTTTTTACCAGTTTTACGTGCAAGATAGTTTGCAAGAGTAGTTTTACCACTGCCAGGCATTCCAATCAATACCAAATTTAATAAATCTGATTTTAATTTTTTAGTAATTTTTTCAACATCATGTTTATCATAATGTTTATTTAAAAATAATTCAGCTGATGATAAAGCTTGATAAACTAACATTGATAAACCATTTACGGCTTTAATATTCCTTTTTTTAGCTTCTAATAATAATTTACTATTATAAGGATTATAAATTACATCTATAACAGTTTCTAAATTCTTTAGTTTATCTAAAGAAATACTCAATTTATCAATGTTGGGAAACATTCCAACTGGAGTTGCATTAACTAAGATATCTACTTCTAAACCGTTAATTTCTTCATATAAAAAAGCATTTGTTTGTTTTTTTCTAGAAGCAAAATATACCTTTTCTGCACCTAAATCTTCTAAAACACACGAAACAGTTTTTGAAGTACCGCCAGTACCTAAAACTAAAATCTTTTTATTACCAACTTCAATTTTATTATGAATCAACAAGTATCTAAAGCCTTCATAATCTGTGTTATAACCTCTTAACTGTCCATTGTCATTAATAATAGTATTAACTGCTTTAATACGATTAGCTTTACAATCACAAAACGATAAATATGGCATTACTTTTTCTTTATAGGGAATTGTTACATTAATTCCAATAAATTCTTTTCTTTCCATAAAATCTTTAAATTCATTCATACTCAAAGGCATTAAAGTATATTCAAGACCTAAAAAATTATGAATGATTTTAGAATATGAATGATTTAATTTTTCACCTATCAAACCAAATTTTATCATAATTTACCCCCACTGATAACCATATCTAGAAAAATGCAAATCTACTAAACCAATTGCAATCATACTTTCAATTACTACTAAAGCTCTATGTACAATACAAGGATCATGACGACCTTTAATATTTAAGTCTTCTTCTTTCATGGTGTTTAAATTAATTGTTTTTTGAGTTTTACTGATTGATGGTGTTGGCTTAACAGCAACCCTTAAAGTAATAGGCATACCGTTAGTTATCCCACCATTTACACCACCATTATTATTAGTTTTTGTTTTTATTTCCTTTTCATAATAAAATTGATCATTAGCTTCGCTACCTAAAAATTTAGTTAATTCAAAGCCTTTTCCAAATTCTAATCCTTTAATGCCTGGAATAGAAAATATTAGTTTGCTTAAAACCGCTTCAATCGAGTCAAAGAATGGCTCTCCGATTCCTCCTTCAATGCCTAAAACAAAAGTTTCTACTACCCCTCCAACTGAGTCTCCTTCAGCTTTAGCTTTAGCAATCAAGGCAATCATTTTTTCCTTTACTTCAGAATTATTTACAGGGAAATAGTTTTTATTTAATCTAGAAACAACTTCATCATTTAAAATAACAAAATCATCGTCTTCAATATTTTTAATACTTTTTATATGACTTACTATATTTATATTTTTATTTTTTAAAATTTGTTTACAAATACTACCCGCAACAACTAATGCAGCTGTTATTCTTCCTGAAAAATGCCCTCCACCTCTATAATCCTGAAACCCATGATACTTTAATTGTGCAGCATAATCTGCATGTGATGGCCTAATCAAATTACCTTCATAGTCTTTACTTTTTATATCAAGATTTTCGATTGTTACACAAAGAGGAGTTCCTGTAGTGTGATCGTTAAAATATCCACTCAATATATTTAATTCATCTAATTCATTCCTTGATGTTGAAATGTTGTCAAGTGATCTTCTTTTGTTTAATTCTTCTTTAATCATTTCAAAATCAATTCTAATTCCACTATTCAAGCCATCAATTACTACACCAATAGCATTTCCATGAGACTCACCAAATAATGAAATTTTGAGATTTTGGCCAATTATAGAACTCATAACTATTCCTCCATTAACTTATTTTCAAATTCCTTTAAACTTATATTATGTATTAAATATTTACCAGGAGAATTTACTTTAATAATGTCTATACATCCATTTGAAGTTTTTTTATCATTTATAACTAATTTTAAAACTTCTTTTTTATCATATTTAATATCACAATTTATATTCATTTTTTTCAAAATATTAGTTACACTTAATTTTAATTCCTCATTATCAATCATATAAAGCATTCCACAAGCAACAGCCTCACCATGAAGCAATTCTTCCATTTTAAAATAACTTTCTATTGCATGGCCTAAAGTATGACCAAAATTTAAAATTTTCCTTAAATTTTCTTCCCTAAAATCTTTTTCAACAACTTTCTTTTTTACCTTTAAAGATGAATAAATAATTCTTTCTAAATCATCTAGATAATTATCTTTTAAAAATATCTCATATAACTTTTTATCCATTATTAAGCCAGACTTCAAAGCTTCAACTAATCCATTATAAAATTGGCGTTTTGGTAAACTATCTAAAACATTTAAATCTATCAAAACCTTTTTCGGATTATAAAAATTACCAACGGCATTTTTAACATTCCCCAAATTAAGAGCAACTTTCCCACCGATTGAACTATCAACCATCGAAAGAGTCGTGGTTGGAATGTTATAGAAATTCAAACCTCTTTTATATGTGCTAGCAACAAAACCAGTTAAATCTCCGACCACACCCCCGCCTAAAGCAATAATGTGGTCTTTTCTTGAAAATTCATTTTTAAGCAAAAATAACAACATCTTTTCATAAACTTCTATACTTTTACTCGCTTCACCTGCTAAAACTTTAAACATATATATATTATCAAATTGTTTTTTTATCTTATTAATTAAATCAACTGGTAAATTACTATCATAAGAAAGCAAAACTTTACCTTTAAGTGGTAAATGTTTTTTTAGATTATCCAATAAGTTTTTTTCAATCAATACATTGTATTTAGTATTACTGTTTACTTTTATTATCATAATTACAATTTTATCTTTCTATTTTCTCGGCAGGTCCTTCCATGAAAACTTCTTCATTTTCATTCATTGAAAGATATATTTCCCCTCCTAAAAATTTCACTTTTACGTTATGTTTTAATTTTTTCTTTAATCTTCCTAAAACAAATGCACTACTTGCACCAGTCCCACAAGCTAAAGTCCACCCCACTCCTCTTTCAAAAGTTCTTACCTCAATATTAGAAGAATCGATTATTTTTACAAAATTAACATTTGTTTTTTTTAAATAAATTTCGTGATTGCAAAGCGCTTCACCTAAGTCTTCAATTTCACTAAAATCCTCAACAAAAACTACTGTGTGAATTGTATTCATAAAAATAGTTGAAACAACAACTTTCTTTTTATTTACTATTAACTCTTGATCAATAAAGCTTGACTTATCTGTATCTATGGAAGATGCTTGTGCATCAAAAATAGCTTTACCCATTTTTACTTTAACTAAAAATGGTTCTGTATTAGTAATTTCTACTTTTAATGGCCCAGCTAAAGTTAGTACATCAAATTCCTTTTCTTTAGTTATGTTCTCATCAAAACAAAATCTCGCTAAACATCTAATACCATTCCCACACATTGGCGCTCTAGAACCATCCGCATTATGAAATATCATTTCTAACGGATTTGTTTTAACCGCAATAAAACCATCGGTTTGATATTTTTTACACAATTCTAAAGCCAGTTTAGAATAATCTTTATCCTCTTCTACTTTTATTAAAGTAAAAGTATTTTGACATCCGTGATATAATTTTTCTTGCATAAAATACACCTTATTATATTTATTATACCAAATATATGATTTTAAAGCAATTGACAAAAAAAATATTCTTTGTGTTATTTTGTAGTGTTACAATTGATGTGAGACTTTTAAGAATTGAAAATGGACCTAAACTTCTGTATAATTAATTTGACCAAAAAATTACAGAAAGAAGGTTAGATCCATGAATATTATATCACGAATCCCTCATACCATCAAGACTAGAATTGCTGCTGTTAATACTTATCGTAACACTAAATCGACTATTTCTTTTATTTGTCGTAAATATCATATTTCAAAAGCTTCTTTAATGCGTTGGAATAAGGCTTATGATGGATCTGATTTATCTTTGAAAGATAAATCTCACAAGCCTTTATCAAATCATCCTCATGCTCATACAGACTTTGAAGCACGAAAAATTAAAAACTTAATTAGAAGAAACCCTCATATTGGTTTAAATGAACTTTATACTAAGCTAAGAATCGAAATTAGTTATTCTAGGCATTACACAAGTTTATATAGGTTTTTAAGAAAATCAAACTTCTATAAACCTGTTATCTCTAAAAAGAAAGTTTATGTTCCTAAACCTTATGACACACCTGTTAATGTAGGAGAAAAATGGCAGATGGACGTTAAATACGTCCCTAAGCCTTGTTATTCTTCCTCTATTGCATCTGATGAAAAGTTTTACCAATATACCGTAATAGATGAAGCCAGTAGAGAAAGATTCATCT
>Ga0334884_1006158_pt1 | contig 10963 bp, 9 predicted proteins | sample GraSluR1_MG_7_FD_207215 | JGI IMG/M metagenome (GOLD analysis project Ga0334884, IMG submission 207215) | Sludge microbial communities from methane-producing bioreactor in Wageningen University, Netherlands - Granular Sludge_12_05 R1 | ecosystem: Engineered > Bioreactor > Anaerobic > Unclassified...
ATGCAGCTGTCCGCCTTCTTAACGATAGACCGCGAAAGTGTCTTGGCTGGAAAACTCCTCTGGAAGCTTTTTCAGACATGCTTCATCAGGATGACCAAAAGCGTTGCACTTGATTTGACAAACTAAGGGGAAATTACGGCTTCGCAAAAAAACACATCGGACGTTGTCTCTGAGCATTTCGGAAGCGCAGTTACCCAAGGAAATTAAACAAGCATTTCGCATCACGACATAAAGCCCCCCTTACTGCTCTTGCTCTTTCTTTTTTTGGGGGAAAAAATATTCCAGAAGAATCTCCCTGTAAACCCCCTTTCTGATCTGGCATTCCCAGATAACAAGCACCTTCCACCCAAGTTTTTCAAGCTCTGCAAGAGTTTTCAGATCTCTCTCCCTGTTTTTCCTGAATTTCTCCATCCACCATTCCGTTCTGCTTTTGGGAATATAGGCAAGTTTGCAATCCTGATGATGGTGAAAAAAGCATCCATGCACCAAAATGACAAGCCCCCACTTGGGGAGAACTATATCCGGTTTGCCGGGCAAATCTTTGCGATGAAGTCGGAAACGAAGTCCTTTTCTGTGAAGCCACTGACGAACCAGGACTTCCGGTTTTGTGTCTTTCGACCGGATTCCTCGCATCATCAGGCTGCGTTTTTCGAGACTTACTGTGTCTGTCATGCTGAGATGCAAGTTTTTTCTGAAAACTCTGGGTCATGCCTTGTCAGTGTCTGCAAGATTTGCTCTGCCACCCTTTCGACAAGAGGCACTACAACAGCATTTCCAAACTGCCTGTATGCCTGAGTATCGCTGACAACAGGTTTTTCATATCTGAGGTCATACTGACTGAAACCCATGAGCCGGGAACATTCGGCAGGTGTAAGTCGCCTTGGGTTCCTGTCTTTCTGAGGGATCAGAATTTCGGAACCATCCTTGTGATAACGTGCTGAAAGAGTTCTCGTAATTCCCTCAAAATCCACCAAACCATAACCAAAACCGTTCCCTTTCATCCGGTGTTTTTCAGCGTAATCCTGAAGATACTGCCAGAGATTATCTGAAAGGGTATATTTTTCAGGGACTTCCCGGTCAAGAATATCCCTTACCTTCGGTTGAAAATTGGGTATTTCCGGCCATTCAAAAGGAATTCCCTGCCTCTTGAATCCCACAATAAAAATTCTTTCCCGGTGCTGGGGAACCAGAGACCTTGCATCAAAAATATGGGAATATACTTCATAGCCCAGCTCATCGTGAAGAGTTCTGTAAATAACATCCCACGTCTTTCCCTGATCATGGGATCTGAGATTTTTTACGTTCTCAAGAAAAAAAGCCCTAGGCCGATGGCAGTCAAGAATTTCAGCAATCCTGAAAAATAGAGTTCCCTTTGTTTTATGACGAAAACCATGTTCCCATCCAAGGCTTCCATACTTGCTTACCCCTGCGAGTGAAAAGGGCTGACACGGGAATCCGGCGAGAAGCAGGTCATGTGCGGGGATCTGATCTACAGGAATTGTATTGATATCTCCATACGGTTTTTCCCCAAAAATATATTCGTAAGTTTTCTGGGAATGCCTGTCAATCTCAGATGAAAATACGCACTCTCCTCCGTGCTCTTGGAAGGCCATGCGTATGCCCCCAATTCCAGCAAAAAGATCAATGAAGCGAAAACAAGGAAGTTCAAGGGGTTCAACGACTTCCGGATGGCTAAATACATATCGGTTATTCCTGAAGTTCTCAAGGCTTCGTGTAGAATAATAGCGAAATCCAGTTCTGATATCTCTGATATCGGGAACAAGGATTTCTTCCCTGTCCCAGCGTCGCAAAGTCTGGCTTGAATACCCCAGGAATCTCGCTGCTTGCCCTATGGTCAAACGATCTGATCTCATATAAAGCCCCCCTCAGTCCAGAAAAACACCCAGAATCCTTATACAAGGTTACCATATTACACCCAGTAAGGCTATGGGAAAACTGAAACGGAGGAAAGGACATTCCATGATTTCTGACTCAATGACAAATACAGGAAGCTTTTCCAGAAAAACCCTGCTAAAAAGTATTCAGAAAATCCCTTTTCTCTTTCACAGGAGCTTCTCCATTCATCAAAAATCGAGTTTTTTCTGTTTCTCCACAACCATATCTACAAACTCGGAGAGCGTGAGAATGTTCTCCGACTGAGCAGTTGTATATGTTCGACGTATTTCCGATGGAACAACAAGCTGGAGACTGTTTCGCTTCATTTCCTCAGTCTGCGGAACAGAAATTCCCGGCTGAAGGGTAAAGAGGTGTTTCCTCGGAATCTTGTTTGCTTCGGCAAGAACCTGCCGCCATCTGTCCTTGCAGGTAGTTTTTGACCCAAGCATGGAAAGAAGTTCCTTTGGAAAACCATGGTCATGGTAATATTCTATTCCAGGAAAAATGAAATCTGGTTTTGACGAACCTTCAGTTACTTTTCCTCGAGAGAATTTGACATTAAACATTTTAAAAAGCGCTTTTAGATGGTTTTCTGCTGCATGACCAGCCCGGGATTTTCTACGATTATGAAAAGAAAGTGAAAAAGCAACAAAATCGTCTGGATTTCTAAACCCTTCACTCAACTTATCCGAGAGTATGTGGCCTTCAAGCGTGCTAAAAAGTATCGCTTCTCTCTTAAACCAAGATATAAAAATCTCATCCGGTGTATTTCCGCTCCAATCGTAATCTTTCGATCCAGATTTAAAGCTATCTCTTGCAAACTGAGAGAATACTCTTGTAGCTGGAAAATCATTCCCGAAAGTTCTCAGAAGAGTTTCGAGAAAATCCGGGTCTGGTTCATCTGGAGTTATCCCCAGAGTCTCGAGAATCAGCCCTTCCACAAAGGAAACTTGCTCACTGTCAGCAATCTCCTTAATAAACGGCGTGTTGGGACTTCGGAGCCTATCCTCATCAATGTTGAATAGGTATCGGAGCTGCGTTTCTATAATCCCTTCCGGGGGCGTTACAACAACGAGAAGTGAATCTTCGTTGCGTTTTTTCGCTATAATTATGAAGTCTCCCTCTGACATTTCCGTAGAAACCGGATTGTTTCCGTAATAGAGTCTGTATTCAGGGCTCCTGTTTTTTTGCATGTGACGCGTGTCATACCACGTCAGGGAAGCTTGCGCCGAAATTGTTTCCTCTCCATCACCAGAAATGTATAAAAAATCTCCTCGGAAATTTTTCTTTGCCCCAAGATCGGGAGTGCCAAGAACGGCTTTCATTCCGTTCGACCCTATTTCGTGCTGATGAGATTTTTGGGGATCGGCATCTACTGCACTGAGGTACTTTGCATACACCCCCGTGAAAAAATCATTCAACTTTTTTGGCATCACCTATCACCTCTCTGTTACGTCCAGCAAAGTAGTTTTGGCTGAAACAATTGTAGAAAAAATAACCTCAAAAAGCTTACACACCATTTTGTTTTTTGCAAGCCCAAAACTCCCATTCTTGCAAAACTTTTTCCCAAGGGGGGGCGGGGAATTCTTAAATATGGCTTCGCATAGGAGAATTCCTTACCCGGTTGCCTGTGGTGGCATCCACTGCATTAAGTTCTCGCAACAATAGTTGTCAATTCAAGCCAGTTCTTTTTATGATTTCAGAGAACCATTCTTTTACTTCTTCGTAAGCATTCCGGTCTTTTAAACGGTCTAATGACATACAACTTGCAACGTCCTTATTCAACCAATTTTTTAAATATCGGCGTTGAATTTTCTTTTGTCCATCTAGGCACTTTATAATTTCTCCCTCAACGTCACAGTCATCTGAAAGTTCAAAAGCAAGACTCCGATTAACAAGAGGTTCCAGCACTTCTTTTATTGCATCAATATGGAGATAGTTCTCCATCTCACGTTTCGAAGTCAAAAATGCAATTGAACCATCTCCTCTTTGATTTACACTATCCACGGCAGCCTGATATTTATACTTTCCATTTACTTGCTCATCTCGGTCATAAATATGAACTTCCGGGATTCCAAGATTCTTCAAATAATTCTCATTTACCCATTCTTGCAAAGTGCTTCCTCCCAAAACAATCTGTGCAACTCTTGAGTCAGCAAAGACATCAAAAAAACACGTTTCTTCGCAAAACAGTTTATTTATATGTTTCAAAAATGACAGATCGTTCGGCCCCTCTACACAGATCAAGACCTTCACACGTTTGTCAGGAACAATTCCCAAGTTATCCACAATTGTTTTTATCACCTCGTCATTTGCCACGCAAACTTTCCTGCCCTCTCCTTGGTGATGTACATATCGAATGGAGCTGGTCGGAAGCAGTGACGCTAAAGAGGGGACATGCGTAGTCAACATCATCTGACATCCATCAATTTCGGCAATGCCCTGCAAAGCTTCAATAACTTTCCGCTGGTTATTTGGATGCTGTGCGGTCTCTGGCTCCTCTACAGCATAGATGATATTTCCTTTTCCGTGTTCCTCTCGAAGTCGTTCTGCTTCGGCACGAAAAAAACTAAACAAGATCAGCCTTCGAACTCCGCTCCCTCTTTTATTTATGGGTATCTCCTCGTCTCCAGTCAGAGAAAGCTTGAAAAGTCCATCCCATTTTGGATCAGACTTGAAATTTGGACTAAGTTTTGAAGATAACTCATTATCAAAATCGGCAAGCCTTGCAATGGTACGATTGGCGACATCAAGGGCACGCACTCTGACTTTTTCTTTAACAAAATCTAGTTCAGATTGGACTTCCTCAATAGCTTGCCTTATTGCAACCTTTAATGGATCTTGAACTTCTGAATCTTCGTCAGTTGAAGGACGATCTGCTCTAAAAAGGGCATATTCCGGAAGATGTTTAGAAATTTGATCCCAAATCTTCTTAGCATCTTCCTTGTCTAGTTGGATTGCGGTAAGACAAAATTCTAAATCCACCCCACTTTTCCAAATAGCTTTTCTAAGTGCCACGTTAGAACGTTTATCGACTTCAACCTCTATTTTCATACCCTCAAATATCTGCTTTAACTCTCCATTCTTTTTTAATAGCAAATTACCAAAACCCATGTCTTTTGGATGATGAGCGATTGCAAATATTTTTGGCTTCTTCAGCACACCAGAGGAGAACTCGTAAACCTTATGGATCTCCAATGCGCCATCGATGTTAAGCAAATACTCATCTGCAAGTGATGTTACAGCGGTTGTATCAACTGTTATCGAACTAGGGAAATCCGTGAAAACACAGCCTATACGTAGTTCACCATTTTCCTCCGCATGGACACAAATATCTGAAGAATCAATCTTTTCTAGCGGATGATCAAAAAAAATGGCCAAGGCATCAAAAATCGATGACTTGCCAGCATCATTTTTCCCAATAAATGCAGTTAGCTGATCTATTGGAATGCGATGTTGATTCCTGTACCCACGAAAATTCTGAAGAACAATTTCTTTGAGAAACATTCTCCTCCTCCTCCTTAGTCAGTATTTCATGTTGAATTGCGTTTCCCTAGGACTTTTGCCAGTCACAACATATTCTTCTACTTTTCACTCCCCCTCACCGTCAGACTCCCATCACGACTAATCAAAATCTCCCTCCCCCCATCCCTCAAATCCGGACTCATTTGAAGCACCAGAGAAGCAATCTTCATCCTCAGACAGGTCTTTTCCCACTCGGATTCCTTCAAAACCCGCCGATACTCCTGATCCATGGAATAGTTGTCAAAATAATGCCGTACGGCAACAGCGAAAACGGTAGAAGCTACCGCCACCCCCAGAAAAAAGACCGCAAAAAGAACCAGGAACTTCCTCATCACGCACCCCCCCGTCAGGACAAACCACCCCATTTTCCCCTCAAAAAATAAGGCGGCACCCCCGTCTCTCTTCAAACTCCCCCGATAAGGTGCCTCACAGCCCCCTCAAGGGGAATCCTGTCACTTTTGGCTGTAGTATGCTTGAATACCCTCGCAGACCCCGGAGAATGCCCCAGAAGCTTTTTAAGCACCCCCCGAACCTCTACAATCCTGGGAAGAAAGCCGGGAAGCCAGTTCAGAAACGTCTCCTCCGAAACACGCCGAATAATCATTCCCCGCAAAGACTCCTCCTCAAAGCCTCCACCGGGAAAATCCTCTCCGGAAATCCTTCTCCGTTCAATCTCAAGGACGTACAGGCACTCCGCAGCGGTTCTCACCCGTAAAACGAGAACACCCCGGATTCTTCTCTTCTCGGGATCCACGAAAATCCATTTGTTCGGCAGAAAATCTCCCTTCTGGCTGTTCCACAAAGAAACAAGGGAGGGATACCCTTCGGAGCAAAACCCTCTGGAAGGGGAATACCAGGCAACTTCCCGCACAACTCCCGTCTCCCGGAAATGGAGAAAAGCCCTCCAGAGATCGAAAAGAACACCCTCCGAAGGAAACTCTGCGGGGGAATGAACATCCGCCTGTCCCGTCTCCTTCCCTGAACCGTACTTTTCTCCGGTAGAAACCGTTCCGGGGCCGCCCGGAATCCCGGAAAATTTTTTGGAGGAAGCTTTGCTCTTCTCCACGACAATCTTTCTGGGGGTTCCAAGCACCACAAAAGGCTCTTCCTGTACGGAGGCAACACCGGAAACCCTGTCCGGCTCCACGTCCTCCGTCAGGGTCAAGGGGCTTTTCTTCTGAAAAAGGATTTTCTCTTCGTCCTTCCGGGAATCCTTCTCCCCGGGACTTCCCTCCGTCTCAGGCTTTCGGCAGATCAGGGAAGGCCCCGCCGGGTCGCTTGCACCGAGGATCCTCAAGGCAAGAAAGGTTCTCTGGGAATCTATCCAGAGCCCCCGAACTCTCAGCGTAGCAGATCCCCTGAACCAGGGAAGCACCTTGAGAAAGGCTATTCCCTGGGAACCTGTAATTTGCGTGGCTATCTGGGCGTAAATGCTTCTGGCTCTCTTCTGGGCGTAGGAATCGTGCCGCAGATGGGCAAGAAATGCCGCATCCCGAAGCTGCATTCTCTCGGCAATGGTTACAGCCCACTTCCCGGGGGGATCCGGTTCCTCGAGTTGGGAAAAAAGCCTTTTCTCACACTCTTGCCAGGGATAGGTTGCAAGGATACGTCTCAATTCCGCACTCCTGCCGTAGCACCTGGTAAAGAATTCGAGACAAGGGATAAGAAGAGTCTGCCCCTTTCCAAAAGGGAATCTGAGCAGATAGTTTTTGTCGAAGGAATACTTGAGCGGATAGTCTTTTTGGGGGATAAGAATTTCTTGATGCTCTCTGTGATATTCGAAGGGGGACACGCATAGATCCGGGCTTTCCGTAAAATCAAGATCCACATCCATCTGCTCCCAGGGAAGATCCGCCTCCCCGGAATAGCGTCCGGATTTCCATGTGGAGCCCATTCTGAGCCTTCCCAAGTGGGTTATCCCTACAGAACGGGAAAGGATATCCCCCATCTGTCCTTTTCCGGATATTCCCCGGAAAAACACGATGACCTTGGGAACCGTCATTGCCTGGGGATTATTTACGATGCCGCCGTACCACCAGACGACAATCTCTTCCTCAATGTCCTTGATGGAGGCAAGAGAGAGGTCGTCATTTCCGGACACCATAGGCTCCTGTCTCCTTTCGTCGGCAAGGTGGTGGTTCAAATTTTGATGCACGTCCCCAAGAAAAACACCTGTGCTCTCGGAAGAGGAGACAGAATCGGGGCATACGGGATCTTCAGTGATCTTTTTCTTTGGGGAGAAAACAACCCTCAAGAAATGTTTTAGCGCAAGTCATTCATTTCGTCAACAAGAGCGCAACAAAAAAGCCCCGCCAGGGATAGGCAGGGGCTTTTAGAAAAGGGAACATAGCTCATCCTCGATTTGCAAAATATTCACCGCTCTAATCATCAATTACTGCATCCTGTATTCCCGCTTAATCCTAACAAAGAATCTGGGGAGTCGCTGAAAACCCAGTAACGATCGCTCTTCGGAGATTTTTCTCATTACCCGGAACCTCGTTATGTGCGGTCTGGGATCCAAGGTTGTAGAGAGGCATACAGCTCAATATTATGCTTTGATCTACCGGGGAATCCTTGGGCAAAACTGAGTGACAACTCGTGTTCGTAACATAAACGGAAATAAGCCGGGTATCCACAAGATGCAAACCACTCTAAGCTATACGCACCTTCCATTGTTTATCAACATCAAAGAAATTCAAATGCATTTTTGATTTCATGCTCATTCAGTCGAATGTGCTTGTTATAGATCTTGACATTTCCATCATTTGATATTTTTATGCCAATTCCTGCCTGAGCCAGATTTTTAGCTGCGGTAGACCTACCTCCAGTATCATTATCTTTAAAAAATTTTTGAAAATTCCCGCTTTCCCCGTTGATTGGAACTATTGAACCAGAACTGCTCACGGATCCGTCTCTTCTAATTATTGTGGCTCCATCTATGCCAAGCAGCTTTGCTCTAGCTTCTCTTTCAATGGTATGAAAAGGATTTGCGTCAATGATTTTCTCGATCATCTTCTTCTTCCATCCGCTATAGCTATTTTCCTCTATAAGGGGATCCTTACTCAGCGTTACAACCCCGATACACCCGCCCGTCCTTGAAAAAGAAACATCAAGAATTGAAAGATATATAGCCTCCAAAACATCATCTGATATTTTATTCTTCAACGATTTATTCATGAACTCTTTGTATTTTTCATAGTTAACAGGAAGCCACTTTCCTCTCCTTTTAACGATAGAGAGGGCGCCGTTAGTTACTATAAGTATTTCTCTTTGCCTAGTGAGGACAATTGCCACTCCCTGATCTTCTGCCGTTTTTTCGGATATTGCCGCAAACCTTAACGGAGAATATGTTTTTGCATTCGCATATCCTTTTAAAACTACATAACCAAGTTCCCCGTTCCCGTTTAACTCAAATGTCCCTGTTACTCCATCAGATAAAGTTTTTACAAATGGGTAGTCAAGCATAGAAAGCTCGCCAGAAGTAATATCGTCATTTTTTATAAGTATAGCAAAGGTAATTGGCATCCCCTCATATGTTTGGAGCTGCCACGGCTCTATTTTACTCAAAATATCCAAAGTAGTGTCAAGGCATTTCTTTTTCATTGAAGGCATGCTGATTTCTAACAAAATAGGAAGCATTTCCTTTTTTACTAACTCAATTACTGCATTTAATTCTTTTGGACTCACATTCTGCTTGCTTAATATTTCTTGAATAATTACCTCGGTTTCAATTTTCTTGACCAGTTTTTTTATAATTTTTTTCCTCGCCGGAAATGAGACTTTTCTTCTTAATGTATATGGCATCATCTCTTTTTTTAAAAAGACAAACCCGGAGTATTGTTGCTGGCCCCGGAGGTTGCGCTACGGAGTCTTTTATCCTAGAGGGAGCCTTTGTTCCTGGAATCTCCTTTTCTATCGCTAAGTCCGCAGAGAGGAATTGACTGAAGATTTCCTTAAATATCTTTATGTATTGTTCTTTTTTTGCACTCAAGAAATCTACCTCCATAAAAATTGCATTAGAAACACGGACACCTATTCTGCACAACGACTCTTTCATCATTTAAAACATTGCACATTACGCAAAACGACCCCTTGGCGTTCTCTTTCGCTCCCATGTGCTGTATGGGGTAGACAAAACGAACGCTGGTCTCTGGAGCAGCATTAAGAAAAGAGCGATCCGAACACTTAAGAGCAAAGCGTGCATATAAATAGAGTTTCTATTAGATATCGCATGGCACGTCATTTCAAAAATCTTTACCAAGAAGAAAAAGCACAACCTTTACCGTGTCACATGCGATTTTTTATGAAATTCATAAAGGCTTTTCTAAGTGCTCTTCTCTCTTCCTCCTCAAGATCAGCGCCCTTTTCACACCGAGCTTCTATAAGGAGGATTTTATCAACTTCCCTTGGCAGTTCTGAAGAATCGTGTATTAAAGCCAAGCGATCTTCCCATTTTCTTTCTTTAATCACATCAAAAGTTTTACCTATTGCATCAGCAAAAGTTTCGATTACAACGCCAGAAAAGCACTGATCTGGCGACAAAACAGGAGAATCCTTTTGGAAATCAAAAACATCTTTTTCCTCCCAAATTCTAGTGGAATCAACCGCTCTTCGAACAAGTTTTGAGATCGTCTCCGTTTTACTGGCAATTTTAAGACAATGAACACGAATGCCCGCATCTTGTACCAAGATGATCCCTGGAAGCAGGTCACCATCCCCCGAAACAAGTAAGATATCCGAAATAGCTTTATTTTGAGCAAGCGTTATCATCTTTGTGATAATACTGCCATCAACTGCCTTTTGCTTTACCTCTTTTCCATTTGCACTACCCTCTGCTGTATTTAAAAACCCAAGACACAAGTTGAAATTATCAAGGTTGGCAATTTCCATGTGTGCAGAAGACAATCCTCCATTCTCTATTGATGGACCGTCAAACCAATAAAATCGAAGGATCTCATATCCCGGAAACTCCTTTTCCAACAATAATATGAATTTTTCACGCATTTTACAGAAGTCAATAAAAATTCCTGAGCGATCTCTTTTCTCTCCATAAAGAATTTTTGACACTGCAACCCAAAAATAACCTGCATCAACGAAAATAGCTATTTTCTTCATGACAGAATGCTCCTTTTTCAGGGAATGAAAAATCAAGCAAACACAAAAAAGGGGCAAGTGCATAAGCACCCACCCCTTTTTTGATGGAACTAAAGATGCCTTTGGGGCATCAACACAGCTATCATATCTATACGTTCAGAATATCCCAAAAGATTCTCTTTGTCAATAAGAAAGAAACGCGATCACTTTTTTGATTGCAAATCATATATTTTCTGAAATTTTTCTCCGTGCAAAACACGCCACACAGTCTCACTTATTCCTGTAAAAATGCGTTTCGTCTCATTTATTGCTGAAAGTCACAGCCTCCGCCGCAGACCGAAGGAGTGGTGGCAGTATGATGGACGCATCGAAAAGGAGGGAGAGGGCTTACGTCGAAGGGGAGTCCCAGGGTACTGCGGATACGGTGCACCTCAAGAAGCTCTTCCCG
>Ga0334884_1006162_pt1 | contig 10960 bp, 6 predicted proteins | sample GraSluR1_MG_7_FD_207215 | JGI IMG/M metagenome (GOLD analysis project Ga0334884, IMG submission 207215) | Sludge microbial communities from methane-producing bioreactor in Wageningen University, Netherlands - Granular Sludge_12_05 R1 | ecosystem: Engineered > Bioreactor > Anaerobic > Unclassified...
CCAATTCGCTGGCTAATATAGAAGAGGGTATGAATCGACTGGAAGAATTCTTGTCCAGAGGGTAATTTGATATGGCTATAACCTGGAGATAGAAGTCAGCCATTAACATTTACTGCATTCGCGCCATACCATCATATGCTTAGTGATAACGATAGTGCCCGCTATTTGGCATTGAGGCCGATAAACATATGCTTATCTCTTTGACCTGTCAATTTATGGGCGGTGATGGCAGGATGCTGTCCAACAGAATATCCACAAATTGCTTCCTAGCTTCGTGGTGGGTATAGTCAAACTCTTTCAGGGCGATAGCGCGATTGGCTACCAGAATAGGAAATGCCATTCCTCCCATCATCTGCATAATTATTATATCTATTACTATTTCGCTATCTTCGGGTCTTATCTCCATAATGGTATTCCTTATCATTTTATAACCATAATCGTTAATAAAGTTTTCATACTCGCCGCTAAATCCATAATCGCAAATGGATTGCATGATATAATTCTTGATTACATCCGGGTACCTGGTGATAGTCATAGCATAATTACTCAGAAAGGCATGCAAACGGTCCTGGGGAGGCAGGTCTTCTTGCTGCAGAACATCGAAGGAATGCTTCAACTGCTCGGTGATATTGTGCAAGGCTTGGCTTATGAGCAGTTCTTTGCTGCCAAAGTGATAATTGATGGCTGCCACATTAACCCCGGCCAATGAAGCCACCTTTCTAACCGTTACGTTGTAGAATCCCTCTCGGCCGATAATTTCCAGGGTAGCATCGAGTATTTTCTTTTTCGTGTGAGTATACTGCTGTTGTGACATAATTACTCATCCATTCTTGTTTTAAACACTGCTTTAAACATATCATATACAATAGTGTGCCCCAGGTCAATTATTGAACATACAATTGACAAAGCGCCAAATATCCAATACTATATAGACATAAATTCAAACAGCGTTTAAATATTTATTGATATATTATAAGGGAGGGAGCAGCTGTTTAGCTGTGAGAAATATATGGAAGATTTGCTGCACCTCGGTTTAGATGTTGGATCCACTACCGTCAAGATAGTCATTCTAGACCAATCTGAATCTATCATATACAGTAAATACCAACGCCATTATTCGGATATTAAAGTGACCATCGAGAGTATGTTGCTGGAGGTTATTTCCCTCTATCCAAACCGAACCGCAACCATGATGGTAACCGGTTCTGGCGGACTTTCGGCCTCGAAGATCCTGGAAGCTGGGTTTATCCAGGAAGTCATCGCCTGTTCCCGCACGATTGAGAAATATCTTCCCCATACTGAGGTAGCTATAGAATTAGGCGGGGAAGATGCCAAGATAACCTTCTTTGATCCTGGCGGTACCGTAGACCAGCGTATGAATGGCACTTGCGCCGGCGGGACCGGTGCGTTTATCGATCAAATGGCTGCTATGCTCAAGACTGATGCAGCGGGATTAAACCAAATGGCTCAAAATTACCATACTATTTATCCTATTGCCGCACGCTGCGGGGTCTTTGCCAAGACAGATATTCAGCCGCTCCTGAACGAAGGAGCATCCAAGGAGGATATCGCGGCTTCCATATTTCAGGCAGTAGTCAACCAGACTATCGGTGGTTTGGCCTGCGGCAAGTCTATCCGCGGATATGTTGCTTTTTTGGGTGGTCCCCTCTGCTTTCTGTCCGAGCTCAGGAAACGCTTCACTGAAACCCTTAAGCTGGATGATGAGCATGCCCTGTTTCCAGAAAATGCCCAGTATTACGCAGCCATTGGTTCCGGTCTGGCTTCCAGGAAGGAGAGCGGTTTTAACCTGGACCAGCTTTTACATAGAATTCGCCATGCCGGCCATATATCCATGGATGACGTTCACCGGCTTGAACCATTGTTCACCAGCCCTGAAGAACTGGCTGAATTCAACGCCAGGCACCGGACAGAAAAAGTCAAGCGCAGGAAACTGCAGGATTTTCAGGGGGATTGCTTCCTGGGTATCGATGCCGGTTCAACCACTACTAAAGCAGCCTTAATCGACAGCCAGGGGCAGCTTTTATATTCTTATTATGCCAATAATGAAGGCAGTCCGCTAACCAGTACTCTAAAGCTACTGCAAGATCTGTATCAGAAGCTGCCGGCAGAAGTAACAATCCAAAATTCCTCAGTGACCGGATACGGGGAAGGATTAATCAAATCTGCCTTCTCCCTGGATCTGGGCGAGGTGGAGACTATGGCTCATTATCGGGCAGCTCAGCATTTTCTGCCCGGGGTGGAATTTATCCTGGATATCGGCGGACAGGACATGAAGTGTCTTAAGATCAAAAACGGTGCCATTGACAGCATTATACTGAATGAGGCTTGTTCTTCAGGATGCGGATCATTTATCGAAACCTTTGCCCAATCACTGAATATGAGTGTGACGGATTTTTCCCAAAACGCCCTGATGGCAGATAGTCCGGTGGATTTAGGCACCCGTTGTACAGTTTTTATGAACTCCATGGTTAAACAAGCTCAAAAAGAGGGGGCCACGGTAGGAGATATTTCCGCCGGTCTTTCCTATTCGGTCATAAAAAACGCTTTGTTCAAGGTTATAAAACTGAGGAACACTGATCAATTAGGTGAAAAAATAGTTGTTCAAGGCGGAACCTTCCTTAATGACGCTATTCTAAAAAGCTTCGAAAATATCATAGACCGAAAGGTTATCCGTCCCGATATTGCCGGAATAATGGGGGCTTATGGAGCAGCTTTGATGGCGGCGGAGAAATACCTTCCCGGAAGTGAGAGTACTCTGATCAAGAATGCCGATCTGGGAAAATTCAGCTTTACCAGTACCATGACCCGCTGCGAGGGGTGTTTGAACAACTGTTTATTGACTGTTAATACCTTTAATGATGGCCGGTCTTTTGTGTCCGGCAACCGCTGCGAAAAAGGAGCGGGAGTGGAGAAAAAGGTCAGCGATTTGCCCAACCTTTATGAATATAAATTAAGGCGTCTGAACCAGTATGTGCCCCTGCAAGCCAATAAGGCCCCCAGGGGTACTATTGGCATACCTATGGTGCTGAATATGTATGAGAATTATCCCTTCTGGTTTACTTTTTTTACCCGGTTGGGATTTCGGATAGAGCGTTCTCCTCGTTCGTCCAAGAAAATTTATGAACTGGGCCTGGAAACTATCCCCTCCGAATCGGTATGTTATCCCGGCAAGATGGTTCATGGACATATAATGGCACTGGTAAATAGAGGAGTAAAGACTATTTTCCATCCCTCCATTATTTACGAAAAGAAAGAGATTGAAGAGGCTTCCAATCACTTTAATTGTCCTATAGTGATATCTTATCCGGAGGTAATCAAAAACAATATGGATATCATCCGGGAAAAAGATATTCGTTTCATTAATCCATTTCTGCCTTATGAAAACAAGAAACGCCTGACACAGAGACTATATGAGGAACTTGCCCATTACAGCATAGATAAAAAGGAGATAGGTGCAGCAGTTGAAGCTGCTTGGCAGGAAGAGGAACAGGCCCGCCGCGATATTGCAAGGAAAGGCGAGGAGACCCTGCAATGGCTGGAAAGGACCAATCAGAAGGGTATCGTGCTGGCCGGACGACCTTACCATATTGATCCTGAAATCAATCACGGCATACCTGGATTGATCAACTCCATGGGCTTTGCCGTCCTGACTGAGGACTCTATCTCCCATCTGGGTCAGGTCAAAAGGCCCCTTCGGGTAGTCGACCAGTGGATGTATCATTCCCGTTTGTATGCAGCAGCCAGTTACGTGGCCGGTTGTGATCATCTGGAGCTGATTCAGCTCAATTCCTTTGGCTGCGGGTTGGATGCGGTTACTACTGATCAGGTAGAAGAGATATTGGAATCGGCCGGAAAAATATATACCTGCCTGAAAATCGATGAAGGCAGTAATCTGGGATCAGTCAAAATTAGAATCCGATCCCTGATCGCAGCTATGGAGGAACGCAGTAAAAGCGGCTTAAAAGCGGAATCCAGGCCGGCCGTCCAGAACCGTATACCCTTCACGGAACAGATGCGCGCTCGGCATACTATCTTGTGTCCGCAAATGTCTCCCATACACTTTGAACTGGCCCAGGATATTTTTGCCTCTGAAGGTTATAATATTGTAGTCCTGCCCTCGGTAGACAAGAATGCCGTAAACGAAGGTCTGAAATACGTAAATAATGATGCCTGCTATCCGTCAATAATGGTGGTAGGCCAGCTCATTGCCGCACTGAAGTCAGGAAATTATGATCTCAACCATACCTCGGTCATTATTTCCCAAACCGGGGGAGGATGCCGTGCTACTAATTATATAGCCTTTTTGCGCAAAGCCATGAAAGATGCGGGGATGGAGAATATTCCCGTTATCTCGGCCAATATCACCGGCCTGGAATCCAATCCCGGATTCAAGATAACACCGTCATTATTTAAAAAGGTTACCATGGGAGTTATCTACGGCGATTTGTTGATGAGGGTATTGTATCGGGTACGGCCTTACGAGAAGATTCCCGGATCAGCCAATCTTCTGTTCAGAAAATGGATTGAGCTGTGCAAAAGGCAGTTGGTGGCTGGGGATACCCGCACCTTTCGAAAAAACATTAAACAGATAGTACAGGAATTCGACCGGCTGGAAATCAAAGAGGGCAGGAAGCCTCGGGTTGGCATCGTAGGAGAGATTCTGGTAAAATATCATCCTACCGCCAATAACAATGTGGTTAACATTGTGGAAGATGAAGGGGCAGAAGCAGTTGTTCCTGATTTGCTTGATTTCTTCACCTTTTGTGCATACGACTTAATTTACCGTCATCGCTATTTGGCCGGCTCCTTTAAGAGCAGGCTGTTAGGCATGGCCTTCATCAAATACTTTGATAATTGTCGGCGGGATATGGTAAGAGCCCTGCAGCGGAGCCAGAGATTCGAAGCTCCCTGCTCCATTTACCACTTGGCAGAAAAGGCCTCTCATGTGGTCTCCCTGGGCAATCATACCGGAGAGGGCTGGTTATTGACGGCAGAAATGATAGAGCTTATAGAAATGGGAGTTCCCAATATTATCTGTATGCAGCCCTTCGCCTGTCTTCCCAATCACGTTACCGGCAAGGGCATGATCAAGGAATTAAAACGACAGTATCCGGAAGCCAATATCGCCGCCATAGATTATGATCCCGGCGCCAGTGAAGTTAACCAGTTAAACCGGATTAAACTAATGATGTTTACAGCCTTTAAAAGCCTTAAGGCCGAGTCCCATCCCGATAGCATAAACGAGGCTCCCGAAGTCCAGGATATTGCCGCTGCTGAGACAGCAGGGCAGGACAGCATTATCCAGCAAAAAAGCAGTTGATTATATTACAACGAAATCATCTAATTCCCGGCAGCCCCTTACAATCACTTAAATTTGCCAGGGCGAATATGGGGATCAAGTTGCCCTCCAGTCATCAGCTGCTTATTTCCAGGGGAATTAAGTAGCTGGCCGGGCATTATTTGTCTAATATCAAGCCATGTCGGCCAGGCTGTGGGCCAGGGCAGTCAATTCCTGAGCCATAGCTTCAACCTGCTGTATACTGGATGATACCGCTTGAGTTTGATCCGCCTGTTTTCTTATGGTCGAACCGGCGTCGTTAACCCCGCCGACTATGATTCCGACCGACTCTTCGATATTCTTTAATATACCCGATATTTTGCCTACCGACACCGTACTCTCCACTGCCAGTTTGCGCACCTCATCAGCCACCACGGCAAAACCCTTCCCATGTTCACCGCTTCGAGCCGCTTCTATGGCAGCGTTGAATCCCAGCAATTTAGTCTGGGTAGCGGTAAAATTGATAATATTTAATACTTCACCGGTCTCATTCAATCGTTCTACTGCTTCATTAGCGTAATTAATTAAATCATCACCTTTTCTTGACACCTCATTGGCATAAAAAGCTACTTCCTCCATAGCTCGAGTAACCGTCTGCATGGTGCCCGAAAGATCATTGGACATATCGGACAGCTTCACCGCCTCGTTGTGCAGACGTCCCATCATTGCCTCCCGGCTTTCCAGCAAGGTCATCATCAAGTTGGCTCCATGGGAGTCTACCACGGCTGTATGCTCTTGCTTATTATCGGCAATAATCTCTTGCACCTTGCTGCTTCCGGTCGCTTCAATAATCAGATCACAATTGCTGAGAGTAAGAATATTATTTAGATCAGTATAGGCTTTCACCCCTAGTTCTTGAGCCAAAACCATGCCTTGGGCCGATGGATTGGCATCACAAATACCTGCCACCCTGATTCCCTCGATCCCTTGCAGTGCCTTCAGGATTGAACTGCCGCCCTGTCCCGCACCAACAATAACGATATTTGTCATTATATACCCCTCCCGATCTTGTTTCTAACCTAGGCTATTTCTTCTACACTTATTAGCAAAATCCTCCTCTTATAAGATATTATACCTAAATATAATTTATTATCTTATTGTTTCGGCTAATATCGGCAAATAACTAGATATTACATTTTCATTTAGGAAATACATCCCAAGTCTACTAAACTAATCTCTGGCAATACCGGTTTACAAGCGACTAATCATTTGCACAGCACAACTGCCATAAGATCAGGTGCAGCCTCAGGAATCTGCTATCCACAGCCCGTTCATTCTGCCACAGTAAAAAACATCGGCAGCTTGTGCTACAATGTTTGCATATCAATTAAACTGGAGGAGAAAATGTTGAACAAGTATCTGGTTAAAATCCTGGTGTTATTATTGTTAGCAGGCTGGGGAGCAGGGTGCTTCCTGCCCGAAAAGCAGCAGTCGGCCAACATCAAGGTCAGGAGTTCGCAGGTTAAACTGGTTTATTCCGACTCGGATAATGAACATTTCGTAACAGAAGAAAGAGAAATTACCTTTCACCCTGACTATGATAAATATAGCCTGGTCCTGCAGGAATTAATCAAAGGTTCGCAGAATCCTGACTATCGAAGCAACATCGCTTCCAATACAATAGTGTACGGTACCATGAAGCAGGATACCGATCTGATTATCAACCTGAGCACCGAATTCTGCTCTTTTGGCGGCAGTGTGGCAGAGATTATAGCCGTAGGTTCGGTGGTCAATACCATGACTGGTTTTGATCCTGATATCCAGCGAGTTAAGATTTTGGTAGAGGGAGAAGATTTAATCGGGCCCAGTGGAAATCCACGTGGTTTTATGGAGCCTTTCCAGGATAATATCGTGCAACCTGAGGAGAAACGGGATATCACCCTGTATTTTTGCAACCAGGATGCCAGTGCTCTGGAAACAGAAATCAGAACTATTACGGTTGCTCAGGATATCTCCATTCGGGAACTGATGCTGATAACTCTGCAGGAACTGATCAAGGGTCCAAGCAGCGGCAGCCTGCATAAGACTATACCATCTGAAGTACGCGTAAACCAACTGCAAATTAAGGATAACCTGGTCGAAGTGGATTTTTCCGCGGAAATGCACACCCAGCACTGGGGAGGATCTACCGGAGAAAGTATGACCATCAATTCCATCGTCTATACCCTGACCGAGTTTCCAGGGATAGATAAAGTCAAGATGACCGTGGATGGAAGTCCTATCTCCATCGAACATGGCCCCATAGAAGAGCCGGTAAGCAGGAGTTGATACCGGAGTCTAATCATTCTCCCGGTGGTAGGGAACGGGTATATATTCGACTGAAGGAACCTGGCGACTTGGCTGGGGATATAGATTCATCAGCAGGTAAATATCTTCGGGAATTTCACAGTTTACGTTCAAACCCATACCAGTAAGGGTAGAGCAAACCAGTGCGAAATCGTGGGTCCATCTTCCTTCACTCAGCATTCGGGCCAGCTGCTGGGCTTGTTCCAGTTCAACCCGGGGAGTGAGGATGTCAACCGCGGTTTCATAAACCTGGCGGGCGGCCTTTTCAGCAATATCTGCCAGAATGATGGTTTCGTCATCTATCCGGTTAATTGGTTTATCCCGCAGTACCCTAATTATTGAATTAGCCGGATACTGGCCTACCTGGGGATCAACCGGCCCCAGCACCGCATTTTCATCCAGCAGAATCTCGTCTGCCGCCAAGGCGATCAGGGTTCCCCCGGACATAGCATAGTGAGGCACGATGGCGGTTACCTTGGCCGGATGCCTCTTGAGGGCCCGGGCGATTTGTTCTGCCGCCAGCACCAGTCCCCCGGGGGTGTGCAGAATTATGTCTATCGGCATTTCATCCGGAGTCATGCGAATAGCCCGGAGAACCCTTTCAGCATCTTCCACATCGATAAAGCGACGGAATGGTATGCCCAAGAAGCTTAGAGCTTCCTGGCGATGCAACAGGGTAATGACCCGGCTGTGTCTTTTTTGCTCTATCCTTCTTATCAATGAAAGTCGGGAGGAGATCAAGCGGCGTTGATTCAGCACCGGTAAAAAGGCAAACAATAAAAATAGAATCCATATCAGGGAACCGGTATTAATCTCCATATTCCAACACCTCGCTATGCATCCAAATTTGGCTTCTATATAGTATAACAGATTATGCTCAATAATTACCTGTTTCCCGACCGGCAGTGATAATTAACCGGCAGCCAACCAATCTGACCTTTATCCCTGGTGAGGGATTTCTGCAGACAGGCGTTAAACAAAAGAATATAATATATTGAGGATTATTAACGGAATTCTTAAGCAAGGAGAAAATACGTGAGTAGAAATATTTCCACCTATGCTGCTTTAACCTTAGCCATGCTGGTATGGGGCCTCTCCTTTATCGGCACCAAGATAGCTTTAACCAGTTTTTCTCCTTTTGTATGCATCTTCCTGCGTTTCAGTCTGGCCTCGGTGTTCTTCATGGCAATTTTGTTTCTAACCGGCATACCCCATTTGACTGTCGAACAGCATAAAAAGCTGCTTCTTACTGCCCTGGTCCAGCCAGGTCTGTATTTTGCTTTTGAAACCGTGGGCCTTACCTATACCACCGCTTCCACCGCTTCGATTATACTGGCCCTGGTTCCCATTGTGGTGCTGATCATGGCCCGTTTCATGCTGAAGGAGGAAATAGCCAGGCACAATGTACTAGGTATTATTCTGTCCGTTATCGGCATTATCATACTGGTTGCAGGAGGCAGCAGCGGCTGGTCTCTGCAGGGTTATTATCTGGGTAATCTTTTAATTCTGGGGGCCGTTTTCTCAGCTGCACTTTATATGGTTCTGGCTCGTGACCTGGGTAAAACTCTGTCCTCCATGCAAATAACCAGTTTCCAGGTCCTCTATGGAACCGCTGTTTTTATGCCCTTCTTTTTGTATAATCTGCCCAGTATTAAATGGGCTGAGGCCAGTTGGGAATCTTATGGGGCTATTGTCTTTCTATCTGTATTCTGTACCATTGGGGGTTTTATGTCCTACAATTATGCTCTCACCAGGATCGAAGCCTCCCGAGCTTCAGTCTTCATAAACGGAATACCGGTAGTCACAGCAGTGGGAGCATGGTTCATACTGGGAGAAAGGCTTACTCTGCTGCAGATGGCAGGCGGAGCCCTGGTACTGCTGGCGGTATTCATTACCACTATCAGTAGACGACCAACTTCTCAATTGCAGAACACCGAGGCATCTTAATTTTACTTTTCCGGGCAGATATGAGATTATAATCAGGGCTCATTTCCGGTTGCGGAATGATTCCACCAAATTACCTGGATCGCAGCTCATGTTTATCTGCACTTTTGCAATAAACAGGCTATAAAATATTGCGGATCGGTTAAATATATTACTAACATCAAAAAGGAGAGCTATAACATTTGAAAACTTTTGACGAATTACAACTGGACTCACTCATAATCCAGGCCATAAAGGCAATGGGGTTTGAGGAACCCACGCCTATCCAAGCCAGGACTATTCCCATCGCTTTGATGGGAATGGACCTGATTGGAAGAGCCCAAACCGGAACCGGGAAGACAGCCGCTTATGGAATTCCCCTGATAGACAGGTGTGATGCCCGAGCGGAAGACATTCAAGGTCTGGTAATAACTCCAACCCGTGAACTGGCCATCCAGGTAGCTGAGGAGCTTAATCGTATCGGTCATTATAAGGGAATCAGATCACTGCCGATTTACGGTGGGCAGGAGATAGAAAGACAGATAAGAGCTCTAAAGAAAAGACCTGGTATTATCGTTGGCACCCCGGGACGCTTATTGGATCATTTGAGAAGAAAAACTGTGCGTCTCCAGCAAGTGAAGCTGGTGGTGCTGGATGAAGCTGACGAGATGCTGAATATGGGTTTTATCGACGATATTGAGGCTATACTCCGGCAGATGCCGGAGAAAAGACAAAGCCTTTTGTTTTCTGCTACCATCCCTCTGCATATTCAGACTCTGGCGTCCAAATTTATGCAAAACCCGGAAATAATTCACATTGCTCCCCTTGAGATTACAGTTGCCAGTATACAGCAAGATTATATTGAAACTCCGGAAAAACAGAAATTGGATATATTGTGTCGCCTGCTGGACATCCAGAACCCGGAACTGGCTATAGTATTTGGGCGTACCCGGAGGAGAGTGGATGAAATCGCGGAGGCCTTAAGCGAACGGGGTTATTCAGCGGAAGGCATCCACGGTGATCTGAATCAGAACCGGCGCGACACGATAATGAGAAAGTTCAGGGCCGGGGAAATCGAGGTGCTGGCAGCCACCGATGTGGCAGCCAGAGGATTGGATATTAGCGGCGTAACTCATATTTACAACTTTGATATCCCTCAAGACCCGGAAAGCTACGTGCACCGAATCGGAAGAACAGGAAGGGCGGGAGAGACCGGACTGGCCACTACCTTTGTTACCCCTCGGGAAATCAGTCACCTGAAATCAATAGCCCACTTGACCAGACAGCAGATAACTCGTCAGCCCATTCCAACCGTTAATGAAGCCTTTGCCGGACTTCAGCATGTAGCGGTGGAAAACCTGCTGCAGGTGGTGCAGAGCAGCAATCATCATA
>Ga0334884_1006171_pt1 | contig 10946 bp, 9 predicted proteins | sample GraSluR1_MG_7_FD_207215 | JGI IMG/M metagenome (GOLD analysis project Ga0334884, IMG submission 207215) | Sludge microbial communities from methane-producing bioreactor in Wageningen University, Netherlands - Granular Sludge_12_05 R1 | ecosystem: Engineered > Bioreactor > Anaerobic > Unclassified...
AAAATTGTAAAAAAGTTACTGAATCAGTTAACAGACCACTAGAAGCAAGACATGGCACACCAGATGCAAGGTTATTGTCTGAGATTATTCATGCGGCTGGATGGACATCTAATGAAGGTGGCGGAATTTCATATAATATACCATACGCAAAAAATGTACCGTTGGAAGTATCGATAAGAAATTGGCAATATGTAGACCGTTTGGTTGGTTATTATGAGGATAGAGGTGTTAAGATAAATCGTGAACCTTTTGGTCCTTTGACTGGAACTTTGGTTCCACCATCTATTTCTAACTCAGTCATGATTATCGAAGCATTGTTAGCAGCGGAACAAGGAGTTAAAAATATTACTGTGGGTTATGGAATGGGTGGAAATCTTATTCAAGATGTAGCTGCAGTTCACGCTCTTTATGATCAAACAATAGAATATCTTGAATATTATGGTTATAAGGGTATGGAGATATCTACAGTATTCCATCAATGGATGGGAGGATTTCCAGCGGATGAATCTGAAGCAATGGCTTTGATATCTTATAGTTCTTCAGTAGCTGCTTTATCGAAAGCAACTAAGCTTATCACAAAATCGCCACATGAATCTGTTGGAATTCCGACAATGGAAGCTAATGGATTAGGAGTGAAAGCTTCAAAGTTCATTGTCAATATGTTAAAAGATCAAAGTATTTCAGAAAGTGAAGATCTTTTGTTAGAAATGGAGCAAATTAAAAAAGAAGTTAAATCATTATTGGAGGTTGTTTATCAAGTTGGTGAAGGAGATTTAGCTGTTGGAACAGTTAGAGCTTTTGAACAAGGGTTGTTGGATATCCCATTTGCGCCAAGTAGATATAATGCAGGAAAAGTATTTCCGGCTAGAGATAATGATGGGAGAATCCGAATTCTTGATTTCGGAAATTTAGCTATGGATGAAGATATTAAAGCATTTCATTATGGAAAGATTAAGGCGCGCGCTGATTCAGAGAATCGAGAGGTATCATTTCAGCTAACTGTTGACGATATCTATTCTGTCAGCAAAGGAAAATTAATAGGAAGGCCCCTGAGGAAACAATAGATTATGAGAATAGTAGATGTTGTATTATCAAAGTCATACACTGGATTTTTCTTTGATGATCAAAAAGCAATTAAAAATGGAGCCGTAAATGATGGCTTCTTTTATGTAGGGAAACCTATGATTGATGGTTTTTCAAATATTAGACAAAGAGGAGAAGCGATATCCATTCAATTGATTCTTGAAAATGGAGAAATCGGACTAGGCGATTGCGCTGCAGTTCAGTATTCAGGAACTGGAGGAAGAGATCCTTTGTTTTTGGCAGACGATTATATTCCATTTATCGAAAAACACCTTGTGCCTAAGTTAATTGGATTAGAAACAAGTCGTTTTCGAGTTTTAGCAGAAGAATTTGACAATCTAGAGGTTAATGGCAAGAGACTTCATACAGCAATACGTTATGGTTTAACGCAAGCATTCTTATCAGCAACAGGCAAAACATTGAAGTTGACTATGGCAGAAGTAATCAGGAAAGAGTATAATATAGATGATTTAGAGTTTACAGAAGTTGCAATTTTTACTCAGAGTGGAGATGACCGATATTTAAATGTCGACAAAATGATTATTAAAGAAGCTGATGTTCTACCACACGCTTTGATAAATAATGTTGAGACAAAACTTGGAAGACAAGGTGAAATACTTAAAGACTATGTAAATTGGCTGAGAAATAGAATAATCAGACATCGAAGTCGTGAAGACTACAATCCGATTATGCATATTGATGTTTATGGCACAATTGGAATAGCTTTTAACAATGATTTAGAAAAAATTGTTGATTATCTTCTTGTTTTGGAACAAACAGCACAGCCTTTTAAAATCAGGATTGAAGGCCCTATTGATGGCGGAAATAAAAAAGACACGATCGAGTATTTAAAGAAGTTGACTTCAATGCTTGATGAAAGAAATTCTAGTTTGGAGATTGTTGCGGATGAATGGTGTAATACTTTGGAAGATATCATTGATTTTGCAGATCACCGAGCTGGACATATGCTTCAAATCAAAACTCCAGATTTAGGAGGAGTAAATAATATTTGTGAAGCTATTATCTATTGTAATCAAGCTGGTATTGGTAGTTATTGCGGTGGGACATGTAATGAGACTAATATTTCCGCAGAAGTATCGACAAATATTGCAATAGCTTGCAAAGCTAATCAATGTCTTGCAAAACCAGGAATGGGAGTAGATGCAGGATATATGATTGTAAAAAATGAGATGAATCGAGTATTAGCATTAGCAAATAGGAGGTAAATCAATGAAGGGAATTGCCGGCAGCAAAGAATCTAATGATTGTTTGATAACAGTCGAGCCAGCAAAGAAAACTAAAATTGAAGTAAACAGTATCGTTGGACCTTTCTTTTATCAACAAATCTACAATTTAGTTGAGAAAACATTGAAAGAAATGAATGTTTCTGATGTTTATGTTTTAATTGAAGATAAAGGAGCTTTGGATTATACAATCAAATCGCGCTTGATTACTGCATTAGAGAGGATGAAAAATCATGTTTAGAAGTCTTCTGTTTATTCCGGGAAATAATCCTTCCATGATTCAAAATGCAGATGTATTTATGGCTGATGCTGTTATTTTTGATTTGGAAGATTCAGTAAGCATAAACGAAAAGGTCAATGCAAGAAATTTAGTAAAAAATTATCTTGACACTTCTAATACATTACCAAAAAAGGTTATATTAAGAGTTAATCCAATCGATACAGAATTTTTTTCAACTGATTTGGATTTACTCAAAACAAAGAAGATCGATTATTTATTGATTCCTAAAGCAAACATTTTAACATTAACAGAGTTAACTTTTGTTTTAAGTGATTTTGAAATGGAGAATCAGTTGAACTCAACAAAATTGATAATTTTAATTGAAACTGCACAAGGCATCAACGAAGTAAATGACTTGGCAGAATTTTCTAGAGTTGAAGCTTTATTTCTTGGCGCAGAGGATTTAGCGAATGATTTGGGTATCAAGAGAAATGAAGATAATCATGAAATCCTTTATTCGAGATCAAGAGTTATTTTTTCTGCTGTTGCAAACCAAATAGTTCCGATAGATACACCTTATACAAGCATTGATAACTATGAGGGGTTGCTTGCAGATTGTCTTCAAGCTAAATCATTGGGAATGCAAGCTAAGGCTTGTATTCATCCCAATCAATTAGAAATTATTAATGAAGTTTTTTCACCAGAAAAATCAGAAATAGATTGGGCATTAAAAGTTATAGAACTATCAATTAGTTTGCCAGAAAAAGGTGCTTTTAAGTTTGATGGGAAAATGATTGATAAACCAGTTATAGAACGAGCGAAGAAAATCCTTGAAAAAGCTAAGATGTATAAGTTATTGTAGGTGAATGTGATGTTAAACGGAGTAAACAGGCTGATACCCGATGAATTAGAGGGATATACTACAAGTGACGCTTTTAAGAATAAGAAGCGAGTTTTAATTGAAAAGAAACCGTTTGTTGAAAAGAAACGGTTTTTTGATAATTTGACGCAGGTTTTTGACGAACTTAGAATTGATTCTGGGATGACCATATCTTTTCATCATCATCTAAGGAATGGAGATTACATAATAGGCCAAGTAGCATTAGAAATCAAAAGTAGAAATTTAAGAAATATTCATTTAGCTCCGAGTTCTATTTTTCCTAGCTATAATAGTTTAGTAGAATTAATTAGGGATAAGAATATTACTGATATTCATACAAATTATCTTAATGGTGAAGTCGCAAAAATTATCTCGAATGGTGAATTAGCTGGCAATTTAGTGATGAATACACATGGTGGAAGAGCTAGAGCAATTGAGAGCGGAGATTTAAAGATTGATGTTGCATTTATCGCATGTCCTACAGTTGATAAGTTTGGTAATGGTTCAGGAGCTATAGGGAAAAGTGCTTGTGGCACATTAGGATATGCAATTAGCGATCTTGAATATGCTAGAAAAGTCATCCTTGTCACGGATAATTTGATTGAAATTTTGGATAATTATCAACTAGATGGAAGATATGTTGATGGAATACTTGTTGTAGACTCAATCGGAGATGCTAAAGGGATAGTCTCTGGTACAACAGAGATAACTAAAGATCCTATTGGTCTGAAAATCGCTAAAGATACAGCAACTTTATTAGATTATCTAGGAGTAATTAAAAAAGGTTTTTCAATGCAAACAGGGGCTGGAAAGACATCTTTAGCAGTCGTAAAATATATTGAAGAAATAATGAAAAGAAAAGAAATAACCGGAAGATTTGCATCGGGTGGAATAACTAAAGCATATGTAGATATGCTTGAAAATGGTTTGTTTGATAAGCTCTATGATGTTCAATGTTTTGATTTGCATGCAGTAAACTCTTATAATAAGAATAATAATCACTTGGCTATGTCCGCTAGTGAATATGGTAATCCTTTTGAAAATAATCCTATTTGTAATGAGTTAGATTTTGTTATCTTAGGGGCTACAGAGATTGACTTGAGTTTTAATGTCAATGTTACTACAGACTCTTTGGGAAATATTATCGGAGGAAGTGGAGGACATGCAGATATTGCTTATGGCTCAGGGATAACAATAATTATTTCACCGTTGGTAAAATCAAGAATACCGATAGTTAAGGAAGAAGTCATGACAGTCACAACTCCAGGAAGTGATGTTGATATTTTAGTTACAGAAAGAGGAATAGCGATAAATCCAAAACGTATAGATTTGCTTGAAAAGCTGAAAAATAGCGCTTTTCCAGTTTATACCATCAAGGAGTTATTAGATTTAGCTCATAGCATTACAGGAGTGCCGAACAAGATAAAAACAAAAGATAAGATAATTGGTTATGTTGAGTATCGTGATGGCACAATAATTGATTGTATCAGACAGGTAGAGTATGTCTAAAACTGATTTTGTTTTAAGAGATAGAGAAAACAGAAGTAGATTCATCGAGAAACTATGTTCGGTGTATAATACTATAGTGGTTGTAAAAGCAAATATACCAGGAAGTGAAAAAAATAGTTATCTTTCTTATCTTTTGGTAAATGTTTTTTTAGGAGTATTAAAGAAACATAATTTTAAATTATTAAGGAAGATAAGAAGTCTAGATGGGCCTTATTCTATTTTTACTACAAATCAGGATAGTTCTATTGTCAAGGAAGAAATGATTAGAACAGAGGATTGCCATCCTTTAGGAAGATTTATCGATATAGATGTATATTCTAAAGACTATAGACATAATCGAAGTATTCAACGTAAATGCTTTATCTGTGATAGGGATGCTTTCTTATGTATAAAAGAACAAAAGCACAGTATCCAGGAATTAAAGTGTTTTGTAGAGTTAAAGGTACTAGACTATTATGAACATATTGTTTTTGCTATGATTGATAAAAGCATAATGAATGAACTAAACCTTGAACCGAAGTTTGGATTGGTTACACCTTCAAGTCAAGGAACACATCCTGATATGTCTTACGACCTTATGGTAAAAGCAAAAAACGTCATTAAACCATACTTCTTAAGGATGTTTTATAAATCTATTAAGGCTGATGAAGATTTTAAAGATGTTGTTTTAGACTTGAAAAAACTTGGTATCGAAGCTGAAAAAGCTATGCTTTTAGCCACAAACAACATAAATGCTTATAAGGGATTGATTTTTAACTTAGGTTTGTTTGTTTGTGCTTTTGCAAAGAAACTTACTAGCTTTTCCGATGAGAATATTTTTGACTATACTAAGATTTTAGCAAAACTGATTCTTGAGGATGGTAACCACGAGTTTGATACTTTTGGAGATTTTGCATATTCAAAGTATGGTGTTAAGGGTGCAAAAGGTGAAGCTTTAAGCGGATTTAATACTGTGCAAAACAGTCTAAAGATTGATTTGCATAATTCGCATTTTAGTAAATTACAGGTTTTGATATACTTTATAGTCAATGTGGAAGATACTAATTTTCTTAAAAGATCGATCAGTTTCGATAATTACTTAAATGTAAAAAAGATGTTCGCGAATGTAAATATCTTAAATCAAAATGATATTAGAGAATTAGACAGTTATTGTATTAAAAACAACCTTACTTTTGGAGGTAGCGCAGATTTACTTGTCGTCAGGTTTTTTCTTGAAGAAATTAAAGAGTTTTTCTGGATAATAGACTAAAATTTATGCTAATTACTTTTTTTGTTTTTATCAAAGTTTTTTCTTGACAATAAGATTAATAAATAGTAAAATCTTTATGCGAGTAAATTTTGGAGGTTTAGCTCAGCTGGGAGAGCATCTGCCTTACAAGCAGAGGGTCGGCGGTTCGAGCCCGTCAATCTCCACCATTGCCGAAATAGCTCAATCTGGTAGAGCAACTGACTTGTAATCAGTAGGTTGCGGGTTCAATTCCTGCTTTCGGCACCACTCACTAAAATTATGCTTTAGCATAAAATAGTGGCGTACAAAGATGTACGCCACATTTTTATTAAGGAGATTATGAATAGAGAAGTTGACAGAAAAACAAAGATAATTCTATATGAGAAACCAATCTGGAAAGGCTTATTATACCTTAGTTTTCCAGTATTTTTAGTAAACATTCTTAAAACCGTTCATGACGTTATTGATGGAATATTCTTGGGTCAATTTCCCGGTGATGAAATAGCAACATCTATGCAAAGTGCAGTGTCTTTAACATGGCCGATATTCTTTGTTTTTATTTCTTTTGGAATGGGGTTAAGTATTGCAGGAAATGCTTTAATAGGACAGTATGTAGGAAAAGGAGATTATGAATTAGCTAAGAAGTATTCTAATAACACTGTTTTTATTGCTTTGGTTCTAGGGCTGTTATTTACTGTTTTAGCATATGTTTTTGCTCCTGCGATTTTAACTATGATGGGGGCTAAGGGAACGGATAAGGATTTTGCAATTACTTACTTAAGGATAAGAAGTTTTGAGATGCCGATATTATTCTTGACTTTTGCCTTTGAGGCGGTAAGGAGGTCAACTGGTGATACGATTACTCCAGTAATAATCAGTGCTTTTGGAATAATTGTCAATATAATTTTGACTCCAATATTAGTTCTTTATTTGCGCTTAGGTATTACTGGGGCAGCTTTATCAACTCTGTTTGCGCATTTGACCATTCTACCACCAACAATCTATTATTTGATGAAATCAAGAAATGGCATTAATGTCAAATTGAACCTTAATACCCTTAACAAAACTGTGGTTAAAGATATATTCAAAATTGGTATTCCTGCATCCGCTGGACAGAGTATACAAGCTGTTGGATTTGTAATTCTCAATGCTTTGATATATGCATATGGAACTAGTGTTTCTGCGGCTTTCTTCATTGGAAATAGAATTAATTCTCTCGTAATGTTTCCCGTCTCAGCAGTTGCCTCAATTGTAGCAATTTACATTGCTCAAAATATAGGAGCGCAGAATGTTGCTCGCGCTAAAGAATCTGTAAAGCAAGGGATTATTCTTTCTGTGGTTATGATGATTATTGGTGTTAGTATATTATTACCTTTTAGATACTTTATAGTTCAACTTTTCAGTAATAACGAACCAACGATTGCTTTTGCAGCAGAATACACATTATATATTGGTATTGGATTGCCTTTAATGGCTTTATTTCAGTGCTTTCTCTCTACTTATCAAGGAAGTGGAGACACACATTTTTCTTTCATATTAGCTGTGTTTAGACTATGGGTGCTTAGGTTGCCTTTGATTTTACTCGCAAATAGATTTACGGATTTAGGCCCTACAGGCATTTGGTATGCAATGCTACTAAGTAATCTGTTTGCAGCTGTATTAGGATTTTATCTTTATAAAAAAGTCAAATTTACGCCTAAAACAAGGAAGGTGTTGTAGATGATTCCATTAGTTTTTCCTGATTATAATAATTCTTTGCTAAATCTTGTAAACTCAATATTGAAATACTATAATGTTGATTTGGGATATAATGGTTTAAAATCTTTGAACAATATATTGAAGAAAGATTATAAGAATGTTATTTTTTTCCTAATCGATGGATTAGGATTGGAAATAATCAAAAATCATCATGAAACATGTATATTTTTGAATGAATCTATTACCGATGAAATAACTTCAGTATTCCCTTCAACTACCGTAGCAGCAACTACAACAGCGATAACTGGGTTACCACCGATTACGACTGGTTGGATAGGTTGGCAACAATACTTTAAAGAAGAGAATAGAAATGTTGTTCTTTTTCTTAATAAAGATTATTATGATGAAGAATACGAGTTTAATTATAATATTTCTGAAAAGTATATTAAAACAACGAATATTTATGAACTGATTAGCAGAGCTAATCCCCAAATAAGAACGCATGAGGTGTTCCCTGAGTTTAAAACAAAAGAGCATGACTCAATCGATTCACAAGTAAACTCAATAAAGAAAATCTGTGATAGTTGTGAAGAAAACTTCATCTATGCTTATTGGGATAAACTTGATGTTCTTTTGCATGAACATGGTGTTGGTTCTTTAGAAGTAAAAAATCATCTTTTTGAGATTGAGGAAGCGATTAAAAAATTAAAAGACGATCTTGATGAAGATTCATTAATTATTTTAACTGCAGACCACGGTCAAATAGATATAGAAGGCATTGAGTTATGGAATTACGATGATATAATATCTTTGCTAAAACAAAAACCAGCAATCGAATCAAGAGCTACAGCCTTTTATATAAAAGATGGTTTTGATGAACTCTTTGAAGAAACTTTTAACAAACATTTCTATGGCAAGTTCATCTTATATAAGACTGAAGATTTAATTAAAACTGGATTATTTGGAAAAGGAGAAATTCATCCAAAAGTGAGTGAATTTTTAGGAGATTATTTTGCAATAGCAATTGACAAGTATAGCTTTAGATTGCAAGAGGCGAAACACACACATAAAGCTACTCATGCTGGCTTGACAAAATCAGAAATGATGATTCCTCTGATTACATTTACTGGACGTAATAAATAGAAAAATAAAAGACCTAGAGAAATGAGCAATCATTTATCTAGGTCGTTTTAATCAAGAGCATGAACAATCAGTTCAGCGGTTGAAAGGTTTGTGGCTAGTGGAATCTTGTATACATCAGACAATCTTAGTAATGCACTTACATCAGGTTCGTGAGGTTGAGCTGTCAAAGGATCGCGTAAGAAAAAAATTAAATCAATCTCTCCATTTGCAACGCGAGCACCAATTTCTTGGTCACCACCTAATGGACCGGATCGAAAACAAGTAATGTTTAAACCGGTATTTTCGATAATCTTATGGCCTGTTGTGCCGGTTGCATATAGCTTGTGTTTTTTTAAAACGGAAGTATATTTTTTTGCAAATTCAATTATTTCAGGTTTCATTTTGTCATGAGCAATCAATGCAATTTTCATAATAGAAGTCTCCTTAATTATTTATTCCGTTTCAATTATACCATAATGATTTTGTTTATTGGAGTTTTAAAAAGAAAATCGTCTATAAAAAATTATAAAATTACAAAAGGTAAATAGGAAAAATACTGCTTGCTTTTTAAATATTGATTTGTTATAATGTAATAGCGAAAATAATCTGGAGGGGTAGCGAAGTGGCTAAACGCGGCAGACTGTAAATCTGCTCCCATCGGGTTCGGCGGTTCGAAACCGTCCCCCTCCACCATTTAAGATCAGCTTATTGCTGATTTTTTTTTATTTCTTAAGAAATTGTATTTACATAGTTATATAGTAATAACAAATATATAATACATAGGGTTTAATAAAGTTTTATAAAAATTTTACAATTTAAGTAATAAATTACAGAAGGAAAGGAGGAAAAATCTTGAAGTATAAAGCGATTAAATCCAAGTTGTATCTAACAAAGAATCAACGAACATTCCTGTTAATGTTAATGCATACAGCTAAGAACTTATATAATGAAGCATTAAATAATGTTAGACAACATTATTTTGAAACAAGTTCTATAAAATATTTGTGTACGGTTAAATCATCTGTTAATTCTGGATGGAAAGCAGTGACTAGTTGATTGTTCTCTCTAGCAGCTACAATCAATCCATCAACTATTGCTAAGACCTCAACATTATCACCATAGGCTTCAATGTAAGGAGCCCTGATAAAAACGAAAGGCACATTGGTTATGTTATTAAAACTACCAAAGGTTCTAAAAGAACCAAGCTGTCTTCCATAAGCATTTTTCTTAGCGATGATATTCATTGTTTGAAGGTAAGAAGTATCATGATTGTTAACTTTTTTTGCTAGGAGTAACAATCCAGCACAAGTACCTAAAACAGGTAAGTTATTGATTATTTTTTGTTTTAGTTTATCGTACAAGTTGAGATCTTTTAAAAGTTTGTACATAGTGGTACTCTCACCACCTGGAAGGATAATACCATCCATTTCTTGGTCTAAATCTTTCAATTGTCTGATCATAAATGATTCAACATTGAGTTTGTTTAGCATTTTTTGATGTTCGATGAATGCTCCTTGTAATGCTAAAACTCCAATTCGCATTTTACTTTCCTCGCTCACGCATTAAAAGGTCTATTTCTTCTTCATTTATTCCAACCATAGCCTCACCTAGATTCTCTGAGATTTGAGCTAGGATAATTGGATCGTTGTAATTAGTAACAGCTTTTACTATTGCTTGAGCTCTTCTAGCAGGGTCGCCAGATTTAAAGATTCCTGAACCAACAAAAACTCCTTCAGCTCCTAGTTGCATCATCAAGGCTGCATCGGCAGGTGTAGCAACACCTCCAGCAGCAAAATTAACAACAGGTAGCTTTCCTTCTTTGTGGACAGATTGCAATAGGTCATAAGGTATGGCAAGTTTCTTTGCTAAATCGAATAACTCATCTTCTCTAGTAGAAACTACTTGTCTGATTTGGCTTTGGATTAAACGCATGTGAGTAACTGCTTGAACTATATCACCTGT
>Ga0334884_1006179_pt1 | contig 10934 bp, 10 predicted proteins | sample GraSluR1_MG_7_FD_207215 | JGI IMG/M metagenome (GOLD analysis project Ga0334884, IMG submission 207215) | Sludge microbial communities from methane-producing bioreactor in Wageningen University, Netherlands - Granular Sludge_12_05 R1 | ecosystem: Engineered > Bioreactor > Anaerobic >...
GCGGAGAGCCCACCGGCGGCTGGATAGAGGTGTTGATGCCCCGCCCCTGGAAGTCGATCGCGTGGTAGAGGGCCTGTTCGTCGCACGCGCGAACGCAGCGCCCGCAGAGGATGCACTTGTCCATGTCGCGGACGTAGAAGGGGTTGGCGTCCTCCAACCGGTGCGAGTCGTTCGTGTCGCCGGGGTCGGCGAAGCGCGAGCCCTTGATTCCGAGTTCGTACGCGACCTCCTGAAGCTCGCACTTCCCGTTGCTGGAGCAGGAGAAACAGTCCAGCGGATGTCGGACGAGGATCAGCTCGACGACCGCCTTGCGCGCCTCGATAACCCTCGGCGTGTTCGTGTGCACGACCATGCCCTCCGTGATGGGAGTGGTACAGGTGGTCAGGAGCTTGGGGTTCTTCTCCGCCTCGACGAGACAGACGCGGCATGCGCCGAACGGACTGAGCGCGGGGTGGTCGCAGAGCGTCGGAATGTGGATGCCGTTTGCCCGCGCGGCCTGAAGGATCGTCATGCCCGGCTCGGCGGTAATCGGTTTTCCGTTGATGATCGCGTGAATATGCGCCATTTTTTCAGATCATCTCCTTGATGAGTATGCTTCTTCATGCCCCTTTGCAGGACACGTTCATAAACTCCCCAACATGTCCGGAGAGCGGACTTATAAAAGGAAGAGCAGCGCGCGTGCACAATCCGGGAGCATGAAAAAACAGCTCCCGGGATCAAGGCGAAGAGAGGGTTGTGTATGCGGAGACCTGCCGGATCTATTCGAGGGGAGAGAAAGAGAAGGCCGCTTCCGCCCGCGAACGAAACCCGCGGGTAAACAGAGTATGCACCCCGTGCATAACGCTCTGCGTTGCGGGTCATCGGAATCTTCGGGTCACGGAATCCGCCTCCTCTCGTAAAAAGTTATAATAAATATAGCATAAAAGGGATTATTTGTGAAGGAGAGAGCAAAATTCTTCAGTTCGGGGCGAGCGCTCCATATCGCCGGGAAGCGAGCGTCAGGGAGCTGCGTGGGTTTTCGGGAGAGTCGAAAAAATTCGGGCGGGAGGAGAAGGGAACGCATCCCCTCCTCCTCCGGGTCTTTTTTACCGGCAGGCGTCCTTCTCCACGCGCTGCATCATGGCGCGGATGTAGCCGAGGGCGTAGGCCATGCCCGTGTGCCACGGAGCGGGGCCGCTGACCAGCGGGGAGTGGTCGGGGATGATCGCGCCCCGGAAGTCGTTGGCGTGCAGTATCTTGAGCACCCTGTAGATGTCGATGTCGCCGTCGTCGATGAAGGTCTCCCTGTAGTTGGGCACCTGTCCGCGGACGTTGCGCAGGTGGACGTAGCCGACGGCGTCGCGGGCCGCGAATTCGTCGATGGCGCGGTAGTAGTTGACGCCGTTCATCTCGGCGAGCGTGCCGACGCACAGCTCCAGCGTGTTGCAGTGGCTCGGGTACAGGTCCAGGAGGCGGCGGTAGAGTTCGGGCCTCCAGACGAGGCGCGGCGTCCCGCGCACGACGGCGAAAGGGGGATCGTCGGGGTGCGCGGCCATCTTCACGTTGGACTCCTCCGCCACCGGAAGCAGCTCTTTCATGAACCACTCGAAGCGGTTCCACAGCTCCTCGGAAGTGATCTGCGTCGCCGCGTTGACACCCTTCGGAGCCTCCGGGTCGTAGACCATGTTCCACACCATTCCCTCCGGCAGAGGCAGGGTGTCGCACCCGTCGCAGCCGACCGACTCCGCCCCGCCGCGCGCGAACGGGCCGCTGATGCGCGCCGCCACTCCGGCGAGGCTGAAGTTGTACCCCATGATCGGGATGCCCGCCTGCCCGACGTTGCGGATGAGCTGCTTGAGCCCGTCCATCTGCGCGACCTTCTTCGGACCGTCGAGCAGGACGTCGTACCAGAAGCCGGGGTCGAAATTCTCGAGGGCCTCCAGGACGAGCCCCTCCTCGTCCACCATCTTCCGGATGGCGCGCAGCTCGTCGTAGCTCCATACTTCGCGGTTGCGGGTCACGCCCCAGCCGTCGGAGTCCCCGACGGGCTGATTGTCTCCCGTGACGGGGTCCTTCTCTCTATTGAAGTAGTCCACCAGGTGGAGCACCAGGTGGGTGCAGCCGAGCTGCTTCGCGTAGCGGAAGTTCTCCTTCGTCAGATGATGACGGTAGAAGACCATTGCGAGTTTCATGCGTCAATTCTCCCTTCGCGGCTCTGAAGAGCCTGTGGCAACGTCTTTTTTGAAAGCCTCCCGCGTATGTTACCCGAAAACACGGTTGGGCAGGAACAGGACGATCTGCGGAAAGAGCACCAGGACGACGATGAGGGCGAAGAGCGTGATGTAGAACGGAATCGCCTCCCTCGCAGTCTCCTGCGGCGTGCACCCCATGATCTCCGACGTCGAATAGAGGGCGATGCCCACCGGCGGCGTCATGATGCCGCTGGTCAGCGTCGTCATCATGATGACGCCGAAGTGCACCGGGTCGATGCCGAGCCGCGTGATCACGGGAATGAAGACCGGGGTCAGCAGCAGCGCGCACACGGTCGTCTCGACGAACATTCCGGCCAGAATCAGCAGGACGATGATCAGGGACATCAGCAAGTACTGATTCGAGGTGATCCCGATCAGGAACTCGGCGATCGACTGCGGCACGCGCCCGTAGACGATCGCGTAGCCGAACGTGCCGGAGAGCGTGAGGATCAGCATGAGCACGCCGATGTCCACCGCGCTCTGGTTCACCGTGTCGATGAAGACCTTCCAGGTGATCTCCTTGTAGATGAAGACGCCGACGAAGAGGGCGTACCCCGCGGCGAACGCGCCCGCCTCGGAGGGGGTGAACAGGCCGAAGCGGATTCCGGCGATCAGAATGACCGGGAAGATCAGGGCGTAAATGTTCTCCCTCACCGCCGACAGGACCTCGCCCGCGGTCGGTTTCCTGTCGTTCACCGGCAGGTAGTTTCGCCGTTTCGCGGTGAAGTGCACCGTGACCATCATCATGGCCATCATCAGGAACCCCGGAACGATGCCGCCGACGAAGAGGCGGCCGATGGAGACCTCCCCCACCGAGCCGTAGATGATGAAGCCCATGCTCGGCGGGATGGTGCAGGTGATCATGGCGGTGAGGCCGTTGACCGCCGCGCCGTAGCCGCGCGAGTACCCCTGCTTGATCATCTCCGGGCCGAGGATGCGGCACTCCATCACCGCGTCGGCGTTCGCGGAGCCCGAGACGCCGCCCATCAGCGTGCTCATGATGACGCTGACCTGCGCCAGGCTGCCCGCCATGTGCCCCGTGAGCACGCGGGAGAGCTTGACCAGCCGCGTCGTGATGCCGGTGGCGTTCATCAGGTTGCCCGCGAAGATGAAGAGGGGAATGGCCAGCAGCGTGAAGCTCTGCGTCTGCGCGACGATGCGCTGGACGACGATCGAGAGCGGAATGTTGGGAGTCGCCAACATGAAGACGAATCCCGCCATACCGATGGCGAAGGCCACGGGCATTCCTAAAAAGAGCAGCGCCAGAAAGACGCCTACCAAAAGCAGCATCGGACTTCCTCCCTTCGCGCTACACGACGTCCGCCCCGCCGCCGCGCAGCGTGGACGGGAAGTCCGTGATCTGTTTCTTCAGCTTGACCGCCGTCGAGACGATCATCAGGAACGCGCACACCGGCAGCGACGCCGTGACGTACGAGTAGCTGAGCGAGATGTTCTGGAACTGCCGCTTCGCGTTCGAGATGCAGAGCGGAATGCCGTAGGCGATCAGCACGACGAGGAAGAGAATAATGGCGACCGACCAGGCGACGGCGATTTTTTTCTGCACGGGAAGGGGCATCTTCGAGGTGAGGAAGTCGACGTTGATCACCCTGTCCTTTCGGATGCCGATGTCCGCGCCCAGAAACGCTCCCCATGCGAAGAGGAGGAGGGAAATATCGATCGCCCAGTTGATCGGATACCCGACAAACCTGCCGATGGCGGAGACGAAGACCAAAAATGTTATCGCGCACAGGGCGAAAGAGGTCAGGAACTCCTCCGCTCTGCAGATGAATGTGTAGCTCTTTTTCACGAGATCGAGCATGTTCTTGCGCACCCTCCTTTCGATGGCGGGCCCGAAGTAGAAGGCAACCGCCGCATCCGGAAACGCGACGGTTGCCGAAAAGCCGCCCGTACGGAACGGGGCGTTCGGAGGACGGCTTATTCCTTGCCTATCTCCGCGTAGATCTTTTTACGCAGTTCCGCGAAGCCAAGCTCGTCGTACGCCGCGTCGGAGGCTTTTTTGAAGGCTTCCAGGTCGACTTCGACGACTTCCATGCCCTTCTCCACCATCATCTTCTCAAAGACGTCGCTCTTCTCGATAACTTCGGCCGCGGTGAGCTTTCCCTGCTTCTCGAACTCCTCGATCAGCAGCGCCTGGTACGACGCCGGAAGCGTCTTGAACCACTTTTCGCCGACGATCATACCGTTGAGGAGCTGGAAGTGCGCCGTCTTGTCGATGTACTTGAGCACTTCGTACACGCGGAGGCCGTAGCTCGCCGAATGCTGCGCTTCGGCGCCGTCGATGGCCTTCTGCTGCACCGCGTTGTAGACGTCGTTCCACCCCATGGTGACGGGAGTGGCGCCCAGTGCGGCGACAGAACGCGACCAGGAGGGCGCGCCGGGGGTGCGGATACGGACGCCCTTCAGATCCTCGGGGGTCTTCACAGGCTTGTTCGTGAGGAAGTGACGTGCGCCGTCGAACCAGTTGAAGGAGAGCACGCGGATGCCGTTCTCCGAGGCAAGCTTCTCGACGTTCCCCTTCCAGAAGTCCGTCTGCTGGACCTTCAGAAGTTCGTCGTAGCTGTTGGTGAAGTACGCCATGCCGACGATGCCGATCTCCTTGACGTAGTTCGCCATGCGGCCGGCGTCGGTGACCACGGCCACGTTGACTCCTTGAATGGCCTGCTCGATGACGTCCTCGTCGCTGCCGAGCTGGGCGCTCGGGAAGACCTTGACGACCATCTTTCCGCCGCTGCGCTCCTTCACACGCTCGGCGAGCGCGTAGAACCCCTGGCAGAAGGGGCTGGCGTCGGCCAGCTGGGTCGAGATCATCAGTTCGTACGTATTGCCGTCGCCTTCGACGAGATCCGCCGGAGCCGCCTGCGCGCAGAGAGCGAGCGCGAACACCATCATCAACGATACTGCAAACATCACTGTTCTTTTCATTTCAATTCCTCCCCTGTTTTTGTAGAGTACAGGCCGACAGGCCGATACTTCACGATACGCTATCACGACAAACCCGCATTTCTTCCGACTCGCGATCTCCGGTGCGCTCACCCCCCGAAGACGAGGTTCGGCAGGAAGAGCACGACGGACGGGAACATCGCCAGCAGCGCGACCTCAAGCAGAATCGCCGCGACGAACGGAAGCGAGTCCCTGATGTACTCTCCCGTGGGGCAGTCGAGCAGCGAGCAGGTGGTGTACATCGCCACCCCGACCGGGGGCGTCATGCCGCCCATGGTGATGATAGTCATCATCAGGATGCCGAAGTGGACGGGATCCACGCCGACGGACTTCATGATCGGCAGGAAGATCGGCGTGAGCAGCAGCGTGTTCACCGTCGCCTCCATGAACATGCCCGCGATGAAGAGGAACGTGAGGGCGATGAAGAGCAGCAGCCCGGGGCTGTTCGTCACACCCAGCAACCACTGGGCGATCGTCTGCGGCATCCTGTTGTAGACGATCGCATAGCCGAAGATCCCCGAACAGGTGATGATGAGCATGATAATGCCGTTGTCGCGGACCGTCTGCCGGAGCACTTCCTTCAGCGTCTCCCACGTCAGCTCTTTGTAGACGAACTTCCCCACCACGAAGGCGTAGACCGCCGCGAACGCGCCCGCCTCCGACGGCGTGAAGATGCCGAAGCGGATGCCGACGATCAGGATGAGCGGGAAGAGAAGCGCCAGAAAGCTCTCCTTGAAGGCTTCCTTAAACTCCGGGAGCGTGGCGCGCGTCTCGCGGGCGCGTCCGTAGCCGCGGTTTTTCGCCGTCAGCCATGAGACGCCCATCAGGATGAAGGTCATCAGAAGCCCCGGAACAATCCCGCCGATGAAGAGTTTGCCGATGGAGACCTCCCCGACGAAACCGTAGAGGATAAGGCCGATGCTCGGCGGAATGGTGGCGGTGATCAGCGAGGAGAGGGCGATGACGGCGGCCGCGTACCCCTTCGAGTACCCCGCCTTGATCATGGAAGGGCCGAGGAGGCGCGACTCCATCGCGGCGTCCGCCACTGCGGAGCCGGAGATGCCGCCCATCAGCGCGCTGAGGACGACGCTGACGTGGGCGAGTCCGCCGATGAGGTGCCCCGTGAGCACGTGCGCGAATTTGATGAGCCTGCTCGTGATGCCCGTGGCGTTCATCAGGTTGCCCGCGAGGACGAAGAAGGGGACGGCGAGCAGCGGAAAGGACTGCGTGGAGCTGATCATCTTCTGGACGGCGATGGTCAGCGGGATGAACTCCTCGGTGAAGACGAAGGCCATGGCGGAGATGCCGATGGTGAAGGCGATGGGCATGCCAAGCAGCAACAGAACAAGGAAGATGCTTCCCATCAGCAGCATGGATTCGTCCCTCCTTCGGATCCGGCCTCGTTCGCGCGCTCCCGCAGGAGCTGCTCAAGCGTGGTGCGGAGCATCAGCAGACAGCCGACGGGAACGCTCAGCGTCGCCCACGAATAGCTTATCTGAATGGTGTTGAACAGGCGCTCGTAGTTATGGTAGCAGAGTATGAAGCCGTAGACGGCGATGATGCCGAGGAACGCCATGGTGAACAGCATCAGAAGCATTCGGATCCCTCTCTGCGCTCCCTGAGGAAGCAGACGTACAAGGATGTCCATGCCGATATGGCTGTTGTGGCGCATCGCGGCGTCGGCCCCGAAGAAACAGAGCCATCCGAAGAGCAGCTGCGCCGTGTCGACGGACCATATCAGGGGGTAGTTGAACCAGCGCGAGAGCGCCGCCAGAAAAACCAGAACGACGATCGCCGCAAGAAAGAAGGACGCGAGCGTATCGACCGTCTTTAAGAGAGTCCGGTTGAGGGAAGCCATGAATACCTCCTCCGATGCGATGGATTGGCGCCGCCCTTTACGGAGCGGCGGCCCGGAGCCCCCGGAGATTTTCGCTCCGGGGGCCGCAAAACCTCCGTTTTCTACTTCGCCAGAACCTCCATTGCCTGCTTCCGCGCCTCGGTGAGCCCGAGCTTCTCATAGACAGGCTCCACCGCCGCTTTGAAGGGGGCGATATCCACGTCGAGGAAGGTAACGCCCTGTCCCTTCATCATCTCTTCGTATTCGGAAAGCTTGGAGGCCGTCATCTCGGTCGCGTAGTCGCCGGCCTTCTCCGCCTCTTCAAGAAGGATCGTCTGCAGATCCTCGGGAAGCGAGTCGAAGAACTTCTTGCCGCAGACGAGTCCGGTCATCAACTGGAAATGCCCCGTCTTGGAGACGACCTTGGCCACTTCGAAGAGGCTCGCGCCCACGATCGCCGGGTACTGCGCCTCGAAGGCGTCGATCACCTTCTGCTGCATTCCGGGGTAGACCTCGGCCCAGGAGATGTCCACGGGGGTCGCGCCCATGGCCGCCACGCTCTCGCGCCATACGGGGGAGCCGGGGGTGCGGGTGCGCACGCCGCGCATCTCTTCCTGCGTCGTCAGCGGCTTGTTTCCCATGAAGTGCCGCGTTCCCTGGTACCAGTTGAAGGAGAGCGACTTGTAGCCGTGCGGCTCCAGCTTCTCGGCCCAGTTCTTGAAGAGGTCCGACTTCACCAGCTTCAGCGCGCCCTTGTAGTCGTCCACGATATAAGGAGCGCCGAGGATGCCGATCTCCTTCACGATGTCGGCGAGCCGCGCCGCGTCGGTGACCACCGCGACGTTCGCGCCCATCTTCGCCTGCTCCTGGCTGTCGTCGGTGCTGCCGAGCTGGGAGCTGGGGTAGACCTCGATGGCGAGGCGCCCGTTGCTGCGCTCCGCGACCGCTTTCTGCATCTCGAGAAGACCGAGAATGATCGGATCCTTGTCGTTGAGCACGGAGCTCACCTTGAGCACGAACGTCTTGTCCGCGAACGCCGCGCCTCCCGCCAACAGAACAGCCGCCAAAACAACGATCGAAACACCGAGACGCCGGAAACCCTTACCCTTCATTTCCTTCACGCTCCTTGAAAGTGGAATGATGGAACACCGTCCCCCGAGGGGGTCCTGCTGCCTCCGTCCTTCAGAAGGTACTCCGGAAACTTCTCCCTGAGGTGCTCCGACTCGCCCAGGATCTTGTTCAGATGCTTCGTGAGACAGCGCCGCGCATCCTCCCCCGCCCGCTTCTCGCAGGCCGAGAGGATCGCCCGGTGCTCCGCGAGGACGACGCCGAAGTCCAGGTAGTTCTGAAGGCTGAGGTATCGCAACCGTTTGTACTGCGCGCTGAAATGGTCGATGAAGCTCCACGTACGGGCCTTGCCGCACGCGAGGAAGATTTCGCGGTGGAACGCGTCGTCGTAGTCCACGAACGCGTCGATGTCCCGGTCCGGAACAGTGCGCTCCTGAAGGTCGAGGATGGAGCGCATGGAGGAAAGCGTGTTTTCGTCGGGGGAATCGATGAAGAGCGAGAGCACGGTGCTCTCGACGCAGAGACGGGTGAAGCGGACTTCTTCGATCTGCTCCATGTCCATGAGCGAAACGAAGGTGCCGCGCTGGGGGCGGATTTCGAGGAGTCCCTCCTCCTGCAGCTTGATGAACGCCTCGCGGACGGGGGTCTTGCTGATGTTCATCCGCCCCGCGATGTCCTTCTCGCTGAGCCGCCTTCCGGGAAGAAGGCGCCAGTTCAGTATGTCCCTGCGGAGCGCCAGGTAGACCTGCCGCGTGACGCCGTCCTTCAGTTCGCTCATGTCGAAATACGAGATCACGGCAAGGCCCTCTTTCCCTGAAGATCGCCCCGGCGGGGAGCCGAAGCGTGTCGCATAATTCACGCTAGAGAAAATGGAAAACTGATATGTTAGTATGTTAGCCATCGCTTTGGCCTTTGTCAAGGGGGCGAACGAAATTTTCTTCACTTTTCATTCAGAGGTGAATCGGGTTTCAGCGCACCCGGAATTTGCAGTTTTTCATTGACTTCGCATGTGGTTTCGGGACGAGGTTTGCGAAATTGGTTTTCCCTCGTTTGATACGGACGCGGGTGAAGCCTCTTTCTGCCTGCGGATTCAGCAAAATTGTGTGGCGCGACGATGCGGAGAGTGCTATCATGTGCTCTTTGACGCATTCAGAAGAATGGAAAGGTGACTATGAACAAGAGAATACAAATGAGAGCGGCATTTTTGCTTCTGCTCGTCTTCTTCGCAATCCCCTCGTTTGCGGAAGCCTCGGGCTATCTGAGAAACGGGAACGGGCATACGGTGGCGCTGACCTTCGACGACGGTCCCCGTCCGGGGTACGTCGAGCCGATACTGGCTATTCTGCGGGAGAAGGACGTCAGGGCGACGTTCTTCCTGGTCGGACGGTACGTTCTGGAGCATCCGGAGCTGGTGCGGGCGATCGACGCGGAGGGGCATACGGTGGCGAACCATACGTTCTACCACAACAACCTGACGTCGCTGCCGCCGGAAAACGTCTACCGCGAGTGGCGGCTCTGCAACGAGGCCGTGGAGCAGGTTACCGGCAAAAAACCGCGGTTCGCCCGGCCGCCCGGGGGGCGCTACAACACTTTCGTCGCGGAGCGGGCGAACGAAGAGGGGCTGCGCATCGTCCTGTGGACCAACAATCCGGGGGACTACGCCGCGTCGCTCGACGGCCCCTCTCTCGCCCGGAAGGTGCTCTCCAGGGCGAGAGAGGGCGACATTGTGCTGCTGCATGTCGGCGTCGCGCCCACGATCGACGCGCTGCCGGAAATTATCGACGGCTACCGTAAGAAAGGGTTCTCCTTCGTCACCGTCGACGAGATGCGGTAACTTCGCCTATTTCTGACCGGCGGGGAACTTCTGAATCGTCCACCCGGCGGCGGAGGGGAAGAAGGAGGCCAGCGCTTCGGAAGGCTCCTCCGCGACGCACACCGTGGCGTCCTCCATCCGGACGACGAGGCGGCAGAGCCGCTCCTGCTCGGCGGATACTGAAACGCCGAAGGGCCCTTTGACGAGCATCGGCGTCCCTCCTTCGGCGACGATCTCCTCGCGGATGCGCTCGCTCTCCCAGTGCACCAGCGCGGCGACGTTCAGATACTTGCCGGAGGCGAGCCGGGCGGACTCCCACTCGCGGCTCAGCATCGCGGCCGACGCGGTGCGGGCGAGAATCTCCAGCGTTTCCAGATCCATGGTGACAGTACCCGGAAGCGGCTCCGATACCGCGATAAAGGCGATAAGGCGGTCGCCGTCCCAGAGGGGGAAGATCGTCTTCATTCCTTCCATTGCGTCGAGCGACGCGAGGAAGGGGACCTCCATAAAGGCGAAAAGCCGCTTCCCCTCCTCCATTGAGAAGGAGGACGGGCGGTCGCCTTCGAGAATGCCGATGGGGAAGCCCGCCGGACGCCCGGTACGCTGCAGGATGCCGTCCTCCTTCGAGGCAAAGACGACGTAGCCGCCCGCGTGCGGCTGCCACGCCACAAGCACCGCGCGCGGGGCCTGGGTCATCTCGGAGAAGATGTCGAGTATCTGGAGCAGCAGCTCTTCCTTCGACGTTTGTTCAAGGAATTTGAGGGCCGCCTCGTGGAGGGCGTTCAGCAGGAAGGCTCTCCGTGAAAGCTCCTGCATGTTCCGCTCCTTCTCCTCCCGCATCGCGGACATGGAGAGCGCCTTCGATGCGACATTCCCCAGCAGCTCCATGAAGTTCAGGGCTTCCTCGCCGGGGAGCGTCTCCCAGCGGAGAAGGCAGAAGAGCCTGACGTCCCCGCCGATGATCGGGAGAATGGCGGACCACTCGCCCGCGAGGTCGTGGAAGACCGCTTCACCAATCGAGTCG
>Ga0334884_1006181_pt1 | contig 10931 bp, 14 predicted proteins | sample GraSluR1_MG_7_FD_207215 | JGI IMG/M metagenome (GOLD analysis project Ga0334884, IMG submission 207215) | Sludge microbial communities from methane-producing bioreactor in Wageningen University, Netherlands - Granular Sludge_12_05 R1 | ecosystem: Engineered > Bioreactor > Anaerobic >...
ATAGCTTTATCAAATTCATTTCTTAAAAAAGCTACACCATCAAAGGCTCCACTTTGAGAGATTCCAATGGAAGTTATTTTTCGTTCCATTTTACATAGTTATCATTGAAATTCCTCTATAAGTATTTTCTATAATTGGAAGAGACCTTTTTAAATCATCTAAATAGCCTATAATTCTAGCTCCATATCCAGCATTAGTAGCTGAAGATGTAGTAGAGATACTTTGACTCAGACCATCAATTCCAATCGATTGACTTGCTATACCAGCACCCAAAATTAAATCTCCTGCAATATGGAAAACATTTATAGCAGCTAATTTACCTACAAAGTTTAAAATATCATAAGGGACTTCTTCAAAACCTGTTATATAAGAAGCTTCCCAATAATTAGGAATTTCTTTAGACCTTCTTAATCCCAAGTAAGAAAACATACTTCCTCCGTAAACTACAGAGGAAGTATAAGCTGAACCTCCTTCTCCAGGAACAATATTGATTATTCTATAATACCCTAAAGGGTCAGAACTTTTTTTATAAGACAACCATTCAGTAGGAAAATCTACTTGAATTTGGTTTCCAATCTTTCCTTGTAATTTAATTGGATAAACTACTGGAAAAGAAGTTCTAACATAATTCCATTTAAGAGTATCATCCAAATAAAAGTTTCTATTTTCAACTAAAACTTGTTTTGAAAACTTTAAATTCAGATATTTTTCTAATTCCTCTTGAGCAGACCTAATATAGGTCACAATCACATTTAAATCTTCTAATAAATCTCTTCCATTGGCTCTAATAGTGATACCAAAGAAATAGAGCTCTATAAGTTCTTCTGGACTAATAATTAAGTCAAGGTAAACTTTAAAAGAAGATTCTAATGTAATTTTCATTAGTTTTTAGATAAGATATAATTAATAAGTTCTTGTTTGGTTTTCATCTTAGTATATTCCTCTGCAGGAAATTTTTCAGGCTGAGATTCTAGAAGTTTAAAAATTTCTTCCTTTGTAATTTTTTCTAACTCTTCCTTTAGTTCTTTATTAATTTCTTCATTGTCTTTTTTAGAATTATCACCTTCAGATTTATTATCTTTAGGTTCTTCTTCTATATTCTTTAGAAGACTAGACATATCAGAAATTTTTGCTTCTTGCTCTTTTGTAAGAGCTTCAAGTTTAGCAATTTCAGAATCTTTTTCAGAAATTAATTCTTTTAAGGACTCAATTTCTTTATTTTTTTCTTCAATTATTTTAGAAGCAATATCTTTATCTTTTAGAGCTTCTTCTTCCATCTTTTTTGTAATTTCTTCTCCCACCAACTCTAAATCTTCTCTAGTAGTTATCCAAGTTTCAATTTCTTCCAATTCAAAACTTTTCTTAGAAATACCTTCTTTATCAAAGGTTATCTCTCCAATAGAAAATATGCAAGTTTGCCCTTTTCTACTAGGACTTTTACTTTTAATTTTTACTTTTCTCATTTTATTATTTTTTTAAGAGGTAAAAAGAAATCCCCACAATTTGTTGTGAGGATTTCTAAAAGATTTTATTTTAAGCTCCACCAACGTTAACAAAATGTACCATTTTAGTAGGAACATAGAGAATTGGAGTACCATAAAGTAAGAGCATAAATCTGAAAGCAGGAGCAATAACAGCCAAATCCATTTTCATAAGAGGAGCTAATTGCTTAAATGCCCAAATTTCAGGGTCAGAATCAATCATAAAAGAAGTTTCAGTATCAGGAAGGAATTTATTTCTATCCCTTACAAAACCTGCATCAGCTCCATCATAACCAGTACCCAACTGAGCAGCTGATACTTTAAAGATTGGATAAAATACAGCATCAGCAGCTGTATTTGCAGTAGCTCCTTTTTTAGTTCTATAAACTATAAAGGCAGTAGCAGCATAAGGACCTGTACCAGCAGCAAATTTCAAATCTACTGATTCAGTAGCAGCAACAGAAACTTTAGTGTTAGGAGCAGCAGCAGTAGCAAGATTTGTTAATTCTGACTCACCATACCTATTAATAGCTGAAACAGCATAATAATAATCACCATCAAAATTGAGGAATTTTGTTAGGCTAGCATCTGCAACAGCAGCTTTAGGAGTAGTAGCATCAGCAATAGGAGCTGAAGGAGCTTTTAGACTAGTTTTAGTAGAAGCTAGAGATTTACTCATACTTCCTTTCATAAACTTGTCAAATTTTAAATCTACCAAACCATACTGAGAAAGGAATTGGTTAAATTTCTGACCTGCAACACCTTCCATTTGACTAGAAGAACCAGCTACAATCCTTTTAGTATTGTAAAGAGTCTCTGTAAATTTAGAAAGAACTCTTGGAGGAGCCATAAATAAATTAGGATCTCCATGATTATCAACAATTTTAAGAGCAGCTTCTTCAAAGATTTTTTCAGTCATAGGAGCTCCCCTAAGGTCTACTACTAGGTCTGAATTATACCAAGAATGAATATCTCCAAAGAATTTTTGCTGTTGTTTCTTAAAACTGTTAAATTCTTGAGGAATCATGTCAGCATCACCGTTAAGCATTGCTTTGTCAACATCCCTAAGAATTTTGAGAGTTCCATTTTCAATTTCCTTTTGTACGACATTGCCAATCATAGTATTTACGAGAGTCATAGGATGAGAAACACTCCTAGTTGTACCCATAAATTTCACTAACTCGGCTTGCCTTACATAAATAGGTGAATCATCTTCAGGAAGGTCTCCTTCATTTGTGAAAGAGTATCCATCAGTACCTACTTCTCTCTGTTGATTAAATTCCTCAACAGTGTTAAAGGCTGGCTTTTTCTCAATCGTTTTCCAAAGAACAACATCTGACTCTTTGAACATAAATGACTTCAAAGTGTTCTCTAGGGATTCAACTTTTAGAGTTGCTCCGGGTTGGTCAGTTAAACCAGTAGTTTCCCTACCTGTTATTTGACCCGCGTTTAATGCTTTTTGGAGTTCTGCAAGTTCAGAATATGACATTTCACCTGCACCTTCTCCAACAGAAGCATAATCAGCTAGGCTTACGCCTAAAATTCTGTTATCCATAGTAATTAAGTATTAAAAAAGTATTCTTCACCTATTGTTTTATCCGAATTTAAGATTTTTATTTGTTCAGGAGATAGATAGCTACTAGCATCATAAGCACGAGCTACTTCAATAATAGGACTTCTAGGATTTCCTGATTTTAACTCTTGGTCTAATCTTTTTCCTAGAAGAGATTTTATTATTGGTCTATCATGTATTAAATGTAATTCTTGTAAATTTTTAGAATTTTCAGATTTAGAATTAAAAGATTTCTCTAAATATGTAACTCCTTTAGTTATTGATTTTGCTGGTCTTGCTGGAGAGTCTTGAATTGTTTTAATATCTTCTGTCAATTTATTTACAGATTTCTTTAAATCAACTAAAAAAGGATTATCTTTTTCTTCTAATTCTTTCTTTAGGTTTTCTTGAAGTTTTGGAACTATTTCTTCAATAACTTGTTTAAAGGATTTTGCTAGTTCTGTTAATTGATTTTCTAATGAGGTTATTTTTTCTTTGTATTGAGATTCTCTCTTTTCAAATCCTTCTATAAATTCTTTATTTGTTGCTTGAAAAGCTTGAAAGGATTTTTTTAATTCTAAAACTTCTTCATTTTCTTTTTGAACTGCTTCTTTTATCGATTCCTTTTCAACAAAAAGAGAAGGGTCAATATTGAGCAGCTTGCAAGCTTCTTCAAATTTCATATAATTTCAATTTTATCGATAAAAATACCCTAAATCTAAAAACTTTCAAAAAATTTAATTACTTTCCTAAAAATTTTCTTCTAATTTCTTTTTTATTGCTTTTAATTGTATAGAAGATAAATTTTTATCTTTTAAACTTTTATGAATTACTTGTAAAGCTTCCAGTTTTTCTTTTTCTAAATCTTTTTCTTTTTCTAAATTTTGAACTGCTTTCCTTATTTCAATATTAAAGCTTTTATCAACTAAAATTCTTTCATTTTTTTCCGATATAAAGTCTAATATGTATTCTCTTTTTTTATCACCCAAATCTTCAAAAGAAACAACTTCATAGTCTCTTTCTCTTCTTTTGATAGCTTCAATACTAATACCTTTTTTAATTTCTAAATAAGTAGTAGCATTTTTTGGAACTGGAGCTATTGCTAAACCAGTAACTAATAGAGATGTTATATTGCTAGATTTTACATCATTTTCAAAAGCTAATCCTTCAACACTAAATCCTAATTTTCTTGTAGAATTATTAGAAACTAAACTTTTAGCTACTCTATAAACCTTTTTAGCTAAATTAGACCACCTATAAAGTTCCCCTTCAATAAAAAATAAATTATCTTTTACTTTTCCTTGAATTGGTTCTCCTATTAAAGCTTCAGGGTCTATGTCTGATAAATGATTGTAATTGATAAAACCAGAAGCTAAAAAATGGTCAATAATAAATTTATCAGGGTTAAGAGTGTGTTTATCCAAATCTCTATCACTAGATGAAGCTAATCCTTTAACCATTAACCTTTCAGGCAAATCAGAATCAGGGTCCTCTGACTTTATTCCTTTATTAATTGGAATTAGATTATTTTCTAATTCTAAAGGAATGAAAAAATCTACTTTATTTCTCTCTTCTGTTTTCATATTTTTATTTTTGTCTTGTATCAATGTTAAGCATTTATAAATTTTTCAATAAAAATAGATAATTTTGTTTTATCATTGTCTATTTTTAATTGAGAATAAATACCTCTTAAAGATTTAATTAGAAATTCTTGAATTTCTTTAATAGCTAACTTAGAAGCCTCTAATTCACTTTTCCCAGCTTCCATGAAAGTATTTTTCTTCTGAAGTATATAAATTATTTCATCTTCAGTCAAATCTTCTTTAAATTTATCTAAAATATCAGTCAATAACATTTAGGAAAAGTTTTATTATTAATAAATCTTCATCATCTTCTACTCTACTTGTCAAACCAGTTAAAGAATAAGGGATAACATCTGGTTTACAAATATAACCATCTAAAGCTATAGGTAAAGGATTTTTCATTCCTTCACATCCCAAATAACCACTTGTTGTTATTAATAATGAATTTAACATATTTTAACTTTGCCTAGATACAGTTGTAATACTTATTCCATCCCCTGTAAGTTTTAAATCTACTCTGTTTGTTTTTCTTCTTTCAGGAGTTATTATCAATGGGTCAGATTGTTCCAATCCATCATTATGATGAATATCTGTTACTTTTTCTTTTATAGTGTTAATACCTTCTAATATAGATTGAGAGGTTAATTCTTTAGCAATTAGTTCTATAACTTGAAGAGATAAATCAGTAGGGTCTGCTCCTTCTGCTTCTATGTGCAAACTAAGAACTCCTAAAGTATTTGTATGAGTAGTTGTTAGTAATACATTATACCAACCAAATCCTCTTTCAGTAACAGTAGTAGTAATAGTCTCAAAAGCTCCTCCATTTTTTGATAGGTTAATAATTAAAGATGCTCCTGTTTTTCCTAAAACCCTATCAATAGAATCAGTAAGAAAAACCATTAAATTAAAATTCGTATCTTTGTTTATTAATTTCATTAATTAACTATTTTTGCTCGTGAGTAATATTTTGGGGTTTTAAGTGTTATAGGTAAATTAATAGCACCAGTTGTTCTTAATAAATCAACATTTTTAATAACCACTGTTTCATAACCAGATTTACTAATTGTTAAAGTTATTCCGTCATAGTAAGTATAATAAGAAGGATTGTATGTTATAACAGCTCCATCAGTTTTTAAATATTTTGTTCTTTGCTCCAAATAATCTATATTAGCTTTACCATTAGAGTCAGTCGTATCTGAATAAGTGTTACCTTGATTATCCACACCGTTTATAGTTACGCCTTCAACGGGATTGCCATCTTCATCAACAACTATTAATGAGACTTCTCTATAAAAACTAAACTCTGAAAACCCTGCAACGGCATTAAACACAATTTTTTTATTGTCTTCTTCATCAGTATCAACATTTAATCCAGTATATATAAATTCTGCATTTGATTGATTGGTTCGAAATCTTATATGTTCGAAACGATTTTCACTTTTAAAAATGTAACAGTTTTTATACAAATGTCTATTTGGTTGATTTCCTGCAGCATAGTTTCTACCAACCTGATAAATAGTAAATAAATTACAATCTTCAAAAATAGTTTGGTCATAATTTGTTTGATTTATTTGTCTGTTTGCTGTTGGGAGAAAACTTTTATTTTTAACAATTCCAACACTAACATTACTATCATCTAGAAGATTTTTATAAGTTGTTGTCTCATCACCATATGAGGAATAAAATCTTTGTGTTCCACCAAAAACGTTATCTCCATAAACATAACCTATAATGGCGTTTTCTGATGCATTATTCCAAAAAGTACCTTTATCTGAATAATAAATTGTTGACGAACTAAATGAAGAAGGGGTATATAACACGTTACAATAATTAAGAGTTATTTTATTATAACCAGACCCTGACATTTCACCACTCATTATAGTTAAATCACAATAACTATCTGTTAAATAGGTCGTACTACCCTCTAATTTTATTGTTCCGTGTATAAAAAAGGATTTTGTATTTAAATAACCTCCGTTGCTCGTATAACTACAGTTTTTTGTGAACCCACTACTTTGAACCTCATCATAAATATCTTTTAAAGTATGACTGCCGCTTGTTCCATAAACAAGAACACTACCTTCGCTTATCAATTCTCTAAACAAACCTTTATCCATACCAGACAAATTAACGTTTCCATTATAAAACTTTTCTTTTGGTTGACTGGTTATTATTGTGGGGTTTGTGTTATTATATGCTCTAAACGGACTTGCAGTATAATAATTAGATTTTACAAACTCGTTGTTAGCATTATAAGGATAATAAGGACTTACCCAATATCTAACAAAAGTATATGGAATTCCATAACCAGCATTAGAATAATTATATAATCCTTCGCTGTAACAAGTAGATGCTGTTGCGTCAACATAAGTAGTGTCTATGATGAAACTATTATAATCAACCCACTCATCAACAGTTTGACTACCAGCATAACTACCCGTTTCAATAGTAAAAACATCACCTTCTAAAAAACAATGCCTAGTACAATTAACAAGTGTTCTACCGTCACCATTATCACTAAAACTTTGAATATCGCGATAAGTCTTATGGCTTATTTCTATAGATTTATGAGTATCCGTTGTTGTTATTTCATAAACATCACTCATCGGACCAGTTATACCCGCATACGTGTTTGGTGTAGTACTATAAAAACCAACAACATAATAAGTTGTATTAGCGGCTAAACTACCTCCTTCAACCAAACTAACTTCTAATGTTGGTTTTAAATAACCATAACAATGTAGACCGCTTATAATTCCCATTTGATTTATAATTCTTTTCTATATTGGTTAATTCTTATTTGTAATTCATAATAAGGATGAAATATTTTACCTAGTTCTATTAATTCAGCATCACTAGGCGTTTCTGTTTGTGATAATTGCAATTCTAATTCGTTAATAAGTTTAAGCAGCCTAGTTTTAGGGTCCTCAATTTTATATATTTCAAAACCTTCAGGTACTAAATAGTTACCATTTTCATCTTTTTGAAGATTAGCTAAATCTTCGGGATATATGTATGATATTTTTTCTGTCATCATTTTATGGCTTTAGCGAAAATTTTATACCTTGAATTATTTTTTACAACTTCCATTTCCCACTCTTTTGGTCGGTTATTTATTGCTTCACTTATTTGATTTAATTCTTTTGAATAATCTATAATTTGAATTCCTCTTTGAGCTAATTCATTGTTAGATTCAATCATTTTTATAATACTTTTATAGAGAAAATTAAATTCTTCCTCTTTAAAGTCTTTTTTAGAAATCTGAATAAATGACTCAATAATCTCTCTATTTTGAGCAAAGATGTTATTAAGGAGTTGTTCAAAATTTTTATTAAAATCTACAATTGGAGTTAAATCAAAATTTATTTCTTCTTTCTTTTGATTATCTAAGGATTGTTTTAAATCTTTAAGATTCTCAATAATCTCATTGTTGTGTTTTTCTTTAGTTTCAATTTCTCTCTTGAAACTCTCTTCTTGAATAGGTCTAATTTCTTCTAAAACTGTTTTAGTTATTTCTTCCTTAGAAGGAATTTTCTCTTCTTTTTCTTTATCAACAGGTATTATTTTTGGCCCAGATATAAGCATATTATCCTAGATAAGTCTTAATTTTGTTTAATAATTTATATTGTCTCTTTATTTCTTCAATAGCAAAATGAGTTTCTAAATCTAAATATTCTTCTTCTCCTTTTACTAAATTATAAGTTAAAACTTTTACAATTTTAGTACAATCTTCTTCTGCTGGTTTCCTTGATAAAGTTTTCTTGTGACTTTCTTCAGGCAATGTATCAGTGATATAATCTATTTTAGGTGCTTCTAAAATTTTATTATTAACTAATTCAAAATATATATTGTTTATAATTGAAAGTTCCTTTTCTGAAAGTTCTTCTTCTATTATATCAAAAATACTAAAAACTTCTTCTGAATTTTCTTTTATTAATCTAAATTCATTCATATCCTGAATTAAATTAATAATTTTACCTTTAAATATTTTTTTATTGATTAAATCAATAGAAACACCTTCACAATTTAATAATTCAGTTATATCTTTAGAAGATTCTATGTTAGTTAGTATAAACCCATTATCAAATTCAATTATTGGAAAATATTTTTCTTTTAAATTGAATGTCATTTTAGGGTTAAGGTTATCTTCAGGAATATTATAATAGTACCTATACCCTCCTGGAATTCCTTCTCTTTTTATATATTTATATCCATTAACTCCTTTAAAGATAATAAATTTTAACACTTCTCTAAAAGCTAAAACTTCAGAACTTGTAAGTTTTGATTTTTTCAAATTTAAAAGAAATTCAGAAGAAATAATATTTTTATCTTCTAAATTTATTCCTTCAATTTTAGAAATAGACTTTTTAATTTCTTCAATTAAATTATCTGTTTTATTGTCAAAATCTTTTTCTTTCTCTAATAGAGGAGTAACTTTTTGATTTATAATTTTATTGTAATTAGGGTCAGATTGTTTTTTAAAAATTGAAAAAGATTTTTCAATAAAAACTTTATTAATTTCCCTTTCTTTAAGAATTACTCCTAAAGAATAATAAGATTCTAAAACTTTAGATACTTTAAACTTTAAACCTCTATTGAAAAATCTTTCTAACATATTATCTTGCTATAAAAAATCCTGTAAGTAATCCTAAAGCAGTCCCTCCAATGGTTCCTCTTTTTAACCATTTATTTCTCCTTTGAAGTTTTTTATTTTCTTCTTGAAGTAAATTTTGAATTTCTTGATTGTTAGAAGTCATTTCTTCATATCTTTCAATAGACCTAGAAGCTAGACTAAATTTTTCTTCTTCTGCTTTTAATTTTTGTAAAGACAATAAATTTTTTTCTTTATATTCATCTATTTGAAAAATCAAATTCTCATTTTGTAATTTTAAATTATTATTTTCTAAATAGGATAGATGAATTCCTTTTACTTGAGGTTCATTGAATGGAAATCTTTTCTCTCCTCTAAAAGGATAAGCTACTGTTTGAAGAAAATTATAACTCTCTTCAACAGGAATTATTAATATTTGACCTTTTAAGTCTGTATTTTCTTTTTTTAATTTAGATAATTCTTTATCCAAATCTAAAATCATTTTTTCTTTTTGAGCTAAAATTCTATCTAAAGAATCTTTCACTAAATTTAAACTATAAATTTCTTTCTCATTACTTTTAACTTGTTTTAAAAGTAAATCATTTTCAACACTTAATCCAGTAACTTTTTCAAATAATTCTTGAGCTCTCTGTTTATTACATCCACTCATTATTGATGAAAAAGAAAACAGCAGAACTAATAACAATATTGAAATTGTTTTAATTCTTCCCATGTATTTACTCACTAAATCAAGTATTTCTGACCAAGTCAATTCTGTTATTTTTTTCATAATTTAAATTTTTGAACAAATACACTAGAAATTTGATTTTCAGAACCTATATCTGTAAAAGAAAATTTAGCCATTGCTTCTCTTAAAATAGTTGCTACTTCTTTTTCTTTTCCAATATATTTTGGTAAATCTCTATTATTAAGAAAACAAACTTCATAAAGAATATATGGAATTTTTGTATTATTTATTATTGCAAGTTTACCTCTTGGAGTTTCTTCAGGATACATATAATCTCTATCATCTGCTCTTCTTCTAATTCTTAAATCTAAAAGATTAGATATATTCCTTACCATAAAAGTAGCTCTCCTTTTGTTTTCTTCTGAGGTTAAAGGAGAGATTATTATCTCTGTTCCTGTTGCAGCTGGATTGTTATTGTTAAAATGAATATCTAATCCTCTACTTTTGGGAGTTGAATTTTTATTGATTAAAGATATAACTTGAGATAGAGTTTGTGTATCTTCATCAGATATTGTATTTATAGAAGTTCCTTCATAAGAAATAAAAGACTTCTTATCTTCTACTATTAATTTTTGAAGATAGGTATTTCTTGTATGTTCTACAATTCCATCATAACCTAAAGCACCTGGAGATTTAGTAGAATGTCCTGCAGTTATAAAGATATTTGGTCTCATATTTTCTTTATTATCTTATAAATATATAATAAATTTAATCCCTATCAAAATTAAAAAAGAGATTTATAAATTTTTTGTAGATTGTCTCTTAAATTTTCTTTAACTAAGTTAGGAGGTAATTCAAAAAATGAAAACCATTTATAATTATTATGTTCTTCAGAATCTAATATAATATTATGATTAAAATTTTGAGGAGAACAAAAATAGTAATAAATTTCTGTTCCTTCTTCTAAATATGTAAAAATTAATTTTGGAGATTGACATTTAAAACCAGTCTCTTCAAATAACTCTCTTACAACTGC
>Ga0334884_1006192_pt1 | contig 10923 bp, 5 predicted proteins | sample GraSluR1_MG_7_FD_207215 | JGI IMG/M metagenome (GOLD analysis project Ga0334884, IMG submission 207215) | Sludge microbial communities from methane-producing bioreactor in Wageningen University, Netherlands - Granular Sludge_12_05 R1 | ecosystem: Engineered > Bioreactor > Anaerobic > Unclassified...
CACCTGATACTTCATCATTGGGCAGCAACTCAGCACCTTCTGGCAATGTATATTCTGTTGTCTCCGGGTGCTCGGTTACTTCATTACTCATGCGAATTTGCATACCGGCATGGTGTAAATCACCTCGCAATTGAATGTCACCTGCCACCGCTTCGAGCTTTGAGCCAAAACGTATAATTCGCTTGCTGTCTGGTGCTACATGTGCGACAATTTCACGAGTCTCACGAATCAACGTTTCGCCTTCTAGCGTATTCCAAACAATTTCTTGTTTTTGCGTGGAATGCCCTTCCCCCATATCCAGCTGTTGCCACTCTACATGTTGCTGGTAACTGTTGGTCATGTGCCAGGTATCATAACTGCGCTCATTATCTACCCAGGTTTTGCTCCAGCCAATAAAAAGTCCACGATGATGGGTAAAACGCCCGCCAACACCTTTGGTAATGGGTGTTTCTCCGGCAAAATCAAGCACATAGGTATAGACTTTGAAGGTTTCTTCAGCATTTTCTGGATCAAATGGCGTATATACCGTGCGTAAAACCGTTGTGTCTCCCACACGCAGGTCTTGCGTCAGCACTTCTGCATTGATCGAACAGTTGCTGAACACTACTAATCCAACAAATACATTCGTAAATAATGTTAACTTAAGATTCATTTGATTTCTCCAAAGTAAGTAAAAAATATTTAACACGAAACAATACCACATTCGCAGGGGCTATGAGCAAGCACCAGGTTGGTAATATATGCCTCTATTATGCAAGTTGTTCCAAATACAACATTTTATTGTGGACTTTGAATCTGGTCGCACATTAATCAATATTCTTCTGGCCATATCAAGTTTCATTTTTAGTTGATGAGGTCGCAAAGTCAACTACTTCATATCATGAGGAATCATCATAATGGGTAATGAATCTAAAATATCCTACCAAAATGTCGCTAAATTTTATTTTCCTACCAAAATGTAGCAATTTAAAGGTAGTTCTCTCTCTCTGTTTAATAATCCTTACATAATTTAATGCCATTATTTCAGGAATTAACAGGTTAATATGGCATGCTGTTTGGAAATGAGTAAACAAAATCACATTTCTCAAAATTATATTGGCATGAGAATTGATACAAAATCAATGCACATTATCACTTGGATGCTTGGATAACGGAAACGCACTCGAACAAACAGACCTGCATTGTGTAATATTTTAGAAGTAGTAATGGGCAACTCTTGTTACTTTGGGTAATGAGTTAAAGAAATTCAACAGTGTGCTAAATATAACTGTACACTCTAGGTTTCAAAATTAATGATCTCATGTATAAGTCAGTCATGAGTGTCCGGTATCGGCTTGCTCTGACGTATATCTCATAATTTTTATGCGACGCATGGCAGGTGCTTAATATATAGTATTGTTATTTAACCTGATTAACCTGCGTTGGAGAGGCTTGTAGGTATGAAAAAAGTAGAAGCAATTATCAAACCTTTTAAATTGGAAGAAGTTAAAGAAGCGTTGGCCTCTGTAGGAATTCAAGGTCTGACGGTATCCGAAGTAAAAGGTTTTGGACGCCAAAAAGGGCATAAAGAAGTATATCGCGGCGCGGAATACGTGGTTGAGTTTTTACCCAAGGTAAAGCTTGAAATTGTTGTTTCAGAAGACAAACTCAAAGATGTTGTAGATGCTATTGTAAAGACGGCATCCACAGGGCGAATTGGTGATGGCAAAATATTTGTATCCCCAGTTGATGATGCCATACGCATTCGCACAGGTGAATCTGGAGATATCGTATTGGGTTGAAATTGTTTTATAACGTCCGATACGTGTTGAATATAACAGTAGATTCTGGTGTACTTTCTGTGATACCAACAATTAAACAACCAGCGGGCATGAAACCAATAGATCGGAACACCACCGACTATGGTGAAGGGAGAAATCGATGCACAAAGACTACAGTCCAAAAGATGTAATTGATCTTATCCAAAGTAAACAAATCGATTTTATAGATTTCAGATTCATGGACTTTCCAGGACTTCAGCAACATTTCGGCATTCCAGCCAACAAAATGACCGAAGATATCTTTGAAGATGGTCTGGGGTTTGACGGCTCCAGCATTCGGGGGTGGCAGGGTATTCATGAAAGTGATATGCTGGTCATGCCTGATCCACGCACAGCAACCATTGACCCCTTTTCTTCAGACCCAACCTTGATTCTATACTGCAATATCCTCGATCCCATTACCAAGGAACGGTACAGCAGAGACCCGCGTAACGTAGCAGAGAAGGCTGAAAATTATCTGATAAGTACTGGTATCGGCGACACCTGCTATATGGGACCAGAGGCAGAGTTCTTTATCTTTGACAACATCCAATATGATCAGAATGCACATAGTGGTTATTACTTTATCGATAGTGCAGAAGGAATCTGGAATAGCGGCAACGGAGATTCTCCCAACCTGGGTTACAAGTTACGTCACAAAGAAGGCTACTTCCCGATTCCACCCGCTGACTCCATGCACAATTTACGAGCCGAGATGGTGAAAACCATGATTGCGTGTGGTCTGGATGTGGAAGCACTCCACCATGAAGTGGCAACTGCCGGGCAACAGGAAATTGACCTCAAGTACAACAGCATGGTCTGTATTGCCGACCAATTGACTTTATTCAAATACATCATCAAGAACACGGCATTGCGCCATGGCAAGACCGTCACCTTTATGCCGAAACCGGTATTCTCTGACAACGGCTCAGGCATGCACACCCACATTTCCCTCTGGAAAGAAGGTAAACCGCTCTTTGCCGGAGACAAATATGCTGGCCTGAGTCAGGAAGCACTGTGGTTTATAGGTGGATTACTAACCCATGCTCCAGCACTGGTTGCTTTAACTAACCCGACCACGAATAGTTACAAGCGCTTGGTTCCAGGGTATGAAGCGCCGGTAAACATCGCCTATTCAGCCAGAAACCGGAGTGCCTGCTGTCGCATCCCCATGTATTCACCCAGCCCCAAAGCCAAGCGTGTGGAATTCCGGGTGCCGGACCCCTCCTGTAATCCATATCTGGCATTCTCTGCCTTGTTGATGGCGGGTCTGGACGGTATCCAGAATAAGATTGATCCAGGTCAGCCCATGGACAAAGATCTGTACGATCTGCCACCGGAAGAAAAAGCACTCATTCCGCAAGTACCCGGCAGTCTCAAGGAATCATTGGATGCCCTGGAAGCAGACCATGAATTTCTGACCCGGGGTGATGTGTTTACGCAGGATGTGCTGGATACTTGGATTGACTATAAGCGGACCAAAGAGGTCGAAGCGCTGAACATACGGCCACATCCCTACGAATTCTATCTGTATTACGACATCTAATCGGATTGCCCTTCCGATTGTTGCCTGCCCAATGCTCGGGCCGTCTGGTGCTCCCCCTCTCCAGACGGCTCGGCATGTTGTTGACCAAGCACCAAATTTTCTGCTGTTTTTTCATCCACAAATCATACTTGAACTGTTTACAATATCAAACTGTAAGAAACAATACTGTAACAGTACAAAAATCCAGCAATAAGTATTCATGTACAAAGCTTCAGAAATGAATTGGGATGTCGTGTGATTCCTGCTTTTATGGATTTTGACACCAACGATTATTCCATGCTACTATTTTCTGATCCGGTTTGCAATCGGGGGTATTAAACGTCTTCGGAAGCAGGAGTTACGAATATGTTCATTGGTAGTAAGTCCACCAACACCATTTTAGATGTTTTTGAAACAGGCACCCAAGCAGTAGTTCGTGATATGGGAATGCCCTCAAGTGTCATTTTTCGAGCAAATGATTCAACAATTCGAGCAAAGTCACCGGATTTGTCCAAGCGCATCGAAAGTTTGTCGATATCCTTTGATATAAAAGAAGACGCAGATCCAAAAGCAATGGTTGAACGATTGAATGAGGCAAAACTGCATTGCCGAATTAAGGTTGAAAACGGAAAATGCACTATCACATTGCCTCCATTTGAGTGGCGTCATCTGCCGCAATTGCTTCCAGTTGATGAAGTCATCGAGAAAAACATTAAAGAAACCTTACGTTCTCGTACTTGGAATCTCGAAGTTGATGAATTCAGCAAATCTAACCTGAACATCAACGTACTGGTGGAGATGATGGAAGGGCGAGGCGCTTCAGATTTGCACCTACGTGCCGGTAACCGGCCGTTTATTCGGGTGGACAACGATCTTATACCGCTGGATTTACCGGTTGTCTCGACGGATGACATGCGTGACTTCATTCTGCAATTGGGTGGCCAGGTAGAACTCGATTTGCTCGAAACCGAGCGTGAGTCCAGTTTCCAATATCATGCGGTTGGAATCGGTTATCTGCGTTGTAGTGGTTACATCAAAACAGGTGCTATGGCATTGGCCATTCGACTGATTCCTGAAGAGCCGTTGCCCTTTGATAAAATCAATATCCCTGATGTAGTACGCAAGGTATGTAACAAGCACCGAGGTTTGTTTCTGGTATGCGGGATTACGGGTAGTGGCAAATCAACGACACTGGCCGCCATGATTGATTATATTAATGCAACGCGTGCAGTACATATAATCACAGCAGAAGACCCCATCGAGTTTGTATACAAAGACAAAAAATGTATTATTTCGCAAAGGCAAGTAGGGCGTGATACCTTTTCCTTTGCAAATGCCCTGCGTGGCGCGTTGCGTGAAGACCCGGATGTGATTCTGGTGGGCGAAATGCGTGATGTGGACACGATTCGTGCAGGATTGAGCGCAGCAGAAACAGGGCACTTGGTGTTCAGTACCCTGCATACATCTACCGCAGTCGATACTGTAAACCGTGTTATCACTTATTTCCCACAAAACGAACGGGACCTTATCCGTCAGGAGCTGGCTTACACCTTACAAGGTGTGGTGTGCCAGCGGCTCTTAAAGCGCATTGGCGGTGGCCGCATTCCCTGCGTAGAAATACTACTCGGCGGCAAGCCCATTGTACGTGACGCCATCATCGACGGTGACTTGGATAAACTGCACGGTATCATCGAAAATGACAGTGACATGCGCAGCTTCGACCAATATGCTGTGGAGTTATATCAACAAGGTCTGGTGGACAAAGATCAAGCCATCTCTGCCTGTAGTAATGAAGAAGGGTTTGAACGGGTTATTTCCGGCATTAAATCTTCTGAAGGCCGCAGGTTACTGAAATAATTTTAAACGCCATTTGCAAATCCTGATTTCTCAGAAGTAAGTCAAGGCAGACTTGCTTACTTCGTGGCTTAGTCCAGGTATCCCAGGGAACGTAGTTGTTCGCGCTGTGCATCTGTCATTTCAACATTGCGAATTGGTTCGGCAGCGCCTTGCAATGTCACCCATTGGAATTCTTCAAGCACTGTTTCCAATACGTTGCGCGTCTCCAGATGCGCCTCATCATATACCAGATTGTATTGTTCGCCAGGGTCCGCGATTAAATTGAAAAGCGATGCTGTGGGCAGACCTCTGGGGTTTCTTTCATTGGCATGAATCAGTTTATTTTCAATATCGGCCACAGCCTGTACCAAGTTGCCTTCAAAATCCAGTTCGGCATAGGTGTAAGAAATTGCAGCATTTGCCGCAACCGCACTGATATCATACAAGGTTTGTCCGGGCATGGCCTCAGTAGGATTCAGGCCCGCAAAGTGTAATATGGTAGGTGCCAAATCAACATGCCGGGCCAGATGGGGATTTCGCTCTCCCGCATTGATATTCTCTGGAAACTTGATTATCAAAGGCACAGAAATCTGTTCTTGGTATAAGGTCAATCCATGCCACCAGCCTTCATGGTCGAAAAACTCTTCGCCATGGTCTGCTGTAAAGATAATCATCATGTCATCATATAAATTACGGGCTTTTAAGTCTGCAACAAGACGATCCAGATGCTTGTCAAAATATTCTATTTCTGAGCTGTAAGCCCGTTGCATGGCTTCCAGATATGTTTCCGGGTCCGGATTCGGCATACGTACCCGGGCATAAGCACCATCAGAGGCTTCCGGGTCCATAAAGGGATCATGTGGGTCCATATAATGTACGAAAAGATAAAACGGTTTATCTTCCGGTACACTTGTTCCGTTTAGCCAGTCTAACGCAATATCTGTCACGGTTACTGCTGGTTGATAAAAGTCAGTAATTTTTATTTGACGTAATGCTGGTACAAATCGACCGAATTGTTGGGCTGCTGTCTGACGGGTACGTCGCAGTATTTCATACATCATAAGACGTGAAGCTGAATACGTTGCACCGAAATGAAGACGCGGTTTCAAATCCGTATATTCCACAAACCCTTGATGGAAATTATAGGGCATGGTCAGGTGAGGGTTATTGGCGAATCCTGTGGTATGGTATCCCCCCTCCAACAACAACTCGGCAAGTGTATCAATTTCATCCGGCAGCACAGAAGTCTTTGTAGTAGCCGTATGGGTTTCGGGGTACAAGCCTGTGAAGATGGTGCCAAAAGAAGGTTTTGTCCAGGAAGACTGGGCGAAGCTTTGCTCAAACAATACACTGTCTGCAATCAGTGCGTCCAGATTCGGTGTGTGTGCATCCGCATCCGGATTGTAAGCCTGTAAAAAATCAGCACGCAAGGTATCCACAACCACTAACAAAATATTGGGTCCCTCTGATTGGGTATGTGCTGTAATATGTACCTGCTTTGATTCTGGCTTTTTAATAGTTCCAATCGCTCCTGCCAGAAGCAAGGGGAAAATAAATATCACCAGAATACCTGTTACTTTGTACAGCGCACGTTCACTACACCACCTTTGATACAAAGCAACTTTATAATACATTACAATCGCCATCAGCAATGTGGAGCCAAACACTATGGCTACAACCCAAAGTCGTTGCTCCATTGATGGTGCGTGTTCTCCCAACACATCCCGTTGATATCGGAAAAGCCCGAATACAACACCACCCAGAAAATAAGAACCAGCGAATCCCAAGGTCATATTCAAGGCGCAGGACATGAAGCGATTAAATAAAAGGTATAAAAACAACAATCCGCAGCCGATCCCGAAACCAATACCAGCAAAGACAAGGGCATATACCAATGTACCCCAGAAAAAAATGCCAAATTCATCAAATCCAGAAACGAACCGTAATACCCAGAAAGATTCAATCAAACCTACGACGCAACCGGCCAAATAGCCCCCTGCTGTCGCAGCGAATAGAGTAGAAAGAATAGAATTTCGATAATGACGAATCTCATTGGCAGGTAACATGTTTTCACTTTCCGTATTGGCCATCGCTGTTTTCTCGTATAAGACTGCGGCTTCCGCATTGAGCTGGGCACGGGTAGGACGGCCACCTAAAATCAACAGAGGAACACTGATCAGAAACGGGATGACTTCCTGCGTCCATAGTCCCAGATGGAATACCGCTACCGACATATCAAATCCGGTAATGTGTCCCAGCAGACCACCACCGATCAGTTCTCGCACCCCTAAACCTGAGATGGTTGGTGTGATGACTGATGCATATATTATAAGGGGACTGATAAAGAAGATGTCCAGGATGTCCGCATTGGGTGCGCGTAACGCCATCATCGTACCGAAAAAACTTAACACCGTTCCGACATGCCCCAGGAAGCCCAAAAACAGGGCAAACATTAATATCTGACGCGATCCACTGTATGCTGTGACAGCATGACCCAGGCGATTGGCAATTTGCGCTATGCGGTTGGGTAAGGGGATGATTGCTACCAGTATACGAATGATACGTGGATTTAACAACAGTAACAGTGCAGTCAATATTACTGCGAGCAACACAAAAAGAATGGCAAATAGCAATACCAGATTGATGTTAAATAGCTTCAAGCCGAAGGGGAACGTCAAGAACACCAACAAGGTAAGCGCCGCTACACCCAGTATTTTTTCAATCCCCACCACTGTGGCGCATTTTACCCATTCACCCGTGTGTCGGGCAGACTCTACAAGGCGATACCCATCAAGTCCAAGCGTGCCAGGCAAAAACAAGCCAACAGCCCTGCCAGTAAACCACAGGTACGTCATGTACCAAAATGGGAGCGAAACCCCTTGCCCGGCGAGGAGAAGTTTCCAACGCATGATATTGGAAAAGACACCAGCAATTTTAATCAGTGTGGCAAAAACAAGCCAAAACCCTGTCATCATCGGGCGTTCCGTCACAGCATTCCGAACAACATCAGCAACATCACTGGGGCGAATGTCACCGAATATGGATTGTTGCAACCCGAGTAGACCGGGATAAAAAATATACAGGAAAGCCCCTAAAACCAAAGCAATTTTTAAACAATACGACGCAACCAGCTTCATGTGTAATAATCCCTATGGATGATGTATTCCAAGTTTTAAGGATTCTTCCCAATGCCCTCACCCATACTATCCTGTACTGCTTTACGTTTCCGTTTCCGTTCTTGCAGATATGCCAGGCATTCCCATCCAATCAGCAGCGCAGGTAATCCATACAAAAGACCTTGACCCCACCAGGTTTGGGTGAATCCAGAAAAATCACGTCGGTGACTCAATGGCCACCAAATAGCAAATACAGGCCCCAACATTTTATCTTTTGGAACCCAACCGTAATGGCGTCCGTCAACACTGTTCAGGCTGTTATCGCCCAACATTAAATAATGTCCTTCGGGTATATCCAGGTAAGCGCTGTCATCAAGCACCCCATATTTATAAGGGTATTGTTGGCGAAGCCGCATAAAAAACATACGATTTTCCATGTTTGATGCAGCATGTGATTCGCGTAAAATATCTTCATCATTGTAGTAATAAACCACATCGCGAATATCTTCCGGAAGCTCCAGCATAGTACCATTGACTACCGGGCGTCCATTTATCAGTTGTATTCGCTCACCTGGCAGTCCAACTACCCGTTTCACCAAGGTTTTGTGTTCACTTGAGCCTTCTACCGTATTAAAAACGACGATATCCCAACGTTCAGGTGCTTTCCAATTGAAGAGCCGGATATTGGTAAAAGGGATGCGTGGACCCAAAATCCATTTATTCACCAACACCCGATCACCACGCATGAAGCGAGGGTCACCTTGAAGTGTTGGTTCCATAGAGCCGGAGGGAATTGTATATTGATCAACGACGCAACCTTTGATGAACAGAATGATCAGGATGATTTTCATCCAGTCCCACACCTGCGATTGGAAGTAACTCCGCGACTTTGCAGCACCTCGTGGCTTGTTGCTGCTCACCGCATTACCGGATTCATTGATACTGCTGGCTTCATCTTGCTTAGCAAATTGTATGTTTTTATTTCTAAACACTACCGGTCCGATTCTTCACTTACGCGCAAAAGCGCCATGAATGCCTCCTGTGGCACTTCCACAGTACCAACCTGCCGCATGCGCTTCTTGCCTTCTTTCTGCTTTTCGAGCAGCTTGCGTTTACGGGTGATATCACCACCATAACATTTGGCAGTAACATTTTTACGTAATGCCTTGATGGACTCCCGTACGATGATTTTCTGGCCGATTGCAGCTTGAATCGCTACTTCGTATTGCTGGCGTGGTATCAGAGTGCGGAGTTTGGCTGCAAGTGAACGACCGATTTGTATCGCGTGATCTCGATGAACTATGGTGGACAAGGCATCGACAGCCTCACCATTTAACAGAATGTCCAGACGTACAAGATCGCCAGGACGGTAACCGATGAGCCGGTACTCAAGGGAACCATACCCGCGTGTAACTGTTTTCAGCTTGTCATAAAAGTCAATCACGATTTCTGCCAATGGCATCTGGTAGATTGCCATACAGCGTTTGGCATCAATATAATCCACCCGCACATGAATGCCCCGCTTGCGCTTGCACAATTCAATGACGGCACTGAAATATTCAACCGGACATAAGATATCTGCTTCGATGTAGGGCTCTTCACACACCTCAATTTCCGTACTTGACGGCATTTGAGATGCTTTCTCAATGGTAATGGTCTGCCCATCGGTTTTGGTAATACGATAGGCCACATTGGGCATGGTGGTTACCAGCGTCAGATTGAATTCGCGTTCAAGCCGCTCCTGTATGATTTCCATATGGAGAAGACCCAGGAATCCAAGCCGAAAGCCGAGTCCCAAAGCATCAGAACTGTCCGCATGAAACTCGAAAGACGAATCGTTTACCTGCAATTTTTCCAAGGCATCCCGCAAATCGTTGTAATCATTGGCCAGCGCAGGAAACAACCCGCAGAACACTACAGGGAAAATCTCCTTATACCCTGGAAGCGCCTTCTCTGCTGGATTTATCGCATCGGTTACCGTATCGCCAACACGTACATCTTGTAACGTTTTGATATTGCATATCAGGTACCCCACTTCACCGGTTGAAAGTACATCCATGGGCTTTTGATAAGGTGAAAATGCACCGACTTCAATGACTTCATGTTTTCCACCTGACTTCATCATCAGCACTTTTTGCCCTTTTTTAAGCATGCCGTCTACTACGCGGAGATAAACGACAACTCCACGGTATGTATCATAAACGGCATCAAAAATCAGTGCCCGTAATGGGGCATCGGGATTACCTGACGGTGGCGGAACGCGATGTACAACAGCTTCAAGAACATCAATGGTTCCCAGGCCAGTTTTTGCGCTGGCCAGAACGGCATCTGATGCATCCAGACCGATCACCTCTTCAATCTGCTTTTTGGCTTCATCAATATCTGCGCTAGGGAGATCGACTTTGTTGATGACAGGAATAATATCCAAATTTTGGTCAACTGCCTTGTAGGCATTGGCAAGTGTTTGTGCTTCAACACCTTGTGCCGCATCTACCAACAGTAATGCACCTTCACATGCAGCCAGGCTTCGGGACACTTCGTACGAAAAATCGACGTGCCCCGGGGTGTCAATCAGATGCAGCTCGTAAATTTGTCCATCTTTTGCCTTGTATTCCATTCGTACAGCTACAGACTTGATGGTGATGCC
>Ga0334884_1006195_pt1 | contig 10920 bp, 10 predicted proteins | sample GraSluR1_MG_7_FD_207215 | JGI IMG/M metagenome (GOLD analysis project Ga0334884, IMG submission 207215) | Sludge microbial communities from methane-producing bioreactor in Wageningen University, Netherlands - Granular Sludge_12_05 R1 | ecosystem: Engineered > Bioreactor > Anaerobic >...
CGGCCTGGACGCCGGAGACGGCCAAGGCCAACTGCAGTGAGAGCATTTGCAACGATGGTTTTGCTGCCACTTCGCCAGTTGGGTCGTTCCCATTGGGTGTCTCACCCGATGGCCTGCACGACATGGCGGGGAACGTTTGGGAGTGGACCAGTGATGGGTGGCAACGGGTCTACACCTCGGATTCAGTGACGAACCCCACGGGGCCCAGCAGCGGCGAGGGGCGCGTGTTCCGGGGCGGGTCTTGGACCAGGTACGGCTACGGCGGCACCTATCTGCGCGCTGCCTACCGCGACTTCAACATCCCGGGCTTCCGCCACGAGGGCGTTGGGTTTCGTTGCGCCCAATCGATGTAGGGGCGCGGGCGGAAGGGTGATGATGCTCATTCCGACGAGGTTGTGCACCTTGGTGTCCTTTGGTATCTATTGGGTTGTCACTACTTGCTTGAGTTTCCTGGCATGAACGAAGAGACCTTGACCATCCGTGAACTCACAGCCCTGCTGAAGATCGGGGAGACCTCGTGCGCGATGGTGCGGCGCGGCGAGTTGCCCGGGTTCAAGGTCCGCGACCAAGTGGCGGTCCCGGCGGGCGGACGATGGCGCGTGGAATGGCGGGAAGATTCATCGCCAGGACGATGCTCCAGAGAGGAAGCCATGAGCTTGCGCCCAGCCGCCAACAAGCCGCAGCTACAGCGAGACACCAGCCCGTCTGAAATGGCTGGTGTCCAGGAGGTACCATTGAGGCGGGTTCACGTTGAGTTCGACGGGTTTGGCCCGGCAGCCGAGCAGTGCCGTGATGATGTGCCTCAATCCGCAGGGGGGGACTGATGGCACAGGCAGCGAACTTCCATAGCCTTCCGACACCCAAAAGGCGGGCTTTTCGTGGCGGGCCAGAGCTTCGTGAGACCCACGTTCGCCTGGAGGTGGTCACGCCGATACTTGGAGGCAGCCACAAGACTCGCGCCATCGACGACGTCGATGTGATTCGGGTGCCCTCGGTGCGCGGGCACCTGCGCTTCTGGTGGCGGGCCCTGTACGCCTCGCGGTACACGAACGCCGATGCGCTCCACCAGAGCGAGAGCGCCCTCTGGGGTCGCGCGGCGACCGACGATGGCGGACGGTCGGCGGTAGAGATACGCGTCAGCGTCGAGCGTGCCGGGGGCACGGACAACAGCGACATCCGGCTGTATCCCGGGCAAGGCCAGCAGGCGACGCCCGGCGCCTATGCGCTGTGGCCCGCGCGAGCGGAGACGAGGACGAACACGCCGACGGCACCTCGTCGCCAACCAGGCACGCAGTTCCAACTCACGCTGAAGGTCGCAGGAACCGAGAAGGACGAGGCCGAGGTCAGGAACGCCCTGCGCGCGTGGATTCTCTTCGGCGGCTACGGGGGGCGTACGCGACGCGGGCTCGGGAGCTTGAAGGTCATCTGCGATGTGAATGGGTGGCTGCCGACTGCCGCTACTCGCGAAGCGCTCACGAGCCTGTTCGGCCTCGACATCTTCGAGGCCCCTGCAAGGACGCCGTGCGATGTGCCGTGGTTCGGCGGGGCGGCCATCCACGTCGGAACGAAGGGACCCGACGCGCAGAGGGCGTGGACGACGGCGCTCGATTGGCTGAAGGAGTTCCGCCAGGGCACGACGGACCACCAGCAACTTGGGCGCGCCCGCGAACCCGGGACGGGCAAACTGCAGCCAAACCGGCCTTCGATATCGAACTGGCCGGAAGCAGACAAGATCCGACGCATCAAGAACAAGACGAACGCCCACGCACCGCGGCACAGCGCGGTTGCCGCATGGCCTCGTGCGGGCTTTGGCCTGCCGATAATCGGTCAGTTCCAAAAGACCGACCGCAGCAAAAACCGCAACGCCTACGACGAGCCCGGCCCCTTCGAAGTGCGCTGGCGCGCGGGCAACGTGGAACACGATCGTCTCGCGAGCCCGCTCATCGTGAAGGCGCTGCCGCTCGCCGATGGCACCTTCGCGCCATGCGCGCTCTGGTTGAACAGAAGCCTCCCGGCTGGTGCGCAGGTTGGCCTCGCACGACCCAAACAAGGCCGACCCAACGAGAAGGAGGTCGATCCGGCAACCGTGGCGCCCTTCGATCGTCTCATCGCCACCGGCGATGCCGCACGTTTCGCGGCGCTAGCGAACAAGACGAGCCTTCGCCAGGCGTTTCTTGATTGGCTCCACACCAAGTACCAGACGACCGTGGTGGCCCCATGACCGCGCATCTGCTCCTTATCACACTCGGTCCGGTGCAGGACTTCATCGCGCAGGCGCGACGGACGCGCGATCTCTGGTACGGCAGCCACCTGCTCTCCGAGCTGGGTCGTGCCGCTGCGCGCGCGCTTGTCGATAGCGGCGCGAAGCTCGTCTTCCCATCGCTCGCTGCCGGCGACATCCAGCTTGCCCAGTGTCTCGCCCCGCTGCGTGACGACAACACGCCGCCGCAGAACATCGCGAACAAGCTGCTCGCCGAGGTGCCCGAGGGCGTTGACCCGCAGCGGCTCGCCGAAGCTGCGCGTAAAGCCGCCGCCGATTTCTGGCGTGACCAAGTCGCGGCCCCGGTGAAGACGAAGTGCTCGGGCCTCCTCGCGCAGAACATCGACGCGGTGTGGAACGAGCAGATCGAAAGCTTCCTCGAGTTCGCCGCAAGCTGGCTGCCTCTCGGAGACTACGCAGCGACGCGCCGTCAGCTCGAGCAGGCCATCGCGGGCCGCAAACTCCTGCGCGACTTCGACCCTTGGGCGCAGGGGCGCGGCAACGTGCCTAAGTCGAGCCTCGATGGCGCGCGCGAGTCGGTACTCTTGCCTCCACGGCAACGCGCTGACGATTTGGTTCGTCGCTATCGCATCGCGGATGGAGAGCAACTCGACGCCGTGGGGCTGGTGAAGCGCGCCGGTGGGGAGCCCGACCAGTTCGTGCCCGTGATCAACGTCGCGTTGGCCTCGTGGCTCGCGCGCGCAGGCCAGGTGGCCTCGACCGAGCTCAACGCCCTGAAGACGGCCAGCCGCGACGCAGGCATCTCGCGCGTCGCACGCACGGACCTCCCGTGCGTGTCGCCCTTCGCCTTCGATGGCAGCGTCTTGCTCCCAAGCCGCTGGCGCTCCGTCTTCGAAGAGCAGGGACTTCAGGAGGACCCGGATGCGTGGGGCCGTCAGCACGTCAGGCCGCTCTTCCGAAGGCTCGACGAGCCGTATCCCTACGTCGCCTGCCTCGTCGCCGATGGCGATCGCATGGGGCGCGCGATCGACAGCATCGGCTCCGCAGGCGCGCACCGCGCGTTTTCGATGGCGCTCTCGGGTTTCGCCGAAGAGGCCCGCAGGATCGTCGAGCAACAGCATCGCGGCGCGCTCGTCTACGCAGGCGGCGACGATGTGCTCGCGTTCGTGTCGCTGCCCGAGGCGCTCGCCTGCGCCGATGAGTTGCGCACGGCCTTCGAGACCGCGATGGCCACGGCCTGCGCCTCGCTCCCCGCTGCCAAGCGGCCGACCCTTTCGGTGGGCTTCGGGATCGGCCACGTCATGGAGAGCATGGGCGACCTGCTCGCCCTCGGGCGTCAGGCCGAACGCGAGGCGAAGCGTGACCGCAACGCGCTCGCGGTGCTCGTCGACAAACGCTCCGGTGGAACACGCGTGTGGCGGGCGCAATGGAGCACCGGACCGGTCCGCGCGCTGACCGATGCGGCTGCGCTGCTGCGAGACCGCATCCCGTCGCGCAAGGTCTACGAGATCGCCAGCATTCTCACGCGTCTGCCCGGACCCGACGAGGCGACGGGCGACGGCTGGGGCCGCGTGCTCGCGCTCGAGGTGAAGCGCGCGCTCTCCCGCATCGAGGGCGCTGGCCTGCGTCCCGACGAGGTCGGTCTCGCCCTCGATCCGAGTGCTGGGTACGCGGCGCTTCATGCTCAGGTCGACGCGTGGGTCGCGCGGCTGCTCATCGCCCGCACCTTCGATCGCGCTGCGATCAGCGAACGCCGTCGCCAGGAGGCCGCAGGATGACGACTACCACGACGTACCTGGCCCTACTTCCACGAGATGGTTTCTTTGTCAAGGACGGTCGGGGTTGGCACACGAGCGCCTCGGGCCGCGGTCACGGGCTCGACTGGCCTTGGCCTTCGACGGTACTTGGAGCGCTTCGCTCGCTATGGGGCCGTGGCGAGGAGACGCGGACGGGCACCACCTTCACGCCGGCCGACTGGCGAAGCAGCACTCAGCCCATTCGGCTCGGGCGAACCCTGGTGCTTCGTCGGAACTATGGCGCTGCTTGGCGCGTCGAAGACGCGACCTGGCCCGTTCCGCTCGATGCGCTTTGGCTAGAAGGGCGCCAGGAGGTGCATCGCCTCGATCCTGTTGTGCCAAGTGCTCCGACGCTCGGGCGCGACGACGACGAAGCGCGGGAGGCGCTCTGGCGTCCGGTGTCTAACGACGCGCAAAAGCCGCTCGCTGCTCCGCGCTGGTGGAGCAGCGAAGAGTTCACCACGTGGCTCGGCGGCAAGTCTGTGCGCGTTCGCGACGAAGGCCTCAAGATGGCGCGACGCATCCAAGTGCACGTGGGCATTCGCCCGGAGGAGCTGACCTCGGACGATGGCGTCCTCTTCTCGCACGACGTTGTCGAGACTCTCGAACCAGGTGGGGAGTGGGCGCTCGGCGTCGAGGTCGAAATGCCTGCGGGCACCATCCCAAATGTTGCTACGCTCGGCTCGGATTCGCGACTGGTACGAGTCGAGTCGCTCCCGAAGACGCTCTTCGAACCTCCGTCTCAGGTGCTCGAGGCATTTGGCAAGTCGAACGCGGGCCTGCGGATAGTTGCGGTCTCGCCGCTTTGTTTCGAGAAGGGCTGGCTGCCCGATGGCCTCGTCAGCACCAACGGCGAGTACCGAGGTCGGCTCGCGGGTCTCGACGTCATCCTGCGTGCCGCGTTTGTGCCTCGCCCGGTCCATGTGTCTGGCTGGGACATAGCGAAGGGCGAGCCCAAGCCGACTTCGCGTATGGTGCCGCCGGGCGCCGTCTACTTCTTCGAGCGCGCCGATGGGCAGCCCTTTGAAGAAGCGGAGGCCAAGTCGCTCTGGCTCGCTGCGCTCGGTACTCGCACCGACGAAGGCTTTGGTCGCATTGTCCCGGGCGTCTGGCGCCCGACAAGGAGCAACCCATGAACACGAGACCCTTTCTCCTGCACGCCCTGTCGCCACTTCACGCCGGTACTGGGCACACGCCGGATATCATCGACCTGCCAACGGCGCGCATGAAGGCTACGGGCATCCCGTTTCTGCCAGGCTCTTCCATTAAGGGCGTGCTGCGGGACGCGCGACGCGCGACGGACCGCGAGAAGAGCGAGGCCGTGTTCGGGCCGTCGGACGACCCGGCTGCGCATGCTGGTGCGCTAGTCGTCGGCGATGCACGTCTGCTAGCGCTGCCAGTGCGGAGTTTCCGGGGCACGTTCGCCTGGGTTACGTCGCCATTGCTGCTGACGCTCGCAAAACGCGACCTTGAGGAGACGAGCCTCTTCATCCCGAGCATCGACGAACGCGGCGCGCGCCTCGCGCAGGGGACGGTCTGCGTCCACAACGAGAGGCTCTACCTCGAAGACCTCGACTTGGCCGCGACGGTGGCAACAGAAGCGACCGCGTGGGCGCAGCGTCTCGCGCCGCTTGCTTCCCCAGGCGACGACATCTTCACCAAGCGCTTCGCTATCGTTGATGACGACACGATGGCGTTTCTCTGGGAGACTGCGACGCAGTTGGACGCAAGGGTTCGACTCGATGAAGGGACGCGCACCGCCGCTCCCGGTGCGCTGTGGCTCGAGGAAAGTCTTCCTCCCGAGACTCTGCTTATCGGGCTTTTCGCTGCGGACCGAAGCCGTCGTCGCAACGTGCCCCTTAGCCCCGACGAGGTCCTGGGCTTCGCGCTCCCTGGCGAAGAGGTCCACCAACTCGGCGGCAAGGCGACCATTGGGCGCGGGCGCTGCCGCATCGTCCCCTTTACAAAGAAAGGAGATGCTCATGCCACTCCGTGATCAACAGCGCGCACTGCATGCCTATGACGTGGTCGCACAGGTCAATGTTGGCCAGCAGAAGGACTACCAGATCGCGGTCAACGATCTCGGCGCCAACATCTTGCGAAGCGGGCTCTGCGCGGCCATCGCCTCGGTGCAGAGACTTGGTAACCGGGGGAACGTCCTCCTCGACCATCTCGCTAGCGCGAACGTACCCGGGCTCGAAGGGGCAACGGCACAGAACCTTGCCCAGCGCGTGCGCGTGCTCGACGCAGACAGCTACATGCTGGCCACCCGTGAGTTGCTGCAGGTCGCGACCTGGCTCAAGCGCGCCGTGCAGGCGACCTTAGGGGAGACCTAACGATGCGTCAGGCTCTTCACAACGTCGGTACTCCTGACCATGTCGCGCTCGCCTACGACGCGTGGGCTCCCACGGAGGCTGCCGACGGCAAGGTCCGTTCTGAGAAGCGCCAAGGCGAGACGGAGTCGCCGCGCAACGCATGGCTCAAGAGGCTGGAGTCGATCCAGATCCACGCAGACTACGCGCACGGTTTTAGCCGTTGGAAGGCGAGCTTCTCGGCCACCGGTGACCGGCTCGCGGATCTCACCCTCGCGAGCCGCCTGCTCATCGGACACGGCAACGCGAGTGCGACCGACGTCGGCCTCACGGTGCATCACACGTGGGGCGTCCCGCTCATCCCGGGCTCTGCGCTGAAGGGCCTCGTCGCGCACTACGTCGACGCGACCTACGGGCCTGCCGAGCCCAACAAGAAGCCTTGGGAGCAGCAAGGCGACGAGCGCGTACGAGTCGACTACCAGGGCGTGACTTGGAACCGGCGACGCATCGCGCGCGGTCCCGGCGCTGTCTATCGGGCGCTCTTCGGCTCGCCCGACGCACATGAAGATGCGGCGATGCGCGAGCACGGGTTCGCGGCAGGTGCGGCGGCTGGCGTCGTGACGTTCCACGACGCCCTCTACGTGCCCGACAGCATCCCGGGCAACACGCCCTTCGTGGCCGACGTTCTCACGGTGCATCAGAAGAGCTACTACGACTCCTCGGACCAGAACCTGCCGAACGACTACGACAGTCCGAACCCGGTCGCGTTCTTGACGGTGCGGCCCAGGTGCCATTTCTTGCTCGCCCTAAGCGGGCCGAGCGAGTGGACGGAGCTCGCCGCGCAACTCCTCGCCGATGCGCTCGAGAACTGGGGCGTCGGCGCTAAGACTGCCGCTGGCTACGGGATCGGCACGGTCGGCCAGTGGAAAGCCCCCGAACCGCGACGTTCGAAGGCTGAGCAGGCCATCGCCGACCTGGAGAAGCACAGCAAGGACGCCCTGGGCGCCGACGTCGAGAAGTGGCTGCGTGGCGAAGCAGTCATGGGGCCCATGCGTGATCTGCTCTCCGCTAAGCCAGAGGCCACCACCAAGGACCAGTTGGACGTCGTTCGAGCGATCGCCGTGAAATTCGATCTGCGCGCTGCATGGGCCAACCGCCTCACGAACAAGAAAGCTGACGAGCAGAAGAAGGCTAGGGCACGGGCTGTCATCGAGGCGTGGGACAAGCTTTTTCTTGCAGGAGGACAGAGATGAGCAGCTCGACCTTGTTGATTTGTACTGTGGGTGGCAGTCCGGAGCCAATTGTTGCGGCGCTTAAACAGTGGCAACCTGTGCGCGTTAGGTTCGTTCATACGCCCGGCACCAAGGCGAAGGTCGCTGAGATTCTCTCTAGGGCGCGTGAGGAGGGCGTGGACCTCGACGCTGGGCGTTACGACCAGCTCGAGCTCCTGGACGAACAGGATTTTACGAGTTGCGTCGAGCACCTCCGCGGGCTCACCGACGAAGTGCGCGCGTGGGCGGCGCGGGGCGACGGCTGTCAGGTCGTCGTGGACATCACGGGTGGCACGAAGTGCATGACCGCGGCGATGGCCATCCAAGCTAGTCACTGGCCGTGCCTGTTCTCTTATGTTGGCGGCAAAGTGCGCACGAAAGACGGAGTGGGTATCGTCGTATCCGGTTCGGAGATAGTCCGTCACGCCCAGAACCCGTGGGACGCGCTCGGCCACCAAGCCGTGGACGACTTCGTGGTGCTCTTCGACCAGCACGCCTACCTCGCGGCGGCGAACGTCGCGGCCGCAACGATGCGGAGGGTGAGTCGCCCCGACCGCAAGCGCGAACTGTCATCCCTCGAGCAACTCGCGAGGGCCCTCGATGCGTGGGACCGCTTCGAGCACACGCGCAGCAAGACCATCTTCGAGAGCGTCCGGAAGTCGGCGAACGACCTGCGTGCCGCGCTCGGACCGACGAGAGGAGTGCGCGTTCTCAGCGGCATCGATCGGCTTGTGGAGCATCTTGGGCAATTGGGGCAGGCACCGCCGCCGAGTCGTCATCACGTGATCGACCTCCTCGCCAACGCGAAGCGACGCAAAGATGAGGGGCGATTCGACGACGCTGTCGCGAGGCTCTATCGCGCCATTGAAGCCACGGCGCAGGTCGCGCTCAAAGAAGGTCACGGGGTCGAGAGCACCGAGAAGGTCACGCTGGAGCAGATCCCTGAGCCCTTGCGAACGAAGTGGGGGGCGCGAGCGAACGATGGGGTCGTCGCCCTGGGGCTCCAAGACGACTACGCACTCCTTGCGGCACTCAGCGATCCAATCGGAGAAATCTTTTTAAACGCTGGGCTGAGCGGTTCGAAGTCGCCACTCGTTGCGCGCAACCGCTCGATCCTCGCCCATGGCTTCGAGCGCGTGTCCGACGCCGTATTTGATACTCTCTGGAAGTCTGCGCTTTTGCTTGCGGATGTCGACGCAGCGATCCTGCCGTTCTTCCCCGAACTGGCCGAGGTTAGGCCATGACCAGTCGACTGCTGTTGGTTTCGACCTGTGGCACGAGCCTGTTAATGAGCGGAGCGAGTAGCGACGATCGCACCTGGCTGACGAAAGTTGCCAACGAGGTGGAGGTGGACCATTCTCCTTACTGCCATGGCTGCCTGCAGTACCTTCGACGACTATGGCACCACCAAAGTGAAAGACGTCACCCAAGACGCCGCTGATGCTGTCGAGCCGCCCGAAGAGCTGAAAGACGTCACCCAAGAAGATGCCGATGCTGTCGAGCCGCCCGAAGAGCTGAAAGACGTCACCCAAAACGACGCCGATGCTGTCGAGCCGCCCGAATGCATCCTCGCCTGTCAGAACGGTGGTACCTGCACTGGACCGAACACCTGCACCTGTGCGGTTGGTTGGTCTGGTGCGACTTGTTCGGTAGCAGGCGACCGTGTTCGCGTCCCGGCATCGGGTGCGACGACAACCTTCACCATGGGCTGCCCGGCGACCGATGGCTGGTGTGGAAGTGATGAGCAGCCAGCGCACCAGGTGACTTTGAGCGCCTACCAGATGGATCGCTATCCGGTGACCGCCGGTGCCTTTAAGGCCTGTGTCGATGCAGGTGGCTGCACGGATCCAGACTTAGGAGGGACTTGCACTTACAATGCCTCGGGGAAAGCGGCCCACCCCATCAACTGTGTGGATTGGCGTCAGGCGTCGGCCTACTGTGCCTGGGCTGGTGGTCGCTTGCCGACGGAGGCTGAGTGGGAGCGTGCGGCGAAGGGCGAGACCCACCGCCGTTTTCCCTGGGGTGACAATTGCCTATCGTCTTGGAATTCGACGTATTGTTGGGGTGCAGCCTGGACGGATGAGACGGCGAATGCAAACTGTCGTGAGGGCGATTGCAATGATGGTTACGCTGCCACTTCGCCGGTGGGTGCCTTCCCAGCGGGCGTCTCGCCCGATGGTCTCCACGACATGGCTGGTAACGTTTGGGAGTGGACGAGCGATTGGTGGGTTCGAACCTATACGTCGGCTCCAGTGACGAATCCTGTGGGACCTGCTGGCGGCACTGGCTACGTCATCCGGGGCGGCGCTTGGGACTCCGGCGGCGGTGATCTGCGCGCCGCCGTCCGCGACTACAGCACCCCGAGCAACCGCTACCACGGCATCGGGTTTCGCTGTGCCTATCCCCCTGTTTTCTGATGCGAGGAACGAGGGGTGGACCTGCTGGACTTGAACCTTTGGGCTGAGCAGCCAGCTAAGACGCGCCGCTGTATCTGTGCCGCGTTACAGCGCCGAGGGGCACTCGCAGATGTCGACGGGCGATTACCAGCACCACGTGCAGATGGCCCGGGGCTCCGCGGCCAAGCGCGAAACCCAGTTGCTCCTTTGCATGCAACTGGGCTTCCTGCCTGAATTGCAGGTTGCCTCGATCTAGCGATAGCGTCTAGTTGACGCCGCCGCCGAGGGCGTCGCACAGCCAATCGCCGAAAACAGACAAGGGGCTACCGTCCGAATGCAATTTGGCAAGTTGCACTGCCTGAGCCTGTGGTCAGTCGGCGTTGGTGATTTGGAAGCGGTAGGTGGCGTCGACGAGTAGTTTGCGCTGCCCTTGGTAAGCGCCCTCTTCTTTGTGGAGGACGACCATGCGCTAAGGCCGGGAGCATGCAGAGGGGCGGTAGGAGAATTCGGCAATTCTGCCTCGATCTCTCGTCGACCTTAGTTTTGGGCGGCAGCGAAGGCTTCTTTGTGGCGACCCTGCTTGGCTCGGGTAGTCGCGTTCAGGGCGTGCCCGGCGAGGGCATTCAGGCGGGTGACTTCGCGGTGGTAGGGCTCAAAGGCCTCGTTGTTAAGATCCGTGGCATCGGCCACGAGGTTCAGCTTGGCGTCATATCCAAAGATAAAAGTGTGACCAGCATCATCCCAGCGGTCCAGATGCGCCGCCTGGGAGAAGTCCGTGTCGCCTCGGAAAAGGATGCTGGAAAAGCCTGCCTGCAAGCAGACCTCAGCCGCTTGGTCGAAGTAGGCGGCGGCACCCTCATGGGACGGACGATTGGCGGAGCGGTGACGATGAAGAGCGGCTCCTGGGTATTGGCCAAGGACAGG
>Ga0334884_1006202_pt1 | contig 10912 bp, 15 predicted proteins | sample GraSluR1_MG_7_FD_207215 | JGI IMG/M metagenome (GOLD analysis project Ga0334884, IMG submission 207215) | Sludge microbial communities from methane-producing bioreactor in Wageningen University, Netherlands - Granular Sludge_12_05 R1 | ecosystem: Engineered > Bioreactor > Anaerobic >...
TCGTCCCGTCCTTTGGCTGAGTAGGCGGCGGCCGTGGCGTTGTAGAGCCTCAAAAAAGCGTCCCGATACAGGGTATTCTCTCTCTTCAATCCCTCGATCTCTCGGAGGAGATCGGAAACTTCATATTGCTTAGGCTGACTAGTTCTACCTGTCATTTTAATGCACCAACTTTAAAATGACTCAGAGAGCGGCGGCGGCTTTATGAGGGTTTTTGCCGCTCTCGTTAACCATCATTTTATGCAGACAGTATTCAATAGCGTGCGATCTCGAAGCAAAACGCTTAGCTTCAACCTCTTTATCTATCCAATTTAATATCTCTTCATCGATAGAAGCCGATATTATAGGTTTTGGAGACATGCTTTAGCTATTAGAGTTTATTCTATATAAGGCTTAGTCCTCCAAAAGCATTAAATACTATTAGTCCCTATTAGTACTTGGTGCATTGAAATGACAACAACCACAGCAGAACCGAAGGAGGCCGCGGGCGATCTCCCCGACGGCTTGAACCACAGAAGGGGCGTCGAATACCTGGCGGCGGCGGCTGGAATGGAACCGGACCAGCTCGGGGCCGTGGCGATCTTCGACGAGAGGATAGGATTTAGTCAGCCAACAGCGTTCATAAAATCCAGTGACGGGCGCGGCTACTACCGGACGACCTTGACGACCTGCACGTGTCCAAGCTTCAAGTTTCGAGGCGGGCCGTGCAAGCATCAAAAGCTCCTCTCCGAGAGGCTGGAGCGAAAGGCCCGAATCGACGAGCGGAACCGCCAGAGGCGAGAGGAGAGGGCGAGAGATCCGAAGCCCTCCACCTCCAGCGGCAAAGGCTTCAATCTCCCTCCAGATGATGACTTCCCGGTGAAGCTGGCGGTGGCGCCACTATGAACCACCACCTCTCCACCCATCAAGTTTTTGGAATCTTGGAGCTGTTGTACCAACAATACCCGGATGCGGTGCTCCGGTGGTGCTGTTGTCTCTCGGAAAAACGAGGCGAGGACGTGACGGGGGGCGAAAGATGAAGGCTTTTGCCCTCCTCCTCCTTCTGGCGGTGGTCTCTGTGGTGGCGGGTGGCGATTCTCTCAGATATCATAGCTCTGAAGGCGAGATCTCTCTCCACGGCGACGACCTCAAAGCGTTTTATGGGCCTGGCTGCGGGTTCCCGGAGGTCTCACTCCAGAACGCGACGGGCCGGGCGGTGCTACCCGGCGGGCTGGTGGTCGGTCTCTTGGGTGGCGACGTGTCTATAAAATTTGTTAACGTGTCGTTCAATAACACCACCTCCTATAATACGGTTATCGAGATCGGAGGCGCGGATATGATCGACATAAGGGCGAGATCTAACATAACCGACATTCAAACCTTCTGTCTCGGCAACTTCGATCTCCTCCTCAACACCTCGGCGGGGTGGTGGGCGTGACCCATAGCCGGATGAGACGGCGACGCCAGAGGCGGGCCCGGGCGGTCCACCACGCTTTGGATAGATATCATCGACAGGTACGGATAGAGGAGGAGCTGGGCCGCCTCCTCTCGGAGGTACTGGCTGAGGTTCAAGAGGCGATAGGCCGGGGCGAGGCGCGGGCGGGGCGGTGATCATCGCCACCTCTCCCTCTGCTATTTTTATTCGACCTCGATTTAAAAAGCTCTACGTGGCTTCTGGAGGGTGTCGGTCCTGGAGGTCCTGGACTATCTCCGAGGCGGCGATCCGGCGCCAGAGGCCACGACGACGAGCTTTTTTCGTGGTGGTGGGTGATCCTCTTCGACTCCCTCCACCGTCCGGGCTGGTTCTGTGATATCTCACCTCCGATCCTGAAGGGATATCACAGAACTACACTGGAGGATATGCTTTTGCCCACCGACCACCTCCAGCGCCGAGGGCGCAGCGTGGCGGTTTTGTGGGTGGCCCTCTTTTGGCTGACTACTTCGGGCCGTGAAGCGACATGAAACGCTACGGATTTTCTCCATACTCATAGTGTGTAATTATCCCAGAGCCGAAGTTGTCAACAACTCTTCTTTTATCCCGTCTCTATATTCGGTGACGTTCTATATATCTCCTCTAAAATAAGCATCGGGCGACTTCTGGCATATCGAGAATAAGATAAAATCGGTTGTATAGTGGCGTGGTGGATTGAAAAACGAGGAGGTGAAGCTTTCCGTTTTGGGGGATTCTCGATTTTCAAATTGCATGTCGAAGCGATGGGGCGAAATTCGGATCAGATTAGCCATCAAATAGTGGATTCTATAGACATACATACTTTATTTACGGCTTCAAAATACCGCCAAAACATTGTAAAATGTTTATACAATTCAGAAAATCGCTAATAGATAGCTAGCTAGCTTAGATAGCTTAGATAGCTTAGATAGCTTAGATAGCTTAGATAAGTTCGGTATTATGTTAATCCGAGGTTTTATATAGGATGCGGGCTACATCGTGCTATTATATGGCTAGAGAGCATTTCGCCCACTTTCGACTTGCAACTGACGAAGTTGAAAGAGTAAAGAAGCTCTGTGAGGACGAACACGTACCAAGAGGCACGTATCTTCGAGGATGCGTCCTAAAAGATTTAGCGAAGAGAGGCTACTAAATGCAGAAAAACCAGAGAAAAGGGCCACTGGCTATTTTATCCCGAGAGCATATATATTTTGCGATCGGGGCGGCAGATAGCGATCTCCGGGGGGGATGGGATGGCTGAAAATCGTAAGGCCCGAGGCGAGGGTGGCCGCCCTCGCCGCGGCATGTCGTCGATATTAATTCTCCTCTTTTCGATCACCGCCTCAGAGGCGACGCCCTCAATAAGGAGGCGGTGTCTATAACCCCATTCAACCCTATTTTATATAAATCTTTTGAACGGGATTTCGACCGTAAAATTATAGACAGTATCAAGCGGTTGCATCTCGCCCGAAAGTGGATCACCGTTACTTCGGTGGCGATGGATGCAGGTTTTTCATCGTCCGATGTTTCCCGCTACTTCAGAGATCATGGTATATTTTGGGACAGTTGGAGGCGAGAGTGGGTTGTAGCCGTCCCCGAGATTGCGGCGCCGATCACGGCGAAGTTGCCACCAGGGGCGTTTCCGGTCGCGACGTGGCTTCGACCTCGGTGGTTGGCTGAGTACAGGGAGACCGTCGCGCAGGGGGCGGGGAGATGACCGACCTCCTCCTAGACGCGGCCCTTGAATATGCCGCCAGAGGGTGGCCGGTGTTCCCTCTTGAAGGTAAAGAGCCGATCACCTCCAGCGGGGTCAAGGATGCGACCACCGACGAGGGCAAAATAAGGGAGTGGTGGAAGGCTCACCCTAGAGCTAATATCGGGCTGGCTTGTGGTGAGGCTTCGGCGGTCGTGGTGGACGACGACGGGCCACTGTCCAAGCCTGCGATTGCGGAGTATGCCCGCGTTCATGGGATCGAGACCGCCGACGAGGATCTATCCACTGTCAGGGCGGGGACCGCAAAAGGTGAGCATCTTTACTTCGGGTGGTCCGAAGGGTGCGAGAAGCTCAAAAATTGGACTAAGCCGATTCCCGATACCGATATCAGGACCACGGGCGGGTATGTCGTGGCTCCTCCCTCCATTCATCCCGACACTGGCGAGCCGTATACCTGGATAATCTCGCCAGATAACGGGAACCTTCGACCTTTCCCGAGCTGGCTGGTAGACCTCCTCCTCGAAGCGAAGGCCAAAAAGAGGACCGAGAAGCTGGAGAAGATCACCACCGCGGCTACTCAGCAAAAGGTGGCGCGGTTAAAGGCAGACGAAGGCCACCCCTACGGCAAAGCGGCGCTGGAGTCCGAGATATCAGAACTTCGGGCGGCGTCCGAAGGCGAGCGCAACGACCGGCTGAATAAAGCGGCGTTCTCCCTCTTCGGCTTGGTCAAAGGCGGGGCTCTTGATCGTGGCGAGGTGGAGAGAGAGCTTGCCAGGGTGGCGCGTTCTCTCGGGCTGAAGGATCCCGAGATAGAGAAGACCCTCTCGTCTGCCTGGACCGGGGCGGCGGCGAGGGAGATACCCGACGACGACCGAAGGACCGGCGAGACCGAGGCGCGGGAACTCTTGGAGATCCTGGAGACAAAGCTTGTGGAGGATCCCGAGGGATGGGCGCAGGATCCCGACGTTAAGCGGTTTCTGGCTTCATATCGAAAGCGTGATGCAGTCGGAGCCGAGGCCCTGTTGAAACGGGCGGGCGTCCGGGGTGCTCTGAAAGCTGCTCTTATGACCGACCTTAAAAGAATCGACTCTGACGAGGGGGACGACGAGAAGAGCGGGCGCGGCCCGTCTATGGCTACTCGGATCGTAAACCTCGCCCTCGCCAGCGGTGCGGAGTTCTGGAAGACCACCGAAGGGGAGCCCTTTGCCACTATCCCGAACGAGGCGGGCCACAAAGAGAATCATCCTCTCAAATCGAAGGCGGCAAAAACCTGGCTGAGTGGTCTTCTTTTCAAGGCAGAAGGGAAAGCCCCGAAAGGTTCCGCCGTGGCCGATGCCCTCGCCGTCCTGGAGGGAAAGGCGACCTTCGAGGGCGAGATGTTCCCGGTATTCGTCCGGTTGGCTGAGCACGGCGGGCGGTTCTATCTCGATTTGGGGGGCGATGACTGGCGAGCGGTGGAGATCGGGCCGGATGGGTGGGGGGTGATCCCATCCGAGGCTGTACCCGTCAAATTCAGGCGATCAAAAGGTATCTTGGAGCTTCCAGAGCCAAAGAGCGGGGGAAACCTGGAGATCCTGAGGCGGGTCCTGAATATTCCCGAGGGGGCGCCGTGGGTCCTGGTCCGGGCGTGGCTGGTTCAAGCGTTCAAGCCTACCGGGCCTTATCCTCCTCTGATAGTAGACGGGGAACAGGGGAGCGGGAAGAGCTGGTTAGGCCGGATCCTCCGATACCTGATCGATCCGAATAAAGCAGCCCTTCGCCGGCCACCCCGGAACGAACACGAGCTAATGATAGGGGCGACAAATTCGTGGTTGGTCGCCTACGATAACCTCTCGGGGCTCCCTGGCTGGCTTAACGACGCCCTTTGCGTAGTCTCTACTGGTGGCGGGATGAGCACAAGAGAGCTTTACACCGACTCCGAAGAGGCCCTTTTCGATATCCAGAGGCCGATTATCCTTAACGGCATTGATGCCTTGAACGCAAAGGGTGACCTCCTAGGGCGAGCCATCCTCCTCCACCTCCCACGAATCGAGGACGGGGCGAGGAGGACCGAAAAAGAGATCAAAGCCGAGCTTGACCGGATCCGGCCCGGCGTGCTGGGGGCCATTCTCGACGTGATCTCTCACGGGCTGAAGGAGCTTCCGAACGTTCGGCTTGAATCTATGCCGAGGATGGCCGATTTTGCGGAGTGGGTGGTTGCCTGTGCGGGGGCGCTAGGCTGGGAAAAAGGCGAGTTCCTAGCAGCTTTCGAGGAGAATCAAAACGAATCGAAGGCGGCCCTTATCGAGAATGACCTATTCGCCCTCTCCCTGGTGGAGTTCATCAACGGTCCTGAAGAGCCCGTCGTCTTCGAGGGTACGGCGGGTTTCCTTCTGTCGATCCTGGAGGCGCGGTCGAATATCACCGGCGGCAACATGCCCGCCGGGTGGCCGAAGACCGCGAAGGGGACCGGAAACAAGCTCAGGCGCATCATTCCAGCGTTGCGGGCCGTCGGTATTGAAGTGGAATTTCTTGATAGGGCGCACGGCGGCGTAAGAAAAATCAAGATCTGGCGCTGTGGTGACGATTGTAAAAACGATAACGTCACCAAAAAACCGGAAGGCAGCGACCCTGGCGGCCAACAGAAGAGAGAGGGGAAAAGATCAATCGTCACCATCGTCACCAAAAAACCAGCAGCGGGTGACGATGGTGACGATGGTGACGATGGTTCCCTAATTTCAACCCTTGATGAAGAAATAGAAAAAAGAGAGAGAGGGGAGAGAGAGGGGGAGAAAAAAGAGGGCGGAGAGAGAGAGGGTAAAGTTACGAAATCACCGTCACCACAGTCACCACCGTCACATGATAACGGTTTTGTGGTGACGATTGGTGACGATGGTGACGATAGTGAGGAGCTGGCTGGAGACTCCGAGCCCTCCGACGACTACCAGAGCATAGCCGAAGGGCTGGAGGAGGCCGCCAGAAGAGAGGCCGCCTACCTGGAGAAGTTCAAGACTCCAGAACCGAAGGCGAAAGGGAGACGGCTTGAACGGCTGTACGATGTTCCAAGGTACGCCAAAAACTACGGGATACTGTACCAGCCCGCCGGCAAAGCCCTGGAATATTCCCCGTGGGCGGCCAACGTGGCCAAATCCTGCTCGCATGGCTGCGAGTACTGCTATGCCCCTGCGGTGGCTCGCAAGACCGGGGACAAATACAGAGACGTTCCCGATCCCAAAACCGACCTTATCAAGAGAATCAACGCGGGATTGACACGCGCACTGGAAGACGGATGCAATATCCCGAGAGTCCATCTTACTTTTGCCGGCGACTTTTACGACCCTAGGGCAATGGAAGGGTCGGAGGAGTTCTCCTCCTCGGAGGAGATGACACGGGCGGTAATCGAGGCGATCCATTCTCACGGCGTCGGGGTCCAGATCCTCACCAAAGGCAGGGAGGCAGCGCGCGACTTCGACCTTCTCGGGCCGCGTGATCGGTTCGGTGTTAGTCTCACGTTTTTGGATCCTGAAAAATCGAAAGAATGGGAACCTGGCGCGGCGCTACCAGATGAACGAATCGAGAATTTGAGGGGCGCTAAAGAAAAGGGGCTCACTACATGGGTAAGCCTAGAACCCGTGATAGATCCCGCCGCGACTTTAGAGCTTGTCCGGCGTTCGGCTGAGTACGTTGACATTTTCGCAGTCGGTAAATGGAACCACGATAAGCGGGCCGATTCGATAGACTGGCACAAGTTTGCGGCCGACGTGGTGAAGCTGCTGGAGTCTCTTGGATGCGACTATTACATCAAAGACGACCTGAAGCGCTACCTCCCCTCCGAGCGATCGGAGACAAAAAAGGTGGTGGAACGTTCCACCACAAAAAACGATCTTTCAGAGGAGGGGGGAGACGGTCGGATTTTCAATCTATCGCAGCCGTACTGGCGAGACCTGGCGAAGCAGCATCACGGGCTGAATACTCGAGTTCTGAAGGCCGAGTTAGGCTATGATGACCTGAAGGCGGGGATGTGCCTTGATCTCCTCCGAAAATCCGGCTGGATAACTGACTACCTGGAACGGCTACAACCTCCAGGTTACAACGACGACGAGGAGGAGGTGGCGGCGTGAGCTGGTGTCTCTTCTTTGCCGGGGTGTTCTTGATGGGGGCGGTGGTCTCCCTGGTGGTTACGGTGGGGCTGATCCTGGAGGTGATCCTGTGATGCAGTCTTCTCTTTTTGCTTTCGAGCCGGGCCGATCTCCTCCCCGTGGCGTCGTCGATGCTGAGGAGCTGGAGGCCGTCTCGTCTCTCTCCCCGACACGGGGGCGGCGTTGCGCACGTTGCGGCAAACCTCTCGGACGTGGGGGGCTCTACGCCAGCGGGTGGGGGCTTCTCTGTTGGTCATGTTTCACCAACAAAAGCCTAGGCAGACGAGACGGAAGGAACGACCTCTCCAGTGATGCGAGCGGTTCCCGAAACAGCGGCTATAATCTGCGGAGGTAATTATGGCAACGAAAGCGGAGGAGCTGGAAAGGTTGCACGGCTGGCTTGGAAACCTAATCGAGGAGCTGGAAGAGGTCCGGGCGCTGGTTGCCCGGCTCTATGCAGACGAGGAGGGGAGATTGTGAGGGGACTTCGATCTTTCGAGCGGCGTCTTGACCGGCTGAGTGCGCAGATGAAGGCAGACGAGGAGGCGAAGGCAGCAGCAGCGGGGCCAAAGGAGGAGGTGGCGGGCCTGGAAGAGGTCTTGGAGCGGTCCGAGCCGTGCGCCTTCTGCCTGGCGATCATGCAGAGAGAAAAATCGAGGTAGATATATATGAGCGAAAAAGAAAATAAGACTATGGATAAATCAACCGAACCGACAACGACCGAACCGACCGACAAGCAGAGAGGCCCTCAATTCATCCCTCGGATGCTGGGTCAGAAGGTGCTTTGCCGGATGGTGGACGGGCGGCCCCTGAGTGCGATTTTGTCAGGGTACAACCCGTACGAAATTGTATTCGATCTGGGGCATAATAAACGCATGTTGGTGTTCAAACATGCGATCTCTAGCATAGAATTTGTGGAGTCAGGCGAGGACCGGGGGGGTCCGGGATCTTTTCGATAAGTGGAGAGGTATAAATGACCGAGAATAAAAAGGCAAAGACGCGCGGGATCAGCATCAAAAGCCCGCAAGACGTGCAAAAAATTTGCAGAAGAGTCATAGGAGCGATCTTCGAGGGCGGGTCCGAGGTCGAAGACGCACAAAAAATTAATCAACTGTGCCTAACCTGGTTGCGGGCCTGGGAACTTTTGAAAGTCTCCGACCTGGAGAAGCGGGTTATCGCCCTCGAAAACGATAGGAGGCGAGACTAAATTGGCTTCGAAGAACGGGGGGGACCCGGAAGGACTTAAGAAATATCTGGAGGCCCGGGCCACCTCCTCTCAAAAACGCCCTCCGATCGGCGACAAGACGGGCGTGAGCAAGCTTGGATCTCGGTTCCGCGTCTCCTCGGAGGACGTCCGGGAAACGTTGCGAAAGACAGGATGGGAGCTGGAGACGAGGCCCGCCAGTGGGGGCCGGTTCTGGCGACCGCAAAGCTAAAGTACTATGATGACCGATATATTATAGTTAGAACGTGATTATAATATTCGGGATGTCATTTATCTACTGAAAGGGGGGACGGGGCAAAAATGCAACTCCCTTGTCTCGTCTCCCCCAGGAGGAGGATTCAATTGGTACAGCGTGGCGCTGGAATTACGAAAGCCGAGGATGAAGGGCCCGTTTTCAGGGTGGTGCTCTTCGGGACGACGGCGAGCGGTCGGATAGTCCCGGTGCTGGTAGACGACGACGGGAAAGTGATATTACATGCTTAAAAATTTAGAGCGAAGAGTCGGTGCGATGGAGACCGGGACCGAGCCCGATCCGAAATTTTCGATACCGGCGGCCATGTTTGCCGAGTCGATGGGAAAGATAGCGGCGACCGTCCCGCCAGATCTGGAGGATAAACCATCTCCAGAAGTCGAAGAGGTCATGAAGATGTTGGGGAAAAAAGGGTAGGTGATATTATGGAATTTCTGGAAGATCACAGGATATTTTACAACGCCAGATTAGATGCAATCGATAGCGGCGACGAGGAAAAGCTTTCAGATCCAACGGTGCGACTTGTGCTGGAACATAAGAAGCTGGTGGATGGGATCAAGAAAGCGAGGCGTGAGACTTACGATTGCTGTCATGTAGCAATCGATAGCGAGCGAGGCAAAATCGAAGTCCACGATATCCCGCGCCTCCAGCAGATCGCCGCTTCCATCTCCTCGATGCAGTCGAGACAAGAGCACCTGGAACGGATCATAAACGAAATTTCTTTCCTAGGCACAAAGCTTCTCTCCGACCTGGAGGAGGAGGCGATGGAAGGCCGTAAGGATAGCTTTTCGGCACCTAGCGGCGAGGCGTTCCGGGCTGGAGCGAAGGCGAATAAGATGATTAGTGATGCGAGACTGTCTTTAAAAAAGGTGGGGATCGAATGATAGCCGAATCTCAGTTTGAAGAGCTGGCGGGGGCGCTGGCTTCCATCTCCCCGGCGCTGCTGGAGCACGTCTCCAACAACCCTAGCAACGTTATCGTCAGTGGACTGGATAGCGCGCAGTTAAAAACCGTTTTTGGTGCGCTACCTGCTGGAGCGTGGCCCGAATTCGTCCTGAATCAAGAGCCTCCAGCCAGACTAAAGAACGCTTGGAGCTTGCATATCATCATATTCAAGAAGGACACGAAAGCAAAAAAATAACGAGGAGGTGAAACAACTATGGCATACGAAGACTGGAAAGATATAGAGCCTCAGGCGAAGGCAAAAGAGCAAGCTGCGAGGGTTGCCAAGGTGAAGGCAGACAGAGACCGGCGGCGTGAGATGGTGGACAAACTCCAGCGAAAAATGGGGCGCGTTCCTGTTGCCGTACCTGCGACCGTTGAAGGGCTGAGGGCAATGGCCGCGTCCCCGAAGGCAGCGGACAGATTCGAGGCGAGGCGGCAAAAGGTGCAGGCAATCCTGGATCGAGCGCACGGGGCCGGTATATGATCGATCCTGAGAAGCTTACACTCGTCGTCAAGCTTCATGATATCGAGGAGGATAGGCGACGGCGACGGCTGGCGGGGGAGTCTCGCGTGGCGGTCAACAACCACGCCCACGACGAGAGAATACGCGCGGTCCTGGGCGTCTCCGAGCTGGGAGGCCTGGCGTTGCCGGATGAGTGTTGGCCGGATGGTCGGGGGTCCCTGTCCTTCGGTGGCGGGGAGCTGGAAGAGGTGGATCCCGACAAACTGACCATCCTTCGCAGGCTGGCGACGATCGAAGCCGAGAGGAGGAGGCTCGTCGAAAGCGGCGCGGCGCGGGCCGTTGTCGACGACGAGGCCGAGATCAAGCGGCAACAGCTGATCTTGCACGTTTCGATAACCACGCTTCGCCAGCTGTACATGTCGTCGGAGCTGCCTGAGCGGATCAAGCCGATGAACGCGGGCGGTCTGCCAACGCCTCCCCCTCCACCACGCAAACCACGACGTCGAGACCTCCGGCGCTAGATTTTCTTATGTAACATAAGAAAATCCCGTTCATTTTTATTGCGATTGCTTATTTTAATTTCTGGCGGCGTTTTTCTGGCGGGGTGGTGTTCTAGTACCTTCTGCCTATCCACCCGTCGGGCTTATCCGTCCTGGCGTCCCTGTGGTGATTATGACCACAAGGAGAGTTACCATATCGGAGGAGGTATATCGAAGCCTCCGAGCCGAAGGGCTGGTTACTGGCGAGAGCCCTGGCGACGTTCTGGCGAGG
>Ga0334884_1006203_pt1 | contig 10912 bp, 15 predicted proteins | sample GraSluR1_MG_7_FD_207215 | JGI IMG/M metagenome (GOLD analysis project Ga0334884, IMG submission 207215) | Sludge microbial communities from methane-producing bioreactor in Wageningen University, Netherlands - Granular Sludge_12_05 R1 | ecosystem: Engineered > Bioreactor > Anaerobic >...
TGGAGGACTTCATGAAGCCGGACCGGATCGTGATCGGGACGGAGAACAACCGGACGGCGGAGCTGCTGAAGGAGCTGTTCTTCCTGTTCACGATGCGGGAGAACCGGATGCTGTCGATGTCCATTCCCTCGGCGGAGCTGACGAAGTACGCGGCGAACGCGATGCTCGCCACGCGGATCAGCTTCATGAACGAGCCGGCGCGCTTCTGCGAGCTGGTGGGCGGCGACGTGGACCAGGTGCGGCAGGGGCGCGTCTTCGCGTGTACGACCCGGTGGCGGCGGAGAATGTGCGCGGGCGTCTGTCGGAGTGGAGCGGTTTGATAGAGTACTAAGGAAAGACGCTCCACGGGGGAGCGCCTTTTGGATTGGCTTTCATTTCTTCTCGGGGTGTATGCCAGGCAATCAGTGCGCCGTAGGGTGGTCTTCTCTGCGGATTTTTTCGAGCTGTTCGGGGGTGATTTCCGCATACGCGAGAATTTTGTCGTCCGGCTCTCCCGCTACGAGCATTTTTCGGGCCATTTGGATTTGGTTGAGTGCAATGCCTCTTGCAATACCTTTTTCAATACCTTTTCGCTCCATAAGGCTTACGTACATGTCGCCGGCCTCCTTTCTTTTTTCCAGTTCCTCTTCCCATAAGCAGGCGACCAAACGGACGCTTTTTCCGTTTGTCCGGCGGAAACATGCCGGAGGCTTCGCGCTGTCGATCGCTCGCGTCCTCGCAGCGAAGCGGAGGGGATAGGCGGCATGCACCTGGCCGCCATCATTCCAGATGGTATCATTCTCAATGTGCATCACGCCTTCGATGAACCAGAGGAGAGTCATTTTCTCCTCGTGGCTCCAGCCCCGTTTATTCAGTTCGGCGAGCAGAATTTTCATGTAGTCCAGCTTGCGGACGTCGTTGCTCCGCTGTTTCCATGCCTGCATTCCGGCGTAGTGGGCGAGGTCGAAGGGGTTGTCGCTCTTTGTAGACCCCTCCGTCTGGTCGGCGGGTATGGGCTGAACCAGGATGGCAAGCCCGGCGATGGGGCGGAGCATGTTGTAAAAGGAAACGCTCAGAAACTCCTTCCAGAGTTCGTCTTCGGAGCGTCGTTCATTTTCGTTGGCAGGCTGTTCCGTCTGCTTGTCCTCGGTCACGCTGTCGCCTCCTTCATCAGGTTAATGATAGCATCGGAGAGCGATAAACGAAAGCGCTGTTGTCGGAAAATACGGTGAATGGCAGGGCGGAGAATTTGGAAGGAAAAGGCGCTCCCCAAGGGAGCGCCTTTTATGTCAGCGAGCTTCCTGTCCGAGGCGTTCTTTGAGTTGAGTGAGTTCTTCGCGAGATATTTTGGCATAGGCAAGTATCTTCTCATCCGGTTCTCCCGCTTCCAACATCGTGGAGGCCGTTTCAAGCTTGGTTTCTTCTCTGGTAACCTCTTCGATCGATGTGACATACGGCATGTGTGTCTCCTCCGGGAAGTATCAGCAGGTTTCCCGTCGAAGGTTTTTCTTGAGTTCGGCGAGTTCTTCGGGGGAGATCTGCGCGCAGAAAAGAATTCTTTCGTCCGAATCGCCTAATTCGAGCATCCTAGCCGCTATTTCAAGTCTGGTTTCAGCTATGGTTTCAATTCTCGTTTCCTCTCTGGTAACCTCTTCGATCGATGTGACGTACGGCATGTGTATCTCCTCCTTTTTTGCCATCGCACGCACTTCTCCGACGAATTCGTTTCTTGCCTTGGAGCCGGAGAAGGCGACGACCCAGTCGACGAAGTAGAAGAGCGCCTCAAGCTCCTTGGCTGTGTAGCCCCGCTCTATTCCAAGGCGCAGGAGAGCGATTTTGAAGAGCTTCTTCGTCTCGTCGTCGCTCCGCTCGACCTTGAGCGCCCGCTTGGTGGCGAGCATCAGGGTGGCGAACGGGTTCGAGTTCTCTTCCAGCTCCTTGTCGTCGTAGTCTATTATTTTCGATACGTTGAAGACGTAGGTCAGGGTGGTTCCGAAGAAGGACGTCTCGTAGCGGTCGGGCCGGTATTTTGGGTTGCCGTCGGTGAGTATGGCGAGCGCGGCGATGTCCTTCACCTTCCATTTGTCCCGGACGCGGTAGAAATATTCGAACATGCGCTCCTCGAACTCCAATGTATCTTCTTCGCCGCTGCCGTACCCCTGCACTTCGACGTGGAGCAGAATATACTTCTCCGTGCCGTCGAGAAGGAAGACTTGCGCGAGGATGTCGACGAAGCGCTTTCCCTCTTTCTTCGGGTCGAAGAGATTGGCGAGTTCCTCTTCGAGGAAGGCGGGCTCCCGGCTCCAGTCGATCAGGGGGTGCAGTTGCGGAAAGTGGAAATCGACCATGGGCCGGAAGAGCGTGTGTATGGAGCGCTTCCATATTTCGTCGTTGAATTCGGGCACGGAATCGCCTCCCTTTCGAGAGCAATTATAGCGCTTCAGGGGAGAAAACGGAAGGTATGTTGTCGGAAAATACGGTGAACGAGCAGGTGTGCATCGGGCTGTGTTGAGGGATGAGAAAAGCGAGCCTGGAGAGTTTGCTCTCCGGGCTCGCATGAAGTCTTCTGCGTTCAAGCGTATCAGTGTATGGATGAACTGTTCTCTTCGCGGATTTTTTCGAGCTGCTCGGGGCTGATTTCCGCATACGCGAGAATTTTGTCGTCCGGCTCTCCCGTCGCGAGCATTTTGCGGGCCATTTGGATTTGATTGAGTGCAATGCCTCTTGCAATACCTTTTTCCATGCCCTTTTCCATGCCTTTTTCGATACCTTTTCGTTCCATAAGGCTTACGTACATATCGCCGGCCTCCTTTCTTTTTTCCAGTTCCTCTTCCCATAAGCAGGCGACCAAACGGACGCTTTTTCCGTTTGTCCGGCGGAAACATGCCGGAGGCTTCGCGCTGTCGATCGCTCGCGTCCTCGCAGCGAAGCGGAGGGGATAGGCGGCATGCACCTGGCCGCCATCGTCCCAAACGTTGTTGTCCTCAATGTGCATCACGCCTTCGATGAACCAGAGGAGGGTCATTTTCTCTTCGTGGCTCCAGCCTCGTTTGTTCAGTTCGGCGAGCAGAACCTTCATGTAGTCCAGCTTGCGGACGTCGTCGCTTCGCTGTTTCCATGCCTGCATTCCGGCGTAGTGGGCGAGGTTGAAGGGGTTGTCGCTCTTCCGCAAGGCGTCTTCGTCGCCCTCGTAGATTCTGAAGACGGGGTAGCAGCATTTCTTTTTCCCGCTCGCCGAGGTTCGGCGCGTCAAGCAGCAGTAGAGCGAAGTAACCCTTGTCCACCGCAATTCTCTTCATTTTTCGGGTTTTATAAGCCTCGATGGCTAATTTGCAGCTACACTATGTTCGCATCCACCTCGAACTTGAGGGGGCCAGTTTCACCTGTTCCGCGCCAAATCAAGCATCGTATCCAGCAGCTCCCGAAGCCTTGGACATTTTTCATACGCGACGGCAGGATCCAACTTGCCGAAAAGCTCCTTTCCGTTCACTACCTTTTTATAAATACGTTTCGTATGCTGCCGATACAATGTATCCAGCAGCTTCGCGGGAGGCTCGTCGAAATTCACCGTCTCCGGCGTCGCGACCTTGCCGGGAAGCGCGTTCCGGACGGAGGCGGGAAAGATTTCCGGTTGGCTCAGAAGCCACGCCTCCACCTCGTGAACAGCAAAGAACTGAAAAAAATTCTCTTCTTGCACAATACCTTCGATCTCCTGTTTTGCCCATAGGTAACGTTCGTCTTTATCTGTCAGATGTGTTGGATAGAAGGTCGGACCGTAAAGGTCCAGAAGAGAGATAACGGCGATGATCTTGTCTTTCGAAGGGCTGTTCAGGTGCATTCTCGCCTTCCGGGCGGTGTCGCGAAAAAGTTCCGGCCATCCGTCGAAACGTACGGTATCTATTCCGACGGGGGATTCCAGCCTGGGGTCGAGCCACTTTTTCAAAAACGCAGGGAGGGCCTTGTCTTCCGTGTGTCCTTCGACGAACAGTATGAATTTCATGACATTTTCTCCAGTTCGCCGGATTTGAAGAGCGCGCCAAGAGAGTAGCTTTTCAGCCAGTAGTCCAGTTCTTTTCCGTCCAGCGTCCGCAGCACCGTCTCGCCGTTCTCCCACGCTGAAACCGTAGTGACCGGTTTTGTCTCGGTGAACGCATCCAGCATTTGCGTCGAGTGCGTGGTCAGAACAATCTGGGAGCGCGTGGAGGCGTCGACCGCGTACTCTGCGACAATCGGCAGCATAGACGGGTGAAGGCCGGTTTCCGGCTCGTCGATGGCGATCACGGGCGGGGGAGAGGGGTTTGCGAGAACGGCCAACAGGAAGAGGAAGCGAAGCGTTCCGTCGGACATCTCCGCCGTCGACTGCTCCCGCTGCAGCGACTTCCAGCGAATCCGCATCTGCACCCGCTGATCGGAGGCTGGAGGAAAAACCAACTCTTCAAAGTCGTCTCCAAAAGCGCTCTGCATCGCGATGTGGAGGTCCTTTTTGAATTCGCGGTCGCTTGCGTACAGTGTGTGCAGCACGGAGACGAGATTCTGTCCGTCCGGATCGACGCGATCTTCCATGCGGGAAACGACAGGGTGACGCAGGTGTGCGTCTCTGTCGGTGCGAATGTCGTGATAGACGGCGATCGAAGCCAAAGCCCTCTGAAAGGGCGGAATGCGCGGGTTGTGGGTGAACGGGCCGGAAGCCAGAGAAAGAAGCGTCTCTTCGTCCGTGACGAACTCTTCGGGGGTAACGAACTTCCTTTGCGCCGGGTCGAAAATGACGGCGGACTTGCCCATGCGCTCAAGGAATATGAAGGGCCCGTCTTCAGAGCCGGAGCGCACGTCGAAGAAATTGGTCAATCGTTCGCTTCCAATCTTGTACGAGCTTCCACTTCCCAGTCGGATCATTTCAAGCTCGTACTGCTCCGGGGCGCGCTCTTCGCCCGCGGAAGACGACTTCAAAAGGCACTTTACAGAATCGGCCTTCCCGTCCCAGACTATAGGGTCCATCCCCCCGAGCAACTGAATGTACTTCCCCAGCCTCCCCTGCGCGGATACGGAGAGCAGCTCCAAAAAGCGCAACATGTTGGATTTGCCGCTTCCGTTCGGGCCGATAAGAACGTTGAGGTCGCCCGGTCGCCAGCTCGTCTTGCGGAACGAGCGGAAACCCTCGATATCCAGTTGTTCGATTCTCATCGTCGTTCCCCCTTTATTTCGAAATCTGTGAAGCGTGGTTCGAAATCGTTGTCCGCACCCCTCTCGGCTACAGGAATTCCTCACGCCCTGACCGCCTCAAGCATGGCCTTCCACTCGGGAAAAAGATCAAGCGTCCGCTCGGGATTCGCTAGAATCCAGTCGAGCAGCACAGCGCAAAAATCTCCCCGCTCGCCGAGGTTCGGCGCGTCAAGCAGCAGGGGCATTGCGTTCACCTTCGATTCTATACGTTGTAGATGGCGCTCTTGTAGAGCGATCTGCGTTCTTTCATCCACTCTACAGTGTGAGCTAACCCCTCGTCGAGCGACATACCCGCTTTCCATCCTGTAAGGGCGTGCATCTTGCCGGGGTTGGAGAGCAGGCGCTCCACCTCGCTCTTCGCCGGGCGGATACGCTGTTCGTCGGAAACGATCTTCACCTCGCGTCCCATTATATACGCAATCTTGGCGACTAGATCGCCGATGGAGATCTCGCTCCCCGTGCCAAGGTTCACCGTCTCACCCACTGTTTGGGGCGAGACGGCTGCGGCGAGGAAGCCGGAAACAGTGTCCGAGACGAAGGTGAGGTCGCGTGTGGGGGTGAGGTTCCCGAGCGAAAGGGACTTCTTCCCGTCGAGGATCTGCGAGATGACCGTGGGGATGATTGCGCGCGCCGACTGCCGTGGACCGTATGTGTTGAACGGACGCACCACCGTGACGGGCAGGCCGAACGAGCGGTGGTAGGAGAGCGCGAGGAAGTCCGCAGACGCCTTGCTCGCCGCGTAGGGGGACTGCGGGTTGACCGGGTGCGCCTCGTCGATGGGAACGTACTGCGCAGTGCCGTAGATCTCGCTGGTGGAGGTGTGGATAATACGCCCGACATTGCACTCCCGTGCTGCCTGAAGGATATTGTATGTGCCTTCCACATTGGTGCGGACGTACGCCAACGGCGAGACGTAGGAGTACGGTATGCCGATGAGCGCGGCGAGGTGGAAGACTGTATCGCACCCCTCCACGGCGGATTTGACGAGGTCGTAGTCGCGGACGTCGCCGGAGACGATCTCCACCGAGTCCCGACAGAGGGAGTCATCGAGCCACCCCCAGAGATTGCGCGAGTTGTAGCGGACGAAGGCGCGGACTTCGTGCCCTTTATGTACCAGTTCTTCTACGAGGTGCGAGGCAATGAAGCCGCCCGCGCCGGTAACGAGGGTTTTCATGCTGTTCCTCCTCTTTCCTGGAGTTGCTTTTCGTTTTTATCGCGCAGACTGCTTACCTTCGCCATGCTCATGAATATCCGGTTGCTGCGGAGCAGATCTTCGTACGTCCCGCCGGCTGTGAATCGTCCGTTTTCCATGACGTGTATGGCGTCGCAGTCCTTCAGAGTGTTCAGTCTGTGAGCGATCATTATAACAGTCCGCGCCTTCGATGCGTTGCGGACGGCGTCCAGGACGGTTGCCTCGGTTGCTCCGTCGAGGGAGCTGGTGGCTTCGTCGAGGACGAGGACTTCGGGGTTGCGGTAGAGTGCGCGGGCGAGGCCGATGCGCTGGCGCTGTCCTCCGCTGAGACGGACGCCCCGCTCGCCGATGACGGTATCGAACTTATCCGGCAGCGTCAGGATGAAGTCGTCGAGCGCCGCGATGCTGGTTGCTTCACGAACGCGGTCGTCGTCAATTTCGTCGTCGGGGACGCCGAAGGCGATGTTCTTGCGTATACTGTCGTCGCTCAGGTAGATTTCCTGCGGGACGTAGCCTATCTTGCGCCGCCATGCGCGGACGTTCCGTTCAGTGATGGGGGGTGTCGTCGACGAGTATTCGACCCTGTTGGGGAACAAGAAGGCCGAGGATAATGTCCACCAGCGTGGTTTTGCCGGAGCCGGTGGCGCCGACGAAACCGATGGATGTATTCTTGGGTATAGTGATATCGAGTCCTCTGATGACGTCGGTCTGCGCGTCGGTGTAACGGAAGTCGATGCCTTCGAGGCGAATTGCGCGGTCGAAGGGGAGGGAGGCGTCGTCCGAGGCGGACTCTTCGTCGGTTTTCGCATCCAGCATGTCGGTGTAGATCTTGTCGAGGACGGCTTGGTAGTAGTGGAGTTGCGTGGCCGCGAAGTAGAGCCTGTAGAGCGCCGGCGTCATGCGGTAGGCGGAGAAAGCGTAGAGACTGACGAGCGGGATGAGTTCGGCGATTGAGCCCCCTGCTGCGAGTCTGAGGACGAGGAAGAGAACGATGCCGCCGAACGCGATGGTCTCCAGAAAGTAGCGCGGCAGAGTTCCCGCAAGGCTTGCGAAGATCTGGAGGCGGGCGTAGGTCAGGGAGTTGTCGGCGTAGCTGTTGAGAAAATAGCGCTCGATGCCCATTACTCTTGTGGTTTTGATGCCGGAGAGGGCTCCGGTCGCGTAGCGGTAGCGGGCTGCGTTGGCCGTCAGGCGTTCTTTGCCGCTCTTTTGGAGTTTGGTTTTGATCAGAAAGCTGAGCAGGGCGTAGCCGCCCCCCAGAACGAGCATGGCGCCAACCGTGACGAGGACGTCGACGAAGAGAAGCATGCAGATGAGGACGACGAGCAGCGTCCCTTGGATGAGGAGTTCGAAGAGGGCGGTGAGCATGCCCATGGTGAGGCCTCCGACTTCGGAGAGGACATTCTTCCCGAGTTCACTGGTGTTTTTGCTCAGAAAGTACTGGTAGGGTCTGGAGAGGTAGACTGCGAGCAGGCGCAGGGAGATGGCGTGCTCCTTTTTCAGCAGGAAACGGGTCTGCGCCCAGCTTACGGCAGCGGGAGCGAGGCTTGAGGCGATGATTGCGACGAAGACGACTGTTCCGAGGAAGACGATGAAGGAGTTGGAATCAGCGAAGGCGCCCTTTTTATAGAGTGCGTCGAGCCACTTATTTTCATTGATGACCTGAGGATTCATGGCGACGTTGATGAACGGGAATATAACAGCAACGCCGATGACCTGAGCAAAAGCGGCGAAGAGATTGCCGAGAAAGAGGAATCCGGCTTGAACCCGTTCGCGGGGGGTAAAAATTTCGTAAAGCTTGCGCGCCGCGGACTTGGGAGTGACGCGTTCTTCTGCGGAGGCATTCGGCAAGGCGGCGGCGGGTCGAGATACGGCTTCGGTCATGAGTTCACGTCCTCTTTCAGTGTGTGGAGGCGGGGCGCTTCCTCGGATGATTGTCCGGGGCGCGCCCCTGTAGTGTGCGCTATTCTTTATGCTTTACGAGCAATTTTATTACTCGAAATGCGTTTTGTCAAATAGCTGAATGCGATAAAATCGGATCGGAAAAGTGCTTGAAGTTTGAGATGCTGAAGGAGCTGTTCTTCCTGTTCACGATGCGGGAGAACCGGATGCTGTCGATGTCCATTCCGTCGGCGGAGCTGGCGAAGTGCGCGGCGAATGCGATGCTCGCCGCGCGGATCAGCTTCATGAACTAGCCGGCGGGCTTCTGCGAGCTGGTGGGGGGCGACGTGGACCAGGTGCGTCAGGGGCGCGTCTTCGCGTGGACGCCTGTCGGAGTTGAGCGGTTTGATAGAGTACTAAGGAAAGGCGCTCCACGGGGGAGCGCCTTTTGGATTGGCTTTCTTTTCTTCTCAGGGTGGATGCCAGGCAATCAGTGTGCCGTAGGGTGGTCTTCTCTGCGGATTTTTTCGAGCTGTTCGGAGGTGATTTCCGCATACGCGAGAATTTTGTCGTCCGGCTCTCCCGCCGCGAGCATTTTGCGGGCCATTTGGATTTGGTTGAGTGCAATGCCTCTTGCAATACCTTTTTCAATGCCTTTTTCCATGCCTTTTTCGATACCTTTTCGTTCCATCAGGCTCACATACATTGCGCCGGCCTCCTTTCTACTTTCGAGCTCTTCTTCCCATAAGCAGGCGACCAAACGGATGATTTTTCCGTTTGCGTCGATCGCTTAGGCGGCATGCACCTGGCCGCCATCATTCCAGATGGTATCATTCTCAATGTGCATCACGCCTTCAATGAACCAGAGGAGGGTCATTTTCTCTTCGTGGCTCCAGCCTCGTTTGTTCAGTTCGGCGAGCAGAATCTTCATGTAGTCCAGCTTGCGGACGTCGTTGCTTCGCTGTTTCCATGCCTGCATTCCGGCGTAGTGGGCGAGGTCGAAGGGGTTGTCGCTCTTCTGCAGCGTGTCTTCATCGCCCTCGTAGATTCTGAAGACGGGATAGCGGTAGGTGACTTCTGAACCGTACCCCTCCCAACGGTAGACGCCCTCCGTCTGGTCGGCCGGTATCGGCTGGACGAGTATGGCGAGGCCCGCGACGGAGCGGTTGAACCGTCCTTCGAGCAGGCAACGGTAACGATGCATCCTCAGAGGAAAGTTCTCCTTTCCGCCGCGTCCCTGAATCTCCACGTGGAGAAGCACCCATGCGTTCTCTCCTGAGAGGAGGGGAACTTCGGCGAGGATGTCGACGAACTTTCTGGAGTCGGGCGGATTCGCGGAGTAGCGCCGGGTGAAGCGGGCGAGCCGCCGAAGCTCGGTCTCCAGAAAGCGGACGGGTTTCGCCGTGTCCGCGACGTTCGCCAGATCGGGAAGGACGGAGCGGAGCATGTTGTAAAAGGAAACGCTCAGAAACTCCTTCCAGAGTTCGTCTTCGGAGCGTCGTTCATTCTCGTTGGCGGGCTGTTCCGTCTGTTTGTCGTCGGTCACGCTGTCGCCTCCTTCATCGGATCAATGATAGCATCCGCCGGGGGAAAACGGAAGGTGTTTCGTCGGAAAATACGGTGAACGACGGGTGCGGGGAATGCGGAAGGAAAATGCGCTCCCCAGGGGAGCGCATTTTGTGTCAGCGAGCTTCCTGTCCAAGGCGTTCTTTGAGTTGAGCGAGTTCTTCGCGAGATATTTTGGCATAGGCAAGTATCTTCTCATCCGGTTCTCCCGCTTCCAACATCGTGGAAGCCATTTCCTCTCTGGTGACCTCTTCGATCGATGTGATGTACGGCATGTGTATCTCCTCCGGGAAGTATCAGCAGGTTTCCTGTCGAAGGTTTTTCTTGAGTTTGGCGAGTTCTTCGGGAGAGATCTCCGCGTACATAAGAATTTTATCGTCCGACTCTCCAGCTTTCAGCATTTTAAATGCAATTGCTCGCATGGTTTCAATTCTGGTTGCCTCTCTCGTTTCCTCTCTGGTAACCTCTTCGATCGATGTCACGTACGGCATGTGTATCTCCTCCTTTTTTGCCATCGCACGCACTTCTCCGACGAATTCGTTTCTTGCCTTGACGCCGGAGAAGGCGACTACCCAGTCGACGAAGTAGAAGAGCGCCTCAAGCTCCTTGGCTGTGTAGCCTTTTGTTATTCCAAGGCGCAGGAGGGCGATTTTGAAGAGCTTCTTCGTCTCGTCGTCGCTCCGCTCGACCTTGAGCGCCCGCTTGGCGGCGAGCATCAGGGTGGCGAACGGGTTCGAGTTCTCTTCCAGCTCCTTGTCGTCGTAGTCGATAACTTTAAGCAGGCGACCGACGAGCAGTTTTTGCGAGTCGTGTCGATCGCTTATAGCGCCATGCTTTCGGGCGCTGACGATACGTTGAAGACGTAGGTCAGGGTGGTTCCGAAGAAGGACGTCTCGTAGCGGTCGGGCCGGTATTTTGGGTTGCCGTCGGTGAGTATGGCGAGCGCGGCGATGTCCTTCACCTTCCATTTGTCCCGGACGCGGTAGAAATATTCGAACATGCGCTCCTCGAACTCCAATGTATCTTCTTCGCCGCTGCCGTACCCCTGCACTTCGACGTGGAGCAGAATATACT
>Ga0334884_1006208_pt1 | contig 10900 bp, 4 predicted proteins | sample GraSluR1_MG_7_FD_207215 | JGI IMG/M metagenome (GOLD analysis project Ga0334884, IMG submission 207215) | Sludge microbial communities from methane-producing bioreactor in Wageningen University, Netherlands - Granular Sludge_12_05 R1 | ecosystem: Engineered > Bioreactor > Anaerobic > Unclassified...
AACTGGCTTACCATCAACAAAATAATCTGGACCAGTTCCAGCCGAAGGTCTTTCTCCCAAAACATAATCTAAAGTTCCTATTCTAGAAGGAGAATCAAAAAGTGCTAAAGCCGCTACATTAAAAACTTTCTGACCAACCATACCTCCAACTATACCTGTAACACCTCCAATTCCCGCACTCTTAATTTTTGATTTTCTTACAAATTTTGAGAATGCCTTATCTTTGGAAATAATATCCGAGTTCAATTTTTCCATTTCAGCTTTAACTAGATCTTCAAATCCAGAGTTCCCTATTCCCAAAAGTGCAATATTTGGAGCAGTAGCTGAAACATCTAATGTTTGAACACCAAGACGATTTTTACGAATCAAGCCTAAACTTTCAAGATAATCAAACAAGACCTTTTTCATAGCATTTTTTTGAACAAGTGAAGTTTTATAATCCTTTCCATCTTTTAAATTTGTTTTAAACAAATCAACTGTAATATTGTTGATTTGATCAGAAGTATAAATCCCTTTAACAGACCGATTATTTCTACTGTAGTAAATTTCATTTCTTTGATCTTCAACAAGAAGTCTAGCCAAAATTTCAGCCAGTGGCTGTAAATTATTTGGTTGAGCAAGCTTTAATTTTTCCCTATCAGTATTAATATTTCTTGTATTTACAATTTGTAAAGCTTGATCAATCTCCATTGGATTAAAAGAATATTGTCTCATTCTTTGTGTTCTAAATCCTTTACTATCATCCCCCAACGCCTCCCTTCTCATATCAAATGCTCTGTCATGCTTTATTTCATGTCCTCTTCTAAAATATGCGTAAGCACCACCCACTGTAGCACCTGCAAGCAAAGGAGCAAACATTGTCATAGCACCCACAGAAGCAAATCCCATTCCAACAGTCATTGCTCCACCAGCCACAACAGCTCCTTTTCTAAGCCCCCATCTAGTTAAAAGACCTGTAACCGCACCAAGCATTAAAGGACTTATAAACCTACCAAGTATTGGCAAAGATTGGGCTTTTAATGCAAACCTATCTATCCAAGAAAATGTTCCCTTAGGTCTTTTGTTATGTAAATCAGCCATTTTTAACCCCATGGATATGTCTAAATCCATAGTAGAAATAAGATGTTCAGCATATAATTTCTTTTGTTCAGGACTAAGATTTGCTGTTTGATAATCAACTTGATCCCTCATTCCCTCAAAAAGTTTTTCTAAATTATTTGCATACATTAAACCTTCAGCGTCTCTTTCTCTTGAAGCAACATTAACAAAGTCCGAATTATTAAGTACATTATCTGCCTTTGCTTGATTAAGCATATTTCGAACCTCATGTTGTAACTGTTTTCTAGTCCATCCATTAGAAAGATAATTTCTAAGTAATTGAGCTATCCTATTATTCATTTCTAGTCGAGCAGGCTCATTCAAATTTTTTCCTTTTTCCAAATTTTGTTCAGACTCGTCCACAAATTCCGAAACTATTGAGTCTAAAATCTCTGAATTTCTCCTCTCTGAAAAAGGAGTACTTGATCTATGAAGAGGTTTTGATATCTTACTATTAGTAGTCAAAATTCTTGTTTCAAGTTCTGCCATCAAATTTTGATCATTTACTATTCTATCATGAACTTCTTTCATAAACTTTTGTCTATATCTTGGCTCCATTTGTCTAACCCATACCTTTTTCATCCATTTAAATGGATGTCTAAATGGCGCAGTTACCATATTCATGATTGAACCAAGTCTAGTTTTTCTATCAAATAATCCTTTTTCAGGCTGATCCAACCAATCATTCAACTGCCTTTCAGCTTCTCTATATGCAAAAGCTTTTACAACTTCTGATACATCGACAAACTTAACTTCTGCTCGTTTTTTTGGAGGCGTTGGACCTACTGGAGGACCTGAGTCTTCAGGAACATCCTTTTTTCTATTATTCTCAACATGCCAAGCAGTTTTGATTAGCCAAGAATTTTTATTATCAGGATTAAAGAAATCTTGATAATTCAAACAACTGTTAACATCCTTTTCATTAAAGTCTTTTGAATTATTAAGAAGTCTAAGTTGACGAACAATTGTTCTTAAAGCCCCAAGATGAAAACAATAAAGTCCTTCCTGAGCACTTACAAAATCTGCATGCTTAAGCCCCATATTTTTTGCTCCATCCGCACGAATTTTAACTGTATGCGTCCAATTTTCCATTGATTTTGTTTCTTCAATTCTTCCTCGAATAAAAGCCAATAAAAGCTTCAAATTTTGATTTTCTGGAAATTGTTTTTCTAAAACCTTTATCAAAGTTAATAAATCCTCATATTTTTTATTGAAATCTTCAACAATTTTTTGATCAATATCTTTCGTCAAAATCCCTTTCTCATTACGATTAAAAATATCTTTTTCTCCAAGTTCGTCATCTGTATACTCAGGAAATTCAGATAACATTTTTTGATGTTTTTCTTCAAAAGTAAATTTTTTCTCATCTGTATCTTTTCCTTTTTCATCCTCACCTGAAATTAAATTTGAAGCTTCATCAACAATATCAGGATGTGCAGGCTTGTTATCACTTTCAATTGTAAGTGGCCGAAGAATGTGTTCAGTTGTTATTACTTCATTATTTGAAGGGCCTGAGTTATTCTCATCTGTTTTCAAATCTTCAGTTGCTTCTTCTTCAACTTGTCCTTCTTCCGTATCAATTAAGCTTTCTTCTTCAACATATTTTGGAACTTCTCTTTTTCTATTATCTTCAATCGTATAAGCCGTTTTGATTAACCAAGAATTATGATTTTCTGTATCAAAATATTTTTCAAAATCAATAGCTTTAGAAATTATTTTTTCTTCTTTCAGACTTTTCAACTGTCTTGAAAAAATTCTAAACAAAGCAGTGTAAAAACAATATAAAGATTCTTGTGCCTCTACAAAATTCGTATTTTCATAGCCAGAATTCTTTGCATCGTTTGCCCTAATTAAAACTGTATTTTTAAAATTTTCATAAGATTTTGTTTCAGTGAGGGCCTGCTCCAAAACTTGTTTTAATTTCAATAAATGATCAGAATTTGGATTAAGCTCAATTAATTTAGTTAAAATTTCATAAATTTTAGAGAATTTATCATGAAAACTTGAAACAGTATTTTCTGAAATATATTTTGTATACTCTCCTATTTCTTCATCTATTTCAAAAATATCTTTTTCTCCAAGTTCATTATCTTTATAAACCTCTAATTCATTTATTTTTTTTTCAACAATTTGCGACAATTTGACACAATCGTTATCATAAACCTCCATAATTCTAGATTTAATATTTTCTTCCAAATCAGTAATTTCTAAACTAGAAAGATCAACCTCAATTTCTCCAAAATTAATTTTTAAAGCTTCTTCAACACTTATTAGTCCATTTGAAAAATCCATTAAATTTAAAATTATTAAATTTAAAACAGCTTTATACGCATTATATAATTTTTCTTCAACAATTTCTGGACTCAAAGATAATCTTTTCGCCTCTTTTTCAATCTTTTTTTTCCAACTATCTTTCGTTTTAATACTTGAAAACATCTCAGAAAAAGAACTCATAAAAGATTGAAAAACATCTGTATTTTCAGGCAAACTCCTAGACAAATCTTTCAAAGTAAATTCTATTTGTTTTGATGCTTCGGCCAAAAATTTCCAATCTGATTTGTCTTTACCCAAATTCTTTTCAACAATTTTAAGACCACTAATAGACGAAAAGTTTTTTTCACCTATATTCTTTTTAGAGTAAATATTCATAAAAATATAAATTTAAATAATCCCATAATTATACAACAAAAAAACACGCAAGTAAAGACCATGCAAAAAAGCATTCATAATAATTAAGTCTTGGTAATAAATTTTAATTCCAAAAAGTAAAGAATTTACAAAAACAAATTTTAAACTTTTCAACGCTCAACCCCCTCCCCCTTGTCATAACAAAAAAAACACTCTAAAATTCTGCACGAACTGAAAATTAAAAAAACTTATGGAAAAAATATTACAAAATCTCAAAAAAGAAGCTCTTGAAAATATTCAAAAGATAGAAAGCCCCGAAAAACTTTACGCACTCGAAGTCGAATTTTTAGGCAAAAAAGGCCGACTTACGGATATTTTAAAAGGCATCAAAGATCTTTCGACGGAAGAAAAAAAAGTTGTGGGAGCTCTTAGCAATACAATAAAAAAAGACCTTGAAGAAGCTTTTTCAAATAAAAAAACTGAGCTCGAAAAAGAAAAACTTGCAAAAGAATTAAAAACAGAATTTTTTGACACAACAATTCCATCACCAGAAAGCCAAATCGGACACATACACCCACTAGCACAACTTCAAAAAGAAATTGAAGATATTTTTTCATCAATGGGTTTTTCTATTATGGACGGCCCAGAAGTTGAATCAGAACACTATAATTTCAACTCACTAAATATTCCAGATGACCATCCAGCAAGAGATATGCAAGACACTTTTTTTATAAAAAACAAATCGTCAAAAGAAGAAGGCAGGCTTCTTATGCGAACCCAAACATCACCAGTTCAGGTTCGAACAATGCAAAAATACGGCGCACCACTAAGAATAATCGTACCGGGAAGAACATTTAGAAACGAAGCCACAGATGCAAAACACGAAATGACATTTTCACAAGTTGAAGGACTACTCATAGACAAGAATATTTCGATCGGCACACTCAAAGGAATAATGCAAGAAGCCCTCAGCGCAATAATGAAAAAAGAAACAGTAATTCGTCTTAGACCAGGGTATTTCCCATTTGTAGAACCGGGACTTGAGCTTGATTTCAGATGTGTTTTTTGCAATGGAAAAGGATGCAAAACATGCAAACACGAAGGCTGGATCGAAATTGCAGGAGCAGGAATGGTTCATAAAAATGTACTAATTGCAGGAAACATCGACCCAAAAGAATACCAAGGCTGGGCATTCGGAATCGGCTTCGAACGCCTTGCAATGATGCGCTACGAAATCCCCGACATCAGATATTTCCTATCTGGAGACCTTAGATTCATAAAACAGTTTTAATTGTTAATCTCACAAAATTGTCTTTCTTATCAATAAATAATCGCAAATACAAAAAAACTCACGAAGCAGAAGATATCTTTTCAGCAATTTCAAACACCCTAAACAAAATTGCTCAAAAGATGTCTTATGCAAGGCAAAAATTGGAAAGCAAAGTGAGCCGTATTGAATATACGGAAAAACACTTTTCATTTCTAACAACAGCAGAAGATATCTTTTCGGCAATTTCAAGCACCCTAAACAAAATTGCTCAAAAGATGTCTTATGCAAGGCAAAAATTGGAAAGCAAAGTGAGCCGTATTGAATATACGGAAAAACACTTTTCATTTCTAACAACAGCAGAAGATGTCTTTTCAGCAATTTTAAGCCCCCTAAACAAAATTGCTCAAAAGATGTCTTATGCAAGGCAAAAATTGGAAAGCAAAGTGAGCCGTATTGAATATACGGCGAACTGCTTTTTAATTTTTAACGAAGCAGAAGATATCTTTTCAGCAATTTCAAACAAATAAACAATAAATATATGCACATTTCGCTCAACTGGTTAAAAGAATTCGTCACCATCCCCGAAAAAGACCCAAAAGCCCTAGCCCACAAAATCACTATCCATACAGCAGAAGTCGATGGAATAATCGATGAAGCCAAAGAATTCGAAAAAATTGTCATTGGCCAAGTTGTATCGGTTAATAAACATGAAAACGCCGATACACTTTTCGTTGCAAAGACATCAATTGGCAAAGAAACCGTTCAAATTGTTTGTGGAGGGCAAAATTTAAGAGAGGGAATGTTTGTCGCAGTAGCACTTCCGGGAGCAGAAGTAAAATGGCATGGAGAAGGCGAAAAAATTAAAATTGAAAGAACAAAAATCCGAGGCGTAGAAAGTTTTGGAATGATTTGTGCATCAAGTGAAATAGGGCTTCCAAAAGGCAAAACCGAAGGCCCAAAAGACATCCTCGACCTTTCAGCTTTAAAACCACTACCGGGAACACAATTAAGTGAATTTTTAAAGAAAAACGACACAATCTTAATTTTCGACAACAAAACAATCACAAATCGACCAGATCTTTGGGGACACTTTGGTATTGCAAGAGAAATCTCCGCACTTTACGACCAAAAACTAATTCCGCTAAAACCAAAAGTAAATATTCCAACAAACAAAAATTCTTTCAAAATTGAAATAAAAGACGAAGACATTTGCCCAAGATATATGGGTTTAATTATTGAAAATGTTGAAATTGAGGAATCTCCAGTTTGGTTAAAAGAAAAACTTCAAAGAACAAACCATGGAACACACAACAATATTGTTGATATCACAAACTTCGTAATGACAGAGCTTGGCCAACCGATGCACGCATTTGATGCGGAAAAAGTTAAAGGAAAAATTATTGTTCGAAGAGCAAAAAAAGGTGAAAAAATCAAAGCCCTAGATGAAAAAACATATCAACTCGACGAAAATATGCTTGTAATTGCAGATGAAAAAGCCCCCATAGCAATCGCAGGAGTAATGGGAGGACATGATTCTGGAGTAACAAATTCAACAAAAACAATCATTCTCGAATCCGCAAATTTCAACTCTTCAAATATCAGAAGAACATGCTCAAAACTTGGGCTCAGAAGCGACGCCTCTCAAAGATATGAAAAAGCTCTGGATCCAGTTCTTTGTGAACTTTCACTCCTTCGAGCAACAGAATTAATTCTAAAAGTTTGCAAAAACGCAAAAATTAAAGGAGCAATAATCGACACAGGAAATTTCGACAAAACACCAAAAAAAGCAGTTTTATCAATAGAAAAAGCATGTTCAACAATTGGAACAACTCTTTCAAAAAAACAAATAACAGATTTCTTAACAAAACTTGAATTCAAAGTAAAAGCAAAAACAAAAGACCTCCTTGAAATAGAAATTCCTTCATTTAGAGCAACAAAAGACATAAAAGATGAAGACGATATAATTGAAGAAATCGCCAGACTTTACGGATACGAAAACATTCCAACAATTAGCCCAAATCTCCCAGTAAAAAGGCCAATTGAAAACACAGAAAGAAAAATCAAACACGAACTTCGAACACTTTTAAGCCAAGGATTTGACTTTGACGAAGTCGCAAATTACGCTTTCTATAGTGAAAAAGACATTGAAAAATGTTTAATGTCAAAGCGCGAACACTTAGAATTAGAAAATTCAATTTCCGAAGACTACACTCATTTAAAAACCACACAAATCCCACATCTTCTAAAAAACGCAAGCTTAAACGCCAAAACATTTGAAAGTTTTAAAATTTTTGAAATCAACAGAAGATACAAAGAAATTGGAAACTTTTACCCACTCGAAGAAAAATTACTTAGCGGTCTAATATTAAAAAAAGATAAAACAGACAATGTTTTTTATGAAGCCAAAGGAGTTTTTGAAGGCATAATAAAACATCTCAGTTTAAAAACACCTAAAGCGGTAAAAGGCGCAGTAAATGCTCCATTCGCTCATCCCGAAAAATCGCTTACATACATCAATAAACAAGGAGAAACATTAGCAAAAATTTTCATTATTCATCCCCTAGTTCAAAAAAACTATGATCTTGAAAAATATAAAATTGCATGTTTTGAAATTAATTTTTCAAAATTATTGAAAGAAAGTCCCGAAAAAAATCTTTTCAAAGAAATTCCTAAATTTCCAAAAATTGAATTCGATGTTTCCGTTTTAATTGATAAAAAAATGGAAATCGGAAAAATAATCGAAGAAATAAAATCCTGCGACACAGAATTAATAAAAGATATAAAACTATTCGACATTTACGAAGGTGAAAACATCGGCAAAGAAAACAAAGCAGTCGCCTTCAAAATTACGCTTCAATCAAACGAAAGAACACTCACAGATGAAGACATGTCAAGAGTTCAAACCAGCACATTCGAAAAACTAAAACAACTCGGAGGAAGCATAAGAGGAATTTAAAAGTTTCTATTAAAAATTCGAACAAAAAATAAATCGTTAAAATCAACGAAAATTTGCATTATTTAATAAAAAACATTAAAATCCAAATTGATTTTTTATTAAAAATTATTTCACAAAATGAAAAAAATATTTCTTCCTCATAAAAAACCAGGGTTTTTGAAAAACCTATTTTTTTGGCTTCTTATAGCTTTTTTTGCTATCGGTTTTTTAGGGATACTCTCTGTTGCTAGTATATTTATTTATTTTTCCTCAGGACTACCTGATGTAACAGATCTCGAAAAAATTTCAGCCGCCCAATCCACAACAATTTACGACCGCGACGGAAACCTTCTTTACACGATTTATTCCGAAGAAAACAGGGAAAAAGTGGCACTAAAAGACATTTCACAGTTTTTAATAGATGCAACAGTTACGCTTGAAGATGCTGATTTCTGGAAACATTCCGGCTTCGACATCATGGGAGTAACAAGAGGCGTAATCTATGAAACCACAGGATTTGGAAGACCAAGCGGAGGATCCACAATCACACAACAATATATAAAAAACACATTTTTATCAGCAGAAAGAACTTTCACAAGAAAAGCAAAGGAGCTAATTTTAGCAATACGACTAGAAAAAGCTTTTAGCAAAGAAGAAATTTTAGAACTATATCTAAACAGAATTCCATACGGAAACAATGCATACGGAGCACAAAAGGCCTCTGAAATCTATTTCAACAAATCTGCTTCAGATCTAAACCTCGCAGAAAGTGTTCTTCTTGCCTCAATGCCTCAAGCCCCAAGCCGTTATAATCCTTATGGAAACAACAGACACTCCAGATTAAATCGAGAATTTTCTCTAGAAGAGCTTCAAAAAAGATCCATAAAAAGCCTCGCAGACCTTCAACAATACTCTGATTACACAGTCGGACTAATTGGCTCATATATAACGTTTGAAAATGGTGTAGAAATATATATACCGGGAAGAACAGACGCCTCCCTAAACCAACTTGTTAGATACGAAAAAATTACAAATGAACAAAGAGAAATTGCAAAAGAAGAACTTCAAAACATAGAATTCAACAATTACCGACAAACTATCAAATATCCACATTTTGTTTTACACATAAAACAACAACTCGAGGAAAAATATGGAAAAGATTTTGTTGAGAGAGGAGGTTTAAAAGTATATACAACAATCGACCCAAAACTTCAAGATGCAGGAGAAAAACTCGCATACGAAAAAGGTTCTGCGTACGAAACTTCAATTCAAGCAAACAACATATCCATCCTTACAATAAATCCAAAAACAGGAGAAATTTTAGCAATGATTGGCTCTAGAGATTATTACAACCAAGAAATAGATGGAAATGTAAACATAACACTTCGCCCAAGACAACCAGGTTCTTCTTTCAAACCTTTCATTTATGCAGCCGCATTCTATAATAATTATGCTCCTGCAAGTGTCACATACGACATTCCAATGAAACTTGGAAACGCACGCCCACAAAATTATGATGGCAAATTTCAAGGCCAAATGACTCTTAGACGAGCTCTCGGACAATCAAGAAACATTCCAGCCATACAAGCTTATTTTTTAGCAGGAGAACAAACAAAAATAATCGATTTAGTCGAAAAAATGGGAATTAGTTCATTAAAACGAGATCATAGCTATGGTTATCCCCTTTCATTAGGCGCAGGCGAAGTTACTATGATGGAAATGGTAACAGCCTACGGAGTGTTTGCAAACAATGGTAAAAAACCCGAAATTACAGGCATACTTAGAATTGAAAACTCAAACGGTGATATTCTTGAAGAATGGAAGCCAAAAGAATTTGAAGAAGTTTTAGATCCACAAATAGCTTATGCAATAAATTCAATTTTATCAGATAAAGAAAATTCTATTGGCCCTCGTCTTTGGTTAAACAATAAAATTTATGCAGTAAAAACTGGTACTTCCACCAAAGAAAACAAACAAGAAGCATCAGGATCCGTTCGTCCAGGTGATTTATGGGCAATAGGTTATTCTCCATCAATAGTAACAGCAGTCTGGATTGGAAATTCAAGAGGTCAAGGAATGGCATATAGTGCTGAAGCCTACAATCAAGCAGTTCCTGTGTTTACTGAAATGATGTCGCTAGCCTTAAAAGACACACCAGAACCATTTCCAGAACCCGAAGGAATTAAAAGAATCCAAGTTTCAAAAATAAGTGGTAAACTTCCAGGGCCAACAACCCCTGAAAGTGCAATAATAACAGATATTTTCCCAAGTTTTTCAGTACCTACTGAAATTGAGAATGCCTTTATAAGAGTAAAAATTGATAAAATTTCTGGACTCCTTGCAACTGAATACACCCCAGAAGGAGCAGTTCAAGAAGTGTTATTCCAAAACTATGAACCAATAGCAGACTTATTTAACTGGAAACAAGAACTAACTGCATATTATGCAGGAAAATCGGGTGAAGAAGACGGCATTCGAATCGGACTTCCACCTACTGAATACGACAATGTTCACACTGCACAAACCGAAAAAAACAAACCAAAAATTACAATAGAAAATATAAGCTCAGGAATGAGCATTCCACAAGGTGCTTTTACAGTTAACACCTCTATTGACGCACCAAACGGAATTGAAAAAGTAGAATATTTTATGAATGATAAACTTAGTTATTTTACTTCTACTCCGCCATATTCAGGATATTTAAACATTTCAAAGTTTATGGCACAAGGATCAAGACAATTAATTGTAGTTAAAGCTCTTGATAAGCTAGGTTATTCTAGCGAAACGGCCATCGAAATTATTGTTCAAAAAGAAGGAGAAGAAGAAAACCATCAAAAAGATCCAGAAAAAGACCCTGAAGAAACTCCAAAGAAAGATCCAGAGAAAGATCCCGAAGAAAACAACTCACAAACAAACAACGAAGAAAAAAGCATTTTCGACACAAATTAAAAAAACTCATTACACAAAAA
>Ga0334884_1006209_pt1 | contig 10898 bp, 8 predicted proteins | sample GraSluR1_MG_7_FD_207215 | JGI IMG/M metagenome (GOLD analysis project Ga0334884, IMG submission 207215) | Sludge microbial communities from methane-producing bioreactor in Wageningen University, Netherlands - Granular Sludge_12_05 R1 | ecosystem: Engineered > Bioreactor > Anaerobic > Unclassified...
TGCCCGAAAGGACGATCGCGGAGTATCTTCAAAGCGAGTGGGCGGAACTCGGCGTCGATCTGAAGATTCTCGGCGAGGAGGAGCAGTCCTACAGGGATCGTCAGAAGGCGGGAGATTTCGACATCGTCTTCAATATCTCGTGGGGGACCCCGTACGACCCGCAATCGTTTCTCGGCGGCATGAGAACCGTCGTCTACGGGGATTACATGGCGCAGCAAGGGCTGAAGGAAAAGGCGAAACTCGACGAGAGCATCGTCAAAGCCCTTGTGAGCACCGACCTTGAAGAGCGCCGAGCCCTGTTCGCGTATATCCTGAACCTTCTGCACGACGAGGCGGTGTATATCCCGTTGACGTACGAGCGGAACCGCGCCGTGTTCAACGAGCGCGTGCGCAACGTTACATTCAATCCTTCCCAGTTCGAAGTTCCTTTCGAGAAGATGTCGCTGGAGAAGTAGCCGACGACGGAGGGCGCCTCTCCTTTTCGGGGCGCCCTCCGGGCAAGGAGTTGCAAACGTTTTGAGACAGTATATCTTTAAAAGGATTCTCATGCTCTTTCCGATGCTGCTGGGCATCTCTTTCATCGCGTTCGTTCTCGTCAACCTTATTCCGGCGGATCCTGCGGAAGTCGCGCTGCGGATCAACGACATCCAGCCGACCGAAGAAGCGATCGCCCTGATGAGAGAGGAACTCGGGCTCGATCGACCCTTTTTCACCCGATATCTTCAGTGGCTTTCGAAGAGTACACGCTTCGATTTCGGCGCGACCTTCACCAACGCCAACCGCACCGTCGCGGGAGAAATAGCCCGTTCCCTTCCGGCGACATTGGAATTGAGCGCCGCAGCCCTGGTGATCGTGATCGGAAGCAGTCTTCTCCTCGGAGTTTCGTGCGCTTTGTACCGCGATACGCTCTTCGACCGTTCGGTGCGTCTTTTCGTCTTTTTAGGAACCGCGATGCCGAACTATTGGGTGGGGCTTCTGCTTATGTGGTTCTTCGCGCTGAAGCTGGATCTTCTCCCGACGAGCGGCGGCGGAGGCTGGAAGAACTTGATTCTTCCGGCGGTCACGCTCTCTTTAACATATATCTCCACGTATATCCGGCTGATCCGGAACAACATGATCGAGAATATGAGCGAGGAATATGTGTTGTATGCCAACGCCAGGGGATTGAAGCAAAGAACCGTTGTTTTCGGACATGTCCTCCGGAATTCTCTTCATTCGTGTGTAACGGCTCTTGGGATGAGCGTTCCCCAACTGATCGCGGGCGCTTTCGTGGTGGAGAACGTCTTCGCCTGGCCGGGGATCGGGCGATTGTGCATCTCGGCCATTTTCAACAGGGATTACCCTGTGATTCAGGCGTATATTCTCGTGATGGGGGTGCTTTTCATTTTTTGCAATCTTGCGGTGGACATTCTTCACTGCTTTATGGATCCGCGCTTGAGGAGGTCGTCCTGATGCTGCGTCGCCTGCTCAAGGACAAAAGCGCGGTCGTCTGCGTTGCGTTCATCGTCGTCGTGATGGCTGCGGGGCTTCTCGCCGATACGGTTCCGCTGAACAACCCGAATAAAGTGAACGTGTTGGCCAAACTTCAGGCGCCCTCGTTCGCGTACCCTCTCGGTACCGATCATCTGGGGCGTTGCACTCTTTCCCGTCTCGTCCACGGAATCCGTCCCACGATCTTTCTCTCTCTTCTGACCATGTGCTGCACGATCGCCCTGGGGAGCGCGATCGGACTCCTCTCGGGTTATTTCAGGGGGCGAGTGGACGAAGTCGTCATGAGAGTGTGCGACGTTATGCTCTCCTTTCCGAGTCAAGTGATGATTCTCGCCGTGGTGGGCGTGCTCGGACCCGGAATGATGAATGTCGTCGCGGCGAACATCCTGATCAAGTGGGCTTGGTATGGGCGGATGATCCGAAGTTCCGTCATCCGTTACGGAGAGAAGGGGTACGTGCTCTTCTCCAAAGTCTCCGGGACGGGGGCTCCTTACATCGTCTTCCGTCATCTCCTGCCGGGCGTGGCTTCGGAGCTTCTCGTTCTGGCCTCTCTCGATATGGGGTGGGTGATTCTGAACATTTCCACGCTCTCCTTTCTCGGGCTTGGAGTGCAGGCCCCGACGGCGGAGTGGGGCGCCATGCTCAACGAGGCGAAGGATGTCATGGTTCGCGCGCCATTGCAGATGCTCGTGCCCGGGGTGGCCATCATGACGGTTGTCGCCGCGTTCAATATGCTGGGCGACAGTCTGCGGGATGCTCTTGATCCGAAGACTGTATAAAACGAAAGGGGGGTGCTCGCTATGGAAAACGTGTTGAGCGTGCGGGATTTGCATATCTCCGTCCGGGGAGAGAAGCCGCTTTCTTTGGTAAAGAACGTTTCTTTCGATGTCGAGGCGGGGCGTTGTCTTGGGATTCTCGGAGAGAGCGGAAGCGGAAAGAGTCTCACGTGCGGAAGTCTCGTCGGTCTTTTGGGAAGCGAATACGCTGTGTCGGGGGAGGTTCGTTTCAACGGGCGCAACCTGTTGACGGCGAATCGGGAGGAGCTTCGTCGACTGCGCGGAGCGGAGATTTCGATGATCCTTCAGAATCCCATGACCTCGTTCGATCCTCTGCGGACCATAGAATCCCATATTCTGGAGACGCTGCGCGCGCACGGACGCGTTTCGCGAAAAGAGGCTCTTGCGGCCGGGAGAGAGATGCTTGCGCGCATGCGCATCGAAGACCCGGACGGCGCGATGCGCCGCTACCCTCATCAGATGAGCGGGGGCATGCTTCAGAGGACGATGATCGGGCTGGCGCTTCTTCTCGGACCGAAGCTGATCGTCGCCGACGAACCCACCACCGCTCTCGACTCCATCACCCGATTCGAGGTCGTCGAGGAGATCCGGCGCATGCGCGAAGAGTACGAGTGCGCGATGATCTTCGTCTCGCACGATCTCGGCGTGCTCGCATCGGTGGCGGACAGCGTGCTCGTCATGCACGAGGGAGAAGTCGTGGAAAAGGGGGAGCTGCGCCGGGTGTTCGCGTCGCCACGCAGCGAACAGGCGCGCTACCTTCTGGGGACTCGTTTTTCGTTGATCGACCGCTTCCGGCGGATGGTTCGAAACGAAGGCGGCGCGCCGTCGAGGATGGACTATGCTGCTGCAAGCTTCTGATATCCATGTGAGTTTTTCGCGGGAAGGAACCGGTTTCTTCCGAAAAGAGCGGCGCGCCGTCCTGAACGGCGTCGGTTTTTCTCTCGAAGAACATCGCTGTTTGGGGATCGTCGGAGAGTCGGGATGCGGAAAGAGCACTCTCGGTCGGGTGGTGACCGGGCTCCTGGCTCCCGATTCCGGCACGGTGCTTGTCGACGGAAAGGATATCCACGCCTGCCGCGGCGCGGAAAAACGGAAAATCGGACGATGCGGGAGCATCGTTTTTCAAGATTATTCTTCATCCGTCAACCCTCGGTTTCGCGTGGAGGAGATCGTTGCCGAACCGCTTCTCCATGAGAAGCTCGATCCGAAGGAGCGCGGGGAGCGAGTGCTCGCCCTTCTGGAAAAGACGGGCCTGGGGAGCGAGTTCGTACACAGGTATCCGCACCAACTCAGCGGAGGTCAGTTGCAGCGCGTCTGCATCGCCCGGGCTCTGGCGGGCTCCCCGCGATTTCTCCTGCTGGACGAGGCGATCAGCTCGCTCGACGTCTCGGTGCAAGTGCAGATTATGGATCTCCTGATCGAACTCAAGGAGAAGGACGGCCTCTCGTATATTTTCATCACGCACGACCTCGAAGCCGTGACCTATATCTGCGACTCGGTTCTTTTCATGCATAAGGGACGCTTCGTGGAGAGCGTGACCGATCTCTCGCGGCTCGCCGACGTTGTACACCCCTTTTCCCGCAATCTCCTGCGCTCGGTTTCCGGGCTTGAAACGATCTTCGAGGGAGGCGGAGAGCGCTTCCCAACGCTTTGATAAACACGTTCCTTCCGCACGGAGTCGTTCTTCCGTCCGCCTCGTGTTTGTGGTATCGTAAGCATGATTCCCACCGCAAGGAGGTTTTTTCGTGAAGATTGCCGTGCTGATAAAACAGGTTCCCGATACGGACGACGTTCGTATGGACCCGGAGACTGGGACGATGATCCGCGAGGGCGTCGGCGCCATCGTGAACCCGTTGGATTTGAACGCCCTCCAGGCCGCGCTGGACCTGAAGGCGGCCTCGGCCGAAGACTCGCCGAGCGAGGTCACCGTGATCACGATGGGGCCGCCCAAGGCGCACGAGGCGCTTCGCGAGTGCATCGCCACCGGGGCGGACCGGGGCGTGCTGCTCAGCGACCGCGCCTTCGCCGGAAGCGATACGTGGGCTACGGCGAAGGTACTGGCCGCGGCCGTCGAGCGTACCGGCCCCTACGATCTCGTCCTCGCCGGGGAGAAGGCGACCGACGGGGAGACGGGGCAGGTCGGCCCGGAGGTGGCGGTGCTGCTCGGCGTACCCTTCAGCACGTACGTCACCGGACTCTCCCTCTCCGGGGGAAAGATCGAAATCCGCCGTATGACCGAGGAGGGAATCCAGCGGCAGAGGTTGCCCTTCCCCTGCCTGCTCACGGTGCTTCACGCCCTCAACGAGCCGACCATGCCGACGCTCTCCGGCAAGAAACGGGCGCGGCGGAGCGAGATTCCGACGCTCGGGATCTCCGACATCGGTCTCTCGCCCGAGGAGACGGGGCTCAAGGGTTCCGCGACCCGCGTGGTGAAGATCGCTTATCCTACGATCTCCCGCTCCACGGAGATGTTCGACGGGAAACGCGCGGACGAGGGGATCGATCGCCTCGTTACGGTCCTCAAGGACCTCGCCGTGATTTAGGAGGGATGCGCTATGACGGCACAGAAGAGCTTTTTCGTCCTCGGAGAGGTCCGGGACGGACGCATACACTCCGTGACGCGCGAACTGACGGGGAAGGCCCGGGAACTCGCCGACAGCGTCGGCGGGCGGGTGACGACAGTACTCCTCTCGGGAGGTCTGTCCGATTCTCCGGACAGCCTTTTCCGGTACGGGGCCGACAGGGTCCTCTCCGTGGAGCACCCGTCGATGACGCTGTACAACCAGGAGGTCGAGACGAACGTCCTCGCGCACATTCTTCGCGAGGAGCAGCCCGAGGTGGTGCTCGCCGGAGCGACGACGTCCGGACGGACGACGCTCCCCGCATTGGCCGCGAAACTGGAGACGGGGCTCACCGCGGACTGCACCGGCCTTGAGATGGACCCCGAAACCGGGTTGCTGCTCCAGACCCGCCCGGCCATCGGCGGGAACGTCATGGCGACCATCAAGACGCCGGAGCGTCGGCCGCAGATGGCGACGGTGCGCCCGAGGACATTTCGGATTCCGGAACCTTCCGAGCGGAAGGGGGAGTTGCTGACGCCCGGGATTCCCGCCGCGCTCTTCGAGGGCTCCATCGAGAACCTCGGTTTCGAGCGGGTGGAGGACGGCGCGGCGAACATCGCGGACATGGAGGTGGTCGTCTCGGGAGGCAAGGGGCTGAAGCGCCCCGAGAGCTTCCGAATGCTCGAAGAGCTTGCGGAGCTTCTCGGCGGGGGCGTCGGGGCCAGCCGGCCCACTGTCGAAGCCAAGTGGATGGACTATCCGCACCAGGTCGGGCTCTCGGGAAAGGTCGTTGCGCCGAAGGTCTACATCGCCGCCGGGATCTCCGGCGCCGTGCAGCATCTCGCCGGGATGCAGACCGCCGGGTACATCGTCGCGATCAACCGCGACCCGGACGCCTCCATCTTCCGGGTGGCGGATCTGGGGCTTCGAGGGGATCTTTTCGATATTATCCCCCGGATTATTGATCGTATCAAAACGGAGGTGAACTCCTGATGAGCGCGCACGCATACTCTCCCGTCACTGAACGGACGGTGGAGGAACTCCAAAAGCTGATAGGAGCGTCGAACGTCTCCGCGGACCTTGAAAAGCGCATCGCCTACTCCTATGACGAAGTTCCCAGGTTTTACTGGGACAAAGAGTATATCGCCGAGGTCGTCGTCTTCCCAGAGACTACCGAGGACGTCTCGGCGCTGATGCGCTACGCGAACGACCATAGGATTCCGGTGACGCCGAGAGGGGCCGGCACAGGCCTCTCCGGCGGCGCGGTTCCTTTCTCGGGCGGAATCGTCCTCTCGTTCGAGAAGATGCGGGCCATTATCGAGCTGGACAAGAAAAACCTCACGATCACGGTCGAGCCGGGCGTGGTGACGGCGGAGATCACGAAGGCGGCGGAGCGGGAGGGGCTGCTCTACGCCGGGGACCCGTGCAGCGGCGACGCCTCTTTCATCGGCGGCAACGTCGCGGAGAACGCCGGGGGAAATAAGGTAGTCAAGTACGGGACGACCGGAAACTCCGTGCTCGCCCTTGAAGCGGTGCTTCCGGACGGCACGGTGACCTGGTTCGGGGGCAAGCGCCGGAAGGATGCCACGGGGTACGACTTCGCTCATCTGATCGTCGGCTCCGAAGGAACGCTCGCCGTGGTGACGAAGATCATTTTGAAGCTGCTTCCCCTTCCCGGCAAAGTCCTGGACCTTCTGGTTCCTTTTCCCGACGTGGCTTCCGCGATCGACTTCGCTCCTCGCGTGATGAGCGAGGGGAAGGTGATTCCGTCGTCGATGGAGTTCATGGACAGACGCTCGATCAAGCTGGCGGAGCGATTCCTCAACACTCGCCTCCCCTTCGACGACGCAGGGGCGCACCTCATCATCCAGCTCGAAGGGAACGATCCGGAGGTGCTCGCCGACGACATGGAGCGCATCGGGGATCTCTGCTTCGCGCACGGCGCTTTGGAGGTCTTCGTCGCGGACAACCGGACCACCCGAGACAAACTCTGGAAGGCGCGAAAGTGCCTGGCGGAGGCGATCATGGCCTTCTATCCGAAGTACAGCCTCGAAGACCTTGTGGTGCCTACCAGCGAGATTCCGAAGCTGATGGCCGAGACGACGCGACTCTGTACGAAATACGGCTTGGAGGAGGCGAACTTCGGCCACGTCGGGGACGGCAACATGCACGTGAACATCCTCTTCCCCGAGGAGCGCCCGGACTGGCACGATATTGTCGACGCGCTGCTCGACGAACTGTACGACTTCACGGCGTCCATCGGCGGCACGCTGAGCGGCGAACACGGCATCGGCCTGAAACGGCAGAAGTACATGTGCCGGGTGATGGACGCCTCGCAGATGGAGCTGATCCACAGGGTGAAGCTCGCCTTCGACCCGAACAACATCCTCAATCCGGGCAAGATGATCGGCTGCCCGGATCGGGAGTAGGACACACCGGAGAAGCGGAACGGGGGGCCCGAGAAGGCCCCCCGTTCATTCCTGCCTGATGAGCGCCGCCATCTCGTCGAGCGAGAAGCGGGTCACGCGTTCCGTTCCTTCGAGCAGGCTCTCGGCGAGGTCGCGCTTCGTCGCGTGCAGGTCCACGATCTTCTCCTCGATGGTATCCTTCGCCACGATACGGTAGACCGTCACGGGACGCTCCTGCCCGATGCGGTGCGCACGGTCGGAGGCCTGGTCCTCGACGGCGGGGTTCCACCAGGGGTCCATGTGGACGACGTAATCGGCGGCCGTGAGGTTCAGCCCCGTTCCCCCGGCGCGCAGACTGATGAGAAAGCACTCCTTCTCCCCGGCCTGGAACGCTTCCACTTGGCGTTTCCGTTCCTCGGGCGGCGTCGAACCGTCGAGGTAGGAGTACGAAACTCCGGCTTCGTTCAGCGATGCGCGCAGGATGCCCAGATGGTCGACGAACTGGCTGAAGACGAGGCAGCGGTGTCCGTTCGCGCGAAGGTCGTCCAATATCTCGCCGAACGCCTCCAGTTTCGCGGAGGGGAACTCTCTGTCGGGGAGGACGAGCGAGCCGTTGCAGCATGCGCGCCGCAGCTTCATCAGCTCGGCGAGGACAACGAAGCGCTGGTCCTCGCCGCCTCCCTTCTCGATTCTTTCGAGCGCGTTCCTTCGGAGCGCCTCGTAGAGGCTTCGCTCCTCCGGGTTCATATCCACGCGGAGGGTGATCTCCGTCTTCGGAGGCAGCTCGTCGAGCACCTGATCCTTGGTGCGGCGGAGCAGGAAGGGGCGGAGGATCTTCTTCAGCCGGGCGCGCGCTCCCTTGTCGTCGTACTTCACGATCGGCGTGGCGAAGCGGCGGTTGAAGCTGTCGAGCGAGCCGAGCAGCCCCGGATTGAGAAAGCGGAAGAGGTTCCACAGCTCGCCGAGATGGTTTTCGATCGGGGTGCCGGTGGTGATGATCCGGAACTTCCCCTTCAGCCGCATCGCCGCGGCCGAGCGCTTCGTCGCGGCGTTCTTGATGGCCTGCGCCTCGTCGAGGACCACCGTGTTCCACTCCACCTCATGGAGCATCTCTCCGTCCTGTTGAAGCAGCCCGTAGCTTGTCACCACCACGTCGAACGGTTCCAGGTCGTCGAGGATCTTCCGCCGGTCGCCGTACCGGAACTCTTTCAGGTTCAGAGTGGGCGCGAAGCGCGCGGCCTCCTGAAACCAGTTCGGGCAGACGGAGACGGGAGCGATCACAAGCGAAGGACCTGTCTGCGCGCGGGAGAGAAGGACTGCGAGCACCTGGATGGTCTTGCCGAGCCCCATGTCGTCCGCGAGGCATGCGCCCGCGCCCCAGTGCGCGAGGCGGCTGAGCCACTGAAAGCCCTCCGCCTGGTAGTCGCGAAGGACGCCTTTGAACGTCGAGGGAAGCGCAGGCGCTATCGACTCCGCCTCCTCGACGAGCGCGAGCTGTTTGGCCCACTCGCCGTCGCCGCCGAAGCCCTCCGTCTCCTTCTCCAGTTTTTGGAAGAGCGGCGCCGAGAGGGGCGAGAAGCGCAGCTCCTTTCCCCGCCAGTCGCCGAACGAGCCGATCTCTTCGAGGCGTTTTCGCAGCTCGGCGGTGAGGGCAAGAAACTCGCCGTTCCCGAGGGGCAGGAAGCGTCCTTTGCTCTCGGCCAGCATCTCGCACGCCTCTTTGATGCCCAGAACGGTCTGTTCGTCCACGCGAATCTCCCCGGAGAGGGCGAACCAGTCGCGCCCCGCGGCCACGGAGAGCTTCACCGTGCTCGGGGAGACGGCGGAGCGGACGCTCATCGCGCCTCCCTTGGGCCACTCCACGACGACGCGCTCTCCCATTCCGGCGACCTGGAGCAAAAATTCGAGGCAGAGTTCGGGGTTGTCCAGCTCCCATCTGTTCTCGTCCGTCTGCTCCCCTTCGTTCAGAGCAGGGCAGAGCAACAGCGCCTCGTCGCGATTGCGCCGCTCGGCGTCGAGATCACGGAGCGTTCGGATGCGTTGTCCGTCGCTCCGGCCCATCATCGTCTTGCCGCCCTCGCCCGGCCTGCAGAGGTGCGTGCCCGTCCCGAGCGGACGGACGGCGAGCGAGACGAAAAAACCCTCTTCGCCGGGGGCGAGCTGGACGACGATGCGCGAGTCCGGCTCCACCGCGACGGCGCTCCCCTCCACGCCTTCGATCTCGGAGGTTATGGGAACAGTCTCCGCAAGCGATTCCAAAGTCTCCAGAATATGCTCCTTCCCTCGCTCCGGGACGAAGAGGCCTTCCTTGCCGAGGATCTCCGCGATGCGGCGGTGCTTCTCGTCGAAGGGGACCACCCGTATCCGGCAGGGAGATTCCTCTTCCAGGAAGACGTTGGCGTACTTGCCCTCGGCAGGGTGCGGAGAGAGACGGACGCGGTAGCCCCCGACCGTCCTCGCCAGGTCGAGTCTCGGCTCCTCCTGCACGATCTCCATCGGCCTGCCGTCGCCGCTCCGGACGAGGTACGGGTGCCCCGCGAGCGCCGAGAAGATTTTCACGCCGTCGAACTGGAACCATCGCTTGTAGTACCAGCCGTCGTAACCTCCGACCTCCTCGACCGCTCCCGCCGCTGCGAGATCCTGGCGCGTCATCCACGGTTCCTTGACGAGCTCCCTCTGGAGGCGTTTCAGCGCGACCTGCCGTCCCTTGCTCCACTTTCCGGAGGGCTGCATCACCTGTTCAACGGGGATGAACTCCGGGGAGACGATCGTGCCGTTCTCTTCGGTGTCCCAGTCCACTTCCCAAAGAATGCGCCGCTCCCGCTTCTTTTTCGCTCCGCCGGTTCCCTTCCCGAGCGTCGTCAACGCCCCGAGCGCCACCATCCACTCCTCCTTGCGGGGGATGAGGTCGCGCAACGGGAGTTTTCTCCCGGGGATTTGCTTCTCCGGCGGAAGCGAGAGCATCTCGGCAAGTTCGACGCAATAGAGCAGGAACGTGTCGCCGGACTCGCGCAGTTCGTCGAGGGCGTTCAAGAAGAGTGAACGGTATTCCGGATCCATCAGCGCTTCCGGGGAGCTCCAGGAGAGACAGAGCGCGAGGAGTACGAGAAGGCCCTGTTTGTTCTTCTCCTTGAAGCAGCGGGCGGGCGAGAAGAGAGAGAAGAATTTGTCGCTCCCCTTGCCGGAGTGGTAGTCGGCAAGACAGAGCATCAGTTCGTAGGTCTTGTCGAAAGATGAGAGCTGTCTGCCGAGTTCCGCGCAGGTCGCCGCCTTTTTCAGGTCCCCGAAGGAAATAAGAAGCGGAGGGTGAAAAAAGGCGGAAAAACATCTGAAATAGACTTTTCTGACGCCCAGTTCCTTTCTCAGACGTTTCAGACCTTCTTCGAAGAGAACCAGGGCGTCCTTTCGACGGCCGTCGAGAATGGCGAGCAGCGCCCGGACAGCGTACGAATCGCCGGACCCCGCATGCTCGATCGTCTGCGTTGCCGCCGATAATTCGCCGGAGAGAAGGAGCATTTCCGCTTCACGAACAAGCGCCTCGTCATTGGGAAGGGAGGAGCCGGAGGCCCCTCCCTTCGTCTTCTTCGGAATAACCGGTGTCACGTCGCGCGCTCCCGGTTAGAACGGACGGTAGCGGGGGG
>Ga0334884_1006210_pt1 | contig 10898 bp, 11 predicted proteins | sample GraSluR1_MG_7_FD_207215 | JGI IMG/M metagenome (GOLD analysis project Ga0334884, IMG submission 207215) | Sludge microbial communities from methane-producing bioreactor in Wageningen University, Netherlands - Granular Sludge_12_05 R1 | ecosystem: Engineered > Bioreactor > Anaerobic >...
CAGAGCCCCTGCCGCGCCGAAAGCTGGCCCTTACGCAGCAGCGCTTCGTCGTACGGAATGCCGGGAAGCCCGCGAAACGGTTTCAGGCTCTGCATGACACGGTCGAGTCCATCGTTCGCCGCGCGAATCTGGTCCGCGGAAATGGCATGCTCCGCAGCGAGGAACGCGCGGGGCGTCGGCATTTCGATCATCTTCAGTTCGGCCAGAGGAACCCCCGCTTCGAACGTGCCGCCCGATGCGGAGTCTTTAATGACCCAGAGCGTATCCTTGTCCCTGCGCAACAGGCGCACGCTGAAATTGCCGCGCGTCGTCTGAAGCCCGAACGGCCCGATACCCGCGCCGGCACGCGCCTGCGCAAAGGCGGTCAAGCCGGAGCACAAGCCCGTCAACACAATCACAACGATCCATCTTTTCACATTCATCAAATCACGATCCCAGTTTTGCCAGGCGTTGCCGCGCTTCCAACGCTTCGGCCGTGGAAGACAAGGCCTCCTGATCCAGGAGCTCGCGGTACGTGCGCACCGCCGCTTCAATATCCTTGATCTGCTCAAAAGCTTTTCCGCTGCGCAGGTAGGCCCGCGCCACCGCCGAATCGTAGGCGCCGTAGAGAACATAGACCCGCTGGTAATAGGGAATCGCATGCCGGTGGCGGCCCTGCGCTTCGAGGCACGCCGCAATGCCGAGCAGCGCTTCCGGCTTCAGCGCGCGCGGGGCGGACCGGTTGGACAGGACGGTGTTGTAGTCGGTGATCGCATCGCTGAACCGCTGCAACCCCTCCAGGCTGCGCGCGCGAAGAAAGGTCGCTTCCATGATCAACCGAGGCTCTCCCGCAACAGCCAGCGCGGATTCGGCATGATCCAGCGACGCCTCGTAGTTCTCCTGCTCAAGCTTCCTCTCCGCGAGCTGCACATGCGCGCGCCCGGCGTAACGGGACTCGGGGCTCGTCTGCAATAATTGGACAAAGAACGCGAGCCCCTCTTCGAGCTTGCCGTTCTGCACATGCAGCTCACCCATCCACGCCAGCGTTTCGGCCCCCAGTTGCCCGCGCTTGAAACGGATCGCAATCGCCTGCGCCGCGCGCCACTGATCCTCCGGCGAACGGGTTTGCGCCTCGGCCCATGCAAGCCGCGCGGCAAGCGTCAGGCGTTTTTCCGCCACGGCCTTCTGCTGTTTCTCCTGGAGGTCGGCGGAATAGCTCTCCCGCTCCTCGTTACTGTACATGCCGGAAAGATCTTTCAGCATGGCGTCGAAGCCTTCCCAGGACGGGTTGTCGCCGTGGCGCTCGATCATCCGCCAGTACAAGCGGCGCGCTTCATCGGGACGTCCCGTCTGCCGCAATGCCCAACCGGCCTGGTAGGCCGCGTCAATGATGTTGTCAGACTGTGGATTGTCCTGGATGAACCGCGCGAACGCGGACGCCATATCCTGGAAATCGCGCTGTGTGCCGAGGGCCTTGAAAACGCGCGCCGCCTGGGTGAGCGCCATGTAGTAGAACGGGCCGGATTCCTTGCCGACGCTGAGATAGGCTTCTTTCGCGCGCTCCAGTTCGCCGATCGCCGCCAGCGCGTCACCCAGCGTCACCAGCGCTTCGCCGCGGAAATAGTGCTCCGGATTTGCCGCAACCCATGCGGCCAGGTTCTTCGCGCACGTTTCGTAATCTTCCATGGCGTAGCGGCACAATGCCGCGCGATACGCCGCCTCCGGCGCGTAAACGCTCATGGGATATTTGGCGGCAAAAGCTTCGAACAAGGGCAGCGCAGCCGGGTAGTCGCCGGCATAGAACATCGAGATCGGCAACCAGTATCCGACTTCCGGCGCCATGATATGATTCGGATGCTTCGCCTGCCATTCGCGAAAAAGAGCCACGGCTTCGGCAAACCGTTCCTGCATCGCCAGCGACAGCGCAAGATAGAATTCAATGCGGGGCAGCTGATTGTGGTCTGGGAACCGCTTCAGGAGCGCCCGCATTTCTTCTTCCGCTTCCTCGAAACGTTCCGTATTGATGAATGCTTCGGCTCGCAGGAAAGCCACCACCGGCACGTTGGCCCAGAGCACCGCAGGTGGCGGCTGTTCTTCTTCGGCAGGCGCCGCGCTTTCTTCTTCCGCATCCGCAACATCCTCGACCTTGCTCCATCCACCCGCCTTGCGCCGCTTCGCCCGCGCCTCCAACTGGCGCAACCGCTGGAAAAACGAATCTATGCTGGTTCCATCCGGCAGCGGAGTCGTTGCCCCGTAAACGCGCGCCAGGCCCTGCTCCACAAGGAGTTCAGAGAGGTCGTCTTTTCCCACCTTGACGATACCGTAGTAGCGCGGCAACTCGCTGGCCCCACCCGCGTCTTCCCACTGGGTGTACACGTTGAACCCGTTTTTCAGCGTTCGTTCGGTGAAACGGGTCGCGGTCCGTCCGAGCCGCGTCACGCGTGTTTCGGAAATATTCCAATAGGCTGCCTGTTCGGCAATGCGGTCATCGAGGCTGCGATCCGTCTCCGGCGCGTCCACAAAATAAAGACGGAAGATGTATGTCTTGTCGCCATGCCGGACGTGAAAGCTGTCGCCATCCATATACTTGCCGGGCACGAGCCGGCAGTTGTTGAGGCGCTGCCACTTCCCGGACGTCGCTTGCGCGCCGGATGGCGTCGCTTGCGCGCCGGATGGCGTCGCTTGCGCGCCGGATGGCGTCGCCAGCATGGCAGCAGCTGCCGCCACGGCGATCATCCACGCGCACGATGCTGTAATCTTCCGCGCCATCTCATTCCCTCTTCCACTCGGGATCGTATATCGCCAGGTAAAGATCCGCCTCGGCAATCAGATCGTCGAACCGCCGCAACCGGGACAGGACAAGAATCAGGTCAAAGTGCGCGGTTTCGCGCATCGCTTCATCGGTCGCCACCTCCACCACCCGCGTGAACGCCACGCGCGCCTCCCAGTAGCGGTCCGTGTTGAAAAAGCATCGGCCGATGCGGTGAAACAACGTGGCGTCATAGTCCGGCAGTTCGTCCAGCTTCTTCTGAAGCTCTTCCGCCTGGGCCAGCGCGGACGTAAGCCGCCGCTCGCGTCGGAAGCGCAGCGCAAGCCGGTCGGGCGCGGGCCTCTCCCTGCGAAAGGCTTCGATTTCCGCCCGCAGCATTTGCACCGTTTCCTGCTGCCGCCGGAGCAGAACATCGCGCGTACGCACGCGGCGATAGGCCTTGAGGGCCAATTCGTAATCCGTGTCGTCGAATGCGGCATCGCCGATTTCGAACGCGAGAAAATTGCAATAGGTCACCACGCTCCAGCTGCGCGGCCGCTCCTCCATCTTTTTCAACATCTCAACGGCCTCGGCGCGCTTCCCGGAATCGAAAAGCGCCCGCGCGGAGAATGCCCCTGCTTGTCCCCAGTATTCGGACTCCGGAAAGCCGCGCATGAAATCGGCAAAAGCCTTGACCGCATCCGTATGGCGCTCCTGCAGCATGCGGCACATGCCGACCTGGTACGCGGCGTCCTCCGCGTATTCCGAGCGCGGGTATTGCGAGAGCAGGTCCTGATAGGCCGCGACGGCGGGATCATACGCCTCGAGAGCCTGGTGGGCCGCGGCGATGCGGAACAGCGCTTCATCCCTGTAACGCGCCTGCGGATAACGCTCCGAATACAGCTTGAACACCTCGATCGCGTCCGCAAAACGCCCGAGGTTATACAACGCGCACCCGTGCGCGTAATAGACGCCCTCCATCTGCTCCTGCAGCGATGGCTCGCGGCCGAAGTGGGTTATTAACTCGTTGAAGAATTTCGATGCCTCGGCGAAGTTTCCCGCCGCAAACTCACCGACCCCGTTCCGGTACAACGCGTCGGGCGCATCCGACTGAGCCCTCGCGATGGGCCGGGACACAAGAATCGCCAGCACCACGAACACCCGGCAGAGCCGGCGCCGACAGGCGGTCGGCCCTGCATTATTCTTTGTCGCGACAAAAGGTTTCACGCTGACGAAAAGAAATACCATATCCGGCGGAATCTGTCTAAGCGCCAGGTCAAAAGCTTCGATGTGGCGTTGACATCCGCGCCTCCCTTGCGCACACTGGCCGGCAATCGGCAACGGTTTCGAGTTGCCGTGCCAGGGGATTGAAGCATGCGCACTATTCTCGCGGTAGATGACGACACCAAGGTTCTCGCCGCTTTCGAAGCCGCCCTGCATCAACGCGGTTATCGCGTATTCGTCACCACCTCCCCGCTTGAAGTGGCCTCCATCCTCAAGCAGAACAAAATTGACCTGGTCATGCTCGATGTGCAAATGCCGGAAAAGAACGGTTTCGAAATTTTCGGCGAACTGAAAAAGAAATACGACAAGTTGCCCGTGCTTTTCGCAACAGCCTATCCGAAGTCGTTCACCATGCAATCGGATGAGCTGGTCAACATGTGGAAAAACAACTTCGCCGATGGAAACACGGACATCATGTACAAGCCATTCACGCTCGAGGCGCTTTATCAGAAGGTTGAGGGGTTGATCGGGGGGCCTGAAAGCGGGGGAACTCACAGTGGATCCAGTTGACAGGATGCGGCTTTACCGGGATGTCCGCGTCGTACTTGTGCGCCATTTTATTGACCTGGGCCGGATTTCCATCCAGATATCCATGAGCGCGGTGCATCTTCGCGGCACGCTTCAACGCCTTCACGGCAGCACGATTCCGCTCACGCCGCAGACCGTAGAAGCCATCATCAGCGAATTGGGCCGGATCAAGGGGATCAAGCGGGTTGCGACCGAGTTCGATAACTGGCGCCAGGCCGATACGATGAGCCCTTGGACTCCCGTTGCCGCGCGGCCGGAACCGCTCAAGCCCACCGTGGAAGATATCCGGACTTTCAATATCAATCCGGATGCTCCGCCCACCGGTTGATTCTACATCCGTGCTTCGTGCACGGTGAAATGGACCGTCTTCTTCTCCACCGACTCGCCGCCAAGCGCCCAGAACCACGTCAGCGTGACCAGCACCGGATTCGTATTCCAATAGGCCGTGGTTGCCAGGATGGCGACCAGCAGTCTCGGCGCAACAAGCCAGCCCAGCCACCACAGCAATCCGCCGGTCGCCACCGACGAGAACAGTAACGTCAGTCGCGGAAAAAAACACATAAACATGAGAAAAAGCGGCCCATGCATCTCCCAGAAGTTCACTGGCCACCTCCGGCTTTACACTTCGCCAGCCACACACGCTCCACCTCGTCAAGAATCCGTGCGGCCGCTGCGTTTTTATCCAGCAACGGCAAGGGTTTCGGCGTGTTATCCCGCCGGTAAAGAGTGATTCGATTCGTTGCCGCCGCGAAGCCGCTCCCCTTCTGAAGCACGTTGTTGGCGCAGATGATGTCGCAGTTTTTTCGCCGCAGCTTGTCCATCGCGTTACGCGCGACGTTCTTTGTTTCAGCCGCGAAGCCGACCAAAACCGGACGGGGCGTGCGCGAGCCGATCGCCGCCAGGATATCCGGTGTTCTCACCAGCTCCAGACGGAGAACGGTTCGATTCGTCTTCTTCAACTTGTGGCGGGCAGTCTTCAGTGGCGCATAATCCGCAACGGCCGCGCACAGGATCGCTACATCCGTTCCGGCAATTTTCCTCATCACGGCGCGGTGCATTTCGTGCGCGCTGCGCACGGCAATCGTCTCGATTCTCCTGCCGCCCGGCAAAGGAACCTGCAGGGGGCCATGAACGAGAATCACGCGCGCGCCACGTTTTGCGGCCTGTGCGGCCATTGCAACGCCCATGCGCCCGGAGGAACGATTGCTGATGAAACGAACGGGATCAATATCCTCAACGGTAGGGCCGGCGGTGATGAGAAGCACGAGGTTGTTGAGCGCGCTCAGTCTTTTTTTCCTGATGGGTCTCCCGCTCGCCATAACCCCTCAAGAGCTCAGGACGCGGACGGAACGCCCGCAATCATTTCCCGGACCATCTCGCGGAGTGCGTCCACGTCAAAGGGTTTCTTCATAACTCGCACCGGGGGACTGTACGATCGGACCTCGGCGGGAATCTCGCCGTCAAACCCCGTCACGATCGCAACCTGCACGTCCGGACGAAACGTTCTGATTTCCTTCAACGTCTGCAAGCCGTGCTGACCGGGCATACGCAGATCGAGCAAGACCACCCGAATGTCGGCATGCAGCGTGAGAAGATGCAAAGCCTCGTAGCCGGTGGCCGCCTGATACACCGGACAGATATCCTTCAACGCCCGGGTGACAATGCTTCGAATCGAGGCCTCGTCGTCCACGACCAGCGCTTTTAACGATTCGCCGGCTTCCTCCGTGAGCGCGAAACGCGCCTCCATCTTCACGTCGTTGTCCGCCATCGCGCCGAGATCGGGCGGCACATACATGCCGTTCTCCCGCATGAAACTGACCAGATCGGAGGGCCGGATCAAGTTGGTCCTGCCCGGCGTCTGATAGGCCTTGAGACGCCCCTGGCGAACCCATTGAAACATCGTATTCCGGCTGACACCACAAATGAGCGCCGCGCGCGGAACCGTAATAAATGTCGGTTGTGAAAGGTCTTCTTTCTTCAAGAGGGCTGCGCTCCTTTGTGTGAGAAACCGTTTTAATTAAGCAAATAACCGCGCCACTTGTAAAGAAAAACCATCTGTACATTAATTACATACATTACATTTTATACTTGATTTTCACGGGCTTTATCAATAATATGCTTTTCAAGGATTGGTTGTCGGGGGTTGCTTGATTTTCCATTCGATTTGTAAATCCGTGTTGTATTGCGGGTGTTGTTGTGCCGGTTGTATCCACAATTAAGGGGAGTCGTTGCGAAGGCCTGCGCTTGCTTTTCGTATGGGCTGTCCTTTTTAGTCTTCTTTTCGCCACTTCAGCCCGTTCGTTGACCGTTGAATTTCCTTGCAACGCCGAATCCATCGAGAATTTCTCCGCTACTTTCATTGCGGAAGGTCGTATCGGCAACAACACCCCTGTCCCCGGTAACGCCTATGGCACATATGAGGTGGCCGTTTCGCAAACGACGCCCGGACCCTTCATTGAGGGTGAGACGGCACACTTCGTCTGGCAAACGGGAAAGAAGACGCCTTTTGTTCTTCGTTATGATGCCGACGATGGAATCGCTGTCTTCAGCGTGGACAACACCAACGTCTGCCACATCCTTCCCGAACGCCTGCAGGATTCGACCGACATCCTCCTTCGCGTGCAATCCACCCGGAAAGAAAGCGGGATTCTTCTTCACGAGATGGAGCTGGATGGCGAGGCGATCACGAATATGCTCGGCGCTTCGCAATCGCTCGGCGAAGTGAATGCCCTTCGCATTTCAAGCATATCGCCCACCAACAGTTTTGTTTTACGCGGTTATGTCACAATGACTTTTCCTTCCGGCGCACGGCGGCCGCAAAACAAACAGCTTGGCTTTAAAATACTTGTTGGCCGTATGCCCCCCGCCCCTGTTGCCGATACCGATGGCGACGGCATTCCGGACTACTGGGAAGAAGAACATTTCGGCGGCCCTGTCGGAGCCGTTGCTGATGAGGATGCCGACGGAGACGGCATGACAAACCTTGAAGAATTCATCGCCGGAACAAACCCGACAGATCCGCACTGCGCGTTCCGTGTGGTGATTGACAAGGTGCCTCCCCCGGCGCAAAACACAAGGGCCCCTGACGCTTCCGGGGACGGTTCGGTCGTTCAACTGGAATGGCCGACTGTTTCAAATCGAACCTACATCATATGGCGTGCCACCCGCCTGGAGCCCGGCATGCGTAATTTCGAGAAGATCGCGGAAATCACATCCGCCTCGCTTCCCTGGAACATGTTCCACGATACAACGGCGACCAACAGCGCGCGCTACTTCTATCGCATTCAGATCAAACGCTGATCTTCAAGACCAGCCGTTGTGTTCCGGGCACTTGTCTGCCGTTGGCAACCCGGAAAATCCTGGCGGGCTTTACCATTGACCGATTCGCCATCCTCCGTTTGAATGGCCTGACAGCAATGAAAATTTTCCGCCATACAAATTCAACAAAACGTCATGCTATAGCATGGTGTTTTGTTGAATTTGTATTGATCGTGCTGCTGACGGGATGCGGTGGCCGCGGCGGGCCCGACGGGCTTCTGAAGGAGCTCGAATCGGCAAAAACGCCGGGCTACGTTTTCGATTTTGCCCGGGTAGTAAATTCTCCCGACCGCACCGCGATCGAGCAAACGCTGCGTCAAGTCGAGTTCTCCACCGGCGCGGAAGTAAAGGTGGTTACGCTTCCCTCATTGCGTGGCGGAGATGTCGAAGACTTCGCAAATCGTCTTTTCGAGCGATGGGGCATTGGCAAAAAAGACGAGGATAACGGCGTGTTGATCCTCGCCGCCATCGAAGATCGCACCATGCGCATCGAAGTCGGATATGGCCTCGAACCTGTCATTACCGATGCGGCCGCCGGACGGATTCGCGATCAGTTCATGCTGCCCGCTTTTCGCCAGGGCAATTACTCGGCCGGCCTGCGCGCCGGTGCCGAAGCCGTTGCCGCCGCGATCGGCGGCAAGGCCATGACCACGGCGCCACCTTCCCGGGAGGAACCGGACGAAGGACCGCTCGATATGGTCGTCCGGTTATTCATCACGATCGTTATCGTGATCTTCGTGATACGACATCCGTTTCTCGCCCTGGTCCTCCTGGGGGGTGGCCGGGGCGGACGTTCATACGGAGGAGGCTTTGGCGGCGGCGGTTTCGGCGGTGGCGGATTTGGAGGAGGCGGATTCGGCGGAGGCATGTCCGGAGGAGGCGGCGCGAGCGGCCGATGGTAGAAACCGGACGCAAGGAGATCATTATTATGACACCCGAACAACTTGCGGAAACAATCAAGAGAACACCCGGTCTCAATATCCGGTCCGTCATTCTCTACGGTTCAGCCGCCGCGGGCGATCACGCCGGACGGCGATCCGACTTCAACATTCTCGTGGTGCTGGAAACGCTTGGCATTACCGAGCTGGACGCCATTTCGCGCATCGCGGCCCAATGGGCGGCCAAAGGCAATCCGCCTCCGTTGCTGTTCACCACGGACCAGTTGCGCCGTTCCGCGGATGTGTTTCCCATCGAACTGCTCGACATGAAAGAGTGCCACCGGATCCTTGCCGGCGAGGATGTGTTAAGCGGCATCGCGGTGGACCGTGAAAACCTGCGACTTCAAATCGAGCACGAGCTGAAAGGAAAACTGATCCAGCTTCGCGAACAATACATGCTGGCCGGCGGCCGTTCGCGCGCCATCAAAGAACTGATGCTGCGCTCCCTGTCGCCATTTCTTGTGCTGTTCCGGGCCGCGCTCCGGCTGTTCCAGGAAACGGTTCCCGCGCGCAAAATGGATGCGCTTGATGCACTTGCCAGACATATTGGCTACAAGCCGGATGTATTCGTCGAGTTGCGGCGGGCGAAAGAAGGAGCGGCCCCTTTAAGCGCGGCGGATCTTCACGGCCTTTTTGCACGCTACCTTGCCGCAGTTGAAAAGGTCACGGCCGCGGTGGACGAACACCTGCAGAAGAGTGATTGAATGTGTTTGTTGCCGCATTGTGAATACCGCTCCCCGCTTCGTTGCTGCGGCTTTCAAGAATAAAGGGGATCGAGGCCAACGCAAGCAGCGCAATCCCTACACTTAATAACGCACAAACCCGGCTCACTTTCTTTCGCATTTCTAAAACCCCCTGCCAAGCGCTGGAGGTTCTTCTAACGCATGCAAAAAGAAACCACAATCCGGGGAACTGGAACTTCAGATAATCCTACAAGTTCGCGCTTTTGGAGTTGCGGGCGGCTCATTTGACCGCTTCGCCCTTGAACCACGTATAGAAAAAGGTTCCCAACGGCGGATAGCCGGCTTGATCGAGATCGGCAACGCCCTTCCGCCACGTGGCCTCATCCACCCCGCCCGAATCAAGCGCGCGCTGCCGCGCCGTCTCCACCATTGGAACGATGATTTTATGCACCACTCCGTCCAGTAGCGCCGGGTTGCCGGCATCCGCATAAACCCATCGCGGCTCAACGCGCCGGACATGAAAGCCCGCCTTTCGAAGCAGGGGAAAAACAGATCGGCCGATCAAGGGCTCGTGCCCCAGTCGCTGTTGCTCGTGAATCAGCGCTTTCCAGACGATCAGCGATTCCGCCGTTTGCGGATGCCAGAAGCACGATCCATGGTCGCCTTCGATCACCGTGATCATTCCGCCGGGCTTCAACACCCGCCGCAATTCCTGAAGGGTCTGCACCGGATCCGGCAGATGCTCGAGCACAAAGCAAACGAAGATGTGATCGAACCGGTCGTCGGTGAACGATAAATTGCTGATGTTTGCCTGGTGAAAGCGAACGCTCGCAACGCCCAACTCCTCCATCCTCCGCTTCGCCTGCTCCAGGGATTCGCGACTCAAATCCACGCAGGTAATTTGCGCGCCCGGATTGCGGCGGGCGAGGATTTCGGTCTGGGCGCCGACCCCGCATCCCGCCTCCAGCACTTTGCTGCCCGCCGGGAACGACGTGCCTTCATGCAGGAGCTTTTCCAGGATCTGCGACTGTTCCTGCAATCGCTGTGCCTCGCGCGGCGAGTAACCATGCACATATTCCGTCATAACGTGCGCGATGATGCCCGCAAGGAGTGTCGCGGTAAAGCGGAAAGCCGTTCCGGCCCTATTTGAATTTTTTGTTGTTCCGGGTATACTGTGGTCCATGCCTGTTGGAAAAGCGAAGAAGAGCAGTCCGGTCACTATCGGGGTCGTCTTTCATGAATTGACCTCCGGCTTTTACTCTTTGATCATGACGGGCATTGACCTGGAGGCCTTCAAGCTGGGCTACCAACTCCTCATCACGGTCTCAAAACCTGAAGTGCCCGGACAGTGCTCCGCGTACGACATTCTCGAAAAGGCACAAGTGGACGGGTTGATTGTGCTCGACTCCACGATGACGC
>Ga0334884_1006211_pt1 | contig 10897 bp, 9 predicted proteins | sample GraSluR1_MG_7_FD_207215 | JGI IMG/M metagenome (GOLD analysis project Ga0334884, IMG submission 207215) | Sludge microbial communities from methane-producing bioreactor in Wageningen University, Netherlands - Granular Sludge_12_05 R1 | ecosystem: Engineered > Bioreactor > Anaerobic > Unclassified...
CTCGGAGTATTCTTTAAACATAATCGCCTATCTGTAGTTTATTTTATTTATAATATATTGTATATATAATAATCACTATATGTCAAGCATTAATCCTACTTTTTGCAGTAGCACCATTAATTATACTGCACAGGTTGAATATACAGTATCTTCTATAACGGTAACACCTACAGCAGCGGGTGTGGGAGCGACTATAAAAGTGAAGGGCAATAATGTAATATCAAACACGCCTTCACAGAGTATCATCTTGAGTTATGGGACTAATACAATTTCAACAGTAGTGACCGCCCAGGATGGGACAACCACCAAGACCTATACGGTGGTTGTGACAAGGCCTAATGCTCCGCTCTACAATCTTCGTGATATAGGGCCAGCTGGGGGTTTAATATTTCATATAGTTAACAATGGTAATGGTAGTTATACTTATTATGAGGCTGCTCCTAAATCAACGGAGTGGTCTATTATTCGTTGGCAGAGCCCCTTTGTATTAATTGGTGCATCATCGGATGTAGCTCCTCGACTGACTGCTATCGGTACCGGCTGGACCAATACAATAGCCATTAAAAATTGGCTCAATAGCAAGGGGCAGTATGGTCGTGCAGCTCAGTTGGCTTTCAATTTGACACATGGTGGTTATAGTGATTGGTATCTGCCGAGTAGAGATGAACTATATGAGATGTGCTGGGTATTGCATAGTCGAAGAGCGTTTAATAATGGAAGTTCTTGGGTGACGGAGAATAATCCTTCTTATGGAGACAATCGAGTAGGAGATTTTAGTAGTACGCATTATTGGAGTTCGTCTGAGGGGGGCATAGGAGGAAATGATGCAGGGCGTCATAATTTTGTGGATGGGTACTACGGCCTGTGGTATAAAGACAGAGAAATGAGTGTCCGTGCTATACGGAGATTTACTCAATAAGCTGTTTGATAATTAAAGGAAGTCGATGCAAGAAGTGCGGCAGAGGTTTAATATAAGTTTATTTGGAACAAACGTTGTGAAGAGACTGAAGTTCATCAGTTTTTTGTTTTCTTTTTAAGAGTAAATTATGTTTGAAAAATAAAATGATGCATTATGTGTAACTCTAAAGAGAGAAATTAGCGACTACTGTTCAGCTGTTCAAGGTAGGCTTGTAGCGGATCTTAAGCCTCCTTCTTTAATTTGTAGAAGTTTATATTTCATCTGGCACATTCGGTCACTGTAGATGTCTGAAAGATAGAATCTAACTGTTTATCTTTCGTCATATGTTTTGAATCCCAAAAGGTCTCCATCGGTGTTTTCCCAGAGCAATATTTACCGGTGTGAGGCCTTTCTTCGTTATAATTGTCATTACTAAGATAAATTAATTGACTCTCCTTTATTCTTCTCTTAAAATAAAATCACATCTAATTCCCGGGGGGTATAAAATGTTCGATTCCACTATAAATCCATATATGACTGATAAATCTGAGTGCATATTCACCCACCACCTTCCCCAACCCCTCTCTTCCAAATCCCGCTTCAACCTGAAGCACCAGCACCTTAACTTAGACTATTTCAAAAGTATTGCAATAGCAATACTTAGCACCCGCTATCCCCGCCAATGCCCGGCCTGCAATTGCCGCGACTACAAAACCATAAGTACCAGAGAAACCGAGGTCGTGTGCCGGGACTGTAAGACCCATTACTCAATAACCTCCTACACTCCCTTACACCACTTCAAACTCCCGCTCTGGGTATTCGGATACCTTGTTAAAGAAGCAATGGACCTGCACCCTCAGCCTCTGACTGGAGCACACATCAAGAGAAAACTGGGAGTAGGGAGTGCAACCTCTACTATGCTTAAGAGAAGACTCCAGGTATTCCTGTCTGATTTGATGCCCGGGATTAAAGAAATAATGGCTGAAGAGATAAGGAAAGACTTTCCCGAGGGCTTTGTATTGCCGGAGCCCGGGACTGATATTAAAGAACTGGTGAAAGACAAGGCAGTAGTGTATAGCGACACTTTAGCGCTATTCAGTGCGTCTCAGCGTGCTAACGGCTATAGGTCAAGGTACAAGCATAATGGGCAGACCTCAAGTATATACCTCACAGACTCAGTGGCTAAGGACAAGGGAAAGTACCAGATAGGTACTTTAGTACACACCATAGCCATGAAGCGAGGGGGAGTGGTGTTTACCACAGTGCCGGACCAGAAGCAGAGGAGCATAGAACCACTACTTGATTTTCTGCCCCGCGACCACGTCCACTTCTCAGACGAGGGCTTTCCCTGGTTACACAGAATAGAGGAGAACTACCGTACCATTAACCATAGCGGGAGAGCCAAGTCCTTGACTCGTAACGTATGGGCCCGGGAACGTTGGTCGAAGGCTGGAGTGCATAACCAGGTAGCAGAGGGGATGCAGAGGGTTTTGAAAACGTCAATGAGGAACTATTGCTACGTCAGTCCCAGGTATGGGCAACTGTACTTAGACGAGTTCTCGGCGTTGAGGGCTATGAGGGTCTATGGAGTTGAGAGGGTAGTGGGGAGAATTGGGGATAGTGGTGGGGGGATGTCACTGCGGCCATCTTTTTGATGATGATATTGAATGCTCCTGTTCATCATCAAAGGTGAGTATGTATTTCCAGAAGATTGCAGGACCTGTAGTTGACCGGATCGATATTGAGGTTCTGGTTAACAGGGTTCCCTACAGGGATTTGATGGATAAGGGGAGGTATGAGTCATCAGAGAGAATCAAGGAGAGGGTACTTGGGGCGCGGGAGGTGCAGAGAAAAAGATTCGGCACAGGGCTGAAATTCAATTCCGGTATGGGGCAGAAGGAGGTGCAGGATTACTGCGCTCTGGGGGGTGAGGATGAGATATTTTTCGAGAATGCGATCAAGAAACTCAATCTTACTGCCAGGTCATTTTTCAAAATATTAAAGGTGGCAAGAACAATCGCGGATCTTGATGAATCTCTACATATCGGTAAGAAGCATATACTGGAAGCAATATCGTATAAAAATCTTTATAGAAATTACCGGGTATAGGTTTAGAGATTTATCTTTATCGATAGAGGTTCTATCTCTTTAAATTTCTCACTGGTTGCTTTTCTGATGGAACAATATTTGTCTTTCCTTTATATAGCAGGCTAGCTACTGTTCAACGAATCAGGGGACCCCCGGGGGCTCGAATGGATTCGCTAATCCGGGGACTATATACCAGGTCTGAATTTCCGCCCGGGACTGATTTGGTGGAACATTGGGATATTGGGAGTTCAATTTCTCTTGATTAATTTATTCGCAAATAGATCAGGTCATTTTCTAACCGTCAGAAATTGAATCCATAAAAATAGTGCAAGAGGTTAAAAGTGCTTGTAATAAGTGCTGTTGTCGCGTTTAATCGTTTTAGTCATCATAAATATTTTAAAATATCCTTTGCTGATTTTAACTACATCGTGAACTTTATAATTACAGGTACCTTTATGCATATAATAAAGATTGGAATTATTGTGTTTATTTTATCAATGATTATGATAGCTTGCGAACGTAATGATTTGTACACTTTCATGAGTGATAATACTGGACAGAAAGTATTGATTGATACTGGCTTTGATGATGGCATTTTTAATACATCTGTTTTTGATTATACTGGTACATCACCGTCCATAGTTAGTTCGAAAATGATTATTCCAATGGCAAATTCCATGGTATATACAAAATCATTTAAAATTCCTGCAACAGTAGAGGGGAGAATTATGCTTTCACCCTCAACTACAAGCTATTCAAATACCGGAGTTCAGATATCACATCCATTATATGCAACCACACCAATTATAAGAATATTTCTCGATCTGGGTTGGGATATTACTCCTGTTTCAGGAAGAATTAGTTACTGGGTAGATGAATTCAGCTCAATTTATAATAATGTGTATACTAGTTCAATACCTGATTATACTCCTTTTGATTTTAAATTTGTAATAGGCAGTACATCTCAAAAGGTCTATGTCAACTCTACTCTGGTTTACGAATCTAACTATGTAATTCCATCAGGTACAGAGATTTTATTCTGGGCTGGTGCTAATCAGGCTTTAGCAGATGCTGAACTTGAAAGGTTAAAAATCACATCTCCTGAGTTTACGGGATTTGTTGCACCGATATAGAGCAATATCCCGAAACAGTTCATAACCTTCATTTTCGTTCTTTTCCCCTTCAGTACCCTTTTAAGACATGGAATTCCAATATATAAGATTTTATTTAATTGATAATGATATTTATATACAGTAATCTTAATTTTTTTAGAAAACTACGGGTTTACCACGATGACACCCCATATTAATAATAGTAGATTTAACTTAGATAATTGTCTATTACTGTGTATATAGAGTATTTAGACTCAGAGTTTGCGTAATAAGGATGATAGTTATTATAATTAAAGAAATCTGCTTTTAAACTTAGGGGTGATTGTGATGAAAATTAAATCTGCGTTTTCCATAAAGAATCTTCTTCAATCTGCTGTTTATGCTGCTGTGGTACTCAATTTTATATTTCTAATCGGATGCAGCGGAGGGGGAAGTTCGGCTAATGCAACTTCTGAAGGTGGAACATTCACATTTCCCGGCGGTATAACTCTTGAGATGGAGCCGGGCTCACTGAATGAGGATACAGAAATTTCTCTTGTTCCTTTGACGGAATCTGAGGTGGAGGATGCGGTAAACTCCAGTACTCTGGTAGACAGCCAGTTCTTTGGCGGTTTCAGAGGAACTCCGGAAGGGCTGGTATTCAATAAACCTGTTAAAATTACAATTGAGATAGAGGATGTAATTGATCCCGGAACAATACTGTTGCATGGAATTATTAGTGTTGGGAATGCACTGACCATCACAGATACAGATATTATTGCGGACACAGCGAATAATAAGGTGACATTTAAAGTGGAAGGATTTTCGCAGCACTTTACAGTTAAAGCAAAGGGTCAGGAGTGGCTTGCTACTTTTGACCCGACCAAGGAATGGGACAAATGCAGAAACTGGAATGGCAGAGATGCTGAAGGTAATCTTATGGGAACAGAAACAGTGGAGGATGACTGCCGCTGCGGCAGAAGAAGATATTCGACTGAGCATCTTGACTATGTCAACTCAGAGGGGTGCCAGAGCGTGCAGACAATTCTCAATGTCGAGTTTTTGGACTGTGAGACCCCGACTTACTGGATACATGTAATGAGTGAAGAGACCGGGTGCGGCAGAAAGTATCCCTGGAATTCAACCGGAACCGGGTCTTACTGTTATGATGCAGGAAATGACTGGGGTAAATATGATCCATGGCCCGCAACACTTCAGGATATTGCATGTAAAAAGATCATCAAAGACTATTCTCATACGATTATCTGTAAAGATTATGTTTATTATGGATATGTGGGAGCGTTAAACCCACCAGTTGCAAGATGGATATATTTATATTATACTGACGAAGAGTATGAAATGTATAAGAATACTGCATGTACATCAGAAGGATTTACTCTGTTGTTTAGCAGATAATTATTATAAATTCTACCGGTCTTTACCTTAGCCTAAGGCAATACGGCACTACGAGATGATCTGATCCTCTGCAAGTATTTTGGAGCGATTATTCCTACATGTAACATGTCTCCGTAGTAATCAAATTCCAAAAAATAACACATATATGTTAACAATTTCCCGGGGATACCCTTGTCAGGTCTGGTTTTTGACTCCGGACTGTTTTGGCGGAACATTGGGATTTTGGGCTTTTATTCTTCTTGACTCATATCTTCTGTGGTGTTAAGGTTGTGTTATTGTAAAGATCTCACCTTCCTCCCTTCCGATAATATTCATTATGTCTTTTCAACTCCAGCAATTCTCAACTTTTACCTCCAAAAGACCAGCCATTTTCTGATCGTCAGAAAATGGCTATACAAAATTTACGTAGTACACCGTTTCTCCTTGAAATTATTCCGCTATTGTATTTAATGCTGTTTATACATATATAGAAACTCCCTCCATGAATATGATAACTTTAATCAATTATGAATGAGTAATAATCCGGAGGATTACATGAACAAATTAATGAAATTATTAATACTTACATTGACGGTTTCCCTGCTTTTTACTGCTTGTGGAGGTGGTAGCGGTGGTTCATCGGGTTCACCAATGACAGATGAGGAGATCGTAGCTGCAGATAACGATGATCTTGATATAGCATATGGAAGCAGTGATGATATAAATAATGTAACAACACATTTAATTCTGGTGACAGAAGGTACTTATGGTTCTACTATTACATGGTCAAGCAGTCATCCGGGTATAATTGCAGCGGACGGTACTGTAACTAGGCCTCCTTATGGTACAGGAGACGCAACTGTTACCTTGACCGCAACTATTATTAAGGGGAGTATTTCAGAAACTAAAACATTTACACTCATAGTAAAGCAAACCCCTCCAACAGAAGCAGAAGCCGTTGCAGCAGATAAAACTTCACTTGTGATCGGTTATGCAGAAGGAGATCACGCTGGTAGTGTAACTCAGAATGTTACGCTTCCGACCTCAGGTTCCAGCGGTACTACAATAACCTGGGGAACAAGTAACTCCGGTGTTATAACTATTGGTGGCGTAGTAACACGTCCGACTTTTGGTTTGGGAGACGCTACAGTTACTTTGACAGCAACTATAACGAAGGGTAGTGCTTCTGATACTAAAACATTTGCGCTTACTGTTAAAGAAGCTCCCCAAACAGATGCTCAGGCAGTAGCTGCAGATAAAGCTTCACTGGAGATCGGTTATTTAGGTTCAGACAGTGCGGGCAGTGTAACTCAGAATGTTACGCTTCCGACCTCAGGTTCCAGCGGTACTACAATAACCTGGGGAACAAGTAACTCCGGTGTTATAACTATTGGTGGCGTAGTAACACGTCCGACTTTTGGTTTGGGAGACGCTACAGTTACTTTGACAGCAACTATAACGAAGGGTAGTGCTTCTGATACTAAAGACTTTATTATTACAGTTAAGCAAACCCCTCCAACAGATACAGAAGCTGTAGCTGCAGATACAACTTCTCTTGTGATTGGTTATTCCGGTTTAGACAGTGCTGGCAGTGTAACTCAGAATGTTACTCTTCCGACATCAGGTTCCAGTGGTACAACAATAACCTGGGTAACAAGTAATTCTAGTGTTGTAAGTATAGATGGTACTGTAACCCGTCCTTCTGATGGTTCCGGAGACATTACAGTTATTTTAACAGCAACTATAACGAAGGGTATTGTTTCTGATACTAAAGATTTTACTCTTACTGTTAAAGAAGTGCCTTTAGCAGGAACAAATATGGCATACACGCTTCCTTCCAGTATAAGCTTTAATATGAGATACATACCTGGCGGCACATTTCCACAATATAATGGTTACCAGACCATTAACCAGACCATTAGTACCCCATACTGGATGGCAGAGACTGAGGTGACCTATGAATTATGGATTGCCGTATATGAATGGGCAGTAAATGGTACAGGTGGGGCTGTAGGTGAAGGGGAATACACTATCCCGAGTTTAGGAAGAAAGGGTAGTGTTGAGGATGGTTCCGGAATGACAAATCAGCATCCTGTAACTATGGTAAGTTGGCGTGCAGCAATGGTATGGTGTAACGCGCTTACAGAGTATTATAACGCAAATAATGGAACAGATGCCGATCTTGATCTGGTCTATTATACAGACAGCGGATACACAACGCCGATAAGAACAGCGACTGATTCGACGACGATAACAGCAACAACTGATGGTAGTCAGGACAAACCTTATGTAAAATCTATAGCGAAAGGCTTTCGCCTTCCGACAAGTATGGAGTGGGAGTGCGCTGCACGTTATATAGATGGAACAAACTGGACACCGTCCATGGCGGTAAGCGGTGGTACAGAATCATATACAGGGATTGATGCACAGAGGGACTATGATAGTTTTAGCCCGTTTGCCTGGTATGGCAATTCTATAACAGAACCAAATGGCAATACAATAACAACGCAGCCGGTTAGGCAAAAATACGAAAACTCTCTCGATCTCTATGATATGAGCGGCAATGTGTTTGAATGGTGTTTTGACTGGCATCCGTCGTATAGCGGGCAAGCCCGCGTTCAACGGGGCGGTAGCTGGGCATCCAGAAGGGACTATCTGCAATTGTTTATGCTAGCCAACAGCTACCCGTATACCGAATACGTCGTCATGGGCTTACGCTTTGTGAGGACTCAGTAAATAATAGGAATGCTATCTCAAGCAATTTAAGTAAGTTATATAAGATTTAACTAGCACGGGAGTTCAATTATTTTTGAACTCCCGGGATTATTCATAACAGTCTAATTCTCAGCTAGTAAAACCCCTCTGTATCTTTTCTGATAAAATACCTTATGTCTTTTCATCTCCCGCAATTTTCAACTTTTACCTCCAAATAACCAGCCATTTTCTGATCGTCAGAATTTGGCTATATAAAATAAGTGCAAAAGCCCGGAAAGGCTTGCAATTATTCTGACAGTGATATAGGGTTGTGTTAAATATAAAAATGCCAATTACTTCCATGAATATTTATATAACTTAATGGTAAAGCATATATGTTAATAATTATGGAAGGTTATGAAGAATTTAATAAGTTTTCTAATAGTCTCAGTTCTAATATTCTCTACCCAGATTCTTAATGCAGATTATTTAATTCTTAAAGATGGCACTCATCTTAAGGGCTCTATAGTTAATACTAATAAGGATTTTACTTCTATTAAATCAGATGGGAGTGAGGTTCAAGAGGTTCCAACTCCTAATATTTTAAAGGTAATAAGAAAACCTTTATACCTGGAAAAGCTGAAAATCTACAAATCTGATAATACAGTCTTTGATGCTTATTGTGTAGACTATGATCCGCATTCATATACTTTTCTTAAAGAATTGACTGATGATAAGGATATAGTAGTTCCCGCATCAGAGATAATGTACTTCGAGTCTGCATTAAATCCATCAAACATAAGTTTTAAATTATCAACGGCCTCAGTTTCTATTAAATGGGAATCCCCTGTGAAATCAGTAAAGTCTTACAGAGTGTATTTCAGGAAAAAAGGTGAGGATAATCTTGATCTGGCCAGAGAAACAGAAAAACTTCAGTTTGTTTTAGAAAATCTTATCGGCGGTTTAGAGTATGAATTTCTGGTAAGAAGCGTTAATGATGACGGCTTTGAGTCTTTCCCGGGACGGTCGGTTTCATTTACTACAATTAATCAGCCTCCGACAAGGCCCGGACCAATATCTATAAAGAAATCATCAGGTAAAGATATATTGTTGAGCTGGGGTAAATCTCAGGATATTGACGGAACCGTTGACTATTACAATGTATATACGAAAACAGGTTCCAGTTCTAAACAGATAGGGAAAACGAAAGAAACTAAATATAATTATAGTCCCCGTAGTCTATTCCAAAGACATATATTCAGCATAAAGGCTGAAGACAACGCCGGACTTGAGTCTGAAGAGAGATTTTCAGATCCCTATTCTTCTAAATATTATTCAGTCAGATTAGAAGCCGCATATTTACAACCATCCGGAGATCTGGAGCATTTATTTGATCCCGGGAAAGCCCTATTAATTACAGCCACTATGAATAATTATTATATGCATGGTCTGTCTATTGGCCTGCAAGGTGGTTATTATTCTTTTACCAGCGGTAAACAGCTTGGAGTTAATAGTTATGATAGCTATTATGCAGTGCCTTTAATGGTTTATGGCGGATATAAATTTGGCATATCAGAAACGATATATGTGGAACCATCAATATCTTCAGGTTTTTGCTTCGCTGGACTTGAATACAAAAATAACGGAATAAGTAGAACAGCTACTGCTTACAATCCAATAATTAAAGCCGGGATTGCTGCAGTTTATGTTATTGATAACATTGAGTTTGGTGCGGGCCTGTACTATTCGAGCATATTGGAGAGTAATGCCAGACTGAATTCTATGCTGATGAGCCTGAGCGCAGGCTACATGTTTTAAATAATGAGGTAGGTAATTATGTTTAAAAGAATAATCTCTCTTGTATTTGCAATAATATGTTCGGCAATGCTTTTAAATTGCGGGAATATGCTAGAGGATAGTATAGATAATGCTTCCGGGGGATTAATAAATTATTACGATGTTAATCTCTCTTCACTTGATGTTTCAGCAGGAGTGCTTTCCTTCGAACAAGCCAAAACTGTGTACAGTGTTGAAGTGGCATATGATGTATCGGCAATAACTATAACTGCGGTAGCATCTGATCTTGAGGCTGCCATTAGAATTAATGATATAAGTTATAATAATTATCATGGTCAGTATATTAAAAGCCTCGATGCCGGGAATAATATAGTTGAAATCATAGTCATCGCGCCGGATGGGATAACCACTAAGCAGTATTTTATTTCAATTAATCGTTTATCTCAAGGACTGAGCAATAATGCCAATTTATCTAATCTAGCAACATCTGCAGGGAGTCTGTCCGGTTTTGACTCGAATGGGACAGTTTACAATGTTGAGGTTTCTAATGCCACTTCAACAATTACAGTAACGCCTACAGTAGCTGGAACTGGAGCTACTGTTAAAGTGAATGGCACTACAGTTGCCTCTGGTTCATCATCAGGTATTATTAATCTGGTTGTAGGAAGTAATGTAGTCGAAATAGTAGTTACTGCACAGAACGGTCAGACTACAAAGACTTATGTAGTGTCAGTCAATAGACTGGAACAGGTCCTAAGCAATAATGCCAATCTATCTAATTTGACAACCTCTGCAGGGAGTTTGTCTGGCTTTGATTCTAATAAGACAGCTTATAATATTGAGGTTGCTAATGCCACTTCTTCAATTACAGTAACGCCTACAGTAACTGGTGTTGGTGCCACATTGAAAGTTAATGGTGTTACAAGAAGTTCAG
>Ga0334884_1006216_pt1 | contig 10892 bp, 10 predicted proteins | sample GraSluR1_MG_7_FD_207215 | JGI IMG/M metagenome (GOLD analysis project Ga0334884, IMG submission 207215) | Sludge microbial communities from methane-producing bioreactor in Wageningen University, Netherlands - Granular Sludge_12_05 R1 | ecosystem: Engineered > Bioreactor > Anaerobic >...
GCAGCGGGAACGCCTTCACCCTTGGACTTCTATCCGAAGGATTGGAGTTCAAGCAGCGGGAACGCCTTCACCCTTGGACTTCTATCCGAAGGATTGGAGTTCAAGCAGCGGGAACGCCTTCACCCTTGGACTTCTATCCGAAGGATTGGAGTTCAAGCAGCGGGAACGCCTTCACCCTTGGACTTCTATCCGAAGGATTGGAGTTCAAGCAGCGGGAACGCCTTCACCCTTGGACTTCTATCCGAAGGATTGGAGTTCAAGCAGCGGGAACGCCTTCACCCTTCACTCCCCCAACTCCGCTGTTTGAAGTCAATGCCGCCCCAAGATCGAGGGCTATCATGATCTAAGTGGTGACTTCAAGACTTATCGGCATTCATGCACATATCAAGCGGCATTAACTCCAAATTATCCTCCCTCGGAGTTGAAGGCGCTTTCCCAATTACGTGAAGCCAAGCCAAGTTCGTTTATCTCCCAATCCCGCATCGAAGCCTATGATGACAAGCGCTTTCGACTTCGAGCAGCGGGACTGCGATATCTGTTATGACTTTGATTCTTTTCCTCTTGGTCTCTTTGTTCAAGATTCTCTCCCATACCCGCTGCTCGAAGTCCATGCTGCCCGATGTTCTCGAGCTTGCTATTTTTTTTTCGTAGCCCTCGATTATTGTAGGCATTCAAACCATCATCAGCAGCATGAACTCCGATTGAGGTGATTGAGGTGCCTGTCCCAGGTGCCTGTCCCAGGTGCCTGTCCCAGGAAAGACCAGGAAAGACCAGGAAAGACCAGAAGTCAATCGTAAATCCAAGCTCATTCCGGGCAGTTAATCAAGCGATCATCCCCCCTTAATCAAGCGTTAATTATTAACGCTTGATTAACGCTTGATTAAGACTTGATTAACGCCCATAAATGAGTGGGAAAGGCGTAAACAATTTACAATTTACAATTCACAATTTACAATTTACAATTTACGGTTTACGATTTACTGTTGCGCGATTGCTTGCGCGTTTGTGGTTAGCAAAAGCAAGCAGCTCGCGCTGCTTCTGCCAAGCAGGAGCTTGGCAGCCATTAACTCAGACCTCACTCACCCCCTCTGAGGTATCGCAGTGACCCATCTCGCGGTGAAACCGCACATTTCGCACCGCAGGTGCCCATCTCGTGCCACAGGCACCCATCTCGCACGAAGTGCCCATCTCGTTGCGCAGCAACCCATGTCGCGCGTAGCGCCTATTTCGCTGCGAAGCAGCCCTTTTCTCTTGACGAAAATCCCCCACTTCCAGAGCATGATCAAACGTGGATAATCTGCGATAAACGCTATATAAAAGGAGTTCCCCATGTTCCAAGGTGGAAAGAATATGAACCAATTGATGAAGCAGGCACAGAAGATGCAGCAGGAAATGATGAAATCCCAGAAAGAGCTGGAAAACAAAGTATTTGAAGTCAGCTCCGGCGGTGGCATGGTCACTCTCGGGATGACCGGCGCTTACGAAGTGAAAAGCATCAAGATCGATCCCGAAGCGGTGGATCCCGAAGATGTGGAAATGCTGGAAGACCTGATCCTGGCAGCTTTGCAGGAAGCGCACAAGCAAGTAGCTGAGGCCAGCAGCGAGACAATGGGCAAGCTTACCGGTGGCATGAACATCCCCGGCCTCTTTTAAGCATGCAGATTTCCGAGCATCTGGAAAAGCTGATCGATAGCCTTTCGCGCTTTCCCGGCATTGGCAAAAAGACGGCTGGACGCCTGGCCTGGCACATCGTGAGCAGTGACAAGAGTTTTGCCCTGCAATTGGCAGAAAACATCAACAAAGCAGCTGAGGCCTTCCGCCCTTGCGCTCGCTGCAATATGCTCTCCGAGAGCGATCCCTGCCCCATTTGCGCGTCTCACGAGCGAGACACCGAAAGCCTTTGCATCGTGGAGCACAGCGCGGATATCCAGATCATCGAAAATATGAACGAATACCGTGGGCTGTATTTTGTGCTGGGCCATCTGCTCTCCCCCATCGATGGCTATGGACCGGACGAGATCAATACACCGCTATTGATCAGCCGCATCGACGAGCTCCAACCCAAAGAGCTGATCCTGGCGCTGAAGCCCTCTGCTGAAGGCGAGGCCACCATGCATTACATCTGGGAAATCCTCAAGGATCGTGGCATCACCATCACCCGGCTCTCTACCGGACTACCATTTGGAGGAGATCTGGAATACAGCTCATCCAGCACCCTCAGAAGCGCCTGGCAAAGGCGTTACGGAGTATAAACGATGTTCACCGGCATCATCGAAGCCACCGCTAAGATTCTGGCATTTAAGGCTGATAAGGGCAATAAACTCGTCCGCATCAGCCGTCCTCCGCTCTTTGATGATATCAAGCTTGGCAGCAGCATTGCCTGCAACGGCATATGCCTGACTGTGCTTGACTTCGGTCCTGAGAGCTTTACGGTGCAGGTGATGCGGGAAACCCTATCCAAAAGTAATGCCTCAAACTGGAAGATCGGGGATATCCTGAATCTGGAACGGGCACTCAAACTGGGTGACCGGCTTGATGGGCACTGGGTGATGGGACACGTGGATCGCTCTGTAAAATTCTTGCGCAAAGAGCTGCGCGCGAATACGCCTTACTATCACTTCGAGCTTCCTCCCCAGGATCGGAAATACCTGATCCCGCAAGGCTCCATCACGATTGATGGCACCAGTCTGACCGTGGCGGAACTGCATACACGAGACTTTGCCATCGCCCTCATCAGTCACACCACAGATAATACCAGAATGAACCTGCTGAAAAGCGGTGATCTGGTTAATCTCGAGTATGACGCGATGGGTAAATACATCTTACAGAAGGATCTATGAGATACATTCAGATAGGCCTCATCCTCATGATCAGTTTAGTGCTGGTGGCCTGTGGCAGCAAACGCGGCCCCACCGGTGGTGAACAGGATCTGGATAAGCCATCAGTCCTAACCACCGCGCCAGCTGAATTGGGCGATATCTCTTCCGGCATCATTGAGATCGATTTCTCCAAACCGATGGATCGAGCCAGTTTGCCAAACGCCATCTACTTTTATCCGCCAATCACAGAACGGATGATCACGCTTACCCGGCAGACTTTACGCATTGAGATAGGGGAAGCGCTACTGCCAGATACATTCTATTATGTGACTCTGAGCACACGGCTAAAAGATACTCGGGGCAACGCTTTGGATAAAGCTCAGACCCTGGTTTTCAGCAGTGGCGAACCGCGACGGGCACAGCTTTCCGGGATCATCAGTTATGAACTAAATGAAGACATGGGCAAGCCCATCAATCTCAGCCTCTTTTCGGCAGACTCCGTCCTGGTGATGATGAAAGAGATTTCCGGCAGCAGCTTTGAACTGGCCAATCTGAATCCGGCAGCATATCAACTGCGGGCATACATCGATAAAAACCTGAACGGAAGATATGATCAGACTGCAGAACCCTTCTTTGAATCCGGCTTTACGGCTCAGGAGCGGACGACATTGGATCTCGCGATGGCTTATAGCGATACTACCTGGGCTCAGCTGAGACAGATCAGGCAACACAGCAAGCACGAACTGGAGGTGACGCTATCGGAACCGATCCGTTCCTATACCCATCTCAGTATTCGTACTGTGGATGGCGACAAGCCACTGGAGATACTGCATCAGCACCTGACGGGAGACAAGCTCTTGCTCCTCACTGCTGCTCCGGATTCTGCGCGTTACATCATGCAAATGAACAATTTGGAAGACCTCAAAGGGAATATCTCCCCGGGCACTTCACTGCAATTTGATGCCCAAACCGGAGCGGATGAGACCGCGCCCAGATTGGTCGCGTCCAATCCCCGGAATGGTGCCACAGTGAACAGCCTGCGTCCTGAGCTCGAACTGCAGTTTTCCGAGATCATCACGACCCCGAATCTGTCCCTGAAGCTCATTGAGACGGATTCCAAGCGCGAAGTGCCATTCATCGTGCGTGAAGTGCAAGGACGCACCGCGCGTCTGCTGCCCACTCAGGATCTGGCAAATTACCGCTCTCACACCTTGATAATCCAAAAAGCTACCCGAGATTACAGTGGTAACACTCTCGATACTGATATCGAAATCCTCTTTTTGCCAATCTCACGGAGATAGAATATGAAAATCATCCAGCTGGTGGGCGCTCGTCCCCAATTTGTAAAGCTCGCGCCACTTTCCAAAGTGATCCGCGCTGCCGGACATGAAGAACTCATCGTGCATAGCGGTCAACACTATGATATTCAGATGAATGAAGTCTTTTTCAGAGACATGGAAATCCCTGCTCCGGATTTTAATCTGAGCGTGGGCAGTGGCACTCAGGCCGTGCAAACTGGAGAAATCCTCAGCCTGCTCGAGCCCATCCTGATCAAGCAAAAGCCTGATCTGCTAATCGTGTATGGCGATACCAATACCACTCTGGCCGGAGCTTTGGCTGCCTCAAAATTACAGATCAGAATCGCGCATGTGGAAGCCTGTCTCAGAAGCTTCAACCGCTCGATGCCAGAAGAGATCAATCGCATTGTTACAGATCATATCAGCGATATCTTGCTGGCTCCCACGCCTATGGCCATGGCCAATGCAAAGCGGGAAGGCCTGAGCGATAAATGCCATCTGGTGGGAGACATCATGGTGGATTCCCTGCTCTTTGGCATCCAAAAAGCCAGGGCTCAATCCAAAGTGCTGCAAGAGCTTAAGATATCCGAAGGTGAGGAATATTACCTCTTAACTCTGCATCGTCCTTACAACGTGGATAGCCCCGAAAACCTGGAACACATCCTAAGTAACCTGGATTCATTGGGAATCCGTGTCGTATTTCCTGTGCACCCCCGCACCCGTAATGTGCTGCAAAGCATGCAACGTAAGCAGTTTGAACACATCAACTTCGTAGGCCCGCAGGCTTACCTGGATTTCCTGATGCTGATGGATAACTGCACCATGATGCTTTCCGATAGTGGTGGCATCCAGAAAGAAGCTTATATCTTGCAAAAACGCTGTGTGACCCTGCGTCCGGAAACTGAATGGGTGGAGACTGTGGATAGCGGCTGGAACATGCTGCTGCCTACCGACGATCCTGCCTTTCCTGCTGCGATAAAGGACTTTAAGGAGCCCCAGAGCCATCCGGATATCTTCGGTAAGGATGTGGCGCAGAGAATGCTAAGAATAATTGACAATTGAGAATTGAGAATTGAGAATTATAAAAGCGGATAGAAACTTGGCTTGACTGATCAGACTGACTGATTTAATATGGAACTCTGATCACCATGATCCCCATGATTTGCGTGATCTATGGTTGACCAATCACCTCTCTCGCACGAAGTGCCCATCTCGCAGCGAAGTCGCCTATCTCGTTGCGCAGCAACCTATTCCGCAGCAAAGCCACCATCCTTCATTTCAATCACCTTCTCAGCAAAAGCCGCATAGCGATCATCATGCGTGACCATCACGATGGTGCGTCCGTCCCGGTGCAAATCGGAGAGCAGACGCATCACCTCTTCACCATTCCCGCTATCCAGATTCCCGGTCGGTTCATCGGCCAGGATCAGACGAGGGTCATTGATCACGCAGCGGGCAAGGGCTACTCGTTGCTGTTGGCCTCCAGACAGCTGATGCGGGAAATGCCCGGCTCTGGGTTCCAGTCCCAATTGCCCAAGCATGGCCTCCACTTTGGTTTTGCGGGTTGCGACCGGTAACTTCTGATAGAGCAGGGGCAGTTCCACATTCTCAAACACCGTCAGCGAAGCGATCAGATTGAACTTCTGAAAGAGAAAGCCGATAGTCTGGCGTCGCAATCTGCTCAGTTCCTTTTCCTTTAAACCCGCTGTATTTTTACCCAACAACAGCAGTTCCCCCCGGCTGGGACGATCCATCAAACCCAGGATATTGAGCAGTGTGGTCTTCCCACAACCGGAAGGGCCTTTGATGGCGAAGAAGCAGCCCTCGGGAATGTGGAGATTAATGCTGTTAAGCGCGGTGGTTTCGATGGTTTCAGTGCGGTAAACCTTAGTCAAGTCCTTGAGTTCTATCATGAGTGATCTCCTTAATCTGCTTGCAAATATTGGTTTGCATCTGCCTTGAAGGCTTTGATGATGTTCATGCACATAGGTATGAATACGATTAGTGCCATCAAAATTGCTGCCACTGGATATGCCAGGAGACTTGCTTTGGGAACTAATGCGTATTGTGAAGTATAGAGCTGGATCAGATTGCTTGCCAGATACATCCCCACAAGACCGGAAACAATATAGAGATAGCAATACTTTCTGGCATAAAGCCGGAGCAAATCGCTCAGCTCTGCCCCACACACCTTGCGGATACTGATGTCCTTCATTTGCGTATGGATGCTGGCGGAACTAACCGCGTAGATACCCATGACTGCAATAAACACCACGAAAATGGCCATGAATAGGCTGATGTCTTTATGTGCTTTGTCCTGCGCGTAAAACTCTGCCTGGGAAAGCTCAATCTCAGAAGCGGAAAAGCCAAAAACACCACTACCAGCAGCATCGGCAAATAGCGCACTCAGAGCAGGCAATACTACCTGTTTACGGCCTTCCTGCCAGCTGATCTGATAGTACTTGATCATGTATGGCTTGAGGATCGTGATCAGCGGGATCATTTTATGGTAAGTGGGAAAAAACCAGGCATCCTCCACAACGGCTACCACTTCATACCAGTTTGTCTCATCCTCATCGCCGGCCATTCGCAATCTGCTTCCCAGAGGATTGGGTAAGTAATTATCAGCAAAGCTCTGATTTACTACAGCTTGAGATGCTGATGCTTCCTCAGGGATACTTCCGGATACTACTTTGATCTCTCTGGTTTCAAAAAAATCCGGCATAGTGCTACTTAGATAGGAAGATACCGGGGTCTCTAAATTGCCATCAGCCAGATATATCTGTACCTCATGAAGACCATTTTGATCATCAAGGCTTTGGCTAACCAAGCTAAAGTTGCTGACGCTTTCTTTCGTTACGCCCGGGATCTCACGAATTCTTTTCCTTAACAGTCTGGAGTCATAGTAGTTCTGCCGACCTTCATCATTGATCGTCAGATATTTGTACTGAATTGTGTTCTTACTATCCCAGCCCCAATCTATGTTTCTGATAAAGCTGTAATGGAGAGCCATCGCTATCGCTAATGTAACAAAGGCAAAGCTGATGAACATCTGAACAAAGAGCAGAAGCGTGATCCCTCGGTTGCGATGGATACTGTGCCAGGCATCCTGTTCAAGCGACACTCCTGAATAGCGATAACCTATGATCAAACCGGACACTAAAGCCAGACCAAGCAATGTAAACAGAGTGGAAAATGCAATGGGAAAAGTCAATAAACTATATCTACTCACATCTATCTGAACTAATGAGCTAAATAGCCCCAAGCCAGCCAAGTATAAAGCCACACCAATCATTAGCGACAGAGCAAATAATGTGCTATGCTCGCAGAATAGCTGATACCAAAGTTCTTTTCTGCCAGCACCCACAGCACGCCTGAAATAGAACTCATCAGCACGCTTTTTCCAGGACAGACCGATAATGATCAGGAAATTGACCAACGCGCTGAGCAGCAACATGAGGGATAGCAGCAGAATGGTGTATACACTTGTGATGGAGATCGTTGGAGCATCATCTTTGAGACCGGTCATGAAGTGAATCTTGCTTATGGGGTCAAGATACACATGCAATTGACCTTTATGACCGATGATCGCGCGATGTTGTTCCAGCGTTTCATTCAGTTTGCTTTGAACAATCTTGACGTCCTCTTTGTCGGGTATACGTACCCGCACATGCCCCCGCAGATACCAGTCGTCTTCTGAACTGCCATTGTCCTCATCGTCCTGAAACCAAAGTGAATAATGATCATGCCTTAAATGCAGATTTGGATCAAGCTCTTTAAAAACTCCACTGATGAAGTAGCGAGGGTTTTCGCCAATATAAACTTTTGTGCCCACAGGGTTCACATCTCCAAAGAAGTTTCGGGAAAAGCTCTCGCTAATCAGGATTCCATTCCGATCAGCCAACAAAGAATCCGGATTCCCATAGATGATCTCCATCTTATAGTGCTTAGGAAAACCGGAAGAGACAAAAACCCTCTCCTCCATTTGAAAAGGCCTGCCGTCACAAATGAGGTTGAGCGCTATCACACTAGGCCAATATACTATGTGATCCTTTACCTCCTGAATATCGTGTAGCAGCATGTGGGCAGGAGGGATGTAAAATGACGCAGAAGCGTGTTCACCCACCTCGGGATGTACTTCGCTGTATCTAAGACGATACCATTCATGATGATTCTCTACGTTTTTATCATAATCGAGAAAGTATCTTGAATATGATAAGAGATGGCCAAATGCGGCTAAGCTGATGGCCAGCCCCAGAATGGCAATGCCAAAGCTAAAGCGCTGTCTGCCAATTTGCCGAAAAGTCATCAGGATATGTTTCCAGATCATTGTGCCTCCTTAATATGGATTGTCTCTTTATCCTTTAGCGTTCCATATGAAGAAGTAATCACCTCTTCCCCCTCTTTCAGGCCTTCTAATACTTCCACTTCGCGTATATTGCGAAAGCCCATCTTCACTGCCCGGCGCGTGGCGCTTTTGCCATCTTCACTTAACACATAGACCCAGTGTCCTCCTCCATCGTTCAAATACTGGCCTTGCGGAAGATACAGCACATCATCCAGACTATCCGTAATGATCTCAATGGCAAGCGATTGACCGGATCTCATCCCAAGAGGAATGTCCCCAGTGATATCTACTTGAATCTTGTCGTTTATCAGCCGGGGGTGAATCTTGCTGACATGAAGCATCAAGTCCTGACCCTGATGACGGATTCTGGCCTCCGCGCCCTCAGTCAGCCTGCTAAGATAATACTGATCCACTCTGCCTTTGATGTAGTACTCAGTATCATCCTCTAGCACCGCAAGCAGCGATCCACTGCTGATGATCTGTCCTAATTTGAGCTCCATCTGTGTAATCTGACCACTCATTGGGGCCTTTACATCCAGCTCATTTATGCGGTTGCGAATCTGACGCAGGCTAAGCTGCAATTGGTTTACAGCTCCTTCCAGCTGGATCAGCTGCTGCTCCCGATATAGCGAATCGGTTCGAGCTTCTTCCTGCAGAAACTCAAACCTGGTCTGAGCGATTTGAAAGTCCTCTGCTGCCAGAAGGTACTCTTCGAGTGAGATAAAGCCCTTTTGCTGTAGTTCTTGCTTTTGTTCAAAGCTTCGTCGCTCACGCTTCAAGGCATTATGAGCCTCCGCCACTTTGAGGCGCTGACTAAGCTTGCTCTGATTGCTTAAGATCCGGGCATTGCTGAGATTATTCACTTGTTCGGTAACGGACGCTTCCTGAGCCAGTAGATTGAGCTTCAGATCATCATTGCTGAGCCGCAAAATGGTGTCGCCTTTCTTTACATAGTCTCCGGTATTAGAATAGATAGCTTCGATGCGGCCTCCGGTCATGGCTTCTACATTGTAGGTACTGACCGGAGTCAAGATGCCATCAGCCGTGAAGGAACCCTCCATTCGACCGCGGATAACCCGGGCGGATAGGATCTCGTCGCTTCTCACTGTGCTTGTGCTGAGAATGCGCCGTAGCCATAACTGCCCTGTGATAAGGATCAAAAACAACACAAGTATCCAAGGAACGATCTTCAGTTTCCTTTTCACCTGTTCATTCTTCGGTATCTCTCTATCCATAACCTTCATCCTGTTTGATGCTTCACGAACTATTCTTAGTTCCGCTTTATACAGCTATGCAATATTTGTTCCATGCCCCCTCATCTGTAATTACCTGCGAAATTGACTATCCAATTCGTCAAAGCTTGGCTTTGACCCATCTCGTGCCAAAGGCGCCTATTTCGCAAAGCGCAGCTTAGCCCTCCCCTCAATAGGCGCAAAGCTCCACTTTTATGCGCATGGGATCTTCAAAGAATATTGCGTAACAATCTTCTCCGGCAGCATAGGGATGACGCTCTTCATAAAGGATGGTGACACCCCGGTCGCGAAGCTCTGCCTCTATACAGTCGACTAACTCTTTCGTGGCATGAAAGGCCAGATGATTGAGACCGCTACGGCAACGGTGGTATTTTGGCTCTTTGTGCCTGGTCTCCGTTTGAACGAATACTATATAAGTATCATGCTTCCGGTAGCTGATGCCCGCGTCCCATTCCTGATACGCAGCATATCCCAAGCGGGACAGCAGCCAGCCCCAGAAGTTTTTGGTGGCCTCCAGATCATCCACATAGATCTCCACGTGGTGCAGTAGCCCAATCTCAGTCATCTTTCTTCTTCTTTCGGGTGAGAGCAAAACCGCCAAAACCACCCAGAATAGCAATGTAGAAGCCAAGATCGTAGGTCCAGCCTGTATTATTGGGCTCATACATCCTGATGCCATCGCTGAAGAAACTGAGAATTAAACTAAATGGCGCAATCCAGCCATGCCAAATCCCGTGCAAGAAATTGGCCCTTCTTCCGCCTTCACGAAAGCGCTCGCTTCCGGCGCAGGCACTTAGAATAAGAATAATGAGTAGAGCGACAATCAGTATCCTGTACATGTGAACTCCTATTATGATAATAAGCCAATACTGGAGACATGTAGATTACGGTCAAGGATTTTGTGAAGAGTGCTTGGTTCTTAGTGCTTAGTGCTTAGTGCTTAGTGCTTGGTGCGGTTGTGAGGTTTTCAGGTTTTCATTTATCTGCGTGTGCTTAGCTTGTGGTAACTTTCAACAGCATAGCGCTCAACAGGCCGCAAACCATTCAACAGCAGAGCATTCAGCCTCATTGACCATTTGCGAAGATTTGTGGTCTTTCATTTGTGTTTATTCGTGGGAAAGAGAGTAATAGGTCTTACATTTGTCTGTAATTCCTCCAGTCTCCAGTACCCAGT
>Ga0334884_1006217_pt1 | contig 10892 bp, 9 predicted proteins | sample GraSluR1_MG_7_FD_207215 | JGI IMG/M metagenome (GOLD analysis project Ga0334884, IMG submission 207215) | Sludge microbial communities from methane-producing bioreactor in Wageningen University, Netherlands - Granular Sludge_12_05 R1 | ecosystem: Engineered > Bioreactor > Anaerobic > Unclassified...
GACATTATTCCGCGATTAATCAACACCCATAATGTATACACCTACAAATTTCAGGATGAAAATAAAAAGCAGGCGCGCTACTGGAGAGATGTTGGTACCATTGATGCCTATTGGGAAGCCAACATCGACCTGGTTGAGGTAGACCCACAGTTCAATCTGTATGATAAAGCCTGGCCATTACGCAACTATCTCCCCATGCTCCCACCAGCCAAGTTTGTTTTTGCCAATCCCAGTGATCGGTATGGTTGTGCTCTGGATTCAATCGTCAGTCCGGGATGCATAGTGAGCGGTGGCATGGTATGGCGCAGCATTCTGTCGCCGGAAGTACGCGTTAACAGTTTTGCTCATGTTGAAGAGTCCGTGTTGTTTAATGGGGTTTCTATTGGTAGACGCTCCAGAATTCGACGTGCTATTATTGAGAAAAATGTTCAAATCCCGGAAGGAACTGCAATCGGGTATGATTTAGAGAATGACGCACGATATCACAGGGTAACACCCAATGGTGTAGTGGTTGTAGAAAACCTGCCACTGGAAAGTCTCAGCAAGGTACAAGATACGTATTAAACAAACTTCTTGATTTCAACGATTTGGCGCCGAATTATTAATGTCGAAAACTAAATTTTAAGGGAAAACTCCATGCTACTGTATAAAAGCTATCTTAGTTCTGCTATTCTCCTGGTAGCATTCCTGGCACATCAAGCGTCATCTCTGGGACAACATGCGCCGTTGCCAGAACCATTGGCACCGTTTGAAACGATGCTTTCTGACATAGACCAAATCCTGCCAGCGGTTCGGGAATTCGAAAGTAACCAGCTTGAATCACTGGAAACGTACCGGCAAAAAATCAATGAGGCGGCCAGCCGCAATGATACAGAAGCACATGATGAGATCATAAAAGAAGCCATGGCACAGTTGAATCTGGTTCGGGTACTATATGATGCTGCATTGGCACACCATCCTGAAAGCGCGTTGCTCCACAATTACTATGGTGAATTTCTGGACGATTCACTGGGTGAAACGCCTGCAGCAATCCGCCATTGGACTTTGGCATCTACGTATGACAAGAATCTGAGTCGTCCCTACAACAACCTTGGAATATATTATTTCCATAGTGGACAATATGAATTGGGGCTAATAAATCTTGACAAGGCTATAAAACTTGAAAAAAATAATCCGGATTATCTCTTTAATCTGGTTCAAATGTACTTAATTCATACACCACAAATAGAAAAGATTCGCGGTTGGAACCAAAAGAAAATATACCGTGAAGCAATGAAGCATTCAAAACGTGCTGCTGAATTGGCACCCGAAGATTTTGAGTTGCAGCGTGATTATGCCATGAATTTTTTTATTGCCGAACGGTTTGAGGTCAAACCTAAATGGCGTGATGCCGCGAAAGCCTGGCAAATGGCCCGCAACGCGGCACCGCAAAAAGAAGATGAATTCATGACATGGCTGAATGAAGGGCGCGTACGGCTGCGCGAAAAAAAATATGCAGAGGCAGTCACATGCCTGGATGCTGCACTGGCAATAAACCCCGACAGCAATGCCGCAAAAACTTTACTTGAAGAAGCGAAAGAAAATTTATAACTTGTCCAGGTTGTGGCATTTATCTTTCAATATATTGAACCGATATTACCCTTCCGATATAGTTATTTTATTGAATAATTCGATACCTTGAGCAAGTTAACTCTACCAGGCAACCTATGATGGAAAAAACGGTTTTTCAGAAAATAATTGGTCGTGAAGGCGGTCAAGTCGCAATCGTAATATTTTTACTGTTTTGCGTATATCTCTTTGGCTATCGAGGCACGCGTTTTTTTCTTGTACCTTCTGCCTCCATGGAAAACACGCTGCTCACAAATGATCAAATTGTGACTATGAACGCGTCTACATATCAGCGTGGTGACATCATCGTATATCGTGATCCTGTGGATGATGGATATAATGTGAAGCGCATTGTCGCTTTGGGTGGTGACTCTGTCGAAGTACATAGTGGTGTCTTGTTTATTAATGAGCAGTATATCTCCGAGCCATACATCTTTGAATTAATGGAATATGATATCCAACCACCCATTATTATTCCTGGAGGCCATGTGTTTGTGCTGGGAGACAACCGAAATATCAGTGAAGACGGACACAGCAGCCGGGAGGCTATTTCTGAAGCCCGAATCATAGGAAAAGTGCATTACATTTATTACCCCTATGATCGAATGGGAAAGGTGCGGAATTATCCCTTGAAACCCTACGCAGGGTAATAATTTAGTGTAGGTGTTCAATTTCCCACATTAAAAAATGGTATCATTGCCAATCAGGTAGCCTGATTCAGGCCATTTTATGTACAATACTGTTTGCGCAAGGGCAACATTAAGTTGTTATTCAAGCGCGTTATCAAAAATGGTTTATTTTTAAACATCTAACGCTTCTCTGGTAAATTATAACCTATATGAGCAGACCGCATTTTCAAAGTGAAATTCGTTTCCATCGTCCACCAATAACTTGGGCGGTGCAACGCCTAATTGTATTGAATGTTTGTATATTTGCCTTGCAACTTTTGATAGAACCAATTGAGCAATTAATTTTGCCCAGGTCTCTAGAACAAACTTCCAACTTGTTTATCATACTGGGTTTTAGCCCAATGGATTTTTTGTCAGGTAGATTGTGGCAGCCATTGACCTATCAATTCCTGCATGGGGGTATTCTGCACCTGTTTTTGAACATGCTCTGGCTGTTCATCTTCGGTCCAGATGTCGAACGTACCCTTGGAACACGTCAATTTTATAAATTTTACCTCGTGTGTGGCATTTTTGCTGTCATGCTGACTTTTTTGTCTTACTTTATGTATGGACGAGACCCCTCAGTGGTTGGGGCGAGTGGTGCGATTATGGGGGTGTTGGTTGCCTATGCGGTGATCGATCCGGAACGCGAATTTTTCTTGTTTCCACTACCATTTCCCATCAACGCACGGGCACTGGTCATTATCGTTATCTTCATGAACATCATCTCAGCACTGGGTCACGGCAACAATGTATCGGTGGCTACCCATTTTGGCGGTATGATAACCGGATATGTGTACATGGCATTGCGTCCCAAATTTGCTCAATGGCAGTTACAGCGCCGCAAGAGTAAGATAAAGCCAGAAGCAAATGAAGATAAAGTCGGGGACGCAGTCAACAATATTTTCAACTTCAAAGACCACGATTGATTTCAGCTTAAATCGTTTTGTAACTATGCTGAAGAACACAAGCTTTTCGATATACAGTTAATCAGGGATGTAGAATATGTTTGGCACGACGAGCCTTCAAGAATTTATGGTGCTTGTCATGATAATCACCATGTTGAGTATGACCGGGTTATGGCCCAAGGTCTTGCGTGGCCTGCGTGAGATGCGTGGTGAACATTTTGAAGACGAAGAACACAAAGCGCCTTCCCCTCATGATTTGGACATTTGCTACCGTCTCTTGGGGCTTTCTTCTTCAGCAAGCTGGGATGAAGTGGAAAAAGCGTATCGGCGCAAAGCGAAGATACATCACCCTGATCATGGTGGGGATGAAGACACCATGCGTACGCTCAATGAAGCCTACAACCACCTGAAGCGCTTCCGTGCGCCCAAATAACCCAATCAAGCATTTATAAAACTGCTAGATGGCGGTATCTCCAGATTGAAAGTAATTGCCGAATGTAGATTCTCGGTCTCTATATTGCCTGGCATATACGCTATCTCACAACAAACGATTCTGATACCAAGCTGCAAAAATGGGACATACCTTGGCGAATTTAATCTACGAAAGGAATATCAGAATAAACTATAGCCAAGAAAATAACAGTGAACATAATCGCCCATACTATGAATAAGTATACGTACAGAATTAAGTAATTATTTTTAGCTTTCAATGAATCTAGAAAACCTAGTAATATATATGGAAAAAATCCAATAATCACACCACAATAAAGATATATGGAACTAACTGAAAACCACCACCACGAAACAAATACCAGTAAGTAAATAAACACTGCCAAACCACAAAAAAATAACCTGTATTGAAATGGTAATCCATCTTGTTTCATGCCGATTTACTCTCCAAGTCATGGAAGCCAGTCGATTTTAAAAATCACAAACTCGCACAACCCAATATCATAGCATCGTACAAACTTAAATTCAGCTCTCTTATATAGTAATACTATTTATCTTGCTTTGGCGGATATATCATTTTAAATTCATGCTCCGCGGCAAGCGCTACTTCCCGCAACTGTGCTGCACTGTCTACTATGCACGGAAATATATCTGTCTTTAAACTTGATCCGTCCGTGTCCAGAATTGTTGGGATTGCTTCCACTGCATCGACCAGATTCTTACATAGTCGTACTATATCTTCAACATTGGATGGAAGACTTGGTTTCTTCGTTGTATTTGTATACTTTGCAAACTGCCCAAGGCGTTCACATACAACTCTGAATTGACCGTCTATGTCACACACCATTCCAAGAGCACACAGAAATATTTTTTCATCGGAATCGATATTTTTATCGCAGAATTGCGCCAAGGGTGTACATCGTGCATGACAACACAACAACGAGCCAAATAAGTTAATTGTGACCGCGCTGATGTTATCTTGAGGACTTATTTGGGATTGAATTCTGTCAAGCAATGCTATTCGGCGAGAAAATAATGAACGGATGATATTAAGTGTAGGATGGCCGATTTGGCTATGGCCAGTTGCGCTTTCCAGTGCTCCTAATGTATTTATTACTTTGTATCTATTATATACATGTAACCTGTCGAAAAGCATTAGTAAATAAATACTGATAGAATCCGTCCATGGAAAGCGATATACATCATTTCGAATACCCCATAGTTTTTCGTATGTAGATATAAGCAAACACAAACTTTTAAGTCCCGATACTCTGGCATGCTTTGCAATAAACTGATGAAAGTGAATAGCAGCTTTTGCACACAATATCAGGAAATCGTCGTCAATCGGCATTTCCCTGTGAATTTCTTTGTAGCGATCAGTTTTGAGATTTGCATATACAATGTTGCAGTCGGTTACTTCAGTATTAAGCTTACGCTTTTGATCACCGATGAAATTGAGGCAATCACCCCATACAACTTGCTCATATCCTTTTAGCTTTCTAAATTCCAACAGAGCATGTGCCAGATAGGTACGCATAGTGACATCCCCATGATCATAATCTGTTATCCGTCAGTCAGATACTTTACAAGGATCTACAGGACATTGCAATTGTATTCTTAACCACCTGGTACACTTGGTTGACGAATTTTTTGTAGATGCTGGAAACCCATATCAATTCAACCACCAGATGCCAGTGTTCAATATGGTAGCGAAACCAACCCAGAGCAGGTACGGGACAAGCATCAAAGCTGCGGGAATAGATATGCGGTAGAATTCGATGATGCTCCAGATGATGAACAGCAGCAGCACGGCAATATTAATCAGGGCCAGGCTGGGGCTTTGCAGCCCGAAGAAACACACGGTCCAGAGCGCGTTAAGAAATAGTTGTACCCCATACAGGCCCAGCGCTTTGCCAATGGGCTGAACCGCACGACGTAGCCAGACCATCCAACTTGAAATACCCATCATGGTGTATAACAAGCTCCACACGGGGCCGAATATCTGGTTGGGTGGATTCCACGATGGCTTTTCCAATGCGGCATACCAGCTCCCCGGGCTGAAAAATGCGCCGGGTAGTGCGGCAAGCCAGGCGATAATAATGGCCAGAGGCAACAGGGCTGCGGCATATAAATAGCGTTGCCATTTTGATGGGCTTTGGTCAGGTGTATGCATTATTTTGATTCCCGCTTGAGCATTTCAAATGCCAACAAGGCATCTTCACGTGCCTCCTTGTGGTCTACTATGGGTCGTGGATAGGTTATGCCTGGCTGAATACCAGCGGCAGCCAGTTCTACCTCCGTCGCCTCCCAGGGCTTGTGGATGTACTTGTCTGGCAGTTTCGCAATTTCGGGAACCCAACGCCGAACATAGACCCCCTTCGGGTCAAATCGCGTACCTTGCAGCATAGGGTTAAAAATGCGGAAATACGGGGCTGCGTCAGCACCACACCCAGCCGCCCATTGCCAACCCAGGGTATTGTTGGCGAGGTCCGCATCCACCAGGGTATCCCAAAACCAGTCTGCACCGTCTTGCCAGGGTTGCAACAAATGCTTCACCAGGAATGAGGCCACGATCATGCGTACCCGGTTGTGCATCCAGCCAGTGTGCCACAATTCACGCATACCGGCATCGACTATGGGATAGCCGGTTAACCCTTTTTGCCAGGCATGTAATAGCTTTTGGTCTTTTTTCCAGGGAAAACGCGTAAAATCTTGTCTGAGTGGTGCTTCGGCAGTATGCGGGAAATGGTACAGCAGGTAATGGGCAAATTCTCGCCAATAGAGTTGGCGGATATAGGCCTGGGCACCTTCACCTTTATAATTTTTTAATCGCATCAAGGACTGCAAAATCATTCCGGGGCTTATCTCCCCAAAATGCAGATGAGGTGACAAGCGCGACGTGCCAGTTTGGCCCGGAAAGTCCCGTAAGTCCTGGTACATTCCCACGGTGTCTTCTTTGAATTTGTCTAGTGCTTCCATCGCACCTGCGCTACCCGGCTTCCAGCTCGCACGGATTCCACCCGCCCAGTCGATGGTGGGTTCCAGTTTTAATTCCTGCACCGTTAATGAATCGGGCCAGGCATCTGGCGGGGGAACGGATAGTGGCGCGCTTAATACATCTGGCAGGCCCATCTGCCGTGCCGCTTTCCAGAAAGCAGTAAACACCTGGTAGGGCTTGCCTTGTTTGTTTAACAGCGAATCAGGCTTGATCAACAAGCTGGCATGACATTGCTGGTGTGTTATACCTTCTTTTTCCAGCCGTTTGATAACGCTCAGGTCACGGTTCAATGCCCAAGGCTCATACAGGGCATTCCAACATACTGCTCTGGCACCTGTACTGCGACATAATTCAAGAAGCATTGTTTTGCTGCTTTTACCTTTACGGAGGATCAATCGGGAATCGGCTTGATGTAACAATGCTTGCAGTGAACACAACGAATGGTGCAGCCACCATGTTGAAGCACCGCCTGGCTGCCATGCCGCCGCTTCTTCAGGAGTCCAGATGTAGACTGGAATCACGGCATCATATTGAGAAATCGCCATGGACAGTGCGGGATTATCGTCTATTCGCAAATCCTGGCGAAACCAGAACAGGGCTGTTGAATGCGTCATGCCGGGTCACTCCTGATGGTCAATTTGCATGTATGAAGGTTTTGCATCGGTCAATATAGAACCTGATACAAACCAGTACATCATACAGCAAAAAGCCATGAGCAGGAGGCAAAAGCAATCAAACGGATAAATAAGGATTATGCTTAAAAATTTGTCAAAACGAATTCAATGACAAAAGGTCCTGTGAGTATCACCAATATTGCGGCAACTATACTGGTACAACCACCAATAAAAAACATATCTTTACTCTTGATCTGGCCGGTACCATACGCAATAGCGTTAGGAGGGGTTGAAATGGGTAATGCCATAGCATAACTGGCCATGACTGCAATCATTACGGCCATCACTTCCAGTTTCACATCTGAAGCACCGATACCAACCGCCATCGCCAAACCAATGGGCAACAAGATATTGGTAGCCACCGTATGACTGATTACTGTACCTAAACTTACCGCGGCAATACTTACAACTGCTGCCAGGACAAAGAAACTGACACCTTCACCAGGCACCAAACGAATTATCCAGCCGTCCAGATTCGTGCCCATGATACCGGAACCCAAGGCGATACCGCCCGCCATAAGCATCAAAATGTTCCATTCCAGGCTGTCAAAATCTTTTCGGGTAATTACATTGGTCAAGGTTAGGACAGCGGCTGGCAACACAGCAACAACTTCGGTTGGTACGCCATGCCATTCACTGGTAAGCCACAAGAGCACCGTTGAAAAAAATGTAAAGTAGACTATAATTGATTTGCGCGTCAAACGAAAATCACTACTGATGGTTATTTCAAAGCGTTCTGCTGTTGGACGGAATATCGTCAGTAGCGTAAACCACATGACCACGAGGGAACCCAACATCAACGGTACTGCAAATGCCATCCAGGTCAAAAATGAAATATGCATTCCCCGCTCTGCCATTATCGCAACCGCGATGGCATTGGGTGGTGTTCCGATGGGCGTGCCAATACCTCCGATATTGGCAGCGAATGGTACCGCGAGTATCAGTGCCTTATGAAATGCATCCCGTTTTCCGATTTGTCGCAGGAAAGGTTGAACCATAACAATCATCATGGCAGCAGTCGCAGTATTGCTCATCCACATACTGAAAACAGCGGTAATAACCATTATCCCTGCCAGAACAGCCCAGGGACGTGTTCCAAAAGCTTTAAGCAACAAGGAAGCCATCTGTATATCGATTTTTTCTTGTTGTACCGCACGGGCCAGAATGAACCCACCGAGGAACAGGAAAATCACCGGGTTACTGAACGCGTTATACACAGATTGATAACGCATGCTGAAATCAGGTAATTCTGGAAATACTGGTATGGCAATCCAGAATGCCTGAAGCGCAATCACCATCAAACTGGTAGCAAACAAGGGGATAGCCTCTGTTACCCAAAGCACAAGTGCCAAAGCAAAGATGGCAGCCATTCGACGGGCAGGCTCTTCCATCTCACGCGGCATCATAAAATACGTAACAACTCCAATTGCTACTGCAATGGCAACTAAGACAACTGGCTTGGTATCATTGGCATTGGTTGATTTGTGTGCTTCTACACTCATTAATAGTTGACCCCCAGGCTTGGAAAATGCTTGCCAATCCCATGGAAATTAACGGCATTTTCGTGCGTTTATTGATTATATCATATTAGACTTGGAAAGTCCTGCAAATCCAGGTACTTTTCCATGGTGTCTTCTTTTTGTAAAAAGATCGAGTGCTTTAATCGCACCTGCGCTGTCCGGCTTCCAGTTCGCATGGATTATTACCCGCCTAGTCGATAGTGGGTTCCAGTTTTAAGTCCTGCACCATTAGTGAGTCGGGCCAGGATTCCGGAAGGGGAGATGGATTGTGGTGAACACAATCCAACTGGAAGTTTCATCTGTCGTACCGCTATCCAGAATGCAGTAAACACTTGGTTACGGGTTACGGGTTGCCTTGTTTGTATAACAGCGAAGCTGGCAAAATCTACATGCCAGCGTGACATTCCTGGTGTGCGATGTCTTCTTTTTCAGACCGATTGATGACATTCAGGTCACGGTTCAATGCCCAAGGCTCATACAGGGTATTCCAACATACTGCCCTTGTACTTGCGGCGACATAAATCGAGAAGCATTGATTCGCTACATTTACTTTACGGAGGATCAATCGGGAAGCGGCTTGGCGTTATGCCTCTTGTAGTGAGCACTACGAATGGTGCAGCCACCATTAAGAAACGCCGCCTGGGTACCAGATAGCAGTGTTTCTGGAGCCTGGAAGTACGACTGATATGACAACATCATACCGTGGAATCAGCCAGGGTACAGCATTGGATTATCATCCATACTCAAATCCTGGCGAAACCTGAACTAGGCTGTTGAGCGCGTCACACGGGGACACTTCCGAAGGTCAATTTACATTATTGAAGGTTTTGCATCGGTCAATATAGAATCTGATGTAAACCAGAACATTTTTCAGTAAAAAAGCCATGGCGAAGTGAAGCTGCAAAAGCGAGTCATTCACTCCGCCATGTGCAGGAGGCAAAACTAATCAGTCAGTTAATCAGGAATAGTCTTGAAAAGTTTTCAAAACAAATTCAATGACAAAAGGTCCTGTGAGTATCACCAAAATTGCGGCAACTATACTGGTACATCCACCAATAAAAAGCATATCTTTGCTTTTGATCTGACCGGTACCATACGCAATAGCGTTTGGAGGAGTAGATATGGGCAATGCCATAGCATAACTGGCCATGACTGCAATCATCACGGCGATCACTTCCAGTTTCACATCTGAAGCACCGATACCAACTGCCATCGCCAAACCAATGGGTAACAGGATATTGGTAGCCACAGTATTACTTATTACTGTACTTAAACTTACCGCGGCAATACTTACGACTGCTGCCAGGACAAAGAAACTGACACCTTCACCAGGCATCAAACGAATAATCCAATCATCCAGATTCGTACCCATGATGCCAGAACCCAGAGCGATACCGCCTGCCATGAGCATCAGAATGTTCCATTCCAGGCTGTCGAAATCTTTTCGGGTGATTACATTGGTCAAGGTTAAGACAGCGGCTGGCAACACTGCAACAACTTCGGTTGGCACACCATGCCATTCACTGGTAAGCCACAAGAACACCGTTGTAAAAAATGTAGCATAGACTATGATCGATTTGCGCTTCAAACGAAAATCACTGCTGATGGTTATATCAAAGCGTTCCGTTTTTGGACGGAAAATCGTCAGGAGCGTAAACCACATGACAACCAGAGAGCCCAGCATCAACGGCACTGCAAATGCCATCCAGGTCAAAAATGATATACTCATTCCCCGTTCTGCCATTATCGCAACCGCGATGGCATTGGGTGGAGTTCCGATAGGTGTACCAATACCCCCGATATTGGCAGCAAATGGTACCGCGAGAATCAGTGCCTTACGAAAAGCATCTCGTTCACCGATTTGCCGCAGGAAAGGCTGGACCATAACAATCATCATGGCAGCAGTGGCGGTATTGCTCATCCACATGCTGAAAGAAGCGGTAATAACCATAATTCCAGCCAAAACGGCCCAAGGACGTGTTCCAAATGCTTTGAGCAGCCAGGAAGCCATCTGTATGTCGATTTTTTCTTGTTGTACCGCACGGGCCAGAATAAACCCACCGAGG
>Ga0334884_1006224_pt1 | contig 10886 bp, 9 predicted proteins | sample GraSluR1_MG_7_FD_207215 | JGI IMG/M metagenome (GOLD analysis project Ga0334884, IMG submission 207215) | Sludge microbial communities from methane-producing bioreactor in Wageningen University, Netherlands - Granular Sludge_12_05 R1 | ecosystem: Engineered > Bioreactor > Anaerobic > Unclassified...
CAAATGCAAACATGAAATCGTGATTTTTTGAGGAAAACAACCACTGATTACGATGGTTGAAACGAATGATCCGGTTCATAGCGGCAAAATCGAGCATCCATCCTTGGGGGCCGCATTGGAAAAAATAAGGCGGCACCTGTCCGCCGGTGATAGGGAACCGGATCACCGCCCGATGACCCTTATGAAAGAGGATCGCCTGATCAATATTATTTTTCAAAGATTTCAATTCATTATCCTGCTGGGCGTCAGTGACGGTCCATGTTCTGAAAAACGCCTGTGTTTCATCCGTATAGATGCCGAGATCGGGGTCTTTGATATGCATCCTGAGAATGGTCATATAGCGTTTGAGTGTTTCCCCCGGGGTATTCTGTGGCCCGAATTCCCATGTCGGCCGTATCGAATCTTTTTGAAATTCTCCCGAACCGATTATTACGTCCGTGCGTGCCCCTGCACCTCCCGAGAGATGATCACCGATACGGTGCCGTTCGGACCGGATCGTATGCGTTGATTCCTCGATCGCCCTCAGGGCCTTTCCGACCAAGAGTTCCACCGTCGCTTCAATGCCCGGACCCACACGGCCTTCCCGAAAAAAAGGAACCATTTGTTTTCGTTCGATGTATCCGATAAATCCATCCGGATAGATATGTTCCAGGTCATACCCGATCTCCAAGCGGACCTGGTATCCGGCCGGATCCACCAGGAAGAGGATACCTTTGGCACCCGTTGTAGCGGTGCCCACGGTGTATTCTTGAAAGAGTTGAACCGCTTCATGATCAATGTCGGCGCACTTTGTTTCGAGAATAATCACTGTGATATGGATATCAAGATCATTCAGGAGGGCGCGGTGAAAGCGGGAAATACGTTTTTTTTCATTGTGTGTCAGGAGCCCCGGCCGGTCATCAATAAAATCCCGCGGTGTTTGCCGAGACAGACTTGTGTCGCCTGCAAAGAGTACGATACACGAGGCTGTTACAAGTAATGCACTGAGAATTATTATAATTTTTCTATTTCTCATCGATGGAACAATCCTTCTTCCCACATAACCTTGGTCACTTATACAAAAAACCTCGTTCGTCCAATATGAAGGAATCTACATTCGGACCAAATGACTGTCAGCAATTACAAATTTCAGTTCTTTACCCATCCAATCGATCCTTCACGGATCAATCGGTCTTGTGTATACTCTTGCGCCATCATTCAGAGATGCTTCAAGGTCGACATAAAAGCCGTTGTCATCGATGACGATAAATTCATCGTTGCAGGCCACCGTCTATAATGATTCATTATGACCGGGGTTCTCTGAAACATGTTTCCTCCCATGACAGAAGTACTGTGCCGTCGGGATTCTGTTTCGTTCATGGCGGATCATTACAGCCGAACGGTCTGCGTCCCCGACAGAAACGGTCCGGTTAACCGATTTATTAAGGTACGGCATGATATGGCCGTGCATGTCATAAACGTGAAGTATGGTAATGTCGACTGACGCCGAGCTTTCAGGGCGAGGATGCAGACTGCATGAGGCGAGCACAACTGACAGTATAAGAAGAAGAAAAGCAATCCGCAGTTTCATCTTATCGTTCATATGGCTTTTGTGCTCTGTCATCTAACATATGATAAACAGCAGTCGTCATCGGTGGTATGGCGTGCCGGCGAATCACCGTTCAGGCCTTTTGCTCCACCTTGATTCATAGTCAAAAAGATCCATGAAGACTGCTCGAAGAAATTTTCGGTAATGAAAAGATCGTTGTGATCCGTCGACTGTTGACTTCAAATAGATAATCGGAAATCGAGCACCGGGAAATTAGTTTTTCGATGTTTTTTATTTGTTTTGAGTGCTGTTCCTCATCAGGTGCCCCTTTATGATCTGAGTGTTGCTATGAGTCGCAGGGGCATGATGAGAAGGTCGAGAGCGTCCAGAATATTCGTCATGACCACATCGGCAGTCCTGATGGCTTCTGTCGCGGCTCCTTCCGCCTGTATAACGGCGATGCCGAGAGCCGCTTTTTCCAGCATGAGACGATCATTTCTGCCGTTTCCTATACACACCACGTGTTCACTGCCGAGTTGTATGACATATTCATGTTTGCCGAGCTCCTCATTTCCTCCGGATATGATCGAAACAGTGCAGGGGACACTCCTGAGTTCTTGCCCCGCCGTACCAAAACTGTCCGCCGTCAACACGTGGATGTGAAAATTGCGAGCGAGCGACAGCAGCCTTTCTTTGACTCCCTCAATGAGTTTGCCATCGCAGGCAATTGTTCCGTTATAATCAAGAACGAGGTGTACAAGATATAGTGTTTTATAACCGGGAATTTCGATGTTCATTATTGGTTGTCCTGGGCTTAGGCAGTCTGAATTGCTTATCTTTCGCTTTGCCCGGATTTTTAAGAAAAGGTTCTATGAAGACCGCCTTAATAACTTTTATGAATGGGTCAGTCCTTTTTCTTGTTCTCTTTTGTGAAGAGTACGGAACATGCTGCTCCATGGCGGTCATAACACGGTGACAATATATCACGATATCAGCGACGCTGTTAATAGAGATGTTCTTCTTCATCGGCGTCATGCATTTCATTCAATGATTCAAGAATCAGCTGTTCTCCGAGATTCCACATGCCGGTTCCTTCCGTCGTAATCGTATCTATTGGTATCTGGTGGGAGGGGTCATCGCGGTCTTGCCGGGCAAATCTGCATAATTCGTTTCTCAGAAGATTTAGGAGGTACTGATCATTCATAATATTTTGTTTGATCACTTCAAAGTATTCCCGGTGTTTAAAAAAATCAGCCGACAAAAATCGATCCGACGTTTCCGCATATGTATCGGTGATAATGTTCCAGAGGATATGTTTTGTTTTTTCGGATGCGATTCCATCGAAAAGCATAACGATATGATTACCGACGAAAGAAAAAACACGATGCAGATCTCGAGGGTTCGGGCAATGGGTAAACAGATCTTCCATGAGGTCAATGCATGTAATGAGCCCGTTTCGTACGATGGTCAGCTTGAAAGAACATTCCCCGCAGATACTGATCTTGTCATCGTAAAACGGACATACCTTGCTTGGTAAGCCGCAAATATTACATATTGCCATCTTCTCCCTCCGGTTTGTCATGCACTGAAATAAGATTCTCTATATGCTTCTATTGCTCCGTCTGTCAAGAAACGATCACACGGGGATGGCGACGGGCATTATCTCCTTGCATTACCTGCTCCATTTCCCTATGATTCGACCATGTATGAGATAAAGCAGGGAAAGATTTATTCGTTGTGATAAAAACATTACGTGATCCCGTTAGCGGATTTACACATTTTATCGGAGCTATACTGTCGGTCATCGGCCTAATCGTGCTTATCTATAAGTCAACTGACCCGGTAAAACCATGGCATCTTGCGACTTTCTCAGTCTTCGGCGCCGGACTGATACTGTTGTACGCTTCGAGTACGCTCTACCACTGGCTGCCTGTTTCCGAGAAGGGAATCCAGCGCATGCGTCGAGTTGACCATATAATGATCTTTATTCTCATTGCCGCTACGTATACCCCCATCTGTCTGATTCCCCTGAGGGGACCATGGGGGTGGAGTCTCTTCGGAAGTATCTGGGGACTGGCGATGCTCGGTATATTTCTCAAGGTCTTCTGGCTTCAGGCGCCACGCTGGTTTTCAACTTCGGTATATATCCTGATGGGGTGGGTGGCCATCGTTGGGATCTTGCCGCTCGTGAGAGCTCTTCACATCGATGGGTTCCTATGGATTCTGGCAGGCGGGCTGTTTTATACGAGTGGAGCAATTATTTATGCCGTCAGAAAACCGGACCCCTGGCCTCGTTTTTTCGGATTCCATGAAGTCTTTCACGTATTTGTCATGCTCGGAAGCCTCTCACATTTCTGGGTTATGTATCGATACGTCGCACCGTTCAATTAACACAACTTTCCTGCACAGGCCTCTATAATGAATTTCTCCCTGTCCGGGGAATCCCGGAATCGAATGAAAGGGCTGAGTTTTCGGGACTGCTCTGTTGATCATGCAGAATGCCCCGACCCGCACCGGTGTTTTTCGTCCGGACGGTTATGATGATGGTGATGCTTCCATGACGGTTTCCCATGCCCGAGGGGGCGGGCGATGAATAACTTGGTGCTTCCATTCTGAAGGAGAAAGTGCTATCTCTCCTTGCCTCAGGCTTCCAGGCTGAATAATTCTTATGACAACGCCGAAGGGGAATTGAAAAGTACATGAACGCACAGCAAATCACAAAAATTGCCGATGAATTGAAATTGCGGGAGCGCCAGGTTCAAACCACGGTTGATCTGCTTGATGATGGTGCCACGGTGCCGTTTATCGCACGGTATCGAAAAGAGATGACCGGCGAACTGGATGAAGTAAGCATCATCGACATTCGGGACCGTCTGGAACTGCTTCGGGCTCTCGACAAGCGGAGAGAAGTGATTCTCACGTCACTTGAAGAACATGGAAAGCTCACCGATGAATTGGAATCGATGGTTCTGGCGGCGGAAACCCTTGCCGTTCTCGAAGATCTATATCTGCCCTACAGGCCGAAGCGGCGGACACGGGCCATGATAGCAAAAGAAAAGGGGCTCGAGCCGTTGGCAGTGAAGATTTTTGAACAGACTGACGGCGATTTAATAGAAGCAGCAACTTCATATATTGATCCGGAAAAGGGTGTCGAGACCCGTGAGGATGCTCTGGCAGGGGCCCGTGACATAATTGCCGAATGGATCAATGAAGATGGTGATGCCCGGGCGGAACTCCGTGAATTATTTGCGGCAAAAGCGATGATTCGTTCGAAAGTTATCAAGGAGCAGGAAGAAAACGGGATAAAATACCGGGATTACTATGAATGGGAAGAGCGAGCTGCCGATGCGCCGTCTCACCGTATCCTTGCAATCCGCCGCGGTGCTGACGAAGGGTTCCTCACCTTCCATATTTTGCCCGACGAAGAAGAAGGAATCGGGTTGCTGGAGCGCCGTTTCGTGAAAAATGATGCTCCGACGGGTGAACAGGTGCGTTTAGCCGTTCGAGACGGTTATAAACGATTGCTTTCGTCATCGATGGAAACGGAAATTCGCCTTGACTGTAAAAAAAGGGCTGACGAAGATGCAATCAAGGTGTTTGCAGAAAATCTGCGGGAACTCCTTCTCGCATCGCCCCTCGGCCGGAGGGCCGTACTGGCGATAGATCCCGGTTTCCGCACCGGCTGCAAGGTGGTGTGTCTCGATCGTCAGGGAAAACTCCTGGGGAACGAGACGATCTACCCAATCGAGCCGCATAATCGAACGAAAGAATCGGCCGAGATAGTGAAACGGCTGGTTAAAACATTTCATATCGAGGCTATTGCTGTCGGCAACGGTACGGGCGGACGTGAGACGGAGACCTTCTGTAAAGGCATCGATCTTGGTAGTCCCATACCGGTCATTATGGTAAATGAAAGCGGCGCCTCGGTGTACTCTGCATCGGAAGTCGCCCGAGATGAGTTTCCCGATTATGACGTTACGGTTCGCGGGGCCGTATCAATCGGGAGACGTCTCATGGACCCCCTGGCTGAACTGGTGAAAATCGACCCGAAATCCATTGGTGTAGGCCAGTACCAGCACGACGTGGATCAGAAGGCGTTGAGAACTTCGCTCGACGATGTGGTCATGAGTAGTGTGAACGCTGTCGGTGTGGAAGTCAATACGGCGAGTAAGGAGCTTCTGAAATATGTGTCCGGTCTTTCAGAGCGGCTGGCTGGCAATATTGTCGTGTATCGGAATAAAAACGGAGCCTTCCGGTCGCGCCGTCAACTGCTGAAGGTTTCCGCCATGGGACCGAAAACGTTCGTGCAGGCAGCGGGTTTTTTGAGAATCAGTGATGGGGAGGATCCCCTCGATGCGTCGGCGGTTCATCCTGAAAGTTATCCTGTCGTCGAGGCGATGGCCCGTGATCTCGAGTGTACCGTTTCCGATCTTATGAACGATGAAGGACTGAGAAAACGAATAAGACTGGAAAACTATGTGTCAGAGAAGGTCGGAATGCCAACCCTGACGGATATCATGGATGAACTGGCCAAACCGGGACGAGACCCACGCAACCAGTTCGAACTGTTTGCGTTTATGGACGGGATCAACAAGATTTCCGATCTGGAAGTCGGAATGGCGTTGCCGGGAGTCGTGACTAACGTGACGGCATTCGGCGCATTTGTCGACATCGGTGTTCATCAGGACGGCCTCGTCCACGTGAGCGAGATGGCTGACCGTTTCGTAAAAAATCCGCATGATGTCCTCAAGGTGAACCAGAAGGTTGCCGTCACCGTCATCGATGTGGATGAGAAGCGAAATCGCATAGCCCTGTCCATGAGAGAACGTCCCTTTGATTCCCGTCCGAAGGCTTCCGAAAAGAAGCAGGCGGAGCAAATGCCGGAACAAAAAACGTGGAAACGTGAAGGAAAAAAGAAAAAAGAACCGATGAATCCCTTTGCCAAGGCCTTGAAGCATATGAGAATCCCGTGAACATAATCGTCGTCAACCGGTGCGTCGATATCGAGAATCATTGTCCATGTGCCCGAAGGGATAGGATACAAAGCCACGGACGTTGTAAGGGGGTAGCGTACAGGTGTCACGACACCGGTAACATGATGAATATGAATGGTGAATAGGTCAAGAGTATAAAGTTGCAATTTATTTAACCACTTACCCATCGGTAGGCCGAGTGCCTTTTCGGCTGTGCCCATATGGCACGTACCAGAAAGTATGGAGAGTACAATAAAGTGATTCTGCCGAAACTTGCCTGTCCCAATTTCATTGCCGATACAAGCCACCTCAGGGAATTTGCACGGGAACATGGGTTCAATGGCATAGACTGGAGTTTTACGCCGGGTGATTTCCCCGACAGTCCCGCGGCGGAGTCGGACCTTATGCGGTCGATTAACAGTCTTGAACCACTGGAAATACGCTATCATTGCGCTTTTAAAAAGATTGATTTCGGCAACATCGATGAGGTTGAGGACGAAAAGGCGATGACCGTGTTCAGGCGTGTCTGTGATCTTGTCGCCATGTTGCGGGGGGATACCCTTACGATTCATCTCGGACTGGGACAGGAGAATACCAATCATCTATTCTGGCACAGAGCAATCGAGAGACTGACAGAGCTTGTCGGGTTTGCCCATAAACGGGGGATTCGCCTGTGTCTGGAGAATCTCGCCTGGGGATGGACGAGCAGACCGCAGCAGTTTGAAAAATTTCTGAGAAGAACAGGCTGCTGGGCGACGCTTGACATCGGTCACGCTCGGGTAAGCCCGTCCGTTGTCAATCGGCATTACGATCTGGAAGATTTCGTGCTTCCCCATCCCAATCGATTCTTAAATGCACACATATACCATGAAGAAATCAATGACCGGCATATACCTCCGGAAACGGTCAAGGATATTGAAGATCGTCTCAGGCTTTTGTACCGGCTTCCCCGATGCGATTGGTGGGTCGTGGAGTTGAGAGAAGAATCGTCACTTCTGCAAACCCGCAATGTTGTCCGTACATTCATGGACGGTAAGTTTTTATAATGATTATAGGAGAAGATTCCGTGAAAAGGAGGGTTGATGGATGGCCTGTCGCACAGCGTCGACGGGATTCATCATTAATGAATTGATTTAGAAGAGAAAATGGGCACGTATGAGAATCAAACGCTCCGTGGCGTCTGACGATGCTTGCCCCCAGCAGGGGGCCATGACATGAATTTCACACAGATTTTGTGAAATTCACCACATTTTTTATAAAATTTCTTCATGGACGCTGATGGTTTTATCCTCTTTCTTGCGGGTATCCCACTTGTTTTCTGTGTCGAAGCTGAAAGAAAACGGATGATCTTCATTCTTCTCGTCTATGGTAATATATAATGAAAGCCAATAACCCAGAAGATACCATATATGAAACATTCCCATAAGCATTGTTTTCGTAAGCCATTCAACGATTCTGATAATTAATGCCATATCTCTGTCCACCTCGCTTTTTATCGATTTCTTTGTGTGGGTATGTAGCAAGGAAAATGCCAAAATTACATAAAGGGCCTCGTTGAGTGAAAATATTTAATTGGTTAGTGATCACGAAACTTTGGGCCTTTATTTGCCGGGTCGAACACTTATGGCTCAATGGCGTCTTCTGGTTGTCAGCTTGAAAAATCACCGATCTGCAAATTATGTAGTTTAAAAATAATGAAAATGATGGTTATTTAAACAATGTCGTTGCGATCCCCATTCCCTTTTGGGGTTTAATATGTTTTGTGGTGACACGACGAGGGGTATAGTGACAAATATCCCGGAACAAGCATTTGGGCAGAGAGTCCCAACCGGAGATTTTGAGCAATTGTTTATTGAGATATTGGTGAAATACACCCATCCATGGCATTTTCCCGATTTTCAGCATTTCATTACAGATCCCGGCAATAGAGTCTGATGCTGTCGAAAAACGTTCATCTGCAATATATCCCCTCCTATCCTTCACTGCCGCGATATACGTGTAAGGATGGTTCATTGCAAAGCGCGAAGGCTAAGGATTTTTATCTCCTGATCTTTTTGAAATCTCTAAGGTTTATGATCTATTTTCCCCTTGTACCCTTCAGGATTTCGGCTGCCTTGCATCTGCAGATTTTGAACAGTCTCTTCTTATCGGACCATTATTCTGTTGAGACTGTTCGACGATTCGGCATGATTTCGCGTAGTTACGCATGTTGATCGACCCGGTATAAGGCCACATGCCTGATGGGGCCCTTCCGGCACTCGGTGTGGGCATGAACCGGATTTATTGAAGAGAGAACAGTTGCGGAGGCATTCTGGATATTCTCTCGGGCTGAGTGCGCGCGGGAGGGCATTTTTCTGAAATATGCACGACAGCATCGCTGATTATCGGTCATATCCGTTGTGAAAACAATCGAATAGTGTTATACCTGCGATGGGCTGTCCGAGAGATGGATTTTATGTTTCCCATTGCTGCATCATGTCATGCAGTATCAGTTATGGGGGGCAATTCAATGTTATGCCGTCAAGATCCGTCATTGAAAGGCAGATCGAGCAACCGATGATACAAACATCATGCGAAAGGCAGAAAAAGATTTCATGAGCAACAGAAAAAAGACGGAAAAACAGCGACAGCCCGAAATACAACGTTTGCTCGCTCGAATATCCGAACTGGAACGGATCGAAACGGAACAGAAGCTGACGGCGGAAGCGCTTAAGGAGAGCGAGCGACGATATCAAGAGCTGTACCGCATGGTTCGTCTCATGTGTGATAATGTGCCGGATCTGATTTGGGCTAAAAATTTGGACAAGCACTTCATGTTTGTTAATTCGGCTATATGTGAAAAACTACTGAATGCCGCCGATAAGGAAGAGCCGATCGGTAAAACGGATATGTTCTTTGCCGAAAGAGAAAGAAAGTTACATCCCGGCGATACGAACTGGCATACATTCGGAGAAATCTGTCGGGACTCCGACTCGATCGTTATGAAAAGCAGGCAGGCGGATAGATTCGATGAGTTCGGTAATATCAAGGGATCTTTTCTCCGTCTCGATGTGTATAAAGCCCCGTTCTGGGATGAAAACGGGACTATGATCGGGACCGTCGGCTGCGGAAGAGACGTCACGAGAGAACGTGAAATCGAGGACGAACTGAGGCGGAGTGAGAAACGATACCGTGCCATTGTGGAAACACAGACAGAGTTGATCTGCCGTTTTCTGCCGGACGGAACGCTTACCTTCGTCAATGAAGCGTACTGCCGGTACTTTGGCAGACAACCGCAGGATCTGGTCGGTCAGAACTTTCTCGATCTTATACCTGAGGAAGAGCGTGATTTTGTTCATAAAAAATTCAAAACTCTGACTCCTGATAATCAGACCACAACATATGAGCACCGGGCAATAACGGCCGAGGGAGGAAGTCGCTGGATGAGATGGGTCGATCAGGCAATTTTTAATGATCAGCGGAAGCTGGTGGAATTTCAGTCGGTCGGTTGGGATATTACTGAACGAAAGGAGATCGAAGAAGAGTTGCGGATAGCAGAAATTAACCTCCAGGAACAGGTTAAAGACCGTACGGCCGAACTATCACTCAAAAATGAACAACTGCTGAAAGAAATAGCAATACGGCGTAATGCCGAACAAGAGCTTCAGAATGCATTCACGCGCCTTCAGCAGGCCCATGAAGAATTGAAAACAGCTCAGCTTCAGATCATTCGTGCGGCAAAAATGGAATCGGTGGGGATGCTGGCCGCCGGTGTCGCCCATGAGGTGAAAAACCCCCTGGCGACTATCCTCATGGGGATCGATTATCTGACAACCGCAGTCTCATGGGATGAACGGACGGGTTCTGTTCTCGAGAGTATGGAAGATGCGGTGACCCGTGCCGACTCAATCATACGGGGGCTGCTTGATTACTCCGTGGTAAGTGACATTGTGTCAGAAGAATGCAGCATCCACGATATTATCGCGAAATCAATCAACCTTGTAAAACATGAGCTTGACAAAAAAAATATCAGGCTGGTAAAAGATTTATCGCGTGATGGGCATCTGATTCGGCTGGATGCCGAGAAAATCTGTCAGGTTTTTGTCAATCTCATGCTTAACGCAATTCATGCCACCCCGGACGAGGGGACCATAACGGTTACCACGCACGTACAAATGATTACCGAACGTGATACTTCAAAATCATACGTGGCGGGTGGAAAATTCGAGATTGGCGATCGGGTCATTATTGTGGAAATCGCCGATACAGGTCACGGAATTCCGGACGACCAACTGGTAAAGGTGTTTGATCCTTTTTTTACGGTGAATCCCTCGGGAAAGGGAACAGGCCTGGGGCTGACCGTCACGAAAAACATTATCGAATCACATGGGGGAATCATCGACATT
>Ga0334884_1006225_pt1 | contig 10883 bp, 4 predicted proteins | sample GraSluR1_MG_7_FD_207215 | JGI IMG/M metagenome (GOLD analysis project Ga0334884, IMG submission 207215) | Sludge microbial communities from methane-producing bioreactor in Wageningen University, Netherlands - Granular Sludge_12_05 R1 | ecosystem: Engineered > Bioreactor > Anaerobic > Unclassified...
TTCCGGGCGGGGCTGGGCGGGCCTGGCCGCGGGTTGCCTGTGGCCGGCAGAAAGCTCGTACAGCGGTGCGGCGGTGGTATACGCAGCGGGCTTTCGCCGGAATATCTTCCATTTGAAATCGACAGCAACGAAGTATTCGCTGCTTTCGCCGATGTTCTCGGCGGTTCCCAGAAACAATGCGCCATTGGGATTGAGCGTGTAATGGAAGAGCGGCATGATCTTTTTCTGCAGGTCTCCTTCCAAATAGATGAGGAGGTTTCGACAGTTGACCAGGTCGAGTCTTGAAAAGGGCGCATCCTTTATGAGATTATGGACAGCGAAGACTATCATTTCTCGTATTTGTTTTTTGATGGTGTACCTTGCGTCGTGCTTGTTGAAGAAACGGTGCAGGCGTTCGGGTGAGACGTCCGCGGCAATGCTTTGGGGGTAATCTCCCTTTCTTGCCTGCTCAAGTGCGTCGGCATCGAGGTCGGTTGCGAAGATCTGAAAGTTGAGGTGCTTGTCAAGCCTGTCCATTGTTTCGAGAAGGAGCATGGCGAGTGAGTAGGCCTCTTCGCCGGTGGCGCAGCCTGGCACCCAAGCGCGGATAGGGATGTCTGGTCGCTGGTTTTCGACGAGAGGGACGAGGACCTTGTCGTGGAGGACCACCCAAGCCTCGGGGTCTCGGAAGAAGCTGGTGACGGTGATGAGGAGGTCCTTGAAGAGGGTCTCAGCTTCGGCGGGATTCTCGCGGAGGTAGCGGTGGTAGTCGGCGATGCTTTCGATCTGGTGGACGGCCATGCGTCGTTCGATGCGTCGGCGGATGGTGCTTCTTTTGTAGTGTGAGAAGTCGTGGCCGGTGACCTGGCGAACGATGGTGAAGATTTTCTGCATAAATGCTTCGAGCTTTTCGGCGGGCAGGTTGGGCTTCTCGGCGCGGATGTAGGGGTGTTGGATGTACATGGTGAGTTCATCGGCCATTTTTTCGACCGGTAGGATGAAGTCTACGAGTCCGGTATCGATTGCGTTTCTGGGCATTCCGTCGTATTTGGCCTGATCGGGGTCCTGGACCATAGTCATTCCGCCGGCGTTTTTTATAGCCTTGAGGCCGAGCGTTCCGTCGCTTCCTGTACCGGAGAGGATAATGCCGATGCTCCTGTCGGCGCGGTCTTCGGCGAGGGAGCGGAAGAAGTGATCGATGGGGAGGTTCAATCCGGCAACTTTTGTGGTTTTGACAAGGTTAAAGACGCCGCGGACCAAATCGACGTTGCATTCGGGGGCGTTGAGATAGATATGGTTGGGTCTGACCTTTTCGCCGTGCTCGATGTCGCTTACCGAGATTTGGCAGTGTTTCTGGAGCAGCGAGCCCATGACGCTTTTATGGTCAGGGGGGAGGTGCTGAACAATGACGAAGGCTATGTCGACGTCCGAGGGCAGACGCGATACGAAGCCCTGTATTGCTTCGAGACCTCCGGCGGAGGCACCTATGCCGACAATGGGGAAACCGTCTTTGTATGCCTGGGGGGGACTATCTGTCGTGGGGGTGCTTTTGTCGGCGGCCTGGTCGAGGGTTTTGGCCTGCTTCTTTTGGAGGCGCGTTTTTGCCGACTGGTTTTTCTTGTTTCTTTTTACGGCCATGAGTCGTGCTCTCCTAAACGCAACCACCTGGTATTGTACGCGGTTATTTTGTGGAAAGCACGTTAAATGCACTTTTTTTGCGGCAGAAATCGGCGAGGAGCCGAACGATGGAATTATTAATTTTGACACAGGGGGCAAGTTCTTTATAATCAGTTTTAAGGGTCGCGAGGGGCGACTTGAATTGTCAATTTGTGGAGGATTTGAGATGGGTACGGTAAGGGCATCTCTTGTTTTTCCTTGTGTGGTTGGGACTTTGCTTTTGAGTTCGGCGGGGTTTGGGGCGAATCTGGAGATTTGGGGCAACACAACCGTGCAGGCGGGGGAGCGGTATGAGACGGTGAGCGTGGGCGGGGTTATGCCGCCACCGTTTTCGTTCACTGTTTCGCCGGTGGTGGAGTTCTACGGAAGGGCCTGGTCTTTGGTGGTTAATGAGAGCAGCGTGGTGAATATTCGCGAGGGGGGACTGATCCAGGGCGGCGTGGAATCGCACCTTTGGGATTCGAGTACCGTCAATGTGTATGAGGGCGGCGGGTTCGGCGGGATGAGCGGCGAGATTGTCTCTTTGCACGATTCAAGTACTCTTTCGGTTTACGGGGGCGATATAAGCCGCTTTGTGTTCGCTGATGGCGCGAGTACGATCAATCTGCACGGCGGGCTCCTGGGGCCGTTCGGTCTGGGCGGCAACAGTACGCTGAACATATACGGCGGCAGGACGGGTACTTTCTTAGGCAACAACGGGCTGGCCGATACGGCGACGCTGAATATTTTCGGCAGCCAGTTCGTCTATCATCCAGAGTGGTACCCGGCGGACGAAATGAGCACGGCGATATCGCGTCTTGACTACGTTGGTTTGGACGGGAAGGCAAACTACCTCATGGGGATTCCCGATCCGGCGATGCATTCGAATATCCACTTGATTCCTGAGCCGTGTACTATCGCTCTGTTGGCCGCGGGGGTGCTGGCGGTGCGTCGGCGGAAGGCGGCTTAGGGGGTTGGGGGCAGGGGCTTGCGCCCTTAGACGACTTTCGAGGCATGGGTTGGGACTGGGCAAGGGCAGGATGGTTGCGACAGACGCCAAGGGCAAGATGCCCTCGCCACGGGGGCGCGTTGACATGTGTTTTTGTTCTGATATACTTATGGGGTGCGGTGGGTGCGCTTTTTGTGGGGCCGGTCGCGGAAATAACGATCTATTTTGTTAATGGAGGTTCATGATGAAGAGTCTGGCATGGTGCTGCGTGGTTTTGTTGGCGGCGGGGATGGCATTCGGGGGTTATTATGACACGTCGTTCGATACGGCGGATGCGGCTGCGAACTGGACGGTAATCAGCGGGAACTGGTCGCTGGACGCATCGGCGGGGACGTACACCGCGACTACGAGCAGCTCGACGGCGATGACGATCTATACGGGGCCTTTGAAGTGGGGCGGGATGGCGTCGGATCTGAGGGACTATACCGTGAGTACGGATATGGTTGTTCACGGCAATGACTCGGCGGTGGTTGCGCGTTATGCGGGGACGGGGGAGTATTATTTCTTCCGTTATCACGTGGCGACGGGGACGCTTCAGATTTACAGCGTTGGCGGCGGCACGCGGCAATTGGCGCAGGAGTCGGTCGGGGCAATAACGGCGCCGTTTACGATGAGCTTTACAGTGAAGGGGAATGTGCTTACGGGGCGGGTCTACGTTGACGGGGAGCTGCGCGGCACTGCTACGGCTGTTGACGACATGCACAAGAAAGGCACGGTGGGATTGCGGGCGTACAGTGCGACGTCGAGTTACGGGAGTCTGCATGTTACGTCGGCGAATGGTCCGATCAATATCGCACCGGCGGACGGGGCAAGCGGGGTGAGCACGGAACCGGTGCTTCGCTGGGCGACGGTTGAGGATATCTGGGGCAACGTGAACCCGAACGTTGCGGCGCATTATCTTTACGTGAGCGCGGGCGGGGAGGATCCGAATGTGTCGTTAGAGGCTACGATTTTGGCGGACGGTCCTGAGGCGTCTTACGATCAGCTTGAGCTGGAGCGCGATACGCGTTATTTCTGGCGGATAGAAGAGGCGATGGACGACGGGGCGGGCGGCTTCACGGCGCCGGGGGATCCGAACAACATCGTTGGAGGTCTGTGGAGTTTCGAGACGATCAAGAGCGTTCCGGTGATCCAGCAGCAGCCTGCGGACGTTTTTGTTCGTGTGGGGGACCGGGCTGAGATATCAATAGCGGTGGCTACTCTTTCGCCGGAGCATTACCAGTGGTACAAGCTGGTTGACGGCGGGGATGATCTGGCGGTCGGGGGAGACTCGCCGGTTCTGGTTATCGATCCTGTGAGCGAGTCCGACGCGGGGTATTACTACTGCATCGTGACTAACGAGGCGGGCGCGGCGGGACCTTCGGACGCGGCGGAACTGATTCTGAAGCGGATGTCGGCGCACTGGACGCTGGACGCGGGGGACTTTGCGGGCGGTCAGTATATCGACTCGGCCGGCGGGCACCATGCGACTACGGCGGGCGCGGCGGTGACGTTCGTGGAAGGCATGGACGGTACGCCGAACGGTGCGGTTGTGATAGATCCGAACAGTTGGGCGAATGCGGGCGTCTGGAACCCGGCGGCGCAGACGAACCAGTTCAGCGTTTCGATGTGGATGCGGTGGGAGGGCATCACTGGGGGTCATCATCGGCCGATAGCCCAGCGCGGAGTTGACTGGAGCACGGCCGCGTGGGGCCTGCAGATTAACCAGAACACGCCCAACATCGAGTTCCGGAGTTATTCGGCGGGTGGGCCGCAGGGTGCGCTGACGGCGACGGATTTCGGCAGGTGGCAGCATGTTTGCGCGACGTTCGACGGCGTGATCGGCGCGATGTATATCGACGGCAGGCTTGTTCAGAGCAGGTCGGTGAACCTGACTCCGGCGGCGGATTCGCCGCTGATTATTGGGGCGGGGGCGTCGGACGGGAACCTTCGGTTTAACGGGGTGCTTGACGACATACGGATATATAACTATGCGTTGTCGGCGGAAGAGGCGGCGGATATCTGGTATGAGGTTACGGAGGAGCCGGTTTGCCTCAACCCGCCGGATAGGGCATACGACCGTAACGGGGACTGCGTGGTTGACCTTGCGGACTTTGCAGTGTTTGCACTTCACTGGCTGGAATGCGGCTGGTACCCGGAATATGAATGTCCGTAGTTGTTGACGGGCGGGATGAGTAACGCTGGTTTTTGGAAGGAGGAACCCGGGCGCATGGCGCGTCCGGGTTTCTCTTTGGCGAGTTTTTCAGGGGATGGACGTTTGATGGTTAAGAGAGCAGCTTTTTGCAGGCTTGCAGTCGCGGCGGTATTGGTGGTTGTTGCGGGGGCGGGCGCACAGACGGTCCTGATCGAGGCAGAGGGTTTCGATGATTACGGGGGATGGGTGCTTGATCAGCAGTTCATGGACCAGATGGGTTCGCCGTTTCTGCTGGCGCACGGTATAACTGCGCCGGTTGCGGACGCGGTTACGCAGGTCGTTTTTCCGTCGACGGGCATGTACCGCGTCTGGGTTCGCACGCGGGACTGGACGGCTCCGTGGAAGGAGCCTTATGTTTTGCCGTCTTCGGTGAAGTACGCCAGCGGGACGCCGGGTCGTTTTCAGTTGATCGTGAACGGGACGGCGGTGGGGACGACGTTTGGGGTTGTGGGGAATGAGTGGCACTGGCAGGATGGGGGTACGATATTTATCGGGGAGAGTGAGGCTACGATTGGGCTTCGTGATCTGACGGGGTTCGAGGGGCGGTGCGACGCGATAGTATTTTCGAAGAACCTGACGTTTAGTCCGCCGAATGCCGATCCGGAGATGAAGTTGTGGCGGCGGGGTTTGCTGGGTCTTTCGGATGCGCCTGAGGAAGCGGGTGAATATGATCTTGTGGTAGTGGGCGGGGGCATGGCGGGGACGTGCGCGGCTTTGTCGGCGGCTCGGCGCGGGGCGCGTGTTGCGCTGATTCAGGACCGGCCGGTGCTGGGCGGGAATAATTCGTCGGAGGTGCGGGTGCATCTGGGCGGGGAGACGAACTTTGAGCCATATCCGCGGATCGGTGATATTGTGCGAGAGCTGGACCCGGGTACGAGCGGCAACCGCGGGCCGGCGGCAAACTTCAAAGACGAGAAGAAACTTGCGGTGGTGCAGGATGAGCCGAATATCGATTTGTACCTGAACTACCGGGGCAACGAAGTCGAGACGGACGGTGGCAGGATAGTCGCGGTGATCGCCGAAAGCACGGAGACGGGGCGGCGGCTGCGTTTTACGGGTCGGACGTTTGCAGACTGCACGGGTGACGGCAGCATCGGCTACCTGGCGGGGGCGGACTGGGAGATGACGGTCAGTGATGCATCGGCGACGCGGATGGGGCGATCGAATTTGTGGCGGTTTGTGAATACGGGGGCGAGCGCGGCTTTTCCGTCGGTTCCGTGGGCTCTGAACCTGACAACGGGGAACTTTCCGACGAACGATCTTGGGAACTGGTTCTGGGAGAGCGGATTTGCGCATGATCCTTTTGAGATGAGCGAGTATCTGCGTGACTGGAACTTTCGTGCGGCTTACGGTGCGTGGGACGCGCTGAAGAACAAGGTGAGCGGTTACGGCAATTATCTTCCGGAATGGCAGGCTTATGTTTACGGGATGAGGGAATCGCGGCGGCTTCTCGGGGACGTGGTCCTGACGAGGAGCGATCTTGTTAATTCGGCGGCTTATGAGGATGGGTGCGTTCCGACGAGCTGGGCGATCGATCTTCACTATCCGCATAATACTTATGGGATCAACAAGGGTTTCGGCGGGGACGAGTTCATATCGACGTATACGCCGACGGCTTATCCTCGGCCGTACTGGGTGCCCTACCGCTGCCTGTATTCGCGCAACATCGACAATCTGTTCATGGCGGGGCGTAACATCAGCGTAACGCATGAGGCTTTGGGTACGGTGCGCGTGATGCGGACTACCGGGATGATGGGCGAGATCGTGGGGATGGCGGCATCACTGTGCAAGAAGTACGATACGACGCCGCGCGGCGTGTACGCGGATCACCTGGACGAACTCAAGAGGCTGATGAAGCAGGAAGTTTTCGCGTCGACGTGGCCTGAGCGCATCGGAGGGAGCCTTGTTCTTAATGCGGCTGTGACGGTGTCCAGCAACGAGGACGCGAGCAAGTACCCCAGCAGCAATATCAATGACGGGCGCGATGACATTACCAACAACAGTCTGCGGTGGCTGAGCAACCGGTCGAGCATTCCCGATTATGTGACTTTCAGGCTGGGCGAGGCGGTGAACATCAGCGCGGCGCGGATCGTGAGCGGTTATTACAACAACCAGAGCACGGTGGATCCGATCGTTGATTTCAAGTTTCAGTACAACAACGGGGACGGCTGGCAGGATATAGCGGGATCGGCGGTTGCGGGCAATACGAAGATAGTGTGGACGGGCAAGTTCGGGCCGGTGAAGACGAAAGACGTGCGTCTGGTGGTTACGCAGACGCCGCTGAATATCTCGCGGATATGGGAGATCGGGCTGTATCATCCTAAGGCGGACATCAATGCCGACGGGTTCGTGGGGTTCGAGGACATCGTCGATCTGGCGGCGGAGTGGCTCAGTGACGGCGCGGGCTTGCGGGCGGACCTGGACGGCAGCAACTCCGTCGATGCCGAGGACTTTGCGATTGTCTCGTCTTTCTGGCTTTGGCCTTGAAAAACGGCCGCGCGGCAGGTTAAGGGCGGCAGAGCTCGTGTCGATGCGCGTGTGGGCGATATGAAGGGGACGAGCATTGGAAGATCGGGCGGCAAACGGCGGCTTCAGGGACCCGGTGTGCGGGATGCAGGCGGCGGATGCGCCAAAGGAGCGCCGGTTCGAATATGAGGGGCGTCAGTACCGGTTTTGCAGCGCGAGCTGCATTGCCAAATTCAAGTCGGATCCGGCGAAGTACCTTGAGGCCGAGAGGCGCGAATCGAGTGGCGGTGCGCAGGCGAGCGAGTACACGTGCCCGATGCATCCGGAGGTGTTGAAGGACGGGCCCGGGGATTGTCCGATATGCGGGATGGCGCTGGAGCCGAAGCTGGCGACGGCAGAGGCGCAGAGGGACGAGGAACTGGAGGCGATGACGCGGCGGCTCTGGGTATGCGCGGTTCTGACCCTGCCGGTTTCAGCGGCAGCGATGTCGGATATGATTCCGGGGCAGCCGCTGCAGAAGTGGCCCGGGGCGGAGGCACTGGTATGGTTTCAATTCGTGCTGTCCATGCCAGTGGTGCTTTGGGGGGCTCGGCCGTTCTTTGAGCGGGGGTGGCGTTCGGTCGTTAATCGCAGACTGAACATGTTCACGCTGGTTTCGCTGGGTGTGGGGGTGGCGTTTGTGTACAGCGTTGCGGCGACGCTTGCACCGGGGGTTTTTCCGGAGGCGATGCGGCATCACGGACACGTTGCGGTGTATTACGAGGCGGCGGCGGTGATTACGACGCTGGTGCTGTTGGGGCAAGTGCTGGAGGGGCGGGCCCGGAACAGGACGAGCGGGGCGATAAGGGCGCTGCTGGGACTGGCGCCGAGGACTGCGCGGATCGTCAGAGAAGACGGATTCGAGGAGGAAATCTCGCTGGATGAAGTTGGCGTGGGTGACCTTCTTCGCGTTCGGCCGGGGGAGAAGGTTCCCGTGGACGGTGTGCTGGTCGAGGGCAGGAGTTCGGTCGACGAGTCAATGATTACGGGCGAGCCGGCGCCGGTGGAAAAGGCAGAAGGCGCGAGTGTTACGGGCGGGACGATCAATGGTACGGGGTCGTTTGCAATGCGGGCTGAGCGGGTCGGCGCGGAGACGCTGCTTGCCCAGATCGTGCAGATGGTGGCGGAGGCGCAGCGAAGCCGTGCGCCGATTCAGCGGCTTGTAGACGTGGTGGCGTCGTGGTTCGTTCCGGCGGTTATTGCTGCTGCAATCGTTACATTTATCGTGTGGCTGTTTTTCGGTCCTGAGCCGCGGCTGTCATATGCGATTGTCAATGCGGTGGCTGTATTGATCATAGCATGTCCTTGTGCACTGGGGCTTGCTACTCCGATGTCGATAATGGTTGGGACGGGTCGCGGGGCGCAGATGGGCGTGCTTGTCAAGAACGCGGAGGCACTGGAGGCGCTGCACAAAGTCGAGGTACTTGTGGTTGACAAGACGGGCACGCTGACGGAGGGGCATCCGCGTGTGGTGACGGTGCAGACGGCGGCGGGATTCGACGAGCTTGAGATGGTGGGGCTTGCGGCAACCTTAGAGAAGGGCTCGGAGCATCCTCTTGCGGCGGCGGTTCTGGGGTATGCCGAAGTGCTTGGGGTTAAACCGGGCAAGACTGAGGATTTCGAGTCTCTTACTGGCAAGGGGATCAGGGGCAGAATCGATGGGCGCGAGGTTATCGTGGGCAATCGCAGGCTGCTGGAGGAGATGCGGATTGACGCGGGCGGTTTGGAAGAGTCGGCGGAGAGGCTTCGCGGCGAGGGGCAGACGGTGATGTACACGGCGGTCGACGGGAGGGTCGCGGGGCTGTTCGGGATCACCGATCCGATCAAGGAGACGACGCCGGAGGCGATCAGGAGACTGCATGGCGAGGGGCTGCAGATTATCATGCTGACCGGAGACAACGAGACGACAGCACGTGCAGTGGGGACCAAACTGGGCATCGACAGGATCGAGGCGGAGGTTTCGCCGGAGCACAAGGATGCGGTGGTCAGGCGCTTGCAGGAGGAGGGCAAGCGCGTGGTGATGGCGGGCGACGGGATCAATGATGCGCCTGCGCTGGCGCAGGCGGACGTTGGGATTGCGATGGGGACGGGGACGGACGTGGCGATGGAGAGCGCCGGGGTGACGCTGGTGAAGGGTGACCTGACAGGGATAGTTCGGGCGAGGGCTTTGAGCCAGGCGACGATGCGGAATATACGGCAGAATCTTTTCTTTGCGTTCGTTTACAATTCGCTGGGCGTGCCGATTGCGGCGGGCGCGCTTTATCCGGCGTTCGGGTTGTTGCTGAATCCGATGATTGCGGCGGCGGCGATGACGTTCAGTTCGGTGTCGGTGATAACCAATGCGCTGCGGCTGCGGAATGCGCGTTTATAGCCGTAAGCAAAAAGCGTCAGTCTGCGAGAAAACGTTCAAGAGATGCGAGCAGCTCGGGTACTTTCGCTGCAACCACATCGCACAAGCATTTCGGATGTTGCGTCAATAAAAAAAGCCCCCGCGGTTTCCCTCGGGGGCTTTAGAATCAACAGTTGATACTTGAAGCAGTCGAAAGGCCTGACGTTCGCAGCCGTTATGAACATTACTGTTCCGGCCGCGTCTAAATTATCCCTTAGAAAGGAGGTGATCCAGCCGCAGGTTCCCCTACGGCTACCTTGTTACGACTTAGTGCCAGTCATCGAGCTTACCGTAGGCAGACGCCTCCGTTTCCGGTTAGCAATCCGACTTCGGGTACTCCCGACTCCCATCACTTGACGGGCGGTGTGTACAAGGCTCAGGAACACATTCACCGCGTCATAGCTGATACGCGATTACTAGCGATTCCAACTTCATGCAGGCGAGTTGCCAGCCTGCAATCCGAACTGAGGCGACGTTTTTGCGATTTGCTCCACCTCACGGTCTCGCGTCGCTTTGTCGCCGCCATTGTAGCACGTGTGAGGCCCTGGGCATAAAGGCCATGAGGACTTGACGTCATCCCCGCCTTCCTCCGGTTTGACACCGGCAGTCCCGTTAGAGTTCCCGGCATTACCCGCTGGTAACTAACGGCAAGGGTTTCGCTCGTTAAAGGACTTAACCCGACATCTCACGACACGAGCTGACGACAGCCATGCAGCACCTGTGCAAGTTTCACCCGAAGGCAGCCAACCCTGTTTCCAAGGCGGCATCCAAGCATGTCAAACCCAGGTAAGGTTCTGCGCGTTGCTTCGAATTAATCCACATGCTCCACCGCTTGTGTGAGCCCCCGTCAATTCCTTTGAGTTTTAGCCTTGCGACCGTACTCCCCAGGCGGCCTACTTAACACTTTTGCTTCGACTGTGAGAATGTCAGAATCCCCACAACCTAGTAGGCATCGTTTACGGCGTGGACTACCGGGGTATCTAATCCCGTTTGCTCCCCACGCTTTCGCACCTCAGCGTCAGGACAAGCCCAGTGTGCTGTCTTCACCTTCGGCGTTCCTCTTGATATCTACGCATTCCACCGCTCCACCAAGAGTTCCACACACCCCTGCTTGCCTCAAGAGATGGAGTTTGCCTAACAATTCCTCGGTT
>Ga0334884_1006228_pt1 | contig 10877 bp, 10 predicted proteins | sample GraSluR1_MG_7_FD_207215 | JGI IMG/M metagenome (GOLD analysis project Ga0334884, IMG submission 207215) | Sludge microbial communities from methane-producing bioreactor in Wageningen University, Netherlands - Granular Sludge_12_05 R1 | ecosystem: Engineered > Bioreactor > Anaerobic >...
ATTAATCTTCTATTACCTTTATTTATCAGTTCCATTCGTGTATCTTCATTGTGAGTCAAGAGTTTAACTGCTTCTTGAATGGACTTTATGCTTTTTGGATTAAAAAAAACCGCAGCATCTCCTGCAACTTCGGGGAGTGAACTGCAATCACTACATAATACAGGGCAATTAAATGCAAATGCTTCGAGAATTGGCATACCAAACCCTTCATAAAGGGAGGGATATACAAGAGCAAGTGCATTAGAATAGTAATTACCAATCTGATCCTCACTAACATCGCACTGAAATATTCTTCCGGTCATTCCTAAAATATCGATTAGTTTCAATTCATTAACAGAGAATTTTCCTCCACCAATGCATTGAATATTCAACCACGGCAATTCTTTAATAATAGCCCTCATAGAAAAAATAAAGAAGAAGAAATTTTTATATCTTTCTCGATTTCCAACAAATAAGAGATAATTCGAATTTCCTTTTTCATCTGTTTTTAAAAGATTCGTGTTGTCTGGATAACCATGATGAATTACATATATTTTTGATTCATCAACATCATCAAATAATTTCAATATATCATTTTTCGTATTATGGGATACTGCAATAATCGCATCAGAATGCTCAATAAGTTTTTTCTTTTGCAGTACTATCTTTGAATCATTAAACATTTCAAAAAACAATTCATGAATCATGTCATGGACGGTAGTAACAAATGGTTTTCCATTAAAATGATCAATAAAATAATTATCATAATATGTTGGGTGAAATACATCAAAATCTCCTAACCTAAGTTGCGATAAAGAATATTCTTCATTCAGAGACTTGCATTTATTTAAACGGCCGTATAATTTATCAATACATGATATTTTTTTGGGGAATGTATAAGCTCGAATATTTGAATTAAGATATGAATTAGAACAATATTTACAGGCAATTTTAAACTCGATATCACTAAAATTAATAAATTGATTCATTAATTCTGAGAAATATCTGGAGATTCCGCCATACAATTGCATTGAAAATGCCTGATGATCGTATAGTATTTTCATATTTAGTTATTAATTTCTAAAATACCTATTAATTACTTTTGTGGATTGACTGACGGTTCTGACAAAGCTGTAATTTCAGAATCTATATCGGCAGAGGAGATCTCGTTTACACCAGATAAATGCCATCTACATAAGCTCCATTTCTCGTTGATGCCCATGAGAATAGACCCGGCAATTCTCAACAGGGACGTCTCATTAGGGAATGCACTCCATAGAACGATATCTGCGTTTTAATTCCATATTGACACGTTCGATGATATTAGTAGTGCGAATCCTTCTCCAATGCACTGAAGGAAAGCTGCGATAATTCAATCTGCAATCCTGGCTCCAAGGATCTCACGGATCCCGCCATTCCGGATACCGGCAACAATGAGTTAATGCCTTGCTAGCAGATTTAATTCCCTCATTAACCTGTGAAATATGAGGCATCCACGAAGATATAGGGCATATATGTATCGATGGGGCGTGAAAGAAACACTATGATCTTTGAATCAAGTTCTTTGGCGATACTCGAAATATACGAGGGTGAGATTTTATCCATTTCAAGAGGTGAATTCACGTTCTGAATCTTTCTTGTGGATACTCACTTGAGGTTCGACTCGATAATTGCATTTTCGAGTGCTTTTTCCACTCGCGAATAGCGTTCAAATGCCTGAGTTTTAAAGGCAATATCCCTCATGGGATATTATCGACTGATGTAAACCTTATCGCGTCTTCAGAGATAGTGAACGTGTTCCCTTTCTGTCTGTGCGTCTCGATCCTATTATCTCAACTTGCATGCACCGGCCCGTCAGCCTCTCCGCATAACATTACTCAAAAAAACCAAGTATTGAGATTCTTCATGCCCTCTTCAGTATTGGTAAGGGAATCTACTACTATCCCTCCATTTCCCAATTTAAAGTAGATACAAGGACTTTTCTATTTTTTGTGCATATTACTCTATAGAAAACGACGGAGAGATACAAATATTTTCTCTCAATCGAATATATACTAATAAATGACAGCCGATCATCACCCTGTAGTTTCAATTGTGCTCGGAAGCTACAATCGAAAAAGATTTCTTAAAAAGACGATTCAGTCGGTCAGAGAGGAACTTGAAAACGCACAATTCAAATCTGAAATTATTGTGATCGATGGTGGTTCGAGAGACGGCAGCTTGGGGTGGCTGAAAAAACAAAAAGATATTATCACGATAATTCAACACAATCGGGGAACCTGGAAAGGAAACCCAATTGAAAGAAGATCGTGGGGATATTTTATGAACCTTGGGTTCAAGTGTGCTCAAGGTAAGTACATTTGCATGATCAGCGATGATTGCCTGGTCGTTCCGGGAGCAATTATAAATGGATTCAACCAATTCGAAAAAGAAATTGGATGTGGAAATAATATTGGCGCAATTGCATTTAACTGGAGAAACTGGCCAGAGATGGATAATTATTGGATCGGTTATACCCTTGGAGATAAATTATTTGTAAATCATGGAATGTATCTGAATGAGGCACTTAAAGAGGTTGGATATATTGATGAAGATACGTATCACTTTTACCATGCAGATGGAGATCTATGCTTAAAATTATGGAATAATAATTTTTCAATAATAAAAGCTGAAGATTCATCCATTGAGCACTTCTCCCATGCAAATTTCAAGGTAAGGAAATCAAATTTAAGCCAACAAAAGAAGGATTGGCAAAATTATCTGAATAAATGGACGGGGATTTTTTATGATCCAAAAAATGACAATCATGGTTTTTTCGAGAGAGATGAAAAAAAAGTTAATGATGATTTGGTAAAAAAATATTGGAAATTCTGTTGGTTGAAGGTAATGATCTTTAGAAAACTACATCGCTTGTTTCAAAATGATTGATATGCATAATTTCACAATTATTCTAAAAAATCTCTTTGGATACATTCAATTTATTACTGATTACTACAATTTCAAGCGTATATACAAAAATAAACGATTTTTAATGTCATATTCAGATAGATGGGTCTGCATATCTGATAATACCGGGAATACTTCGTTTGATCATCACTATATCTATCATATTGCATGGGCTGCGCGGATTCTCTCTGTGACAAAACCAGAACTACACGTTGACATATCATCTTCCCTTTATTTCTGTACCTTAATATCCGCCTTTATAAAAACAGATTTTTATGATTATCGCCCTGCAGATATCTCGTTGTCAAATCTGAAGATGGGATGTGCCGATCTCACATCACTTCATTTTCATGATAACAGTCTTCAATCATTGTCCTGTATGCATACAATTGAACACATTGGCCTTGGAAGATATGGAGACCCTATAGATCCTGAAGGCGATTTAAAAGCCATAAATGAACTAAAACGAGTGTTAGCACCGGGTGGCAACCTCCTTTTTGTCGTTCCAATCGGCAAAGAAGCAAAGATCCAATTTAATGCTCACAGGATTTATACCTACAATCAAATTCTATCGTATTTTAATGATCTGGACCTTATTGAGTTTTCGTTAATCGCTGACAATCCAAATCTGGACGATTTTATTGAAAATGCTGATCCCAATTTAACAGAATTATGCTCCTATGGCTGTGGCTGTTTTTGGTTTAAAAAAGAGGAAAATAAATGTCAGGGATGTTGAAATGACTTACCATAATGTTTCAGAATGTTTGGGATTAAAATGATTATTGTAAAACTAATCGGTGGCCTTGGCAACCAGATGTTCCAATATGCATTAGGTTTTAAGCTTGCCAATATTCATCATGTTCCATTTAAACTTGATTTATCGGAATTTCAGAATTATAATTTAAGAAGGTATCGCCTCGATAATTTGAGTATTTCAGGTGAAATCGCAACAAGTGAAGAAATTCGATCATTAAAAAAGGATCACAACAATAACTACAGAAATTCTATTTTTCATACTATTGAACGCATAAAACCATATTATCGGCGGAAATACATAAAAGAAAAAACCTTTACTTACGATCCAAATATTTTAAAAGCACCATCAGATGTATATTTAGATGGCTACTGGCAAAGTGAAAAATATTTTAAGGACATAAAATCTCAACTCCTGAGAGAATTTAGAATAAAAAATGAACCAGATGAACTGAATAAGTCATTTTTGGAGAAAATCCAAGAAGAGGAATCAATTTGTGTCCATATCAGAAGAGGTGATTACATATCAAATCCAGAGACAAATCAATTCCATGGAATATGTGATATTGATTATTATAATAACGCCATGAAAGAGCTTTTAAAGCATATTTTTAAACCCTGTTTCTATTTTTTTTCTGACGACATTGAATGGGTTAAAACAAATTTAAAAATTAATTATCCGGCCATATATATCTCAAATAATGGTCCTGATAAAGAATACGAGGATCTAAGATTGATGGCTGCCTGTAAACATTATATAATCGCAAATAGTTCTTTTAGCTGGTGGGCAGCCTGGCTTAGTCAAAACCGAAAAAAAACCATTATCGCACCAAAAAGATGGTTTAATCAAAGTATTGATACATCTGATTTAGTACCCGAATCCTGGATCAAAATGTGAATTTTATGGCTGGGAATTTACCGCTTGTTTCAGTAATTATGCCTATTTATAAAGCCGAAAAATACCTTTCAGAAGCTTTAGATAGCATTTTTAATCAATCATTCCAGAATTTTGAAATTATTATTGTAAGTGATGATACTGACGAAGAAACAATGAAAATACTACAATATTACTCGAAAAACGAGCCCAGGCTAAGAATATTTCACCAGAAAAGAAAAGGGTTGATTGAATCTCGAAATATGTGTTTTGAGATCGCACGTGGTGAATATTTAGCAATCATGGATAGTGATGACATCAGTATGTCAGATCGATTTCAAAAACAAATTGATTTTTTCCGTCAAAATCCTGAATCCGGCATTGTTGGATCTTGGATCGTTCAGATTGATACGAAGGGGAATAAAATTAGAGATATCCGATATCCTATAACAAAAAATGGAATTGTTTTCCATATGTTGTTCCATAATTGCTTGGCGAATTCAAGTGTAATGTTAAAAAAAGAAATTTCATTAAAAATTGGAAAATATCAGCAGGAGATGGCATACGCCGAAGATTATGATTATTGGTCTCGTGCCATTTTGTTAACTGAAATTTCGAATATACCTGAACCATTGGTCTTATATAGAATTCATCAACAAAATGTCTCATCTACACATGATGAACTAATGAAAAAGAGAACATCGATTATTCGTAATCGTTTGTTCAATCGAATAATTGGTAAAAATAATAATCCTAATGAAGCTTTGTTGCTGGAAAAATTATCTTCAGATGGAAAATTTAACCAGAACGAAGAATTTAAACTGGCATCCGAATTTCTCCAGGATGTATATCAGATTTTCTTAAAAAAATATCAACCAAATAAGCAAGAATTAGAGGAAATAAATCATTTTATCTGTAATCTACTAGTTAAAATCGCTATATCTAATAGAAAAATGAGCTACTTGAATTCAATTTCTTGTATAATTAGTTCAATAAAAATCAATCCTGTAATAACAATTATGATAATAAAAAAAATTATATGTAATTTGTGAGGGATCAAAAAATGTTGCAATGTTTTATCAACCAGGGCAGTGTATCTAAACTGTTTTAAATTCTACCCGAGTATCCTGACACACAATCACATCAGAGCCAGATAAATATCTACGACTTGTGATCCACTCCTCATTAATGTCCATGAGGATTGTTACTGCAAGACGGAGCAAAGAGGCGTCATTGGGGAACGCTCCAATGGCCCTGGATCTTCGTTTCAGTTCCTTATTCAGTCGTTCAAGCATGTTTGTGGCTTTATTCTTCTCCAGTGATCTTGAGGAGCAAATCTAACGGAATCATTGCCCTGTATTCTCCTTTGTCCAATTCTATGTTGGATATAGGGCCTTTTCCAATTTTACATCACTTTGTTATATAACTACCAAGGGATTTCAAAATTGAGATAATAATGATTTGAGAGATAATGATTTATCCAAATTATTATTACAATACGTGCAGACTTGGATATAAATGAAGGATTTGATGTTCAGAATAATACCCATAAAAAAATTCATACAGTTTATTTATCGTTTTCTCATTGAATTGGGGAAAATTTCTGGATTTTTTTCTCCATTTTATGACAATGAGATATATTTCTTTTTCCCATATTATCATATAGGTGGGGCAGAAAGAGTTCATCTCAATATTGTCAACTGCGTTAAATATCGAAAAATTTTACATTCTTTACAAAAAAATCAAAGAATGATGCATTGAAAGCTTATTTTGAAAAATACACAATTATTAAGGATTTATCCTCAATTACACAATATCGTGTTTTATCGATGTTCTACGTTGGTCTATTATCGGTGCAAATAAATCGTAATAACAATCCTATAGTCTTTGGCTGTAATAATTTCTTTTTTTATGATTTAATACCACATCTCGACCAACATGTTCGTCTTATTGATTTGATCCATGCCTTTGGAGGTGGCATTGAGAATATTAGCATCAATTACGTAAAGCAACTGGATACTAGAATTGTTATTAATTTGAAAACAAAAGAGGATTTAATCAACCAGTATCAAGTTCACAATATTAAACCAGAATATGAATATAAAATCAAAATAATTGAAAATTGTGTTCAAATTCCTGATAAATTTCCAAATAAGCCACAAAATAGTCATATTAGGATACTCTATGTTGGAAGAGGTACATCCGAAAAACGTGTACATTTAATTGGTAAGATTGCTATGCAATGCTCCATTAATCAAATGCCTGCTGAGTTTGTATTAATTGGAGAATTAATGGAATCAATTGATAAAAAGTATCACAAATACTGCACTTTTTTAGGTGAAATCACAAATGAATCTGAATTAAAAGAAGCATATGTTAATTCAGATATTTTATTAATTACTTCAACCAGAGAAGGCTTCCCGCTTGCAGTAATGGAAGCAATGGCTCAAGGAGTAATACCCATATGCACCAGGGTAGGGGGAATTACTGAACACATCCGGGACGGAATAAATGGTTTTTTAATTGATAATGCAAATGAGGAATATATTGTATCTGAAATAGTAAAGAAAATTGCATATCTCTATGAAGAAAGTAGTTACAGAAAAAAATTGTCTCTAAATTCATTTTATTATGCAAATGAACATTTTGATTGTAAAAATTTTTGCAGATCTTATCAAGAATTAATCAATTCACATTTATCATAATTTGATGATCGGACAGTGATACACTAATCGGAATTTTGCGATTAATTTATCAATTTACATGTATTTCTTGTTTTGATTTAGATAGAGAATGGATAATGGACCGAAAACTAGGACCATATTTAAAATTATCAGACTAGAGTAAAATAATGATGCCATAAAAATTAAGTGTCTATTTAGGAATGATGGAGCGTTTTTTATAATTTTTCCTTTAATTAGGGTAAAATATATTAAAGCAGAAATAATTTGATCAAGATTAAAGTTTTTAAAATTACAAAATTTTGGTTTACTCAATATTTCAATAGTAGTCTGATCGATATCTTTTCCAATCAGGGAGTAAAAATTGTCCCTTACAATTTTTTCAACTGTAAAATTTTGACCAGATTTCTTTTTCCTGATTTTTTCCGTAATTTCCCGATATTTCACGAGAATTGGATGAATTACATATAGCTTGCCCGATCTTGATGCCCGATAAAAGAAATCGTAATCAAGACCCCATTTAATGTCTTCATTATAGCCACCAATATCCCGAGCAAATTGCGCTTTATACATGACGGATGAATGTGTCAGACAATTTCGAAAATGGAGTAAAAAATAGGTTACTTCAGGCAGAAAATAATTTCTCCATACAGCAATTCTTTCTCCTTTTTCATTGATGACTTCGGTGGATGTTCCCAAAACATCAATGTCGGGATGCTTTTCCATGAATTCGTATTGAATTTTCAATCTATTTGGGAAACAGATATCATCGCCGTCTAATCTGGCAATATATTTTCCTTTTGCACTTTTTAATCCCTTATTGGAAGATTTTGGGCACCCCAGATTTTTCTCGTTTGAGATTAATCTTATGCGAGGATCGTTATATTCTTCCAGAATGGTCATAGTCGAGTCTTTTGAAGCATCATTCACTATCAATAGTTCAAAATCGGGAAATGTTTGATTCAATACACTATCAACTGCATCCCTAATGTACTTCTCCTCATTGTAGACTGTCATCAATACAGTCACTTTAGGATTGGTCATGTTTCACATCCGACAAATCATATTGTTCAAATGACATGTGAAATCCTAGACACTCAAAAATGATACCTGTTCCAAAAATTACTGGATCCAAACACTCAACAATCCAATTTTGGTATTTGCGATAAAATGGTAATTTTAAAATTGCTATAAAAGACTTGTATGCAATTAATCCGCCATAGCCTACGCATATAAATATTTTTTTAATTACATTTAACGGACGATATTTGATGTGAAGATTTGACTGGCCTGCCATGAATCTTCTTTTGAAAAAATAGTGTAATGTCATCTTTTCATCAGGAACAAGATGGTATACTTTAAGATCCGGAGAATAAAACCCGATTTTAGTATTGCCATATTTTTCCCATATTTTATTGAAAAGACTTGATTCCTCCCCAAGATTTAATTTTCCACCAACCACTCCCAGTTTTGTATCAAATCCGCCGAATTCTTCCAAGATTTCTTTTGAGAAAATCATGTTGGAACCAGATAAGTATTCCCCAATATTGAGATATCGAGGTTCCTTACCCCATGTGCGGATTTCATACTCATCCAAATACCACTCCGGCTTTTTCGTTAAATAAAATGGATAAATTGGACCACCAATGATTAGCGGGGGTGGATTATTGCATTGAATTATTGTATATATATTTTCAATCCAATCAGATTCAGCTTTCGCATCATCGTCAATATATGCAATATATCGCCCTTTTGCCTCAATATAGCCCCTATTTCTTGCAAAAGCGAGACCTTGTTCTGATTCAAAAACATATCGAACGTTTGAATATTTTTCAAACTTCTTCACTACTTCATGAGTATTATCTGATGAATTATTATCAATGATGATAATTTCAAATTTATTTTTATCAATTGTTTGATCAATTAAACTTTCAATGGCTCCCTCAAGAATATTTGAACGATTATATGTGCAAATTATTGCAGAAATATCCGGTTCATTCATTATTTTACCTTCAAAAAGACATTTTCATTCTTCACAATAAGGAAAATCATGACCTCAACTAGAGAAGTCGTCATCAATCATTATAGATATTATGAATAAAGCTTCATGTCCTTATCAATAAAAATGCGATAAAATCACATAACCCCATAATATTCAAGTATTCAAAGTTTGTATTGCTTAAATTCCGGATGGATTCCAAGAGCGCCAATAAATAATCCAATGCCCACCACTGCCGGGTCGAGACATTCAACAACCCAATTTTGATAATGACGATAGAATGGTACCTTGAATAAAGCGATTACGGAATAATATGCCACTCCACCCAATAGAAGTACTGGAAGATAGATTCTCTTGAAGTGAGTGAGCTTCCCAAACCTGTAGCACAAGGATGATTGTCCGACCATGAATCTCCGCTTCAGAAAATAGCGAATGCTCATTCGTTCCGGTGGCACGAGGTGATAAACAATCAAATCGGGAGAGTAGAAGAAAATGTTCCCGTTCCCGGATTTTTTCCAGATTTTATCAAAAAGAACCGTTTCTTCGCCGAGATTTAATGTTTCGCCACTCACACCACGTTCGGTATCGAAACCCCCAGACTCCTCGAGCACATCTTTTGAGAAGACCATATTTGACCCATAAAAGTATTCATTCCGTTTCAGGAAACGCGGTTCATCCCCCCAGGAATGAATCTCGTACTTATCAAGGAACCAATCGGGTTTATCAGATAGGTAGAAAGGATAAATCGGCCCCCCGATAACCAGAGGGTGCGGATCGAGATCTTCGAGAATTCGTTGAATTCCGGAAATCCATTCTTTATCTGCACGTGCATCATCGTCGATGTACGCGACATATTCACCCCGTGCTTCCAGATAACCACGGTTTCGCGCATGAGACAACCCCTGATTGGGCTCAAAAACGTAACGAAGATTCTCGATATTCCCAAATTGGTCCACGATTTCCCTGGTGTTATCGGTTGAGTTGTTATCGACAACAATTATCTCAAAAATTCCGTTATCTGCTGTTTGTTGTAGCAAACTCTCAATAGCACCCTGTAAAATATTCGCTCGATTATAGGTACAAATTATCGCAGATATTAGGGGTTTATTCATGCAAATACCCCTGCGTAATTGACGCTATGGAAAATATTTTGGTGCGTCGGTATTCGAATTATCAGTACAAGTTCCACCATATCGATCAAATTCGTATATATTTACATATTCATTCGCATAAATCAATGTAAAACTATTTGATTCCCTCAAATCACTAAGAATTTGCTGATTAACTGGAGTATTATGAACGTAGATATGTGAAAAATTCAAATCGTTCTCATCTGAAAACTCGATTAGTTCCTCTGAAACCGAAATTTGATGTATTTGCTCGTCGATTTCCCATAATTTCTCAAATTCTCCCGTCCACTCACTGCCAAAATGCACATTAAGTGTCGTTCTTTTTGAGATGGCTGGAAACCAATCTCCATACATCCAACCCTCTTCTATCGTAGTATAGAGAATATCCTTCGCAATGAAAATGGAGTCTTCAGGTGTATTTTCTGCTATCCAATTCATTGCATCGAAATCCAATTGTTCTTTCTGAATATGAGACAACGATTTAGTCGGATCTCCTCCTGATTTGTAAGAGTTAA
>Ga0334884_1006229_pt1 | contig 10873 bp, 9 predicted proteins | sample GraSluR1_MG_7_FD_207215 | JGI IMG/M metagenome (GOLD analysis project Ga0334884, IMG submission 207215) | Sludge microbial communities from methane-producing bioreactor in Wageningen University, Netherlands - Granular Sludge_12_05 R1 | ecosystem: Engineered > Bioreactor > Anaerobic > Unclassified...
GGGCGCCGCATCGGCAGAGGAACTCGTGGGTCTCGGCGCCGCACTGGGGGCAGCCCCTCTTTCCTATGGAGGTCTCGATGATCCCGACCTTGCCGTTTCCGACGTGGTTTTTGGCGCACTCCCCCACCGACCGGCTCTTTCCTCCGGCATCGCCGGTGGGAAAGAGGACGTGGGGGGGAGGCCTCATCTCCCTCTTGTCGGACTTCTCGGGCCTCCCCATCCTCGAGCCGACCCTGGTGGGGGCCCTCGCCATCACCCTGATCCCGGCGACCTGGTTCACCAGGTCGAGGGAGGTCCGAGGCGCCGGTTCTCCCCCCACGATCGCGTCTCCGTCGGCGCCCTCATCCTGGATCTCTGAAACCGGCTCTCCGGGAAGCTCCCGGAGCCTCAGCCCCTCGGCCTCGACCCCGAGGCAGAGGAGGAGGGGGGCAGGGTCGGGGACGATCAACCTTTCTTCCCTCACCCTGTGGAGGACCAGGAGGGTCTCCAGCTCCTCCTTCACCGCCAGCGGCAAGGAGAGGGCTCCGTCCCCCATCTCCCCGGCGGAGGAGACGGCCTCCCTCAGCCGGAGGTACCCTTCGGGGGAGAGGTCGTGCCATAGGTGGGTGTGGGCCGGGTGGAGGGGGACCCTCCACCGGCTCGAGATCTCTATCGCCTCCTCGCCGGAAGGCGCCTCGAGGCCGGCAGGGTCGCCCCCCGCCTCGGCGAGCTCCGCCGCCCACCACTCGAAGCAGTAGGATCCGGGGGCGAGGGTCCTGTTGTTCTCGAGAAAGTCGCCGAAGCTGATCAGGACCTCCCCGACGTCGACGATCTTAGCCACTTCGCCCCGGAGGAGGACCGCCTCCTCGGCGGAGTCGACCCGGACGAGGTCGCCATTTTTGAGCCTCACCGTCGGCCCCTCGATGCTGGAGACCGGGGAGACGGCCGCCGCCTTCCCCGGGAGCTCCACCTTCACCTGGGTCCCGGCGGCGAGGAAATCCTGGAGGAGGATCATAGTCGCAGGGCTGAAGCCGGCGGCTGCAAGGCCGGTATTCCGGCTCCTTCCGTACCTCAGCCGAAACCCCCCGGGGCGGTGGGGGTGGCTGAAGACCGGCCTTCCGGCGATGATGTCCCGGAGGAACTTCTCGCTGGTGCCGCCACCATCCTTCTTTCCGCCGCTGGCGAGCTCGTCGAGCCAGTCCCAGCCCTCGATGGCGAGCTTCGTCACGTGCTTCTTCAGCTTCGGCCTCTTGAGGGCGATCCCCTCGGCGGAGACGAGGGCGACGCCGCCCCGGATCCGGTTCGTCTCGATCCTCTCCAGGTCCCGGAACCCCGAGACCTCCTCCTCCTCCGTCGGCTCCCCCTCGATGCAGATCGGACAGTTACGAACCAGGGTCCTGATCTCGTCGTCGGATGGAGCGTACTGGAGGCCTGCGACCCGCCGGTAGAGGCCGATCTCCTCGACGTACCTCTCCACCTCATCGGGCCTCGGCTTGTACCGGTCGATCCCCACCTCCCGCCGGACGCAGTCGGCGACGAGGACGGAGAGGGCCTGGGCCGTCCCCCCGGCCGACCTGATGGGCCCCGCGTAGTAGACCTTGAGGTACTCGGTCCCGTCGTCGTTCTTCCCCAGGTCGACCTTGGCGATCCCCTCGATGGGGGCTGCCACCACCCCCTCGGTGAGGAGGGCGACGGAGGTCCGGATGGCGCCGTCGATCGCCTCGATCTTCGACGAGAAGCTCCCGATCCTTCCTGCGGCGAAGTCGGAGCCTATGGCCAGGGCCGCCTCCTCCCGGCTCATCCCCTCCGCCTCCAGCTCCCGGACCCTGGCGGCGATCCCCTCGATCCCGATCAGTTTCTCGACCCTCTCCGCCAGGTCGATGGCCGTCGGCACCTCCACCGAGAGGCTGGGATCTTTGCCTTGGCGTCGGGCTCTGCCGGCGACCTCCATCCCGGAGGCGAGCCCCGCCTCCAGCACCTCGAAGTACTCGGTGGAGTTCAATCGCCGCTCCTCCAGAGGAACAGATCGGTGTTGGGGTCGTGGACCCTCACCGGCGGCGTCCCCAAAAGCTCCTGGAGGTAGACCTCGGCGGCGAAGACCGTCCCGCGGGTGAGGTGGCCGCCCATGACGTCTCCTTTCGAGTCCGCCAGGGTGGCATGGGCGTGGAGGAAGGGCCGCCCGTCCCTGACGGAGATATTTCCGAGGAAGCCTGTTATCTCACCGGGGCGGTCGATCTCGATCGTCCTGTACTCGTGGGCCTCCTGGTCGTAGAAACCCAGGGTCGCTTCCGTCAGAGCCCCGATGGCGGCGACCGTTCCGCACCTCACCTCCAGCCTCTCGGCCAGGTCTATTATGGAGGCGACTATATCCGATCCGTGATCCGGGCTCCAGAGAAGGTGCCTTCCCGGGGATAGCGAAAAGACTGAAGACAAGACCGACCCCACCTATAGTCCCAGGGGTTCTCGCCTCAAAAAGGATGCGGTGCGGGGCCGGTCATGGCAGCCCGTCCAGATAATCCCCCATCTTCCCGTGCCCCCTCCTCCGGGCGAGCCTCTTCACCTCCCGCATCACCCCCGACCCGTACTGCATCGCCTTCTTCTCCCGATAGGCGACCTCGGCTGGCAGGTGGCGGGCCGCCACCTCCCGCAGAGGCCGTTTCCGGACGCCTTCTTTGACCTTCTCCTCGGGGGGGATCGCCATGGAGGCCCTCACCACCCGAAGGTCCAGGTAGGGGAGGGAGAAGCGCACGCCGAAGAGGCCGGCCACCGCCTGGTCCCGGACCAGCTGGAGGGGAAGGCCGGAGAAGTCCCGCTCCAGATCCGCGGCGAGGGTCGTCGTCTCCAGGTACCGGGCGTAGCCGCCGAAGAGCTCGTCGGCACCCTGCCCCGCCAGAATCCTCTCGTGGCCGCGGAGAGAGGCCCATTCCGCCACAAAGTAGAGGGTGGCGGCGATGGAGGCGTCGACGGGGTTTCTGCTGGGAATGGCGGGGAGAACGGCGGCCAGGGCCTCTTCGATCCTTCCGGGGTCGATCAATGCCTCCTCCAGCTGTAGATCGAGGGCGTCGGCGACCTCCTTCGCCCTCTTCAGGTCGGAAGAACCCTCCACCCCCACGACGACGCATTCTCTCCCGGCCAAGGCCGCGACGAGGGCGGAGTCGACGCCGCCGGAGAGGGCGACGACCCCCTCGTCTTTTCGCAGAACGACGGCGGTCTCGATCGCCCCGGGGAGGTCCGCAGCCGGCGGCTGCGGATCGACAACTCCGACGACTCGGCCGTCGCAGACGATCTTCCCGGGGGGACAGTCCCCGGGGACGATCCCGAAATGGTCCCGGGCCTTCCCCCCATCCCAGGAGAGGAAGAACTCGCCTCCGAACTCGGATAAGGTGGCTGGGCTCTCTTCGAGGATCTTCTCCACCTCCAGCACCGTGAGCCGCCTCCCATCAACCTCGACCCAGCCATGCAGATTCAAGTTGGAGACCATGGAGCAGCCTCTATCCCCGGGCCGTTTATAAGATTGCGGTCTCGGGATAGACCTGGTGAACGGCGTTGATCTCCATACCGAAGAATCTCCGATAGACCTCCTCAGAGACGGCCCGCGGATCGATATCGGTGAAGAGGTCGGGGTGGAACCACTTGGCGTAGTAGAGGATCATCACGACCTCAGATAGGCCGCTGGCCATGTTTATGTCGGCGACGTAGACCCTTCCGGTCTCGACGGCATCGATCTGGTCGAAGGCCGGGAGGCTCATGATCTCCGCCCTCTTATCCGCCATCTCCTGGAGGTTCGGGGTCGGCCCGGCGTACTGGGAGGTGGGGATCGAGTAGACTATCACCTCCGGGTCTCTCTCTAACACCCACTCCATATCGACGTGAGGCACCTTCCCCGGCAGATCCTCCGCGATGTTCTCCCCTCCGGCCTCGACGATCCTCTCGTGCCCCGCCGACTCGAAGCCGGCGGTCCAGTCGAAGTGGCCCATGGACATGAAGTAGATCCGGGGCCTCTCCTCCTCCGGGATCCCGGCGGTCCTGGCAGAGACGAGGTCGCTGTAGCCCCTGGCCCAGCCGATCAGCTCCCTCGCCTCCTCCTCCCTCCCCAGGATCAGGCCAAGGTCGGCGATCATGGGGATGAGGGTGTCGATCTGAAGCCCCCGATACCTGAGGACGGGGACCCCGTACCCCTTCAGCCGCTCCTCGTCCTCTGCCGAGAAGAGCCCCCCGGTCTTCGCTATCACCAGGTCGGGGCCGATCTCCATGACCCTCTCCAGGTCCACCTCCCGGCCGGACTCTCCCACCTTCTCCATCGCCATCAGGCCAGGAGGGCTGATGCAGTCCTCCGATACCGCAGCCAGCCGATCTGCCTCGCCGAGGGCGTATATCACCTCCGCCGCCGCCGGGGTGAGAGAGATGATCTTCTTGGGGATCGCGGGAAGGGTCACCTCCCTCCCCTCCTCATCGGTGACGGTGAGGGTCTGGCCTGATTCGTCATGGGATAGGGCCGGCGCCGATAGGAGCGCCAGGGTTAGCAGGATCATCGCGGTTCTGAGCATATCGGTCCACCTTTGTCGGTTATATTGATTTAATTAAAGCTGACTTGTCTAAATTGGTTAAATATCTTTTGGATAAATCAAGTTAGTTTGTTTTAATCCGGTCGAACGCCGGAGGACCTCGTTGGCGTTGGGAAAACGTTGGGGGGGCGGATGGAGGGCCGCCCCGAATGATTCGGGCTATATCGAGAGCCTGTAGGTGTAGCCCGAGAGGAAAGTCCCCCGCTCCGAGTAGGTCCGGCCTCCGGCGGATATCTGCAGGACCTGGTAACGGTCCCCCGGGACGTTCAGGCTGAAGGTCCCGTCTAAGGGATCGCCGCCCTGGCCGTCGCCGCCGACGTAAGTGCCGTCGACGAAGACGCTGTAGCCCTTGAGCCAGGTGGAGCTGAAGATCACCCTGGCGTATCCTGGAGACGGCCACGGCCCTGGGCCGGGGGCCGGCCCCGGCGACGGAGGCCAGCCTCCTCTGGCGACATCGACGATGACGACGTTGCTCGGCTGGCCGGCGGCGACGAAGAGGAGGACGTGCCGTCCGGCGGCGTCGGCGTGGAAGACGAGCCTATTATGTCCCGGATAGAGGGTTCGGGAGCTGGATGAGACCGTCCCGTCGGGGCGGATCTCGTAGAAGTCGGCCCTTCCCCCGCCAGAGGAGGCGAGGAGGTAGAGGTAAGATCCCAGGGGAGCGACGACCCGCTGGGTCCAGGTGGAGGCCCCCAAAATCCAGAGGGTGTTAGCACCCCCGCCGGCGGACTGGTAGGCGGAATAGGACGTGGACCGGCCGCCGAAGGTGACGGAGGAGGGCTCCCGGCCGACGAGGCTGTACCTCTCCACCTCGCCGGAGGCTGCCGGAGGCTCCATCGCGAAGAACTCGGCGAAGGAAGAGGCGTCCTCGGAGCTGTATATGGAAGAGCCTGATGGGGGGTCGATGGAGGAGGCCATCGGCATTATCAGGGCGAGGGTCAGGAGGAGGAGGGCTTTCAGGCCAAAGGCTTTCAAGGTGAACACCTATGGGATGTATATCTTCCCGATGGTACAAAAATTTTTTTCTCGGATTTCCGGACCAACCCCACCCCTTTCGGCCCTGCTCCTCCTCTGCAAAGTTTGATCAAGGGTGGGAGCCCCAGATACTTTCGGGATGATGCGGACCGGCTACGGAAAGCCTCCTGTACCGCCGAACAACGGCACCTCCATCCATCGGCTCCGTCGGGCGCTAGGGGCGGGCCGTCAAGGCCGCCAGAATCGGATCGATGGTGGTGATGGAGGCGTGCGGCCTCTCGGTCTTGATGCAGATCCCTTCAATGGACGGAGGAGATCCCTTGATCGTTACCGAGCATATCGACTTTCAGACCCGGGGAAACGGCGAGATGGCCGACCTGACCGGAAAGGTCGCCGCCATCGTCGAGAGGACGGGGCTCTCTGCGGGGGTGGTCGTCGTCTTCGCCTCCGGCGCCACCGGGGCGGTCACCACCATCGAGTACGAGCCGGGGCTCGTGGAGGATATGAAGGGCGCCCTGGAGAGGATAGCCCCGGAGGGGGGGGAGTACGCCCACAACCAGAGGTGGGGGGACGGAAACGGCCACTCCCACATCCGGGCCTCGGTGATCGGCCCAAGCCTCGCCGTCCCCTTCGCCGGCGGGAAGCTTCTCCTCGGGACCTGGCAGCAGATAGTCTTCCTCGATCTGGACAACAGGCCTCGATACCGGAGGGTCGTCGTCCAGATCATCGGCGAGGGATAGGCGGGGCGAAGGGCGGCCGTATCTCACCCACCGAAGGCCAAAAGGGCCAGAAGGATGGAGAGCCTGACGAGGATGCTCATTCCCGTGGAGAAGAGGACGATCCCGACCCCCAGCCGCGGACCGAAGAGCCCGACGTAGCGGGGGAGGAGGCTTCTTGCGGCGAAGAGGGGGAGCATGAACATGCTCCCCAGCATCAGGACGATCATCGCCTGGACCGGGGTGATCCCGTTGCTATGAATCATCGGCCCCAGGAGGGATATCCCGACGATGGGGCTTGCGACGTAGGTGGTCAGCGGCACGATGCTCTCCGGAGGGATCCCGAAGATCTCCGCCAGGGGGAGGACGCTGAAGGCCTCGAAGGCCCCCCGGTCCCTCAGGGCGAAGACCGCGGCCGTCATGGTGAGGTAGATTGCGGCGATCTTGAGAAAGAGCCTCCTCTCTCGCCGGAAGGACCTCGCCACCGCCTCCCGGAGGGAGACCTTCTCCTGCCGGATGGGCTCGGGGACCCGGCAGCTCCTCTCGACGAGGAGGATCCTGGAGAGGATCACCACCGCCGATATCTTGACGAGGGCGGTGACGATGAAGACGAAAGCGTAGAATCCCCCCACCAGAAGCCCCAGGGCCGGAAGGACGATGGGTATCTGATAGGTGAAGAGCTCCCGGAAGTAGACGGGGATGCTGTTCATGATGGCGCAGAGGATCACCTCCCTCTCGTTGAGGCACCCCTCGTCCCGGAACCTCGCCACCATCCCGTTGGCTGCCACCGCCGACCCCAGGGAGACGACGAAGGCCGAGGCGCAGGCGTCGGGGAGCCTGGTGAAGGAGAAGAGGGGGCTTGCGATCCTGGATATGCCCCGGAGCAGCCCCATCTCCGTCAGCACCCCGGCTCCGAAGAGGCCGATCCCTATCATCGCGAGGATGGGGGATGCAAAATCGAGGGTCCTGAGGAGCAAATCGATCATCGTACGAAGGTCTCTTCCTGCCGATAGATCAACCTATTCCAGGTCTGCGCCCCTGGGTGAGGCCGGATCCCAGGGGCCTCTCCTCGGGATAGCCGGAATCCTACGCCCCGGAGGAGGCGTCCACCTCCCGTACTTTCTCAATATATGAAAACTTACTTATATCTTGAAACCTCAAATAAATGAGGATAAGTCGGGGAGGTCCGGGACGGTCCTTCGCCGGTTTATCGATAGGGAGGTTTTATAGATGAGGCTTTTGCATCTGGAGCGGCTCGGGGCGCGTTCGAGGGGTACCTCGCCGGAGGTCTTCGACTTCGGCGTCCTCCTCCCCTGGGTCTATGCCAAAGATGGAAACCGGCTCATTGTCAAGATAATTCACGAGAGAGACCAGTTCATCCAGGATGTACAGCCGATGGAGTTTGAGATGGATCAGTCGGAGGACCCCGATTACGGCGCCCTCTGGTCGACGGAGGTGGAGATCGATCCGGACTCTCCGGAGAGCCATCCGGGCTCCCACTGGGGAGACGACGGGAGGTACGTCTACAGGTACCAGCTGAAGTCCCCCCACCTCGAAGAGCCGATAGACTGGATCATCGACCCCTTCGCCCGGGAGTTTGGGGTCGGAAAGCTCTCGGCGATCACCAAAGGGTACGATAGGGACTATAGGTACGAATGGAGCGATGAGGAGGAGGCTTGGAGGACGCCGCCCCTGGAGGAGCTGATCGTCTACGAGCTGATGATCAGCGAGTTCGGGGGCTCGGTGAGGGAAGCCATCGAGAGGCTCGACTATCTCCAGGATCTGGGGATAAACTGCATCGAGGTGATGCCGGTCTCCAACGTCTCCAACACCGTCGACTGGGGCTTTCTTCCCATCGGCTACTTCGGGGTCGACGAGCGGTTCGGCAAAAGGTGCGATATGCAGAGGTTCGTCGACGCCGCCCATCAGAGGGGGATCGCCGTCATCCTGGACGTCGTCTACGGCCACACCAGCGACCAGTTCCCCTACTGCTACCTCTACGAGAGGCTTAACTACTCCGAGAACCCCTTCATGGGCCCCTTCGCCAAGGACTACTTCGGCCGGAGCACCGACTTCAACCGCTTGATGACTCAGGACTTCTTCTTCACCGTCAACCACCACTGGCTAGAGGTATACCACGTCGACGGGTTTCGGTACGACTGCGTCCCCAACTACTGGGACGGCCCCGTGGGGAGGGGATACGCCTCCCTCGTCTACGAGACCTACAACCTGGTCAAGGCTAAGGCCGGCGTCTGGCGGAGGTTCTTCGACGGCGGCTCCATAAACCTGATCCAGTGCGCCGAGCAGCTGGAGGGGCCGAGGGATGTTCTCCGGGAGACCTACAGCAACTGCACCTGGCAGAACGAGACCCTGGACGCGGCAAAGAAGGTGGCCCGGGGGGAAGGCGGATGGCTGACCGCCCTCGGCTTCTGCCTCGGCCTCATGGGATACCCCGCCGAGGCGGAGGCGAACGGCGATAACATCAGAAAGACCGCCCTCCAGTACCTGGAGAATCACGACCATCCCCGCCTCGTCTGCAGCTTCGGCAACCTCCCGGGGGGGATCGACGAAAACCTCAGGCTCCTGAAGGAGAGGAACCGGGACCTCTGCGGGGCGATCGGATCGGACCTGATGGCCCTGAAGGACGGGGACCGGAGTCTCTGGTACAAGGTCCAGCCCTACCTGATCGGGATCTTCGCCGCCAAGGGGATACCGATGATCTGGCAGGGGCAGGAGTTCGGGGAGAACTACTTCATTCCAGAGAGGGGGATGGGGCGGGTCTTGGTATACAGGCCGGTCCGTTGGGACTACTTCTACGATCCCGTGGGGAAGAGGATCGTCTCCCTCGTCCGGAGGCTGATCAAGATGCGGCGTTCCCCCCAGTTCCAGAGGGGAGGTCACCACTTCTTCAACGATCCGGACCGATACCAGTCCAGGGGGGTTCTCCTATTCTCCCGGGATGACGGAAAGCGCTACAGCCTCGTCGCCCTTAACTTCACCGATCGGGATCAGGAGGTCGAGTTCCAGTTCCCTCTCGGCGGAGATTATCGGGAGGAGCTCCACGCCAAGGACGACCTGAAGGATGTCGCCGCCGGGGTCTGGACCCGTCTCTCGATCCCCAGCAACTACGGTCGGGTCTGGACCCTCGTGAGATGATGGAGGTCGGAAGATGGCGGCCGGGATCTGGCGAGCCCCACCCGGGGAGGCTTTCTTCGGGGATGGCGAGGGCGGGAAGAAGGCCCGTCGGATCCCTGCCGGATATCTCAGGGGATTAAATCATCGGCTGAGTGGGTCTTCTCATCTCGGAGCTGCCCCGATCTTGAGGGGTTCAACCGGGGTGGACCCCGGATAGAGAGGCATCATTTTAGCAATATTTATATGCTATACAGGAGAAAGGTGAATCTAAAATCGAGGGGAGTAATACGAAATGATGTGGGGTGACTCATGATGAGGTATCTTCCTTTATGCAGAACAGCGGTGATGGTGCTGGTTTTGGCTCTGGTCGCCACCTCGACCACCTCAGCCAGCGAGGATATGGAGTACGGTACTAAGGTCAAGTGGAACGACGTGGACGAGGCGGGAGCTCTCAGCCCCTTCTATACGGGCCCTGAGTTCGCCTTCTGGGATGAGGGGATCATCGGCGTCTTCGATACCGAAGACGTAGTCTACATAAACATCAACCCCAGCGACGATGTGGTAAGCGAAAATGACGTCCGCCTGACGCCCTTTGGGGATCTTCCTGCGGGGTCCCAGGTGGCGAAGGCCGACAACGACATAGGAAAGCAGCTGACCAAGTTCGGGACCGCCACCACCCCCAGGGCTGAGCTTCGGTTCCTCGATGTAGGGGGCGATCTCGCCTACAACCTGGAGGATCCCATCTACCTGAACGTGGTGCCGGGGCAGATCAACGCGAACGACGTCCGGATCACCAGCTATAAGGGCTTCCCTGCGGGGAGCAGGGTCAACGACGCCGATCCTGACAACGGCCTCAAGACATCGACCCTCCCGGGGATGCTCAGCTTCTTCAACAAGAACGGGAACATCAACAACGGGGGTTACGCCATCTACGATAGGGGGGATGTGGTCTACATGGACACCCAGTATCCCTTCTACGTGGTGACGATAAACGACGTCAGAATGTCCACCTGAAGCTCCTCCGGGCCCCTCGCCTCACTCTTTTTCGAGGTGAGGGGGTCGAGGAGGCACGATCCTGGAGAGGTGAACTCCTCTCATCCCTCCGGCATCTCGCCTCCTCCTCTCGCCCTTCTCGCCGTCCTTTGGGTCTTGGGGGGCGGGTGTCTATTTAAGGGGTGGATAGGAGAATATTTCGCATCATCAAAACCCAAAAAAGTACTTATAAGATTACGATAAAATGTATTCCGTTCCTTGAAATATGAAGGGGGGGTAAACTGATGGTATTTATGAAAGTCTGTCTGCTGACTATGCTGGTTCTTGCCCTTAGCTTCAGCAGCTCTTTGGGACAGTTTGGCTCTAAGGTGCTGACGGGGGATGCCGACGTTGGGCGCCTCCTCGAGGATCTGCCGGCACCCCTGAACCCGAACTTCGGCTACTGGGACACCGGAATAAACCCCGGGATCTACGACGACGGCGACACCATATATCTGGACATGTTGGGAA